>Ga0208774_1000014_pt1 | contig 25840 bp, 20 predicted proteins | sample SF_Rice_5C_80N_4_FD_185620 | JGI IMG/M metagenome (GOLD analysis project Ga0208774, IMG submission 185620) | Rice paddy soil microbial communities from Twitchell Island, California, USA - SF_Rice_5C_80N_405 (SPAdes) (version 2) | ecosystem: Environmental > Terrestrial > Soil > Paddy field/soil ... | reverse complement strand
CCGCCTTGAGCGTGGGGTCGCCCTTGCCAATCCCGTCCAGCACCTCCTTGCGCGCGCTAACGCTGCCATCGGGATTGGTTTGCACCATGGTGTCGTCCAGGTAAGGCGCAATCATGGCCGGATCGGCCTTCACCTCCGACTCCGCCCACTTGTGCTCGATTTGCTCCAGTTGCTCGGCTACGTTGCCCTGAACGGGGGTGCTGGTCTCCGGCGCATTCTTCTTGTGCTGCGCCGCGCTTGCCCCCGCAGCAATGCCCACCGCCAGGACCATCACAATGATTGCTTTCATGGCTGTCTCCTTGGCTTGCAGAGACAATATATCGTATGAAGTAGCTGGCGGCTGGTTAGTAGCTGGCCTAATCACCCGTTACCCTACCAGCCACCAACTACCCCTTTGCGTTATCCTGAACCAATTCCATCCTGCGAAGGAGACGCACTCATGGCCCAAACGAAGCCCATTCCCGACGGATACCACAGCATCACGCCCTACCTGGTGGTCAAAGGCGCGGCCAAGGCGATTGACTACTATAAGAAGGCGTTTGGAGCGACGGAAATCATGCGCATGGCCGCGCCCGACGGCACGGTCGGCCATGCCGAACTCAAAATCGGAGACTCCATTTTCATGATGGGCGAAGAGATGCCCCAGATGGGCTACCGCGCCCCGCAAGGCAGCACGCCCGTGGGCCTCATGCTCTATGTGGAGGATGTGGACCGCATCTTCAAGCAGGCCATTGCCGCCGGCGGCCGCGTTGACAAAGAAGTCAAAGACCAGTTCTACGGTGACCGTAGCGGCACGCTTTACGATCCTTTTGGCCACATGTGGACCATCGCCACGCATGTGGAAGACGTCTCGCCAGATGAAATGAAGCGGCGCCTGGCCGCGTTCATGGCCGAGCAGAAGACAGGAGCAGCAGAGTGAGTCTATGGCGGCGGTCAACGGCCTTTAATTGACCGTTGACCGTTGGGGCTCGTTTTACGACTTCTTATTGGCTTGTGCCTTGGCGCCGCGCACCGCGGCCAGGAAGCCTTCAGCTGAACGCGGAGCTTTTACCCTACCCGTCAGAATCGCCTGCGCTGTGACTGGGCGTCCGTAATAAGCCCGGTCGGCGTCCTGATCGGGCTGAATGTAGGAACCGCCCGCGGCTACACCGGCGAAGGCGCCCTTAGCCCGCGAGTAGGTCAGGATCTGGGTGTTGACCTTCCAATCGATGCCTGCGGAAGCATGGCGGCCAATTGGCCCTGCCGCCGCGGAAACATCAACGCCGAGCTGGAACTTGGCATCCAGCAAATGGCGTGCACCCTGCTCGGTCATGAACATCATTACCAGGTCAACGCCTTCCACGCCGATCTGCGCTCCAACGTCGCCCCCGGTCATAGTGAAGAATGCGGGCGCACTCCAACCGCCCCCGGGAACGCGGCACGTTGCCACGCCACGTCCGCGGCGCCCTCCCACAATGAACCCGCCTTTCAGCATGTGGGGCACTACAGCCACGCACTTAGCGCCCGACATCACCTCCTCCGGAATGCCCTTTTCGGGGGCGCTCATGATGCTCTTCAGAACCGCGGCGGCATTTTCCAGGCGCAGCTCCGTGTCGGCCTTGTCCTGCTCGCCCCAGGAAAGCGTCGGCAGCGCCAATGCCAGCAGGGCTGCTGCCAGCGCAAACTTACGAAATGAAGGGTTCATAGACTCAATCTCCCATTGAAACCAGCAGCTTGACCCCTGATAGCCGGCCAATGGCCAGGGAAGAGGGCTGTCAGCTATGGCAATCGCTGCTTCCTTAGAGAGGCAATGGACAAGCGGGGTTCGCCCACGCTGCGCTGGAAACCAGTGCTGTTCAGCCGCGGAGTTGGCATAATGCAACAATCATGAACGAAGAGCGGAAGCAGATTCCGAGAAGCGACTCCGGGACCACAGCAGAGCAGGGGGCAACATCAGTCAGCAGGGGAGTGGAAGCGATGCGCGTTTGCCCGAACTGTTCGGCAGAACTGCAGGAGGTACGCTGCAAGCTGAGCTGCCCCAGGTGCGGCTTCTTTCTCAGCTGCTCGGACTATTACTGAGCAGCGAGAGCGACCGCCCATGGCCTAGCAGCCGACTCAAGGCCCGGCCGTGGGTCGCGCGATTTGCATCTCACATTTAGGTATTTGGGCCAACCGAGGCGGGGTGGCGGAGCCAGGTTTTTATCGTTTCCCCGGCTTGGGCGCGGCTGAAGCAGAACGATGTCAGGCCGTCCACGCCTCTCCGCTTGTTCCTCACCAACACTACACCTCGCGTGGCTCGAAACTAGCTGCGCTGATGGCTGGTTCGCTGGACCGGCTTGCGCACTGTCGTGGAGGGGGCGGGGAAAACAGTGGAGTGCCGGCGAACAGCTTCGATGAACCTCGGTAGATGCTTAAGTCCATCACAGCCGGACACGAACTCTACCCCCATCCCCTTGGCTGGATTGCCTACGGTCACGCGGCCATCGAGGTGGATACGCTGGTTGCACGCTTCCAAAGCCAGCTCCAGCTGAGTTCCCGGCAGGCATGTCCCTGGAGCCTGAACGTGACAGCCGCCCAGGCTGATGTTCGTAAGCTTTCCCGACATGGTTGTGCGGTTGCCCGCTATGCGAAACTCCACACTTCCCAGACAACCGTGGCGGGTATAGCGGCGCTTCTCCGGCTGAGAAGGAATGGGCTCGTCATTGCTGGACTTGTGAGGAGCACGTAGTGCTCCGGCCCCGGCAGAGGGCAAAGGTTCGCAGAAAATCTGAGATTTCGCAGCATCAGGGACAGGTTTAATGCTCCAGATGTTTTTCCGGGGCTCCAGGGTGCGCACCCCGATGTGTCCGTGCTCTTTGCTTCCCGGCGCTCCCACCCACATGACGCGAAATTTGGCAGTCTTGCGTTTGTAGGTGATTTGAAGGATCTCGCCCGGCCCCTTCAGACATTCGATACCATCCACACGCGCCCCATGGAAGCTCGTATCTCGTGCGTAAGCCGTTTGTACAAAGGGATGTCCCTGGCCATCTCTTCCACACACTTCTACCTTGAGCCGAACCTGGGATCGCGATTCCTGTCTGCCCTGTTTCAAAAGCACACCCGGTCCGTGCTGAGCTCATCAGCTGCTCAGTGCCCTCTGGACCCCACTTATAGCTCATGATTGAACCTTAGGAGCGCTAAAAGCCCAAGTTACCGACGTGTACTCCTCTAATTTCCCGAAGGTGTAGGGGCTTCCATGTCTTCTGGAATCAGGGTATTCATCCCCATCGGGGGAAGGAGCTTCCCGGTTTGCCGAGGATTTCGGTGTGGATCGTGAAGGTTGGAATCACACCGGCAGCACGTTGTGGCCCTGGCCCACAGCCTTCTGCACCGCTAGAACCTCCAGCAGCACACTGCGCAGGCGGCGCAACTCCAGAGCGTTGGCGCCGTCGGACTTCGCCAGCTTGGGGTTATCGTGCACTTCCAGAAACACCCCGTCCACTCCTGCGGCTACGGCGGCGCGCGCCAGGAGGGGGATAAACTCAGGTTGACCGCCGCTGACCGCGCCCTCGCCGTTGTCGGCCGCCGAAGGCAGTTGCACCGAATGGGTGGCGTCAAACACCACCGGCGCAAACTCGCGCATGATGGCCAGCGAGCGCATGTCCACCACCAGGTTGTTATAGCCGAATGATGACCCGCGCTCGGTCACAAACACCTGCTCATTGCCGGCGCCACGGCATTTCTCCACGGCATGCCGCATGTCCCAGGGCGAAACGAACTGACCTTTCTTGATGTTGACCGCGCGCCCGCTCCGGGCCGCCGCCACCAGCAAGTCGGTCTGCCGGCAGAGAAAGGCGGGAATCTGGACGACATCGGCGACTTCCGCCACCCGCTGCACGTCCACCGCTTCGTGAACATCGGTCAACACCGGCACATGGACCGTGCGCGCAATTTTGTTGAGGATCCGCAAGCCCTCGTCCAGGCCCGGCCCGCGGTAACTCTTCACCGAGGTGCGGTTGGCCTTGTCGTAGGAAGCTTTGAAGATGTAGGGCAGGCGCAGCGCGCGGGCGACACCGGCGATGGACTCCGCCATTTTGATGGCGTGTTCTTCGCTTTCGATAACGCACGGTCCGGCGATGAGGAAGAGCTCGCCCCCGCCGATCGGCACATCACCGGCCTTAAATGCAGTTCCCACGTTCTTTTATTACCACAGAGGACACAGAGCACACAGAGGAATCAATTTCTTTATTTCAGGTTAAGGACGGATTTCACTTTCGATTGAGCCATAAAAGCTTTCCAGTCGAAAGTTCATCTGTGCTCTCTGCGTCCTCTGTGTTTAAGAACTATCGCCGGCCGACTTTCTCCGGGCGCAAAAACAGCTCCACCTCGGCCCGCTCTTTCTGCTCCCGGCGCTGCAACCCGTGCTGGTAGGCCGCCCCTACAAATGCCTTGAACAACGGATGCGGCTCCAGCGGCTTGGACTTGAACTCGGGATGGAACTGGCAGCCCAGGAAGTAAGGGTGCCCGGGTATCTCTACCATCTCCACGTAGGTGCCGTCCGGGGTGGAGCCGGAAATGCGCAGGCCAGCGGCGGTAAGCGGGCCTTCGTATTCGCGGTTGAATTCGTAGCGGTGGCGGTGGCGCTCGCTGATCTCCAGCTGGCCATAGACCTTATGCGCCAGCGTGCCCGGCTCGATCTTGCACGGCCAGGCGCCCAGGCGCATGGTGCCGCCGAGTTCCTCCACCCCGCGCAATTCACGCAGCTTGTAGATGACGCGGTGCGGCGTGGCGGGGTCGAATTCGCTGGAGTTGGCATCCTCCAGCCCGCAAACGTTGCGCGCGTACTCGATGCATGCCGTCTGCATGCCCAGGCAGATGCCGAAATACGGCACCTTCTTCTCCCGCGCATAGCGGATTCCGTTCAGCATGCCGGCAATGCCGCGCTTGCCGAAGCCCCCCGGCACCAGGATGCCGTCGTAATACTCCAGTTGCGCCTCGTAGCTGCGGTCGTCTTTGTCCCTGGTTTCCAGACCCTCGGCTTCAATCCAGTTCACATTGATCTTTAAATTGTGTGCCAGCGCTCCATGCACTAGCGCTTCTTTAAGGGATTTGTAGGAATCCTCATACTCCACGTACTTGCCGACAATCCCAATGGTGACCTCGTCCTTGGGGTTGTAAACCCGATGCACCAGCTCTTCCCAGGGGCGCAGGTCGCGCTCGCGCGCGCTAATGTGCAGGTATTTAAGCGCCAGTGTGTCCACTTCCTCGCGCGCGAACACCAGCGGCACTTCATAAATGGAGGCCACGTCCTTGGCGGTAATCACCGCCTCTTCCTCCACGTTGCAGAAGAGCGCAATCTTGGATTTGATTTCTTTGGATAGGAAGCGGTCAGTGCGGCAGAGCAGAATGTCGGGCTGAATTCCCACGCTCAGCAGTTCCTTCACCGAGTGCTGCGTGGGCTTGGTTTTGAGCTCGCCGGCGGCGGCGATGAACGGCACCAGGGTGGTGTGCACAAAAAGCGTGTTCTCCCGGCCCAGTTCCTGGCGCATCTGGCGGATGGCTTCGATGAACGGGAGCGATTCGATGTCGCCCACGGTGCCGCCAATCTCGATAATAGCCACGTCCACGTCCTGTGAAATCTTCTTCATGGCCGCCTTGATCTCGTTGGTGACGTGGGGAATCACCTGCACCGTCTTGCCCAGGTAGTCGCCGCGGCGCTCCTTGGCGATGATCTGCTCGTAAATGCGGCCGGTGGTCCAGTTGTTATCGCGAGAGAGACGGGCGTGGGTGAAGCGCTCGTAGTGGCCGAGGTCGAGGTCGGTTTCGGCGCCGTCGTCAGTGACGAAGACTTCGCCGTGCTGGAAGGGCGACATGGTGCCCGGATCCACGTTGAGATACGGGTCCATCTTCTGCATGTTGACTTTGAGGCCGCGGCTTTCCAGCAGGCAGCCGATGGAGGCCGCCGCTAAGCCCTTGCCCAAAGAAGACACTACCCCGCCGGTCACGAAGATATACTTTGCCGACATCGTCGCCTCGCTCTGAGTTGTAGTAGGGATTGCGTGCAGGCTGGGTGCACAATCAATTATGGCAGAATTTTCGGGCCGGAACTAGCCCCAAAAAAGGGCGCGGGAATGGGCGCTGAGTCCAGGCAGGCCGAATGCGATAACTCCTTGCCTCTGTGCACCTAACGGGAGGCACAGCCACCGGCGTGTGCCGGCCTGGCTCAGGGCCCGCCGGGTTGGGTAGCACTGAAGCGGCGCTCTGGGCCCGAAGGTGGCCGCCTTAGCGAGTCGCAAGTCCGATGTGTCCGGGTTCTCCCCTACACCAAAGGGGGCATTACCCTCGTGACTTGGGCAAGTGCCTGATTGCACTTAACATGGAGTTGAACTGCGTACGCCGAAGTGTGCCTGTCAGCTCAGGCACCAGCGCATCTATGTCTTATCTGGCCAGGCTGCGAATGAAAGCACAAGGCGGAGGGAGACCGCTGTTCTACGTTCTTAGTGTGCTAGTGCTGATGGGCATAGCGTGGTGGCTGCTGCCGGCCCGCGGCCCTTCTGGCGGCAATGATCCCGGCAGGCAATCCTCCTTGCTTCGACGCGTCGGACAGCGCGGTGCAACCGATCCCCCGGCACCCAAGCTGCAGATCAGCGACGTCCGCCAAACCGGGCAGGTGGTGGAGATCAAAGGAACCGCCGACTGCAACGCGGCCGTGATGATCAATGGCGAGCGCGTTCCGCTGATTTTTGATCACTGCGGATTCAAGCATTTCCTGCTTCTCCCTGACGGTCCTTCGACCATCGCCGTCACCGCCCAGGGTCCTGCCGGCGGAGTGAACACTCAGTTGCTCAAAGTGAATATCGAGTAAGTTCGAAGGCCCTTCTTCACCCCCGAGGGCCCGGGCCGCCGAGAAAGACTGCTTAAATAAGGTGAAACGCAAGCCCGCTGGAGAGTGATGCCTGCACTTGCTCATTCTTCACCCCATCCTATAGAGTGCTGCGCACTCATTTGGGTGGCGAAGGAGATGAGGCGGCTATGGCCGGGTCCCAGCAGGCAGTGCACGATTTGCGCCGCTTGGCGATGCGTGTGCGGCTGAACGCCACCCGCATGGTCGCCATTCAGGGCTTCGGCTATCTGGGCCAGGCCCTGTCTTCCGCCGAGATATTCGCCGTCCTGTTCGGCTGGGATTTGGTTCGCCTGGGCCGGGACCGGTTCGTGCTATCTCCCGGCCACTACGTGATCGGTTTGTACGCCACTGGGGCCGAACTCGGCCTCCTGGATCCTAAAGAACTCAAGTCCTACGGCATGGATGGCGCGCTGCTGGAGGCCATCGGCACGGAGCGCACTCCCCTGGTTGACCTGGTGTGCGGCTCGCTGGGGCAGGGACTATCCGGAGCCATCGGCTTCGCCCTGGCTGCCTATTTGGCGGGTGAAGACCGTGTTACTTACGCCTTCCTCAGCGACGGTGAAATGCAGGAAGGGCAAACCTGGGAAGCGGCCATGTTTGCCGCCCACAACTGCCGCCGAATGGGGCGGTTGGTGGTGGTGGTGGACGCAAATAACTCGCAGGTGGACGGCCCGGTTTCGTCCGTGGTCTCGCTGGAGCCGCTGGCCGAAAAATGGCGCGCGTTTGGGTGGCGAGCCTTGGAGGTGGATGGCCATGATGTGGAGGCGCTGTCCACTGCCTTGGCCAGCCGCTCCGAAAATTCCGAGCCCCTGGTAGTGCTGGCGCGCACGGAAATCTTTGGACGGATGAAATCCATCTCCGCCAGCGCCGAGGGGCATTTCATCAAACTTGATTTGGCTCTGGAGCGCGCCCTGATCACCGAGTTGGAGTCCGCTCTTGCATAAGCCGCCCTACGAGGTCGCACACAAGGCGTACGGGCAAGCCCTGCTGGACTTGGCGCGGCAAAGGCGGGAAATCCTATGCCTGGGCGCTGACCTGACCCGCCAGACCGAAACCGACATCTTCCGCGACGCTTTACCGGAGCGTTTTATCAACGTCGGCATGGCCGAAGCCAACATGATCGGAATCGCCGGCGGGCTGGCGCGCGCCGGTCACGTGGTCTTCGTCAACACCTTCGGGGTGTTCTGCAGCCGCCGCTGTTTTGACCAGGTGGCCATGTCCGTCGCCTATCCCGCCCTGAACGTGAAAATCGTCGGCTTCATGCCCGGCTTATCCAGCCCGGGAGGCCCTAGTCACCAGGCGATTGAGGATGTTGCCCTGATGCGCGTCCTGCCTAACATGATGGTGGTGGAGCCCGCCGATGCAGTGGAGGTCCAGCAAGCTGTGGCCGCCATCGCTGACCACCCCGGTCCCGTCTATATGCGGCTCAAGCGTGGCGAGACTCCCATCATCTTTGACGACGATCATCGCTTGGACCTGAATAAGGCTCAAGTGCTGAGCGGGGGAGAGGGGTACGATATTTGCTTGCTTGCGGCCGGCATGATGCTCCCGGCGGCCTTGGCCGCCGTGTGTGCTCTCGAGAACAACGGGGTCAAAGCGACGCTACTTAATGTGCCGGTAATTAAGCCGCTTGATGCCGCCACCATTGTGGCCGCCACCCGCCATAGCCGGCTGGTGATAACGGCCGAGAACCACAGCATCATCGGCGGGCTGGGCTCAGCGGTGGCCGAGGTCCTGGCAGAAGCTGGACTCGCGGTGCCCCTGCGCCGCATCGGCATTGGCGACGTTTTTGCAGAATCAGGCAGCCGCGAGTACCTGTTCCAACGCTACGGTCTGGGTACGCAGAACATTCTTGATGCGGGGTGGCGCGGCTTGGGGCTCCCGGGGCCGGTTCCGACGGCGCCCGTCTTGAAAAGCGTCCCTGGAGCTTATGCTCCGGTCTGAATTGATTTCTCAGAGGGCAGAGGCAACAACAATGTCAGGCTGGAAAGGAACCCACATGTCTTTTATCTCCACTCCCGAATTTGCAGAATACAAAGAGCGTTTCAAGGAGCACTACAAGCTGGAGCGCCGAGACGATGGCGTCATCCTGGTGCAGGCCCACACCCGCGGAGGGCCGATCCAGTTGAGCGTTGAGAACCACCGCTCCCTGGGGCAACTGCTCAAGACCATCGGCGCCGATCCTAAAAACGAAATTATGATCCTCACCGGCTCGGGCGAAGAATTCATGATGGATTCCGACGGCGACGGCTTCAAACTGGAGGAGGACGACCTCGCTTATTGGGCGTATGAATACGCTTACAAAGATGGCCGCATCAACGTGAGCGCACTTATCAATGACCTGGAGATTCCCACCATAGGGGTTCTCAACGGCCCCGGATTTCACACTGAGATTTGCCTGATGTGCGACCTTACCATCTGCAGCGAAGACGCCATCATGTACGACCTGCACTACGACATCGGCTCCGTGCCCGGCGATGGCATCCACTGCTGCTTTCAGGAACTGCTGGGGGTGAAGCGAGCCGCCTATGCGCTGCTGACCGGTGAGGCGATTGACGCTAAAAAGGCGCTTGAGTACGGAATGGTGAACGAAGTTGTGCCGCGGGGCAAGCTCCTGCAGCGCGCGTGGCAACTGGCCGACCACATCATGACCCAGCCCCGCACCACCCGGCGGCTAACCACCCAGATCGTACGCCGTCCCTGGCGGCAGCGGATCACCAATGATCTGGACGGCGGTTTTGGCATCCAGATGTTTGGCCACCTCGCGAAGAAGAAGGCCGTGCACAGCCGGAACCACATCGGCGAGACCGTGGCCTACGTGCGCAAAGGGAAGAAGAACAACTTCGATTGAAACCCTTTTCACCACAGAGGACGCAGAGAACACAGAGACAACTCTAGAAAATAAAGAAGAAGAGAAATAGGTTCCTCAGCGAACTCCGCGTCTGGGCGGTGAAAAAAAGCTCTCTGCGACCTCTGCGTCTCGGCGGTGAACCAGAATTAATTCCCGCCGGTCTTGCTTTTCTCCGTGGTGCCGCCCACATCCCCAAACGGCCACATACCGAACATTTTCAGGATCGTGTCTTCATGTTTTTTGGTCAGCATGGCGGCAGTCTGCTGCGGGGACCACGGGCTGGCCAGGCGCTCCGGCCGGTCGGCAATCCAGTAAGCGGTGAGCGCCATCAGTGTGCTGTCGCGGGTGAGCAGGTCGGGCTTGATCTTATCGAAAGTATCAACCGCTGAGTGGTGGGTGTACTTATATTCGGGCGAGTCCTGGCCCATGTTGATGCCGGGCAGGCCCTGCAGGATGAATGGCCCGGCGTCGGTGCCGAATACGGTGCGGTCATCCACCTTGACATCGCCAAACGCCTTTACCGAGTCGGCGAACTTCTTGACTGCGGCAATCAGGTCATCGCGGCCGCCCAAGTTCAGGCTGACCACCGGCCCCTGGCCGTTATCCAGAATTACCGCGCCCACATGGTTCTTCATTTCGTTCTTGTGCATTTTGGTGTAGGCCAGCGAGCCCAGCAGGCCCTGCTCTTCGCCGGTAAAGAGTGCAAAGCGCATAGTGCGGCGCGGCCGCTGCCCGGATTTAATGATGGCTTCCGCGGCGCCCAGCGTGGTGGCCACGCCCACGCCGTCATCGGTAGAGCCTTCTGCCAGGTCCCAGGAATCCAGGTGGCCGCCAATTACCACTACCTGTTCGGGGTGCTCCGTACCCGGAATATCGCCTACCACGTTGGCGCTTTCCACCGGCCCGCTCACCCGGTTCTGCACATTGAGCTTCAGGCGCACGGTTTTGCCATGATCGAGGAAGCGCTGCAGTTGTTCCTGGTCCTCGGCGATCATGCTGACCACGGGGATGTCGTAGTAGCTGTCGAAGCCCAGCGCTCCGGTATGGGTCAGGTGCATGCCGGCGGCCGTCGAACCGCCTTGCCCGCCAATCACGCCCACCGCGTGAGCGGCATAAGCGGCCTTCAGGAAGGGCCCGAATTTACCGAACATCTTCATCATCTCTTCCCGGCTGGGCTTATCGCCCTTTTGCACGATCACCAGAATCTTGCCTGCCCACTTGCCGCGGTTGTCCTTCATCTCCTGGTCAAGCTGATACATATTGACCGGCACCACTTCGCCCTCAACCCCGCCCTCAGGCGTAGAGCCCACCCAGCCCATGGAATCCACGCTCAGTTGTCGCTGGATGGGAGCGGTGAGTTCGGCGCTGGCGGAAATGCGGGTCCAGCCGTGGGAAAGCTGCCACTTTTCCGCGTGCACGTTGCTCAGCCCGATGGCCCGCATGCGCGCCAGACCCCACTGGATGGCCTTTGCTGCCTGCGGCGAGCCGGTCACGCGTCCCCCGATGTTGTCGCTCAGGTCTTCCAATTCATCGTAGGCGTGGGTGTTCATCATGCCTTCACCGGCAATGGCGGTCAGGGCGGGCATGGTTCCGTCCTCGGCCGGCGAGGCGGGCGCCGCCGGCGCGGGGGCAGGCCCGGAGGCGCCCAGCGCCAGACCGGGAACCAGGCATAGGGCTAGAGCAACCGTCAGGCTAAGAAAGGTTTTCATGGCTTGTCTCCGACGTTTCCAGGGCTGAATGCTGACGGCTGATTGCTGAGTGCTTCTTTTTCGCCCGCCCATTGTACTCGACTCCATTTCCCCGTCCTGGCGGCCAGCAATCCGCATCTAATCAGCACAGAATTCCTGGAAGCGAGATAATACTCGTTATGCGGAGATGGTTCTCCATCGCGGCCAGCGCCCTGCTTGCCGTTGCCCTGCTCCCGCAGGCGCAGGCGCAGGAATTAGCCAAGCGGCTCATCCTCAAGGACGGTTCCTACCAGGCGGTTACCAAATGGGAAATAAAAGGAGACCGGGTGCGCTATTACAGCGCCGAGCGCAACGATTGGGAAGAGATGCCTAACACGCTGGTGGACTGGAACGCTACCAATAAGTACAACCAGGCCCGGGAAGCGGGCGCGCCCCCGCCAGAAATTCAGCAGCAGGTGGACCAGGAGTTCAAAGCCGACACCGCCGATGAGGCTCCCACCCCGCAGGCCGCTCCGGGCCTGAACCTGCCCGACTTCGAAGGTGTCTTCGTGCTCGATTCCTACCAGGGCCAGCCACAGTTGCTGGAGTTGCAGCAGGATGCGGGTGACCTGAACAAGAACATCAAGCGCAATGTTCTGACCTCGGCCATCAACCCCTTGGCATCGGCCAAACAGTCCATTGAGCTGCCCGGCGAACACGCCCCGGTGCAGATCCACCAGGGCCGGCCGGCGATATTTATAAACATGTCGCCCGACCAGTCCGACGCCACCCTGCAGCAGAAAACCCAGGAAGCTGAGCAAGCGACGCAGGCAAAGGACGCGAAGAAAGAGAAAAAAGGCCGCGAGGCGGATAAAGGCGCCGACGCCGGAGCCGCTCAGCCTTATCGCCTGGTGCGCCTGGAGCCCAAGAAGGGCAGGCGAGTTCTGGGGAATCTGAAAATCGCGGTTTACGGCAAAGTCAGCCAGGAGCAGAAATTCGTTCCCTCGGGCTTCGAGCGCCTCACCGGCAATTGGTTGAAGGTAACCCCAAGCGCCGAGCTGCAGCCCGGGGAATACGCCGTAGTTGAAATGCTCAGCCCCAAGGAGATGAATCTGTACGTGTGGGATTTTGGCGTGAATCCCAACGCGCCTGCCAATCCCCTGGCCTGGAAGCCCGCGCCCCCTGCCCCCAAGCCCGCCAATAGCCAGCCTCCACCGCTGCAAACCCGGCCCAAGAACTACAAGAACTAATGGAGGTGCTGCCGGAGTCAGGCCCTGTTTCCCTGCGGGTCAATCGAAATTCTCTCCTCCAGCCTTCGTCTTATGAAGAGGTTCCGTGCTAGACTCCCAGCAATTGGTTTGCGGTTCAGAAAGCCTCCGCTCCTACGCGCAATTACAACTCCCCGGAGTGGCCCTTTTCCACTCCGCCCAGCTACGGAGGGAAGCATGCCTATCAAATTGATCCTTGAGTCGGTTGGCGCCATCGCTGTCCTGATCTGCCTTGCCATTGCGGCACAGGCTTTGATTAAGCTGAGAAGATTGAATCGAGCTGAGAAGCTTAAGTCCGCTGTGGAAGCCATGCCGCGGCCGGAGAAGCCTTTGCGGCGGGTAGGTTGACGCCCTAGCGATAATTCCACCGCCAACCCCACCGCTGCAATTGTGGGCAGCCGCCTACTCTGGATTTCCTTCTGGTGCGCTGAGCCGCACGCCGCACGGGCTCTTGCCAGCACGCCAAATGACTGGCCCAGTGGTATTCTCTCCCCGCACTTAGTCGAATGCCAAAACGAGGACCTTTGATGCGCCGCCACTTGTTCCTTTTGTGCTATATCGCCGCCCTTGGCTGTTGTTCCTACGCGGACCAGGTTGTTCTCCACAACGGCGACCGGCTTAGCGGCACCATCGTCAAGTCCGACGACAAGGAACTCATAATCAAGACGGACTATGCCGGCGAGGTGACGGTCAAGTGGGAAGCGATCCAGGCCTTGGCCTCCACTGCGCCATTGCACTTGGAGATGAAGAATGGCCGCACGCTGGAGGGGCAGGTGGTGACGCAGGATGGAACCTGGAAGGTGCAGCAGCCAAATGGCGAGCCGGTGCCGGTTGCCAAAGCCGACGTCTCCCGGATTCGTAACCAGTCGGAGGAGGCGGCCTACCAGCAATCGCAAAATCCCGGCGTGCTGCAGAACTGGGAAGGCGGCGCCAATCTCGGGTTTGCCCTGACCCGAGGCAATAGCCAAAGCAAGAATCTGTCACTGGGTTTCACCGCCGACCGCAAGACCCTGCGTGACATGGTGACCCTGTATGCCAACTCAGTCTATGCCACCAACGATCTTCCCGGAGCTGCCCCCAGCACGACTGCCAATGCCATCTTCGGGGGCGCCAGATATGATCACGACCTTGACCACCGCTGGTTCGCGTTTGGCAGCGCGGATTTTGGCACGGATGCCCTGCAAAGCCTTGACCTGCGCTCCGTTCTGGGCGGCGGCCTTGGCTTCCACCTGATCAACACGCCGGCCACAATCCTGGACCTGCGTTCCGGGCTCAACTACACTCGCGAGACTTATACCGCGTTCACGCGCAATTTTCCCGCCGCCATCCTGGCCGAGGAGTTAACCCACAAGCTGGGAGCCAGCACTCTGCTTTCGCAGAAGTTGGGCTTTTTCCCCGACTTGACAAGCCTGGGGGATTACCGAGGCACTTTCGATTTTGGAACGGTGACCAAGATCAGCAGGTGGTTGGGATGGCAGAATTCATTCAGCGATGTGTATGTGACCAATCCGCCGCTGGGGAAGAAGAAGAACGACCTGATTCTTACCACTGGTCTCAATATTTCCTTCACTCGACCGTCGGAATCAGGCAAATAGCCAGAACAAAGCTCTCACCTGGGCACTGTTGGGTAAGAACTGCTCTTGACTCTCGTTTGGCGAAGGGCCGCGAGCCCCCAGAGGCTAAGCCCGGATGCCTTGTGCCTCTGGACGGTACGGCTGAAGCCAACCCGTCCGAAGGCGATCTTTAGGTATCAGGGGGCGCGGCTGATAACTGGCAACTGAGAGCCGACCACTGGCCACTGATCTACTTCACAACTCCGCGCTGGGCCACGCTGATGTTGTCGCGGGTGGTGTTCTTCACCGCGTACATCATCTCGTCGGCCTGGCGGATGATGTCGTGTGCGGTCTGCGCGTCGGCGGGGAAGGTGGCCAGCCCCATGCTGGCGCGCACGTTCAGCTTGAGCCCTTCCGGGCCGCAGAAACCGCTGCTGCGGAACAAATCGCGCAGCCGCTTGGCCACGATCAGAGCCTGGTCTTTGCCGGTCTGCGGCAGCAGCACCACAAATTCATCGCCGCCGTAGCGGAAGGCGGAATCAATCAGCCGCAGGTTTTCCTTGATGGCGTTCCCCACTTCCGCCAGCAGCTTGCTTCCGACCAGGTGTCCGTGGGTATCGTTTACTTGCTTGAAGTGGTCGAGGTCAATGAACAGCACCGTGAACTCGTGCCCAAAGCGGGCCGAGCGGTAAACCTCGGCGTCCAGCATCTGGTAGAGATGGCGGGCGTTAAACAGGCCGGTGCAGTCATCGGTGATGGTGAGTTCCTGAATCTTTTCGACTGCCTTGGCATTGTCAATGGCGATGGCGGCGTAGTCGCACAGGGCCTGCAGGAAGAAGAGTTCGTTTTCGCCGAAACCCTCCATGTTGACATTAATCAACTGGATAACAGCCAGCACCCGGTGCTTGGAACGGAGCGGGAGACAAATGATGGAGCGCGTTTCCCACTTGGTCATTTCGTCAACCCGGCGCGCAAAGCGCTGATCGTTGTACACGTCAGGTACGACCAGGCCTTCGCCATGGCGAGCAACCCAGCCGGCAATTCCCTCGCCAACCTTAAGCCTCATATCTTTAAGGCTTTGCGCGGCATCGCCGACGGCGATAGCGAAATATAATTCGTCCCGTTCCTCGTCCACCATGAGCAGCGACCAGGTATCAGGGCGGAAATATTCCGCCATCTTCTCCATAATGGTTTGGAGGACGGAATCCAGGTCCAGCGACGAGGTCAGGGCCTTGGCCACATCGTGGAAAATGCTGAGTTCCTGGAGGTACCGCTTCCGCTCGGTGCCCGTGGCCTCGGTCATCACAGCTTCCTCAAGAGCTTGCAAAGGGGGTGGGCGTATTATAGGCAGCGCGCTTGTGCGGGGGCAACAAACCTTTGTAACCCCCGCACCCCGCTAGCAATCCTTCCCCAGCAACGCCGGATTCTGTGCCCCTCAATGCACAAATGGGCCCATCCGCTGAAGGTGCCATTGCCCGCTTTCGGGCCGCTCTGCTACCCTCAGTAAGCCTGTTTTTCCCAGGGCCGCCGTTGGGGGTGCTAACTCCATCAATACCCACCCGATAAGGAGATTTCGACGTGTCTTCTAGAAAGCGTTACCTGTTTACCTCGGAATCGGTCACCGAGGGGCATCCGGACAAAATCGCCGACCAGATATCGGATGCCATCCTGGATGCCTGCCTGGCCGAGGACGCCTACAGCCGCGTAGCCTGTGAGACTTTGGTGACCACCGGCCTGGCTTTCATTGCCGGCGAAATTACCACCAATGCCTATGTGGATTTTCCCGCCATCGTGCGCGGCACGGTGAGCGCCGTCGGCTATACCGACGCGACCTATGGCTACGATTGCAATACCTGCGCGGTTATCTCTTCCATCCACGAGCAGTCGCCCGATATTGCCCAGGGTGTTGACCCGGGCGGCGCTGGCGATCAGGGCATGATGTTCGGCTATGCCACCCACGAAAATGACCAGCTTATGCCCACGCCCATCATGCTGGCTCACAGGCTCACGCAACGCCTGTCCGAGGTGCGTAAGAGCGGCGAACTGGAATGGCTGCGGCCGGACGGCAAATCGCAGGTTACCGTGGAATATGACGAGAACCACAAGCCCATGCGTGTGGATGCCGTGGTTATCTCCACCCAGCACTCCGAACTGGTGGACAATCACAAGATCCGCACCGACGTTCTCAAACACGTCATCCAGCCCGTAATCCCCAGCCACATGCTCGACGCCGACACCAAGTACCACATCAATCCCACCGGACGCTTCGTGGTGGGCGGTCCCATGGGCGATACCGGCCTGACCGGGCGCAAGATTATTGTGGATACTTACGGCGGCATGGGCCGCCACGGCGGCGGCTGCTTCAGCGGCAAGGACCCGACCAAGGTGGACCGTTCGGCCTGCTACATGGCGCGTTACGTGGCCAAGAACGTGGTGGCGGCGGGCCTGGCTGACCGCTGCGAAGTGCAGGTGGCTTATGCCATCGGCGTGGCCGAACCAGTCAGCGTGCTGGTGGATACCTTCGGCACGGGCAAAGTGGGTCCGGAAAAGCTGCAGGAGTTAGTGCGAGCCAATTTCGACCTGACCCCCAAGGGCATTATCACTTCGCTCAATCTGCGCCGCCCCATCTTCAAGAAAACGGCGGCTTACGGTCACTTTGGGCGGCCCGATCCTGATTTCACCTGGGAACGTACCGATAAAGCGGCCAAGCTGCGCAGCGATGCCGGCGTGGGCGAAGCTCATGAACCCGCTCACGCGTTGAAGAGGTAGAACTGCAGGAAAGGTGCTAGGGGCGCGCTGTAGCGCGCCCCTTCTCATCCCCCCGGCTTTCCTTTATTCTGATGGGCAGGACGCTTTTGCGGGCAGGGTTGCGCCCGCCGGTACCCACCAGGTCTAGAACTAATTCATAGTTTCAGGTAAGGAGCCTATGTCTACCACACCCACTTCCGTCCCCTGCGATATTAAGAATATTGAACTGGCGGATCTCGGACGCAAGCGCCTGGACTTTGCCAACCAGTCCATGAAGGTGCTGCAGATCATCCGCAAGGAATTCATCAAGAACCAGCCGCTGAAGGGCATCCGTATTTCCGCCTGCCTGCACGTGACCGCGGAGACCGGCAACCTGGCGGTCTGCCTGCGCGATGGCGGCGCAGAGGTGGCGCTGTGCGCTTCCAACCCGCTCTCCACGCAGGACGATGTGGCTGCCTGCCTGGTGCGCGACTTTGGCATTCCCGTGTTTGCCATCAAGGGCGAGGACAACGACACCTACTACAGCCACATCACCGCCGCGCTCGACCACAAGCCGCACATCACCATGGACGATGGCGCCGACCTGGTGAGCTGCGTGCTCACCAAGCGTTTGGACGTGGCCGATGACATTATCGGCGGCACGGAGGAAACCACCACCGGAGTGATCCGCCTGCGCGCCATGGCCAAGGAAGGCGTACTGCGCTACCCCATCATCGCGGTGAATGACGCCGCCACCAAACACCTGTTCGATAATCGCTACGGCACCGGGCAATCCACCGTGGATGGCGTCGTCCGGGCCACCAATATTCTGCTGGCGGGCAGCAAGTTCGTGGTTGCCGGCTATGGCTGGTGCGGCCGTGGCCTGGCCATGCGCGCCCGCGGCATGGGGGCCGAAGTCATCGTTACCGAGATTGAAGCCACCCGCGCGCTGGAGGCGGTGATGGACGGCTTCCGCGTAATGTCCATGGTGGAAGCAGCCAAGCTGGGCGACGTTTTCGTCACCGTGACCGGTGATAAGAACGTACTGGCGCGCGAGCACTTCGAATTGATGAAGGACGGCGCCATCGTGGCCAACTCCGGCCACTTCAACGTGGAAATTGATATTCCCGCGCTGGAGCGCATGTCCTCCTCCAAGCGCACCACCCGGCCTTTTGTCGAGGAGTACTCGCTTAAGGACGGCCGCAAGATCAACCTGCTGGGCGAAGGCCGCCTCATCAACCTGGCCGCCGCCGAAGGTCATCCCGCGGCGGTGATGGATATGAGCTTTGCCAACCAGGCCCTCTCCGTCGAATACCTGGTGAAGAACTACAACCAGCTGCAGCGCATGGTTTACGCCGTGCCTGAGGACCTGGACAAGCGCGTGGCACGACTGAAGCTGGAATCCATGGGCATCAAGATTGACCGCCTCACTCCCGAGCAGGAAGAGTATTTGGCCAGTTGGTCGGAAGGAACGTAAAGGCGGGAGTCAGGGGTCGGTAGTCAGAAGGGCGGCGAAGGGCCGCCCTTCTTCTTTTGGTCGTGCCGTCTGGTCGAAGGGTTTCTATTTTGGTACGAAGTCGGTGGTGACTCCACGGCTGTCATCCCGAGCGAGGGCGAACGCCCGAGCCGAAGGACCCCCACGCTGTTCATGCCTTCCCAACTGTCCCGGGGAGTTCTCACCTCCGTTCGTGATCTTCTGAGGCGGTAGAAACTCTCTTGCACCGCGTGGCGCAACCGACCGCGCCGGGGCGTTTCGACTCGGGCGTTCGCTCTCGCTCAATATGACAGCAGTACAGGTTAATGAATGCTGCCCAGCGGGCTTGGGGGCGGTTTGCTTTTCCCTATGAGCGCCGCACCAGGTGCAACTTGCGCGGAGTAGAGTATTCCTCACCCGGCGCGAGGAACGTGCTTTCGAGCGGAGGCCCGGCGGCGCTTCCGGCAGGACCCTCGGCGAGGGCGGGAACGGGGTGCCCCGGAGCTGCGGGCGAGGTCAGGAAGAAACTCCAGGCCGCCGCCAGCAGGAAGAAGATCACAATAAAAGGACGGTTGGCAGCGATGAATCCGAGCATCAAATCGGTCCAGGCGGCGTAGGCAAGGGGAAGATCAGCATTCCCGGCGGGCATGAGCGCGATACTCCGGGTTGCAGAGGTAGTCGTGATCGCGGCCGCGGCATTGGCTGGAGAGGGCGACGCCACTCCGCTCAAACCGTTCACATATGTGGAGATGCCATCGTAGAGAGCCTGGGCGATTTTCTGGCGGTAATGGGAACTTTTGAGATTGTTTTCGTCCTCGGAATTGCTCAAGAAGGAGATTTCGCTAAGGATGGCCGGCATGTTGGCGCCGGTAAGCACGATGAAGGGCGCTTCGCGGACGCCGCGATTGCGCTCGCCGGAAAGGTTGCGGGTGAGCGCCGCCTCCACGTCGTCAGCAAATTCGTGCGACTCGGCAATGCGGTTCTGCTGCGCGATCTTCTGCACCAGGTCGCGCAGTTCACTGACCGGACGGCGGGAGACGGTGTTCTCGCGGGCAGCCACTTCCAGGGATTCGGCGGAAGTGGTGAAGTTCAAATAATAGGTCTCGACCCCGCGAGCGTCGCGGTCGGGGCTGGAGTTGGCGTGGATGGAAACGAACAGGTCCGCTGCTTCGCGGTTGGCAATAGCGGTGCGCGCTTCCAGCGGCAGATAGCGGTCGGTAGCGCGAGTGTAGATGACCTCCGCTCCCAAGCCCTGCAGTAGTTTGCCCAGGCGCAAGGCCACATCGAGGACAACGTCCTTCTCAAACAGACCGCCGGCGCTCATGGTGCCGTGGTCATCGCCGCCATGTCCAGGGTCAATTACAATTTTGCCGATTTTCAGGCCGAGAGCACGAATCAGAGAGCGGTCGCCGTTGGCATCGGGCCTGGCCTCATGGGCATCGGAAAAAGCCTGTCGGGCGGTGGCGGGATTGACCTGCGCCAGGCGCACGCCGGGACTGCTGTCGCTGCCCACGACTTTAGGAGGATCCACAGTGATTGAAGGGACAATCTGGGTGGTGGCGGCGGCATCCAGGTTACGTGATTGGCCTGCAGCACGGTGGAAAGTGATTTCCAGGCGGTAAGGATCAGGCACCAGGTTGACCGAATACTCCACCGGGCGATCCAGGTCCAGGGCTACCCGCGTGGTGCCTTTTTCCATATCGCCCACGCGAATGTCGGTGAGGAAGCCATCCTGCCCGCTGAGTTTCTTGGCGAGCACGCCGGGCGCAACCGTCACGTTTTCGAAGTCAAAATAGAGCCGTTCGGGGGCGATGAGGTGGGCAAATTTGTACTTGACCGGGCCGCCCAGATCAATGGCCACGTGGGTGACGTCGGCGCTCGACCAGTGGCGGATTCCAGTGACCGCAACCGGCTTCTCGCTAGCCTGGGCGGCGGATTCCGCAGCTGGCGGTTTGTGTTTGAGAGTGGATTTTTGACGCGCGGCAACGCTCCCCGGCAGGCCGAGAAGGGCCAGCAGCAGGGCGGCAATAACGAGCGACTGAGCGAGCGAAAATGGAAGCGGCGTCCGCAAATCCTTCGAGGCCCAACCGGTTAAACCCGGAATTTGCCTGACAGTTTATACCGGGAGGAGCGGATTTCAAACGGCACGTTCGGGGGATGAGGGATGGGTATCACGCAACTTAAAACGCTGCACTTTGCCGGTGGCGGTTTTAGGCAGTTCAGGCACAAATTCCACCCAATATGGCCGTTTGTAGGAGGTAAGGCTAGCTGCCACATGCTCTTGCAGTTGGTGCGCAAGCTCGGGGGAAGGGGGAGAGCCGTTGCTCAATACAATGTAGGCAGCGGGTTTAAGCAGTTGATCGTGGTCCTGGCGGCCCACGACGGCGGCCTCCTTAACCGCGGGATGCTCCAGAAGAACATTCTCAATTTCAATGGGGCTGACCCATAAGCCGTTTACTTTCAGCATGTCGTCGGACCGTCCGGCGTACCAGAAGTAGCCATCCTCATCCTGGTAATACTTGTCTCCGGTGTGCAGCCATTGGCCCTGAAAGGTGTCTTTGCTCTTTTCGTGCTGGTTCCAATAGCCGGCACAGACCGCGTCGCTCCGGATAAGCAGGTCGCCGATTTCGCCCGTGGGCACAGGAGAGCCGTTTTCATCCACCAGGCGGGCCTCGCATCCGGGAATAATCTGGCCGCTGGAGCCGGGGCGGACCGCTCCCGGGCGGTTGGCTATGAACATGTGCAGGGCCTCGGTGGATCCGATGGCGTCAAGAATTTCAACCCCAAAACGCTGCTGGAAGCGGCGAAATATGGAGACGGGCAAGGCTTCGCCGGCGGAGACGCCGTAGCGCACCGAGGAGAGGTCGAACTCCGGGCCGCCTTCGCGATAGTGGGTGAGCAGGGCGGCGTAGTTGGTGGGTACGGAGAAAAAAAACGTGGGAGAGTGGCGCTCGATGACGGCAAAGGCCTCGGCGGGACGAGGTCGCTCGGGCAAAAGAATGCTGGTGCCGCCCACCGCCAGGGGAAAGTACAGCCCGTTGCCCAGGCCGTAGGCGAAGAAAAGCTTGGCCACGCTGAAGCAGCGGTCCTCGGCGGTCATGCCCAGAACGCCTTTAGCGTAAAGTTCGGAGGTGACCACCATGTCATGCTGCAGGTGGACGCAACCCTTGGGGGCGCCGGTGCTGCCTGAAGAATAGAGCCAAAAGGCGGCGTCATCCTTGTGGGTGGGCGCGGGTTCCAGATGGGGGGACTTCTCGTGCAGCAGGTGGAAGAAGGAGTGCATGCCGCCGGGAGCGGAGCCAACCACGATGATGTGCTGCAGATAACGCAGGCGGTCGGCGGGAATGCGATGAATTTGCGGCAGCAATTCCTCGTGCACGATGGCGACTCGGGCACGACAGTCGTTGAGCAGATAAGCGTAGTCGGTGGGCCGGAGCAGGGTGTTTGCAGGCACCGCCACCGCGCCAATCTTAATGGCGCCGAAAAAGCTATAGGCGAATTCGGGAGTATCGAGCAGGAGCAGGAAAACGCGTTCTTCAGGACGAACGTCCAGCCCGAGCATAGCGTTGCCCAGACGATTGACTCGCTCCTGCAGTTGGGCATAGGTAACGCGCTGCTCGCCGCACTCGATGGCGATTTTGCTGCCGCGGCCTTCGCGCAGGTGGCGGTCAACGAAATATGCGGCGGCGTTGAATTCCTGCGGCAGATTCAGCTCGGGGTTGGGTGGGTGGAGCATGGGGTGGCGAGGGCTAAGCCAGTGCCGTTCCTGTTGATGTTGTCGTTTCACCGTGGGTGGCGCAGGACTTCAGGCCTGCAATAATGCGCAGCAATCATCCGGGCTTCAGTCCTGAGGAACTCTCAAGGCTTCCCCGACGCCGCGTCCAGTACCTGAGCGGCTAAAGCCGTCGATTCCTGGCTTCCTTTGACGCAGGGCCAAAGGCCCTGCTCCCCCCGATTCCGGAGCTTACTTGCGCTTGGCGCTCAGGGCCTCCTGCAGGGCGCGACGCGTATATACCTGGGCCAAATGGCGGCGATATTCGGCCGAGGCGTAGTTGTCGCCCAGCGCCTCAACTTTGTCGGCGGCGTGCTTAGCCGCTTCCGCGATGGTGCTGGCCGGCTTGCCGCGCAGAGCAGTTTCCACCGCCTCCGCCCGGTAGGCGATTTCGCCCACGCCGGTAATGCCCACGGCCACCGCCTCAATTTTTGTGGTCGAGCCGCGGACCACCGCAGCAATGCCTACCACGGCATAGCCGGAAGCGGGGTGCGCAAACTTCTTGTAAACCGTTCCCGCGTCGGTGGTCTTGGGTACGCGAATTTCGGTGATGATCTCGTCGGGGCGCAGCGCGGTGGTAAACATTCCGGTAAAGAATTCGCCCACGGGAATCACGCGCTCGCCAGATTGGCTGCTGGCTAGAATTTGGGCATCGAGCGCCAGGACCGCCGCGGGATAGTCGGCGGAAGGGTGGGCCTGGGCGAGGCTGCCGCCGATGGTGCCGCGATTGCGCACCTGGATGTCGCCGATATTGGCGGCGGCCTGGGCCAGCAGCGGCGAAGACGAAAGCAGCAACTGGGACGAGGCCACGGTGCCGTGCGTGGTGAGGGCGCCGATGCTGATGGTGTCGCCGCCATCGCGAATGTAGTCGAGCCCGCCGATGCGGCCCAGGTCAATCAGCAGCGCCGGGTTGGCCAGGCGCAGCTTCATGGCGGGCAGCAGGCTATGGCCGCCGGCCAGCAGTTTGGCATCCTCATGCGAGGCGAGCAGGCTGAGTGCTTCGTTCAGGGTCTTGGGCGATTCGTAATCGAACGATGCCGGGATCATGAGGACCTCCTCGCGGTGCGGGCAGAAGATTTGGTAGTTGCAGCCGGCGGTGGGGCCGCCACCTGGGCAGCGGCAATGGCCCGCCACACCCTTTCCGGTTTGAGCGGCATATCAATGTTGGTGATGCCAAGCGGCGCCAGCGCGTCACACACCGCATTGACCACGCAAGGCGTGGAGGCGATAGTGCCCGCCTCGCCCACGCCTTTCACGCCCATGGGATTCACGGGAGTGGGCGTGACCGTACGGTCGAGGATGAATTCTGGAATGTGGAGCGCCTTGGGCACGGCGTAATCCATCAGAGAGCCGGTAACCGGCTGGCCGTCTTCGTTGTAAACCATTTCCTCATACATGGCCTGGCTCAGTCCCTGGGCGATGCCGCCCTGGACCTGGCCATCCACCAGCAGGGGATTGATAACATTTCCGCAATCGTCCACGGCAACGTACTTTTCGATTTTGGTTTCGCCGGTCTCCGCATCCACTTCCACGGCGCAGATGTGGGTGCCGAAGGGGAAGGTGAAGTTGGAAGGCTCGAAGAAGTGGGTGGCTTCCATGCCCGGCTCGAAGCCGGCTGGAATGCTGCGGGCAGTGTAGGCGGCGAGGATAAGCTCACCCCAGGACATGGACTTCTTGGGATTGCCCTTTACGCCGATGCGCCCGTGGGCGATCACGATTTCGGCAGGCTTGGCGCCAAGCAGATGGGCGGCCAAGGCGGAGATTTTGGTTTTCAGTTTCTGAACAGCATAGTAAATGGCAGTGCCACCGACGGCGGTGCCGCGGCTGCCGAAGGTGCCGATGCCGTAGGGCACAGCCAGCGTGTCACCATGGATGACGGTAATGTCGTCGGGGCTGATGCCGAACTGATCGGCCACCAGCTGGGCGAAGGTGGTTTCCTGACCTTGCCCATGCGGGGAAGCGCCAGTCAGCACGGTTACTTTGCCGGTGGGCTCAATGCGCACAGTGCCGCTTTCCCAGCCCCCGGCGGGGGTGGCGGCGGAGGGGCCGATGGCACAGATTTCAACGTAGGTGGAAACGCCAACGCCGTAGTATTTGCCCTGCTTCCATCCGGCCTTTTGGCGGGCGCGCAGTTTGTCATAGCCGGCAAGCTGCAAGGCGCGCTTCAGGCTCTGCTGGTAGTTGGCGGAATCGTAGGTAAGGCCGGCGGCGGTGGTAAAAGGGAATTCCCTGGGCTGGGGGAAGTTCCTGCTGCGGAACTTGGCCGCGTCCATGTTGAGTTCGCGGGCGGCGCAGTCCATGATGCGCTCTATATCATAGGCGGCTTCGGGCCGGCCAGCGCCGCGATAGGCGTCGGTGGACATCTTGTTGGTGAAGACACCGACGATTTCGCAATCGAAGGCAGGAATCTTGTAGCAGCCGGGCAGCATGAGCGCGGTGAGCTGCGGAATGAGCGGCGTGAGCAGCTGGTGATAGGCGCCCATGTCGGCCAGGACTTTGGCGCGCAGCCCGAGAATGACACCGTCCTTCTTGAGCGCGAGTTCGAGATAGTTGATGGTGTCGCGGCCGTGAATGGTGACCAGCAGGCTTTCGCGGCGGGTCTCTGTCCACTTCACTGGGCGCCCTAGTTTCATGGCCAGCCACGGAACTACGCCATCCTCGGCGTAGACGTTGAGCTTGCTGCCGAAGCCGCCGCCCACTTCTGGGGCGATGACGCGCACCGCCGTCTCCGGCAGCCCCACCATGATTGCTACCTGGGTCTTGAGCAGGTGCGGAATCTGGGTGGAAGCCCAGATGGTGAGCCGGTTTTCGCCGGGCAGGTATTCGGCGACGATGGCGCGCGGTTCCATGGCGGTGGGGGCCACGCGCTGGTTGAGCAGGCGGACCTTCACCACGCGTTCGGCCTTCTTGAAAGCGGCGTTGATGTCGCCGCTCTTCATGGCGTGAGTAAAGGCCCTGTTGCTGCCGAAGTCCTGGTAGATGAGAGCACTGTCTTTCCCCAGGGCCTTCTCCATATCCAGCACGACGGGAAGGGGTTCGTAATCCACGGCGACCATTTCGGCGGCGTCGCGGGCGGTGTAGGGATCCTCGGCGACCACGGCGGCCACGGGTTCACCCACATAGCGAACGTGTCCCTTGGCCAGCGCCGGGTGCGGAGGAACCTTGAGGTCGGGCATCTGCATGGCGCAGGGAATCATGCCCAGGCCTTCCAGGTCGGCGGAGGTCACCACGGCCAGCACGCCGGGATGGGAGCGGGCGGCGTCCGCATTGATGGACAGAATGCGGGCATGGGCATGCGGCGAGCGCACGAAGACGCAGTGGACTAAGTTTGGCAGCTTGATGTCATCGGTGTAATGACTGATGCCGCGCACCAGGCGCGGGTCCTCTTTGCGCTTGAAGCGCTTGCCCACCCACTGCCCGTTACCCTTAGATTTGCCGTTGCTTTTTCCGTTGGTGGCCATGGATCACCTCGCTCAGTCAGCGGCGCGGGCTGCCGCGCGCTGGCGCTGGTTCATCTTGCGGGACGCCGCTTTCACGGCATTGACGATGTGCTGGTAGCCGGTGCAGCGGCAGAGATTGCCGCCAATGCCGTCGCGGATTTCCTCTTCGGTGGGGGAAGGGTTCTGCTGCAGCAGGTCGTGGGCGCACAGGATCATGCCCGGAGTG
>Ga0208774_1000011_pt1 | contig 26921 bp, 40 predicted proteins | sample SF_Rice_5C_80N_4_FD_185620 | JGI IMG/M metagenome (GOLD analysis project Ga0208774, IMG submission 185620) | Rice paddy soil microbial communities from Twitchell Island, California, USA - SF_Rice_5C_80N_405 (SPAdes) (version 2) | ecosystem: Environmental > Terrestrial > Soil > Paddy field/soil ... | reverse complement strand
GATGACGGTCAGTTCGTGCCTGAGGACGGTTCCGGATCCGGCAGCCCCATCCTCGTCCGTGCCGTCAAGCTGACGCTGGGTTCGTGATCCCGAAGCGTCTGCATCAGTTCTGGGTCGGCGGCCCGCTGCCAGACACCTTCCGCGTCTTCGCGGAGGGCTGGCAGCGGGCCCACCCGGGCTGGAAGTACCAGCTCTGGGGCGAGGACGACCTGCCTCCGCTCCGCAATCAGGACCTCTATGACCGGGCCGGCGAACTCTGCCCCGGGTACGAGGGCCAGCTGCGCTCTGACATCGTCCGCTATGAGCTCCTCTACCGCTTCGGCGGCATCTGGGTCGACACCGACTTTGAGTGCCTGAAGCCCATTGACGAGCTGGTCAGTGAGCCGGGCTGCTTCGTGGCCTGGGTCACGGACGAGTTCGTGAACAACGCGCTCATGGGCGCGACCCGCCAGCACCGCTTCATCCGCCGCCTCATCGACGGCCTGCCGGCCAGCATCGCCGCCCACCCCGGCGCCGCTCCGCGCGTCGTGAGCGGACCGCGCTACCTGACGCCGATGTTCCGAAAGCACGGTGAAGAGGATGGCGTGGTGGCCCTGCCAAAGAACCTCTTCTATCCATACCTCTGGTCAGAACTGCCGCGCCGCAGCGAGCGGTTTCCCAATGCCTACGCGGTCCACCACTGGGCCAATCGTCGGCGTGAGAGGGGCGTGCCGCTGTGACCTACACCGATTTCGCCCCCAGGCACTGGAACAATCCGGCCAAGGGCTCGGCTATCGAACAGCGCTGGGCGCAGTTCTGGCAGCTATACAAGCGCGGTGGCTGGGAGCCTGAGACTAAGGCGCTCGTGTGCGAGACCCTGAAGCCCGGCGACCTCTTCCTCGACATTGGCGCATGGATAGGTCCGGTGACCCTCTGGGCGCTGGACTGCGGCGCCTCCGTCATCGCAATAGAGCCGGACCCTGTGGCGCTCGAGGAACTCCGGCGCCGCGTCCCGGCAGAGGTCGAGATCCACGAGTGCGCCCTCGGCCCCGAGACTGGCACCGCTCGCCTGGCCGCCGCCTCTGCCTATGGCGACTCCATGAGCCGCATCGCTCAGAACGGCGTCCCCGTGCCCATCCGCACGCTCCCGGAGATTCTCTCCGGCCGCAAACCTGCTATGGCGGTTATGGACATCGAGGGCTACGAGATGACGCTCCTGCCGGGGCTCGCACCGTACCTTGCCTCTCTCGGCACTACCCTCGTCGTCGCCCTGCACAACGACCCCGTGCCGCCAAGCGAGTGGTTCGCCGACTACCGCGAGGTCTCCATCCCCAAGACGGCGCGCCGCGGCGGAGGCACCCGCGGGCGCTCGCTGAGCGTGGTGGCGCGACCGTGAAGCCCGAGGGAGTCATCATTGTAACCCGCATCGCCACGGCTAAGGGCGGCATCGTTCCGTCGTCGCAGTGGCTGGAGGCCCGTGAGGCGCTCCTCGACCGCGTGACCGCCGCCTGCGTACGCTGCATCTCCGTCCCCGTCGTCTGGGTGTGGCAGGTGGATGCCGCGCATCTGGAGCGGGTGCGCGCCATGGCGTGTCGCGTGTATCCGGGTGCGCTCGTCTGCGAAGAAGAGCCACCGGATGGAGACATGCCGTTCCGTAGTTGCGCCACCGTGCGACTCGATTCCGACGACGCCATCATGCCGAAGAGCATCGACGCCCTGCTCGGAATGGATATGCCCAGCGGCACGCTCGTGGACTGGCCCTGTGGCTATCAGTTGAACTGGAGCACTGGGGCCATCGGCGAGTGGGCCTCACCGCCGCGAAAGCAGGGGCCATTTCTCGCAATCTTCCACGAGCGCCATCACCTGTTCGACATCGGCGGTGACCACTCTGAGGCTCGCTGTGGACGCCGTCACGTCGTTATGCGGGGCCGTCACTGGTTGCAGACGGTCCACGGTGGCAATCTCCTGAACCATTGGCGTGATGAGGCCGAACTTCCGGCTGAGATGCGGGATGCCGTCCTAGCTAGAGCGGGAGTGAGGCTGCCGTGAACCAAATCACGCTCTCCGTCGCCATGATGGCTCACCCGAAGCGCGCCGAACAGGTGAAGGCCATCTGCGCGCGGCTCGACCGGGACGTCCCGGTGACCTGGGACGAGAAGGGCAGCCGCTGGGATACCGGCAGGCGCGCGATGCTGGCCTACGATCCGGCCTGCACGCACCACGCCGTCATCCAGGACGACGTCATCCCCTGCCGTGACCTCTTCGCCGGCCTCGAGGTGGCACTCGCCTACGTGCCCGAGAACGTCGCTGTCTGCGGCTATGTGGGGCGCGTCAGGCCGTTCGCCGAGATGGTGACGCAGGCGGCCCGCAGGGCGCAGCGCCTCAACGCCTCGTGGCTCATGATGCACACCCTGAACTGGGGTCCCCTTATCGCGGTTCCGACTGGGCTCATCCCAGAGATGATCCGGCACTGCGACCTCCTGAAGGACATCCCCAATTATGACCGCCGCCTGTCCCGCTACTTCGAGCTCCAGCGAGGTGTGAAGACGTGGTACACCTGGCCATCCCTTGTAGACCACGCAGACGGCCCGTCGCTCGTTCCAGGCCGTATCGGTACCGACCGCGCCAAGGCCGCTCACTGCCGCGTCGCCCACACCTTCATCGGCGCCGACGCTTCGGCACTTGACGTGGATTGGTCGGGGCGCGCCGTGGATGCCGAGGAGGACCTCACCGACCTCATCACCTTCCACAACCGGGTGACTGGCCTCGTCCTGACGCTGCACCACACCAGCCCGCGGGCGCGTCGCCTGCGCGGCTTGCCCTCCTGGGAGGTGGTCGAGGCATGAGCTTCGTGACCTTTGAAGACTTCACGGTGCGCTACGAGAACACGGTGCCGGCCGCTGACGAAGAGCGCGTCGCGGCGCTCCTCGAGGATGCCTGCGCCATGGCGGCCGACGTCATCGGCAGGACCTACGAGGACGGCTCCGGGAGTGAGGTCCCGCGAGGCATCGTCTCGACGGTCTGCTCGGCAGTACGCCGCGCCTATGACAATCCCACGGGCCTGCAGAGCGAGACGATCGGTGACTACAGCTGGCGCGCGGGCTACACCGGCATCTCTGGGACCGCAAGTGCCGGCCTGTACTTCACCAAGTCAGAGGTCCGCGTCATGCGCCGTTCGGCTGGCAAGTCGGCCGTCGGCTCGATTGAGCTCACGGGACTCTTGCCCGACTCCATCTCTGACGACCAGCTCCTCGACGTGGTCGGCAGTGATGAGCCGGTCCTCTACTTCGCTGAGGAGGACCTGCTGCCGTGAACGAGATACCGAAGCGGCTCCTGCGCGACAGCATCTCAGTCCAGACCTACTCGGGAGACGGCGCCTACGGCCCTGTGCCGTCCGCAGCCGTCACCGTCCTCGGCAAGGTCTCCATGACCCGCCAACTCGTGCGCAACAAGGACGGCGAAGAGGTGGTCTCTGAGATGACCGTCTACGTGCGCCCAAACGATGCCGCGTACTTTCCGCCGGAGTCGCTCGTCACCGCGGACGGGCGCACGAGCAAGGTCATCGCTCTCGCCGTGCAGGGAAGGCCGGGCGAACCCGTCCTCGCCAGGGTGACATGCGGATGAGGGGCAAGCTGACATGGCACGGGGACGAGGTGAAGCGGGCTGCGCGGCGCGGCTCAGTCGACGGCCTGCGCGACCTAGCACAGAGCGTCTTCGACGCCTCGCAGGAACTCGTCCCGGTAGCTCCCGCAGACAGTCGCGGCAGCGGCTATCTCAAGGAAAGCGGCACCGTGGAGCTGGACGAGGTCAAGCTGCGCGCCGTCATCTCCTACAGCTCGCCGCCGCGGCGCAAGGACGGCCGCAGCGCAGGCGGGGCCGGCCTCGCGATCTGGGTGCACGAAAACCTCACTACCCAGCACGCCGAAGGCAAGAGCGCCAAATACCTTGAAGCGCCGCTGAACGAGGCGAAGGCAAGCGGGGCCGTCACCCGCATCGCCGGGCGCGCCCTGCGCAGGGAGCTGAAGTGAGCGGCTTCAAGACAGACCTCCTCACCGGCCTCGCTGTCTACCTTGCGGGCGCAGGCATCGGCGCAACGTGGAACACGACGGGCGCCTACACGGCCCTGCAGACCGGCATCGTGCTCGGCGTCGTGCCGCAGGCGCCGGACCGCGTCATCGCCCTCAGCGCCTACGACGTCTCCGATGACCCGAAGCTCTCCGACTCAGTCATCGGCGTGCAGGTCAGGACGCGCTGGAGCGGCTCAGACCCGCGCGGCGTCGACGACCTCGACGATGCGATCTTCGACCTTCTGCACGACAAGGAGGGCCTCACCCTCTCGACTCACGTGTTCGTCGTGCAGTGCCTACGCAAGTCCGGGACCCCGCTTGGTCAGGACGCAAACCAGCGCTGGTCCCGCTCCGCCAACTACTACGTCACGGTCCATCGACCGTCAGCCAACCGCACCTGAGAAGGGAGCATCATGCCCGCCACCACGAAAGTCCCGCTCGGAGCCTCGACGCTCATCAGCAAGTGGTACCTGGACGTCAACACCGGCACGCATCTCTCTCCGGTGTGGACGGGCGTCTTCGGCATCACGGATTTCAAGCAGGCAATCGACTCCGTGAAGAAGGACGACACGGACCTCGACAGCAACGGATGGTCGAGCCAGACCGTCACGAAGCTGGCCTGGTCGCTGGAACTGAAGGTCTCACGCAAGGTCCAGGCGGATGACTCCGGGCATTACGACGAGGGCCAGGAGGCTCTGCGCGACGTGGCCGACGAACTGGGCCAGGCGAACCGTGTCGAGGTGCGCTGGTACGAGATGCCCGAGGACGGTCCTCGCGTTGAGGCGTATAGCGGTTACGCAGCCGTCGAGTGGAAGCCGGACGGCGGCACGAACGAGGACCTCGACACCGTCTCCGTGACGCTCACCGGCCAGGGCGCCCGCACCTCCATCACGCATCCCGACGACGACGGCTCCTGACAGGGCCGGCCGTGGCCTTCCGTGACCTCGCGGAGTTCCTCTCCGTCGAGCCGCTCGTGCTGCCCGTGGGCGGCAAGGACTACGCCTTCCCAGCCGACCTCTCGGCTAAGACCGTGCTGCGGATGCAGCGGCTCTATGACCAGCAGCGGCGCCTACGCCTGGGTGAGGGGCTGGATGAGGGCGAGGAGCCCGTCTCTGAGGCCGAGCAGGCAGAGATTGACGCCGAGATGTGGGGTTCTTCTCAAGACGAGATGATCGCCGACGGTGTCACTGCGGCGCAGATCGCCGTCGTCGGGCAGACCGTCTACCTCTACCACATCCACGGCAGGGAGGCAGCCGAGCGCTTCTGGAATGCCCAGGGAAAACCGCCAGCCCCGAACCGGAAGGCACGCCGCGCCAAAGCGCAGACGTCCACCCGGTCTCGGGGCTCCCGCGGTGGATCGAACTCCCGAAGAAGCCCCAAGCCGAAGACGGCATCGGCTGGCGAGACGTCCTCGAACACTGGCGATTGATCGAGACCGACATGCAGGAGCGCTATCACATCGACCTCGCCGAGCCCGGCCTTCTGGAGGCCCGCAGTGCGCGCTGGCTGCGGGTGCGCATCGTCGGACTCCTAGATGAGCGGGTCGATTCGCGCCTCGCGCGCGCTCTCGGGAAGGTGGTGAGCTGAGGTGGCGATGAAGGTCGGCGAACTCGTCGCATATCTCACCCTCGACGACTCGCAGTTCAACGCGAAGCTCGACAAGAGCCACCAGAAGCTGGGCGAGGTCGGCAAGACCATGAGTTCCGTGGGCGGCAAGATGTCCGTCGGCCTCACCCTGCCGCTCGTCGGCATCGGCGCCGTCGCGATGAAGACGGCCGCCGACTTCGAGACCAGCATGAACATGGTGCAGGCGGCGACCCAGGCCCCGGCCAGCGAGATGAAGGGCCTCTCGGACCTCGCCCTGAAGATGGGCGCCGATACGGTCTTCAGCTCCGGTGAGGCCGCCGACGCCATGCTGGAGCTCGCGAAGACCGGTTTCAGCCCCGCGCAGATAGAGGCCGGGGCGCTCAAGGCGACCATGGACCTCGCCGCGGCGGGCGGCCTCGAACTCGCCGACTCGGCGACCGCCGTGGGCAACGCCATGAACACCTTCAGCCTCAAGGCACAGGACGCGGCGCAGATCGCTGCGGCATTTGCGGGCGGCGCGAACGCCTCCTCGGCCGACGTCTCAGACCTCACTCAGGCTCTGCAGCAGGTGGGTCCGGGAGCCAAGAACGCCGGCCTCTCCCTGCAGCAGACCGTGGGCGTGCTCGCCGAGTTCGCCGACAAGGGCATCCGCGGCAGCGACGCCGGTACCTCCCTGAAAACCATGCTCATGAACCTCGTGCCCTCGACCGCCAAGGCCGAGACGACGATGAAGAGTCTCGGCATCACCTTCACGAACGCCGACGGCAGCTTCAAGAGCATCAGCGAGATCGCGCAAATCCTGCAGGACAAGATGGGCGGACTCTCGCAGGAACAGCGCACGCTCGCCATGAACATCATCTTCGGCTCCGACGCGACCCGGGCCGCCACCGTCCTCATGGAGGGCGGCTCGCAGGCCGTCGACAAGTACACCAAGGCCACCAGCGACCAGGCTGCCGCAACCGACATGGCAAAGGCCCGGATGAAGGGTCTGGGCGGCGCCCTGGAAAACGCCAAGGGTTCGGTCGAATCGCTGGGCATCACCATGGGCGAGGTCGCGGCGCCAGCCATCGAGAAGGTCGCGGGCGGCGTGCAGTGGCTCGCCAACGCACTGGCCGGTCTGCCCGGATGGGCGCAGAAGGCGGCTGTCGGCTTCGGCGTCATCCTCGCTGCCGCCGGTCCCCTGCTCGTCATCGTCGGCAAGCTGCTCACGAGTCTGCAGGCCGTCCGCAATTTCCAGTGGAAGCGCTCGCTTCCGACCGGCGCTGGCGGCGCTGTGCCCTCCAGCGTCGGTCAAACGCAGGCCGGCGCTGGCGAAGCCCCGGCCGCCGGCAACGTCGTCCGCCTCGGCACCGCCTCGGGCGTGGCCGCCAGCGAAGTGGCGATGCTGGGCCGTGCGGCCGCTGGGGCGGGCGGGATCGGTGGCACGGCGGGCAAGGTCGCCGGCCTCGGCTCCGCATCCTCGAACGCGACGCGCAGCTTCACCAGGTTGAAGCCGGAGCTCGACGGCGTCATCCAGCCGGTCGGCACGCTGAAGGTGAATGCGCAGCAGGCTGGCACCAAGCTCGGCAACCTCGGCGCCAAGGTGCAGAACAGCGTCATCCCGTCGGTGGGCGGCTTCGGCACCGTGGCGGGCACCGCACGGGGCAAGCTGGGCAAGTTCGACGCGGCGATGGGCAATAGCACCGTCGGCGCGATCGGGCAGTCCCTGGCCCTCTCGGCCGCCCTCTCTTTCACCATCCCCAAGGTCATCGAAGCGGGCGGCGCCTTCATGCAGTGGATGGACGCGCTCAAGACGCTGGACTACAACCGCAACAGCCGCGTCGAAGCCGCCAAGGACTACCGCGCAAACATCGTCGACCAGTACGGCAGCGTGAGCGCCTACTTCGACCACCTCGCGCAGAAGTTCGGCAAGGACTCGCCGCAATACAAGAACGCAGTCGAGGCTCTCGGCCAGAACAAGAGCGGCAACCTCTCCGGGCGTTACGCCGGGGCCATCCCGCAGGCCGCTGGAGGCGACTACCTCGTGTCGCGCCCGACGCTGTTCCTCGCCGGTGAGGCGGGACCCGAGCGCGCGACCTTCACGCCGCAGGGCAAGAGTGGTGGCGCCCGCGAGCTGCACCTGCACGTGCACGTCGAGGGTGGGACCTTCATCGGCACCGATTTGCGCCGCGCGGGCGACGAACTGGCCGAGGCCACCTACCCGCGTATTCGCCAGAAGATCGCCGAGCAGGCCGCCTCCGGCTTCTGATGTTCTGGACCGGCGACAACCGCGCCCTCCTCTGCTGGGACTCGGGCCAGGGCCCGACCTGGGCGTACGACCCCGACGGCAAGCTCATCAAGGCCAAGCTCATCGGCGAGACCGAGGTCTGGCGCGCGACCCGCGACTCCTCCGTGCAGGCCGAGCGCCTCGGCACGACCAATGCCGAGGGCTTCCTCGACCTCACGGCGCAGAACGGGGCCTGCTACTGGTACTGGTTCATGGAGCGCCTCGAGGCGGGCGGCCTGCGCCAGGTCGGCCCCACGCTCGGCGTTGAGATGCCCACGCGCCCCGCCGACCCGCGCGCCGACGTGACGCCGCCGAGCCCGCCCAGCGACCTCACGGCGCGCATGGGAGCGCAGGGCGTGACGCTCCGTTGGCTGCCCGCCTCCGACGATGAGTCCGGCGTCCTCGCCTACTTCATCTACACCGACAACGGCGCCCAGCCCGAGCACATCGTCTGGCTCGACTCGGTGGACTCGGACTCAGACGCCGTCTATGACCTCTTCCTCGACCGCACCGGGACGATGAAGACCGGCTACGTGATGCGCGCCATCGACGCCGCCCTCAACCTATCTGAGCCCTGCGGCAAGGCCGACGTGGTGCCCACCAAGGGCACCGACACCTGCAAGCCGCAGGAGGGCGACCACACGCAGCCCTGGTACCTCTTTGAGCCCTACGAGCCGGTGACGCCGGAGGGTGGCGGCTTCTACGTCTTCGACCTCGGTAACCATACCAACGTCATCCGTACCTTGAGCGAAGATGGCGAGACGGCGCTCTTTTTCGGTACTCCAGACGCAGGCTGGGCGCACGTCGACGGCAGTGGCAGCAGCGTGCGACTCAACGGCGCCATCGGCGGCTGCGTCGACAACGACGGCGCGCTCTGGTTCACCGACTACTCTCACGCCGTGCACAAGCTCAAAGACGGCGTCCTTGAGCACATCGCCGGTCCGGCTGCCCCCACCTCGAACCTCCCGGGCTTCGTCGATGGCACCGGGACCGCGGCACGCTTCAACTACCCACGTGGTATCTGCCTTGCCGGTGACGGCAACTTCTATGTCGCCGAGGAGGACAACGAGGCCATCCGCAAGGTCACGCCGGAGGGCGTGGTCACGACGCTGGCCGGAAGTTCGCGGACCTCCGCCATCGTAACGAGCGTGGCTGGCAGCCCTGGAACCATCACGACAAGCCAGGACCACCACTACATCACCGGGGACCACGTCTACATCTCCAACCACCTCGGTGCCACGCCGGACCTGAACTACCCGACCAACGGCCACACGGGGTACTTGGTCGTGGTCACGGGACCGACCACGTTCACGCTCCAGACATACCCCGGCGGGCTCGACGTCGCGGTCACTGTCGGCGGCACGGGCGGAAGCGTGGAGCGCGCCTACGCGGCGCAGCGCGACGGCGTCGGTCCGGCGGCGCGCTTCAACGGCCCCTACGGCATCGTCTGGTCGGAGGACGACAGCTGCCTCTACGTCGGCGAGACTGCGCGCTTCGCGGGCACGAACCCAGCCGTGCGGAAGGTCCTGCTCGATGGCACTGTGACGACGGTATGGCAGGGCACCGAGATGGTCTACCCCGAGTTCATCGCGCTCGGTCCAGACGGCCTTCTCTATCTCACCGACTTCTTCGGCTATGCCGTCTTCTCCCTGGACGCCGCTGCCCCGCTTCCTGCGCCGGTGCTCGTCGCCGGACAGCGGGAAGCGTGGGGCTACGCCGATGGCGCGGCCCTCGGCGAGGCCAGGTTCGGCTACCTTGCCGGCATCCATGTCGATGGCGACGGCGCCATCTGGGTGGTCGACGAGGGCAACTACTGCATCCGCAAGGTCGCAGGCGGCGTGGTTACGACCGTCGCCGGGCAGCACGGCGTCTCCGGCTACGCGGAGGGGGTCGGATCGGCGGCCAAGTTCGCTGACCCCTGGGCATTGGTGCCGCTGTGAGTCCCACCTACGGCACCATCCCGCACCGCCTCATCCCCGGCATCAGCGTCTCGGTCGGCGCGCAGCATGAGGGCCTCACGTGGACCAACACCAACGCGGGCGGCTTCGACCGCGCCTCGTGGACGCAGCGCGTGCCGCCCGACTTCTCAGAGGGCGACCCTGTGACCATCGCGACCTCCGACGGCGTCTTTCAGGGTAAGGTCACGAGCATCGGCACGGGCGTCGGTGAGCAGCTGCGCTGGGACGTCCAGTGCCGCGGCCATGTCGAGGACCGCAAGAAGAACGAGACGCGCGAGGGCGTCTTCGCCGACCGCGACCTCTCGCAGTGGCAGGCCATCAGCTCGGGCCAGTGGTCGCTCTGCCCGGACCTTGAGATTCAGGCGCAGCAGGTGGGCAACTACCTCGCCGTCTACTGGCCGGCGCTCGAGGACGGCAAGCTTATCGTCGACCGCTCCGACCCCAAGACCTTCTACGACCACGTCGGCAACGCCCTGCCGCGTCACCACATCTCCGACTTCCCGCGCATGAAGCCCGTTTGGGCGGCCTGGGTCTACCAGCTCGGCGGCGGCAAGACCTCGCAGCAGGTGAGCTCGTTCAGCTTCCTCCCCTTCTGGACCCTCGAGACGCCGCTCCTGGACGCCATGACGACGCCGGACTACACCAACCCCATCGGGCCTGCGGACGCCAAGTACGGACACCGGCACGCGAAGTACCCGAAGATCCCCTACTGGACCACGTTCTACGGCATGAACCACGCGCCCACCACGGCGCTCTTCGGCATCTATGCCTGCGACGACGTCTCCGAGCTGCCCACCGGCGACCCCTTCGCGATGCGCTACGACCCGCACCTTGTGTGGAAGCCCGCCGACCGCACGAGCCTCACCTACTCGCCCGACAGCTGGCGCACGATCCACACGGCGCACAACTGCATCGTCGCCTACGCCTCGTACGTGCCGGTCATGATGCCGATGAACCGCGGGCACCGCTACTCAAAGGCGGCCGACCACCTCGTGCGTACCGACTGGGTCGCCGAGACGCGCCTTTACGCCGAGCCCGGGCTCTCCCTCTACCTCGCCAACGTGGCCGTATGCGCGCAGGGCTATGAGCCTTTGGGGCCGGGCTACGACGATCTTGGCCGCGTCTTTCGCATCGCCTTCCCCGGCTGCGACGTCGCCATGATGCCGCTGCCTGCCCGTGACGACAATGGCGCGCCCCAGTCCATCGCCGTGCGCGAGCGCACGAGTGACCCGGACATGGTCGCGCAGTTGCTCGCCCTCTGGAAGGACGAACTCTGCTGGGGCTTCTGGGAGGACGACCAGCTCGTGATCGCTTCGCCCACCGAGACCTTCAGCGTGAGCGACGTTCCCGGCGTCGACACGACCGGCGCCGCGAAGACGAGTGAGGGCGCCGTCGACCTCGTGCTCGTGGCCTACTCGGCCTTCTACACGGACGCGACCGCGGGAGGCGTGCTCACGATGCCCAAGGTCAAGTACATCGTCGTGGACAAGGACGGCGTCTATGAGGAGGTCGCCGCGGGCTGGACGCCCGAGGACGGGCTCGCGGTCGCCTACGAGGACGCCACCGACCGCGCTGGCACTCCGGCCGCGGCGGCGCGCATCGGGCAGCGCATCGCCGTCCAGCGCCGCCCCGAGCAGTGGTCCGGGTCTGTCGTCCTGCGCGCCATCGAGGGCGCCGCCGAGGTGCGGCCCGGCACGCTCCTCTCCGCGCCCGGCATCGAGGGCGCCCTCATCACGCAGACCTCGTGCTCGGTCGACTCCGACACCGTGACCCTGACGCTCGGCCCCTCCGGCTACGTCGGCCGCTTCGCTCCGGCCGTGCCCGGCAAGCCCCTCACCGCGTCGCCCATGCCCGGCCCACGAAAAGGTAGGTGACTCCCATGGGAGTGAGCGCTGCATCCCTCAAGCTCCACCTCTCCGGCGGCGCTGCGAACGCCGACCCTGCCGCCTCGCTCGGCGGCGCCATGTCGTCCGAGGTCATCTCGGCGAGCGCCCTCAATAACCTCTACGACGACGTCACGGGTACGGAGGCGACGGCCGGCCAGGACGAGTATCGCTGCGTCTACTGGGTGAACGAGGACGCCGACGCCGGGGGCATCGACGACGTCGTGGTCTGGGTGTCCGCGCAGCCGAACGTGAGCGGCGTCGCCACCGGGGAGACCCTCAGCCTGGGCGTCGACCTCGCCGGGAAGAACGGCGTCGCGGACACGATCGCGGATGGCACCACGGCCCCGAGCCCGGCCGTGACCTTCTCGGCGGGGACCACGAAGGAGACCGGCACGGCGCTCCCCGACGGTCCCTACCTCCAGAACGACGCCATCGCCATCTGGGTGAAGCGCCACACACCGGCCGGGCAGGCGACTAGCGCGGGCACGGACTCGGTCCTGGTGAGCGAGGGCGAGTCGTAAGGTCATGGGCCTCTCTGCCAACCTCATCCCCGTCATGACGTCGAACTCCGCCCCCTCGGGGACGGCTTCGGCGTCTTCCGCCTTCTCCTCGACCTACGCGGCGTGGAAGGCGATGAACCACGCCAACGCCGGGGAGTCCGACGCCTGGGTATGCCCCGAGCTAACCGTCAGTGGCTGGCTCCAGTACCAGTTCGGCTCCGGGAAGACGGTCGTCGGCTATGCCATCACGACGCGCTACGGGGCCGGTAGTGGGGCAAACGCACCTAAGAGCTGGGCCCTCAAGGGCTCGAACGACGGCTCCACGTGGGACACGCTGGACACGCGCACGGACGTGCGGGTGTGGGCGGCGCAGACCGGTAAGCGGCAGGTCTATCTCATCAGCAACGCGACCTCGTACACGTACTACCGGCTCGACATCAGCGCCTCGAACGACGTCGCCTGGTTGGCCGTGGGCGAGTGGGAGCTCTTTGAGGCCGCCGCGGAAAGCGGCATCAGCGGCGGCACCATCACGACCGACGGCGCCTACACGGTCCACACGCTCACCGGAGACGACGTGTTCTCCACAGACCGCGAGCTGACGTGTAGGGTGCTGCGCGTCGCGGGCGGGGCGGCCGGCGGCACCTGGTGCGGCGGCGGCGGCGCGGGCGGCGGCGTTGACGATGCTGCTAGTGAGACCGTATCGGCGGGGAGCCATCAGGCGATTGTCGGAGCCGGTGCCCCGCCTCCCACGACCAATGGAGACGGCGCGGACGGGCAGGACACGACGTTCAACGGCGGCACGGCGGTCAAGGGCGGCGGCGGCGGCTCCTACGTCTCTGGCGGGGCTAGCGGCAACGGTCGCCCCGGTGGCTCAGGCGGTGGCGTGGGCTGGCATCCCGACGGCACGCCGGGCAGCGGCACGAGCGGGCAGGGCCACGACGGCGGCCACGCGGCCTCCGACAACTCCTCCGGCGGCGGCGGCGGCGCGGGGTCTGCGGGCGGGGATGCTAACTCCGGGACGGGTACTGGCGGCGCGGGCGGCGAAGGCGTCTCTTCGGACATCACCGGCAGCACGGTCTGGTACGGCGGCGGCGGCGGCGGATTCGGGCAGACGAACAAGGGTCCCGCGCCGACGCACGGCGGCGGCGGCATCGGCAGCAACTCGACGTCGGCCAACGGCGGCGACGGCGTGGACGGCACCGGCGGAGGCGGCGGCGGCGGATGGTACGACGGCAACAGCAGCTACGGCGGCAAGGGCGGCAACGGCATCCTCGTCATCCGCTACCTGACGCCGGGCGGCGGCGGCATCTCCATCCCACTCCTCAACCACCTACTCCTGGGGGACTGACATCATGAGATTCCTACGCCAAAGCACCCAGGCTGACGTGGTCATCGGGCCGGTCTGGGCAACCGCGGACGGAGCGCTCAAGGCCGACCTCGCCTACAACGCCAGCGGCATCAACTGCGACGTGTACAAGGGCGGCACGAAGGCCGATGTCACGCTGGCGGACTCGGCGGGCGACGGTTACTTCCGCGCGGGCTCGGGCGAGGCGCAGTACATCCTCACGCTCTCGACCGGCCTCAGTGACACCATCGGGCGCCTGCGCGTGACGCTCTCGGCCACGGGCTACTACATGAAGCCCGAGGACTTCATGGTGCTCGACGAGGCGGTGTATGACTGGCTCTTCGGGACCACCGCGCCCAACACGGCGACGCCTCTGGACGCCGCCGGAGTGCGGGCAGCCGTCGGACTTGCCTCCGCGAACCTCGACACGCAGCTGGCCGCGCTGCCTGAGAAGTCGTTCACCAATCTCTTCACGAATCCGCGCCTCGCCATCGACAGCGACGAGGACGGGCTCGCCGACAGCCTCACCTTGACCACCACCCTCGGCGTCACTCCGAGCCTCGAGGACGGCGGCCAGCGCCTCGTCTACGAGGCTTCGGGCGCAGACAACGCCGACGTGCAGCTCTTGCTCGCCGGCGGCATTGACAGCATCGCCAGCTGGGGACTTGCGGAGGGCGACCCCTTCTGCTTTGCGACCCGCTACCACAACCTCTCCGAGGGCATCGCCCCGAGCCTTTACGTTTTCTTCTGGGATGTCGGCTGGGGCGACCCGGGTGGCAACCCGAACCCTTGCGCGATGGCCGCCGGAGAGGGCCGGGCCGTGGTGCGCGGCACCGTTCCCGCAGGCGCCGTGAACGTGGGATTCTACCTCCTCAAGACCGACAACCTAACGGCCGGTGACCGCCTCGACGTCACCCTCTGGGAGCCGGTCCTGGCGAAGAAGAACGAAGTGGTGCCGTACTTCGACGGAAGCCGGGACGGCTGCCGCTGGCTCGGCACCACGGACGCCTCCACCAGCATCTGCAACCTCGCGCAGATGGCGGCCTCCGGGGCCGCTGCCGCACTTCCTCGAAGCGCCTATGAGGCTCCTGACAACGCCCTCCTTGAGGACGTCCTCGGTCGCCTGCAGGGACTGACCATGGCCGCCCCCGCGAGCGTGCTCTACGTGGGCGACTCGCTCACCGCCGGCTACTACGCTACCCTGCTCGCAACTGCCTATCGCAGCCTGCTCGACGACGCCCTCGGGCTCACCGGCACCTACGTCGGGACGACGGATGGGACGACCGCTGGCGTGAGCCTTTCCTCCGTGACGGCGGCAGCCGCAGAACTTGTCGTCATCGAGCTAGGCACCAATGACCTCCTCTCACGGAGTGCCGCCGAGTTCCAGGCCGACCTGCAGGCGGTGGCCGATGCGGCGCTGGAGGGCAATGGCGCGGCGCGCCTCATCTTCTGTACGCTCTGGAACAGGGACGAGTCAGGTGCCGCCTATGACGCCGCCGTGCGGGCCGTGGCGCGGTCATGCGGGGGCAGCGTCGTGGACCTCGCAGCAATCAGCGCCGACAGCAGCACCTACCTGCCGAGCGGCGTCTCGACCATCAACGGCGACTCTGACGGCTGGCATCCTAACGACCTCGGCCACGCCCGCATCGCCGCAGCCATCGCGGCACAGCTCAAGGCGGTGACGGCAGCCGAGATAACCATCGCCACATCAGAGATCGCAGACGCGGTCTGCGACGAGGCCCTTTCGGGGCACACCACCGCGGGCACCGTGGGCAAGGCCCTGGCCGATGCGGCTGCCCTCGGCACGCCCCTCGACGCCACCGGAGTCCGGGCAGCCGTTGGCCTCGCCGCGGCCAACCTCGACACGCAGCTGGCCGCTCTGCCCACTGACGCGGACGTGAACGCGGCCTGCGACACGGCCATCACCGACGCGGGCCTCGCCGTCGCGCTCGACTACATCGCCACGGCCTGTAACGACCTCGCGGACCAGTGCGCCGATCTGCAAAAGGTGCTCAAGAACCGGACCGACACTGACCCGGAAACCGGCATCGAGACCGTCTACGACGACGATGACGAGACGCCCCTCTACGTGGCGCCTCTCTATGAGGACGTCGCCGGAACAGTGCCCTACAGCGACACGAGCACCGGCATCAATCGCCGAGATAGGCTCGACACGCCCTGATGGCCACGCTCGTCACACGCGGCCTCGGGCCCGGAGCCTGCCTGCCAACGGGAGGACTGGGCGGCGGTGCGGCGACGCCGACGGTCAATTACGTGCAGCAGGCGTGGCACCTGGGCTGGGCGGTGCGCGCGGTGCTCGAGCCCGAGCTCGTGCGGCGCGAGTGGCATCTCGGCTGGCGCGTGCTTGCCGAGCCCGGCCTGGTGCGGCGCGAGTGGCATCTCGGCTGGCGCGTGACGACCACGGTGCAGCAGACGTGGGACCTCTCCTGGCGCGTCAGAGACACGGACCCGGTGCGGCAGACGTGGCATCTGGGCTGGCGCGTCGGGCAGCTCGTGCGGCGCGAATGGCACCTGGGCTGGAAGGTCGCGAGGCGCTCACACATCGACCCTGGCACGGGACTGGAGGTGATTGACGACGTGGACCCGTATTTCTCGCTGAACGGCATCACGGACATCATCGTGGTGAGCGGCGACCCAGGCGGCGAGGACCCGCAGGGCGACGTCATCCTCCACTACGATGGCAGCCTCGTGATGCACGACATCCGCGTGCGCGGCTACTACGAACAACGCTGGCAGGTCCGTATTGAAGACGACGACTATGCGACCCTGCTGAGCCGCGAGGAGGCGATCCGCTCAGCCTGTCGAGCGGGCGGTACCGTCATCTTCCAGGACGTCGACAAGTACGGCGTTCCGGGACCAGCGCAGAGCTGGAGCTTCATCCAAAGCCCAAAGCCGTCGTTCGCGATCGACCAAGAGCGCGAGGCGCTGTGGCGTAGTTCCGCGACGCTCGTGCTACGTATCATGCCGAGTTGACCACCAGCAGAAGGATGACGCCATGAGCGATGACTACCCGGCGGAGGGCCTTGTCGGCGACCGTCGCAAGACGCCGGCCGTGCCCGACTTCACGGCGCAGCAGACATGGGTCATGGACGTCATCGCGGAGAAGGCCGCCCAGCGTGCCGTTGACAAACTCGTCGAGCGCGGTTGCCCGTTCGCCTGCGACGTCAAGGTCCTGCTCTACGGCGACGACGGCGCTGGCGTCCCAGGTATGAAGCAGCGCCTCGTCGACGTGGAGAGTACCATCGGGCGCCTGAACCGCATCACCTGGATCGCCGTCTCGGGCGTGGTGCTCGCGGTGATCGGCCTCATCGGCATGCTCGTACAGGTCGTAATCGTGGGGAAGTAGCCATGCTCCCCGCCGCCGACATCATCGCCGCCCTCCCCATGGTGCGGCGCATGGCACGGCGCTACGCGCGCACGCCGCTGGGCTATGAGGACGTGCTTTCCGCCGGCTGCGTGGCGCTAGTTGAGGCCGCCAGGCGCTACGATGCCGAGCGCGGCGTGCCCTTTGCCGCCTACGCCTGCCGCCGCGTGAGCTGGGCGATGCTGGACGCCTGCACGCGCTACGGCAGCGTGCGCGACGCAGAGACCCCGGTGCCGGACAGGGAACTTGACTGTCGCTGCATTACCGACGACAGCTGCGCCCGCGAGCTGCTCGAGGAGGTCGCCGCGCTGCCGCCCGCTGACCGCCACGTCGTGCTGCTCCACGCGGCCGGCTACTCGGGGCGCGAGATCGCAGAGGCGCTCGGCGTGCATGAGTCGCGCGTCTCGCAGCGGCTCGCACGTGCGCGACGGAAACTAACGCAACAATAGGAGGGATTACCGTGGTCATAGATCCCACGGCCAAGCGCAAGAAATACCTGCTGGTCGGCGCGATCCGCGAATGGAACGCGACGCACCCGAAGCAGCACGTGAGCTACGCGCCCGGCTTTGACCCCGATACCGAGAAGATCGGCACGCCGGCGCGGGAGACGCTGCGGGCCTACAGCCGCACGGCGTGGCACGACACCACGGGCGTGTGGAACGCCGACACGATGCGGCGCCTCATCCTGGTGCGCAACCCGCGGGCCGGCATCCGCGCCGAGGTCATGGCGCTCGCGCACTCGCAGCTCGGCGTCCACGAGACTCCCGATGGCAGCAACTGGGGTCCGGTCGCCAAGTACCTCGAGGCGGTGGGCATCCACGGAGGCGCTCCCTGGTGCGCCTCGTTCGTCACGTGGGCCCTGAAGAAGTGCGGCCTCAGGGCGTACCCGCCGAACCCCGCGTATGTGCCCTCCTGGGAGGACTGGGGCCGTCAGCACGGCCTCCTCATCCCGGTCAAGGACAGCAAGCTCGGCGACCTCTGGGTCTGGAACTGGGACGGCGGCCTCGCCGACCATATCGGCTTCTGCGACGACTCAAACCCGGGCGACCCCGTGGCCTACTACCTCGACGGCAACATCGGAAACCGTGTGACGCAAGGCTCGCGACCGGCGGCAGGCATCGAAGTTGCCATCAGCCTGGCGAAGCTGGCGGCGCTCCGGTGAGGACTCGCTGGACATGGCTCGGCGGCGTGGCCGTCGACGCTATCGAGATCGTGCAGGACGGAGACGGGATCGAGGTCAACATCCTGCCCGCGTCACCAATCACATGCCCCCCCGGTGATGCGTCTCCGGGAGCGGAGGCTCCACTGCCAGCTGACCCGGTGGTGGAGCCTCCTGCGGATATCGTCACAGGGGATGCCCAGAGCCCTCAGGACGCGCTCGCGGCGCCTCTCGCGACTGGGGCGCCGTCCTATGGTGCCCGCGGCGACTACAGCGCCGGCCAGCGCGTGAAGATGGGCGTGGTTCGCGGCACGTGGGTGCAGGTCTTCGGGCTCGCCGGGACCGGGATCGTCTACGCCGCCAACAACGCCGCCGGCCTGGGCCTGCCCACCTACGGCGTGTTTCTGGTCGGCCTCGGCAGCGCCGGGGTTGGATACGCAGTCAAGCGAGGGCTCCTGCCGGACGGCACAATCTGAAGAAGGAGAGACATGGGCACTTGGAACAACGTCAAGCTCATCGTGTGGATGTTCGCAGTGGGGGGCGCGTGGGCGTTCATCAGCTCCATGGCCGTGTACGGGTGGAACCCCTGGTCGATGGACTCGAGCGCCTGGCAAGGCGTCGCCGTCGCCGTCCTCACGCAGTGCGGCACGGTCGCCACGCTGTACTTGACGCCGTGGGTGAGGCAGTTCGGGCTCGGCTCGAAATAACTGGATCGGCTCGGCGCTATCCGACGACGATGACCACCTGACCGACTCCCCCCCGGTCAGCACAGGCCCGGCCCCTCACCTCCGGGGGCCGGGCCGCCCTCGTCTTCCCCAAAAAGTTCGGAGAGGCAAGCGCCGCCTGCGTGAGTAGGCTCAGTCCACGATCTCCCACGATCGTGAGGCGCGGCCGGGCCGTGTGGGGTGACCTCCTGACACTGGCCCGGCCGCCGCCGGACTCGCAGGCGGCGGAAAGGCAGTCATGCGGCATGGAAACAGGCTCACCTCACTCATTGTCCTGGTCATCGGCGCTCTGCTGGTGCTGTGGATCTTTGTCTGCGGTCCTCCTGGCGCTGGCGCTGCGCCGCGTCATGCGGCCCTCGCCTCTGCTGAGGCCACGGGCACGCCAGCCTCGTCTGCCACGGTACGCGCAGCTCTCCGACAACTGCGGCTTGCCCGTCATTCCCGTGCGGAGTGGGCAAGGGCGAAGCGATGCTTGGGCGAGCGAGCCCGCCTGCAGGTGGCTCACCGACCGGATCGCCGTCGTGCCGCTGCGATATGGCTCGCCGCCAGAATTCGATGGCAGCGACAGCGATGCGTTTTCAACGCCCGCCTGGCGAAACTGATGCAGCGGATGCGGCATCCTGGCGGCATGTCGTGCGGGCGCCGGTGGCTACCCCTGGCCTACTACGTCGGCTGGCCGCGCAGCCTCGGCCCGTGGCTCGCCTACATCATGGACCGTGAGTCGAGCGGCAGGCCACGCGCGTACAACCCGGTCATCTCGTGCACCGGCCTGATGCAAATCTGGCCCGGCAACGTCGCCTACACGCACCTCTCGTGGAGCGGGCGCATCCGCTGGCTCATGGACCCGGAGAACAACCTGCGGGCGGCGCTGCGGCTGTGGCGAGCGGAGGGGTGGCGACCATGGGCGCTGTGACCCTCCGCCTGACCATCGACTTCTCAACCTTCGTCGCGGGTCTGCACGAAGCCGGGTGGGCGCTCACCAAGTTCTCGGTACGCCTTCACTGGCCCGACCGTCTCCCGTGCACGTGAGGAGCCCGTTCAGCACCGAAAGCGGCAGGCCTTGGAACAACCTGCGGGCGGCGCTGCGGCTGTACAGGGAGGCTGGAACGAGTCCATGGAGGGTGTACTGATGAAGTACCGCAAGAAGCCCGTCGTCATCGACGCCATACAGTTCACAGGCGATAACAGCACTGAGGTTGGGGACTTCCTCGGTGGACCGCACGCTGTTGGGCACATGTTCGACAGCGACACAACGAAGGGTCTGACCATCACGACGCTCGAAGGCGAGCACCACGCCAGCGTCGGCGACTTCATCATCAAGGGCGTGCAAGGCGAGTTCTACCCCTGCAAGCCCGACATCTTCGCGGCTACGTATGAGCCGGTGACGGAGTGAGCGGCCGCCGCGCCAAACCCCGCATCGTCGCCACCCCCGAGACCTGCTGGGGCGAGCCGCGCATCGACGGCACGAGGGTCACGGTCGACGCCATCGCCAGCACGTTTCGCGCCGGGGACGACGTGCTCACCATCGCCGAGTGGTTCGACCTCAGCGCGGCTCAGGTAGAGGAGTGCCTGCGCTTCGCGCTCATGACCAAGCGCCAGCGGGAGAAGTACCTCGCTGGCCTGTCGCCGTTCAAGCGCAGCGCGCCGTGGAGCCTGTAGACATGTTCCTGCGCGGCCTCGTCATTGGCCTCAGCTGCTTTGCGATAGCAATGGGGGTGGCGGACGTGAGACTCGGCTTTATGCGGCCCGATGCGCTTTCGCTCATCGGCGGATGTATCGCCCTCATGGCCGGAATCTTCGGTCTGCTGAGGGTGAGGCGATGACCGCCCTCCCCTGGTGGGCCCTCACCCTCTTCGTCCTCGTCGCAATCCTCGTCGTGGCGGCGCTCGCCGTGACCGGGATGGGGCAGGTGCCGTGAGCACCGTCTACTTGGAAGCCCTCGTCTGGTACTGCCGTAGGTGCAGAAAGCCGCTCATGGTCAAACCTAAGGGTCTCATCCCGCGCGGCTGCACCTGCCGGGTCCCAAAGCTGCCCTCCGGACCAACGCTCGTGTCGTTCCCCGACGTGAGTCCCCGGCCGTGACCGGGATGGGGCAGGTGCCGTGAACAACTCTCGCTCAGCGCCCCCTCAGTGCCTGCACCTGGCCCTCCGGGATGCGGAGATGCCCGCCCGGCGTCGTCCACGCGCCGGGGAACCGGCCTGCGTCGTGGTAGTTGAGGACAGTGCGGCGCGTGACGCCGAGGATCACGGCGGCCTCGCCGGGGGAGAGAGGACGGTCGAGCGGGACGACCGCCGTGCCGCTCAACTCGACCTCGTTGAGCACGTCGTGGATGGAGGGTCCGCCGGCCGCCGTCGAGAGAACGGGGACCCCGCCGACGAACAGCCTGTCGTGGTAGTAGGTGCCGCTGCCCAGGATGCGTGCGCGCTCGACCATGGCGGCGCGCACGGCCTTGACGGTGCCGACGTGGTCCGGAGCCGTGAGCGCGTACTCGTGGGCAGGGTCCTCGACGTCGGTGGTCCAGGCGTAGCCCAGGTTGCGGGTCCTCGTGGTGATGGTAGTGGTCTGCATCGTCGTCTCCAGTCAGCTGCGGTTGGCCCTACGCTGGGCGGCCTCCGCCTTCGCGGCTGCCCATGCCTGCTGACGGGCCTCGCGACTCGGGGTGACGATGACGGCGGACAGGTTCTCCAGGCGGAGTTCCTCCGCGACAGCCTCACGCTGCTCACGGTCGCGACGCGCCATCTCGGCGATTTCTTCCTTGGTCATCCTGTAAGCCTTCATCGTCTCCTCCTCCGTCTGACTTCCTCTTACAGTTCCCATTATACCCACTCTGACGGGATGTGCAACACCAATATGGGCAAAGTGCGAAACTTGTCCGAATCGGAAGCGGCATAGACATGGCCGGCCGCGTCGTGGCCGACCGGCGAGCTAGGGGAGACGCATTGAGCGAAAGTGCGGGAATGGCAGCTGTCACGGTGCTGGTGTGAGCAGGCTGCGCGGCAAGCGTTACCTGTCCGTGGAGGACTTCGCGGCCCTCATCGGCCTTACGCAGCGCATCGTGCGCCGCGCCTGTGAGACAAACCGCCTGCGCACGCGGCCGGGACACGTGCCGGGAGGGCGCTGGCAGATCCTGCGCTCGGAGGTGGAGCGCGTGAAGAGGAGGGGACTGTGATGAGGGCGAAGACGCGCAAGACGCTCTCGGCTGTGCCCTGGGTCAAACAATACGGCATCGTCTCCAAGTGAGGCTACGGCGACCACGGCGCTGGCACAGGTCGTGGTCTTGCCTTCCGTCCTGTGAGCGGTCTAGAGTGTCTGAAGTCGAACAGGTGTTCGCCTTCCGCGATTGTCCACTAGAGGGTCGCAGGCGACGGTGGTACGCTCGTCTTCGTTAGAGGGCACCACCGGACAGGAGGGGAAGATGGTGACCAGATCTAGGCTCGGGGCGGCGTGCGCGCTCGTGCTCGGAGTCGTGGCAATATGGGGCTGCGGGGCAAGCCCGCCCACACCGGCGGTGACGGTGACGGCCACGCCCGTGGTACTGCCGGACACGAGCGCCGCCCAGGAGTCGGCCGTGAAAGAGGGCATCCACTCCCTGCAGGTGGCCGTGCAGTCCTACGCTGTCGACCACAAAGACAAGTACCCGCCCGCGGGACTGGTTAGCGAGGCGGGCATGGCGCCCTATGTGGAGACTTGGCCGACGAACCCCTACACGAACGCGCCGATGGCCCCAGGCCAGTCGCCGGGCGACTACAACTATGGGGTTTCGCCCAAGCGGACACAGTTCAAGCTGGTCGGCTACGGCGCCTCCGGGCCGATTATCGTGGTGCCGTGATGGCGGCTCGAGGGCGGCCCAGTCGGCGCACCACCGGCTATGCCGCGAACGCCATCGGAGAGGCGCTCGGCTGGAAGGTCAGTACTGAGCAGGTGCGCCGTTGGATCGACAAGGGCTTGCTCGTTGGCACGCGCATCGGTGACTCGTGGTACCACACGACCGACCGCGATATTCAAGCATTTATTGAGGCTAACATGGCGGACAGTGTTGACAGTACGGATTAGCGGGTATAGCATCCGCATTGTCCTTGGAACACACGGAGGGGAAGGGAGGGGGTGAAGCACTAATCCCAACCAACTGAAGCCACGAATCGTGGGAGAGAAAATGCTTCGCTTAAAAGCGGAGCGGGGGTCCTCGGTCAAAAGTCCCCCCGCATCCGCACCAGAGTCCCTTGCAAGGCGCACTGGCGTTGTGCATCGTAGCACACCGCGCGTCACCGTAGGCACGTTTCAGCGTTCCTCGCGCCACTCCGGACACACTCGTACCACCAGCGTGGCACGCCGTCACTGGACGCGCCGCGCGTCCCTTTCCACCCTCTGCGCTGACGCGGTCGCCATGCTCATCCACACGGCCATCGTCGTGGGCTGGATCGTGGTCCTCATCGCCATCGCCTGGGGGCTGAAGGCGGTGCTGGGATGAGCGCCTACGGCTGGGTCGTCGCGATCCTCGTGCTTGGCCTCATCGGCGTGTTCGCCTGTGCCGTGTTCCTCACACTCCGCGCGGCAGGTGTGCTGTGAACCTACGCGCCCTCACCATCGACGACGTCGCGACCGGACTCGGCTATCGGAAGCCGGTCCACCATCGCGGGCGCGTCTGCGGCGTGCTCGTCGACATCACCCCGCCGCTGGAGATCCAGCAGGAGACGGAGCCCGAGTTCTGGCGGAGGAAAGCGGCCGAGCGTGCCAAGGCACTGCACGCCGCCGAGGGTCGCATCCGGGTGCTCGAGGCGCGCATCCGCGAGCTGGAAGACGAGGTGGCGGAGGCATGAACGCCATCGACCCGCACGAGGCCTACTTCGCCCTTCCCGGCATCAATTGGAGCCTCCTCAAGGAGGCCGCGCGCAGTCCCAAGCACTTCAAGCACGCCCAGGTCACGCCGCGCACCGATACGTCCGCTATGGCGCTCGGACGGGCCGCCCACATGGCCGTGCTCGAGCCCGACCTACTCCTCACCCACTACACCGTATGGGCCGGCTCGCGCCGCACGAAGGAGTACGCCGAGTTCTGCGCCGTGAACGCCGGCAAGGAGATCCTCACCGAAGCCGAGTGGGACAAGGTCCTAGCCATCAAGCGGGCCGTCTGCTCGCACCCGGACGCGAGGCGACTCCTGCGCTCCGGGGCGAGGGAGAAGACGGCGCGCTGGACCGACCTCCCCAGCGGACTCAGATTGAAGGCCAGAGCGGACCTCGTGAAGCGTGACGCCGTGTGGGACTTCAAGACGGCGAAGAGCATCACGGAGCACGACTTCGCACGCGCCGTCGCGACCATGCTCTATCACGGCCAGGCGGCCTTCTACTGCGCCGGTTTCCAGCGTCCCCGCTTCGGCTTCATCGCCGTGGAGAGCGAGGCGCCGCACGACGTCGCAGTTTTCGAACTTGACGACGATTCCATGTTCGCGGGCGAGCAGCTCGTGCGCGAACTCCTCGACACCGTCGCCGCCTGCCGCAAGGCGCGGCGCTGGCCGGGCCAGTTCCCGGTCACTACCCGCATCTCACTGCCCGGCTGGGCATTCCCAGACGACGGCACGCGCAAGCTGGAGGGACTCGCATGAGCGAACCAAAACGCCGACCGTGGCGCGACTACTTCGATTCCGACTACATCACCGGCGACGCGCTCCCCGAGCCGCGCACCTTCACGATCGCCAGCAAGTCCCGCGACGAGGTCGAGGGCAACGACGGCAAGGAACACAAGCTGGCCCTGACCTTCTCCGACGGGCAGCGGTGGCTCGTCAACGTGACCAACGCCAAGTACATGGAGCACCTCTTCGGCAGCCCGTACCCATCGGACTGGACGGGGAAGCGCGTCACGCTGGCCTTCGACCCCACGATCATGTTCGGTAAGGAGCGCGTGGGCGGCATCCGCGTCATCGGCTCGCCGGACATCTCCGAGCCGGTCACCTTCCAGTTTCAGGAGAACAGTCGCAAGCGTCCGCGGCAGGTGACGCTGGTCCCGACCGCGGGCGGCAACGCGCCGACCGTTGACGGAGAGACGGGCGAGGTATCCGAGCAGCCCGCGATTCCGGCACAGGTGCCCGCAGACGGCCCGTCCACCCCCGTAGAGCCTCAGGACAGCCCCGAGCCCTTTTCAGACCCTGACGGCGATTCTGGCAACGAGGCGGATCCCCTGGACCTCGCTCTCGGAAACGTCTCACCCATCCGCAAGGCCGCTGCGACGAAGCAGCAGATCGGTGAGATCGAGCGCCTGGTGAAGTCCACCGGCATCTATGAGGTCGAAGTGGTCGGCATCCTCGACACCTACGGAGCCGTCACCTTCGACGACCTCACCAAGCAGACCGCGCAGTACGTCATCGACGCCTTGAGGGAGCGGCAGCCATGAGCACGCCTCTCCCCTCGACCCCGGCAGTGGAGGTGGTGGTGAGCCGGCAGGACGTTCTCCTGCCGGCCGCCGCCGCCGAACTGCTGCGCCGGGGCACCTGCTCGATTCCCGAGGCCGGAGAGTTTTTGGGCTTCGCAGCGAAGGCCGACGGCAGCGCCTCCTCGGCGGTCTACGGCATGGCCGACCGCTACCGGCGCCGCACCCAGGCGCTCATGTTCGACGAGCGCGGCAACCCGCGGCCCTACGACCCTCGCGACCTCATCCCGCGGATGCGCAACGGTCGCTGGACCGAGGTCCCGAATAGCGGTACCGGACATGTGTACAGAGTCGACACGCGGCTCTTGGTACCCATGGTGTTCAAAGAACTTGGTTGGCCGATGTGAACAAAGACTTTCACATATACCGGTCCGTACCTTTGACCAGGGGTCACGTTGCGTGGGTTGACCAGGAAGACTACCCATTGGTGAGTGCTTATAGGTGGTTCGAATCCGAAGGCTACGCGGCTCGGACCATGAGAACGACTGAACGTAGGCCCGATGGATCTCTCGTGACCAGAAACATGTACATGCACCGCATGATTGTTCCGGCGGGAGACTGGCACATCGAGCAGATCGACCATGTGAATCTGAATCGCTCAGACAATAGGCGAGCGAACCTGCGCGTCGGAAGCCCAAGCCACAACCACGCGAACAAGGACAGGTCAGGAGCCTCACCGTACCGCGGCATTACCTGGTTCTCGAGCAAAGGGAAGTGGAAGGCTCAGATCAAGCACCACCGGCGCTGTAGGCATCTCGGCTACTTCGCAGACCCCGTCTCTGCAGCTCTTGCATATGACCTAGCGTGCATTGGTCTGTACGGGCAATTCGCTAGGCCCACATTCCTGAAAGCGGTGGCCCCGTGAGCGCCCTCACGTTCCCCGTCAAGACCATGGACGGCGTGACCGGCTCCTACGGTCACGGCGACTACGCAGGCTATCTGCCGCGTGGCAAGCGTCCCGGCAAGTGGCTGCCGCCGGTCGAGCCGGTCCTCTGTAAGTCCGGCTACCACGTCTGCCGCGATCTGCGGGAGGTCCTCGAGCACGTCGGCCCGGACCTCTTTGAGGTCGAGGTCAGGGGCGCCTGTGAGGAGGGCGACGACAAGGCTTGCCACGAGCAGATAAGGCTCGTGCGGCGCGTCCCCGAGTGGACCGAGACGACGCTGCGGCTGTGGGCTGTCGACTGCGCACGACTCGCCGCGAACCGCTACGCGGCGAGTGGCCAGCGTGCTCTCATCCACGCGACCCTCGATACGGTCGTCGCATTCATCGAGGGTTGCGTGGACCAAGCGGCGCAGCCTGCGGCGTGGGCTGCGGCGCGGGTTGCGGCGGGGGATGCGGCGTGGGCTGCGGCGCGGGCTGCGGCGGGGGATGCGGCGTGGGCTGCGGCGCGGGCTGCGGCGCGGGATGCGGCGTGGGCTGCGGCGCGGGCTGCGGCGCGGGCTGCGGCGCGGGATGAACAACTCGGACTTCTCCGTCGCTACCTTGCGGGAGAAATCGGGCCGCTGGTGGAGGAGGCTCCATGAGCGCCCTACTCGCAGCACTCCAGCCCGGCGAGGTCCTCTTCATCACCACCGTCGACGAGGACGACGTGGTGAGGACGCGCCAGTACGTGCCCGTGGAGGGCACGGAGACGGAGGAGTGC
>Ga0208774_1000010_pt1 | contig 29563 bp, 32 predicted proteins | sample SF_Rice_5C_80N_4_FD_185620 | JGI IMG/M metagenome (GOLD analysis project Ga0208774, IMG submission 185620) | Rice paddy soil microbial communities from Twitchell Island, California, USA - SF_Rice_5C_80N_405 (SPAdes) (version 2) | ecosystem: Environmental > Terrestrial > Soil > Paddy field/soil ... | reverse complement strand
TTGCAGTTGACCACTTCGCAGTGGTGGTACATCTGGTTAAGCTTGCGCTCGGCGTCTTTCTGGTCTCGGCCGGCGATGACGATGCGCTCGATGAACTGGCCGCTACGGGTCCGGATTGAAAAAGCGTACTTCTGCATTAACACCACCCTCCTCCTTTGGTTTGTGTACCTGGTGTTGCATCGTGAGTTTTGCTTTTATAGTGAATCCCCTGCAGTTGTTAAACATAACACACAAAAACGGGCTTGTCAGCAAAGGCTTTTTCTGCATTGTCCGCCGTTTGCGGCCCAAGGGCGTGTGGGCCGCGTCGCTAAACGGTGATAATATTGGCAGAATTTTCCATGCGGCCGCCCTGGGGGCGTCGCATGATGCAATGGAGAGACCGATGGCCGGACATAGTAAATGGGCGAACATCCAGCACCGCAAGGGGCGTCAGGACGCCAAGCGCGGGAAGATTTTTACCCGCCTAATCAAGGAAATAACCGTTTCCGCCAAGCTTGGTGGCAGCGACCCGGACAGCAATCCGCGCCTGCGGCTGGCGATGGAGAAAGCCTATGACAACAACATGCCCAAGGACAACGTCGAGCGCGCCATCAAGCGCGGGGCGGGCGAACTGGAGGGCGTGGATTACACCGAATTGCGCTACGAGGGCTATGGCATCAACGGCGCGGCCGTAATGGTGGACTGCATGACCGACAACAAGACGCGCACCGTGGCCGATGTGCGCCACGCCTTTACCAAGTATGGCGGCAACCTGGGTACGGACGGCTCGGTGGCCTTCCTGTTCAAGCACTGCGGGCAGATGGTGTTCGCGCCCGGCACCGACGAAAATGCCCTCATGGAAGTGGCGCTGGATGCGGGCGCGGAAGACATCATCAACAACGATGACGGCAGCATCGAGGTGATCACGGCGCCCAACGATTTTGTGACGGTGAAACAACGCCTGGAAGCGGCGGGGTTCAAGCCGGAGATGGGCGAAGTGACCATGAAGCCGCTCAACGAGGTTTCGTTTACGGGCGACGATGGGGCGAAGATGCAGAAACTGCTGGATGCGCTGGAAGACCTCGACGATGTGCAGGAGGTCTATACCACGGCGGTCGTTGAAGAATGATTCCGCTTCGCCTGCCGCACGATAACTGCGTTGGCTGCGCTGCACGAGTCCTCGCCGTGCTTGCATGCACTGTCTCGTCTTCGCTCGCTTGCCGCCTTGTCCTCGTTTTGCAGCCAAACCGGAATGGCTATGCGAATACTTGGAATTGATCCTGGATTGCGCATCACCGGGTTCGGCGTGCTCGACAAGGAAGGGCAGCAACTGGGCTATGTCGCCAGCGGCTGCATCAAGACGCCCGAGGGTGAACTGGCGGAACGCCTGAAGGTCATACTCGAATCGCTGCGCGAGGTGATCGCGGAGCATCGGCCGCACCAGGTGGCGGTGGAAAAGGTGTTCGTCAACGCCAATCCCCAGTCCACGCTGTTGCTGGGCCAGGCTCGCGGCGCGGCGATCTGCGCGGCGGTGCTCGGTGATCTTCCGGTCGCTGAATATACCGCGCTGCAGGTCAAACAGGCCGTGGTCGGCAATGGCCATGCGGAAAAGGCGCAGGTGCAGGACATGGTGCAGCGCCTGCTGCAGCTCGATGGCAGTCCCAGCCCGGATGCGGCCGATGCGCTGGCCTGCGCCATCTGTCATGCGCACGGCGGCATGGGCCTGGGCGCGCTAGCCACGCGCGGCTTGCGCGTGCGCGGCGGCAGGCTGGTGTAAGGATCGATGACGATGGAAAGACGGGCATGATAGGAAGGCTGGCCGGCATCCTGCTGGAAAAGAACCCGCCGCAGATACTGGTCGACGTGCAGGGCGTGGGCTATGAGGTGGATGTGCCGATGAGCACATTCTACAACCTGCCCGCGATAAACGAGAAGGTGGTGCTGCACACGCAGCTTGTCGTGCGCGAGGACGCCCACCTGCTGTTCGGGTTCGGCACGCTGGACGAGCGCGCCGTGTTCCGTCAACTGGTGAAGATCAGCGGCGTGGGACCGAAGCTCGCCTTGTCGGTGCTCTCCGGCCTGAGCCTGGCTGACCTGGCGGACGCCGTGGCGCGCAAGGAAGCCGGGCGCCTGACCACGATACCCGGCGTAGGCAAGAAGACCGCCGAACGCCTCCTCCTCGAACTGCAGGGCAAGTTTGCCGCGGCCGAAGCGGGCGGCGAGCGCGCGGCCGGCGTCGCGGCGGCGCAGGGCGATGATGTCCTCAATGCCCTGCTTGCATTGGGCTATAGCGAGAAAGAGGCGTCGTGGGCGGCCAGGCAGGCACCTGCCGAAGCCGGAGTCTCCGACGGCATTCGCCACGCGCTCAAGCTGCTGTCCAAGTCATGATTCGGTTTAAACTGCTTTTCAGGGCATGATAGAGAACGACGACCTCAGCGCACCGCGCATCGTATCCGGCGCTTCCGCCTCCCACCACGAGGAGGCGCTGGAGCGCGCGCTGCGTCCGCGGCTGCTGGACGAATACGTCGGCCAGGAAAAGGTGCGCGGCCAGCTTTCGATCTTCATCGAGGCGGCGAGGAAGCGCAAGGAGCCGCTGGACCACGTGCTGCTGTTCGGCCCGCCGGGGCTGGGCAAGACCACGCTGGCGCACATCATCGCACGCGAAATGGGGGTCAACCTGCGCCACACCTCCGGCCCGGTGCTGGAGCGCGCCGGTGACCTCGCTGCGCTGCTCACCAACCTCGAGCCCAATGACGTATTGTTCATCGACGAGATCCACCGCCTGTCGCCGGTGGTGGAGGAGATCCTCTACCCGGCACTCGAGGATTACCAGATCGACATCATGATAGGCGAGGGGCCGGCCGCCCGTTCGGTGAAGCTGGACCTGCCGCCCTTCACCCTGGTCGGTGCGACCACGCGCGCCGGCATGCTCACCAATCCGCTGCGCGACCGCTTCGGCATCGTGGCCCGGCTGGAATTCTACACGCCGCAGGAATTGCAGCGCATCGTGACGCGTTCGGCCGCCCTGCTGGAGCTGCCGATCACGCCGGATGGGGCGCTCGAAGTCGCCATGCGTTCGCGCGGCACGCCGCGCATTGCCAACCGCCTGCTGCGCCGCGTGCGCGACTATGCCGATGTGCGCGCCGGCGGCGAGGCCACGCGCGAGGTTGCGGACGCCGCCCTGGCCATGCTGGACGTCGATGCGCAGGGGCTGGATATGATGGACCGCAAGCTGCTGCTGGCGGTGATCGAAAAGTTCACCGGCGGGCCGGTCGGGGTCGAAAGCCTGGCTGCGGCCATCGGCGAGGAGCGCGACACCATAGAGGACGTGCTCGAGCCCTACCTGATCCAGCAGGGTTACCTGCAGCGCACGCCGCGCGGGCGCATCGCCACGGCGAATGCCTATCGCCATTTCGGGCTGGCGCAGCCGCGCAACGCGAACATCAAGGAGCTGTGGGATGAGTAAGCATGCCAGAGGTTTCACTCTGCCGGTGCGGGTGTATTACCAGGACACGGACGCAGGCGGCGTCGTCTACCACGCCAGCTACGTCAATTTCATGGAACGCGCGCGCACCGAGTGGCTGCGGACTTTTGGCTACACCGGTTTGGGCATGATGCAGGAATTTGGTATGCTGTTCGTTGTTCGCTCCTTGAAGGTGGAGTATTTAAGGCCGGCGCTGCTCGACGACATGCTGGACGTGAGCGCCGACATCAAGGATATCGGCCGCAGCCGCATGACGGTGCACCAGCAAGTGCGGCGGGCGGAGGAACTGCTGGCGGAGGGCGAGGTCCACCTGGTATGCGTGACCAGGGACGGCTTCAAGCCCGTGGCGATCCCCGACGTGTTGAAGAACAAGTGGCTGGGCTGACGTGGAGATGGTGAATATATGGATTTGGTGAAGGATCTGTCGTTCTTCCACATGGTGGAAAACGCAAGCGTGCCGGTTCAGCTGGTGATGAGTTTGCTGCTGCTGGTTTCCATGATGTCCTGGTGGTATATCTTCCGCAAGCTGTTCGAGATCCGGCTGGCAAAATTCCAGACCGGCCACTTTGAGGATGAGTTCTGGGCGACGGCCAACCTGAACAGCCTTTACCAGGATGTCTCCGCATCCGATGAGCGGGCCGGCAGCATAGGACGCATCTTTGGCGCGGGCTTCTCCGAGTTCGTCAAACTCAAGAAAAGGCAGGGCACGGACAACACCACAGTCATGGAAGGCACGCGGCGCGCGATGCGGGCGACCTACCAGCGCGAGATGGACGGGCTCGAATCGCATCTCGCGTTCCTGGCCACGGTCGGCTCGGTCAGCCCCTATGTCGGCCTGCTCGGCACCGTGTGGGGCATCATGAATGCGTTCCGCGGGCTGGCCAACGTGGGCCAGGCTACGCTGGCGCATGTGGCCCCGGGCATTGCGGAGGCGCTGGTGGCCACCGCCATGGGCCTGTTCGCCGCCATTCCCGCGGTGGTTGCCTATAACCGCTACGCGCACGACGTCGGCCACCTGGCTTCACGCTTCGAAAGCTTCATGGAGGAATTCTCCAACGTGTTGCAGCGGCAGCCGTGAATGCGCCAGCGACTGAGATAGCCAGGAGACTAGCGTGAACTACTTCATTCGCCGTTCAGCGATGCGGCCGATGAGCCAGATCAACGTCGTGCCCTACATCGACGTGATGCTGGTATTGCTGGTGATCTTCATGATCACCGCGCCCCTCATGAATCCCGGAAAGATCGATCTTCCCAGCATCGGCAAGTCCCTGGCGCCGCCGGTTGCCCCGCTTGAAGTGATCATCCGCAGGGACAATACGCTGGCCCTCCACGATCGCAGCCAGCCAGGCGGAGAGATCGATGTGTCGCGCGAGCAGTTGATCGATTACATCAAGCAGCACAAGGTCAGGGAAATCAACCAGCCTGTGGTCATCGCGGCCGACAAGCGCGTGCGCTACGAGCATGTGATCAACGTGATGGACCTGTTGCAGCGGGAACAGGTGAGCAAGGTCGGGCTGCTCGTCCAGATGAAATAGGCGAGGCGGTCCCGACACCACAGCTACTGCCGCCATGCGCCGCGAACCGTACAAGACATCTTCAGGCCTGCTGACGCTGGCCGTCCACCTCCTGTTTTTCGGGATGCTCTATCTCGGCGTCAACTGGCGAACCGAGCAGCCGCAGGGCATGCAGGTCGAATTGTGGGGGCATTTGCCGCAGCAGCAGGTCATGCCCGCGGCCGCGGCGCCCGCGCCCCCGCCGCCACAGGCGGAGCGGCCCAGGCCGGCGGAGCCTGCGAAGCAGGCTCCGCCGAAGGCGGCGATTCAGATGCCGGCGAAAAAGCTCAAACCGGAGGTGAAGAAACCCGCCCCCGCGCCCACGCCGCCTCAGCCGCAGAAGATGACCAAGGCACAGCGTGAACAGGCGCAAGCCGACATGCGGGCGATGGAGCAGATGGAAGATACGGATCTGGCGTCGCGTGAGATTCAGGACGCCCAGGCCGCGAGAGCGGCCGCTGCGATCTCCAGCGAGCAGGAAAAGTACATGGGGCTGATCAGTGCGAAGATACGCCGCAACATCGTCATGCCGCCCGATGTCGCGGCGAATGTCGAGGCGGAATTTCTGGTCACCCTGCTTCCGGACGGAAGTCTGGTGGGCGACCCGCGGATGGTCAAGTCCAGCGGAAATGCCGCATATGATGCGGCAGTCATGCGCGCCATCCTGAAGTCGGAGCCTTTTCCCTTGCCGCAAGAGCAGGCGGTGCGGGTGCGGTTCATCAATCCCAATCAGATCAAGCTGAAATTCAACTCGAAGGACGAGCAATAGCACATGAAAGGATATTCGATGCTGCGGCTGACGGTAATGCTGTTTCTTCTCGTGCTCGCGCTGCCTGCGCGGGCTGACCTGACCATCGAGATCACGGGTGCGGGCGAGCATCAGACGCCGATTGCGATTGTGCCGTTTGCCGGCGAGGACAAGCTTCCGCAGTCCATCAGCGACATCGTTGCGGCCGACTTGCAGCGCAGCGGATTGTTCCGGCGGGTGACGGTTCCCGGCAAGACGCCGCATGTGCCTTCCGACGTCGTTTTCTCCGATTGGGCAGGCGCGGATGCGCTTGTGGTCGGCACCGTTGCGGCGCAGCCCAACGGCCGGGTTACGGCTCAATTCCGCCTCCTTGACGTAGTGCGGCAAACGGAACTGGTGGGCGACGCGGTGACCGCGCACGCCAGCCAGGTGCGCGCCATTGCCCACCGCATCGCCGACCTGATCTTCCAGAAGATGACGGGAGTGCGCGGTGTGTTCAGTACGCGCATTGCCTACGTCAACAAGACCGATTCCGGCTTCAAACTGGTGGTGGCCGATGCCGACGGCTACAACGAACAGACGGTGCTGAAAAGCCCGGTCACCATCATGTCTCCGGCGTGGTCGCCGGACGGCAGCCACCTCGCCTATGTCTCCTTCGAGCGCGGCCATGCCGTGGTGTACGTCCAATCCCTGTTGACCGGGCAGCGCCTTTTGCTGGCCGATTTCCCCGGCAGCAACAGCGCACCCGCCTGGGCCCCGGACGGGCGCCATCTGGCAATCGTGCTCACCCGGGATGGCTCTTCGCAAATCTACCTGATCCGTCCGGACGGCAAGGGATTGCACCGCATCACTTTCAGCGGCGCGATCGACACCTCGCCCTGTTTCTCGCCGGATGGTCAGTCCATCATTTTCACCTCGGACCGCGGAGGCACGCCGCAGATCTACCAGATGGCCGCGGATGGCAGCGGCCCGGCCACCCGCCTGACCTTTGGTGGAGGCGAAAATTTCTCGCCGCGCTACAGTCCGGACGGGAAATCCTTCACCTTCACGCATCTCTTGAACAACCGGTTCTACATCGCCGTCGAGGACTTCGCCACCCAGCAGATGCAGCTCCTGACCAACGGCGGCTGGGAGTTGCGTCCAAGCTACGCGCCCAACGGCCAGATTGTGCTGTTCTCCAACGAAGCGCAGGGCCGTGGTATATTAGAAACTGTGTCCAGCGACGGCCGTGTCAAGGAAAAAATGTACTCCCAGACCGGGGACATTCGCGAGCCAACGTGGGGCCCATTCCTGAATAACATGCGATAACGGAGGTAATGTGAAGAAGAGTGCGGTATTGACGATGGTGCTGATGGCGGGTTTGCTCGGTGCCTGTACGACCCCGCCGGCCAAGCAGGCAGCGCAGCAGACCAATAATCAGGACAAGACGGCGCAGACGGGTGCCAGCCAGCAGCAACCGGCGGTGGCGACCGATCCGCTGGATGACCCGAACAGCCCGCTGGCCAAGCGCAGCGTGTATTACCCGCTGGATGTCTCCGTTGTTCAGAAGGAAGACCGCCCCCTCGTCGCGGCGCACGCCCAGTACCTGGCGTCGCACCCCGGCGCCGACGTGCGCGTGGAAGGCAATTGCGACGAACGTGGCAGTTCCGAATACAACCTGGCGCTGGGTCAGCGTCGCGCCGATGGCGTGAAGAAGCTGCTGCTGGCGGGCGGTGCCAAGGCCGGCCAGATCGACGCGGTGAGCAACGGCAAGGAAAAGCCCAAGGCCACCTGCCATGCAGAAAGCTGCTGGAAGGAAAACCGCCGCACCGACTTGGTCTACCGCAGGTAATCCAGGCATGAAACGCGTTCTTTTGCTGCTGGTTGCAGGCGTTTTCGCCGGACAGGCCCACGCGGGCCTGTTCACGGACGAGAAGACGGCCAAGCAACTCAAGGAGCTGGAAGGACGCGTTTCGCTCCTGGAAGACAACAGCAATCAAAGCTCCCGGGCCATGATGGGCCTGCAGTCGCAAATCGACACCCTCAATGAAACGGTGCGCAAGCTGCAGGGCGAAAACGAAGAGCTGCAGCATGATCTGCAGGATGCAGAGAAGCGGCAGAAGGATTTCTACATAGATCTCGACACGCGCATGCGCAAGCTCGAGTCCGCCGCCTCGGCGGTCGCCGCGGCGGCGCCGCCCGCTCCGGCACCCATCGATCCCGTCGCGGAAAACCGCGACTTCAACGCGGCCTATGCGCAGTTCAAGGCGCACAAGTTGCAGGATTCCATACATGGATTCATGGCATTCCTGACCAAATATCCCGGCTCCACGCTGGCGCCCAATGCCTATTACCACATGGGAGTGGCATATTACGGCCTGCATGACTGCAAGAATGCCGTCAACAGCTACCTGACGGCGGCTACAAAGTTCCCGGACAGCAACACTGCGCCCAACGCACTGCTCGGCACCTCGATCTGCTACCAGGAACTGGGCGACATGACCAAGGCCAAAAAGACGCTCAAGCAGCTTATCGCCAAGTACCCGAAGAGCCCGATGGCGCCCCGCGCCAAGAAGCGCCTGAAGTCCCTCAAGTAACCCGGAGCGCCTCTTCCCGGGGCGATTACAATCGTGCCGCAATTGCGCATCAGCGAAATATTCCATTCATTGCAGGGTGAGACCAGCCGTGTCGGGCTGCCCACCGTATTCATCCGCCTCACCGGCTGTCCGTTGCGCTGCACCTGGTGCGATACCAGCTATGCCTTCACCGGCGGGCATAACATGGAGATTGCGCAGATCCTCGAAGAGGTCGCGCGCCATCGCACGCGCCACGTGACGGTTACCGGCGGCGAGCCGCTGGCGCAGAAGAACTGCCTCGAGTTGCTGACCGCACTGTGCGACGCGGGCTATGACGTGTCGCTCGAAACCAGCGGAGCGCTGGACGTGAGCGCCGTGGACGCGCGGGTCGCGAAGGTGGTGGACCTCAAGGCGCCGGGCTCGGGCGAAGTAGAGAGGAATCTGTGGTCCAACCTCGATCATCTCGGTCCGCGCGACGAGCTCAAGCTGGTGCTGACCGGCGAGGCGGATTATCAGTGGGCGAAGCAAGTGCTGGCCGAACATGCCCTGGATCGCAAGTGCGCGGTGCTGTTCGCGCCGGTGCAGGGCCAGCTTGCGCCTGCCCTGCTGGCCGACTGGATCCTGCGCGACGAACTGCCGGTGCGCATGCAAGTGCAATTGCATAAATTGCTGTGGGGAGATGAACGTGGGCGCTGATGCCTTGAAACACGCGGTCGTGCTATTGTCAGGCGGACTGGATTCCGCCACCGTGCTGGCGATGGCGCGGCATGAGGGTTATGTCTGCCATGCGCTCAGCGTGGACTACGGCCAGCGCCACCATGCCGAGCTGGACGCCGCGCAACGCGTGGCGCAGCGCCTGGGCGCCGCCCGGCACCGCGTGATCAACATCGATCTGACCGCGTTCGGCGGCTCCGCGCTGACCGATGCCAGCATAGACGTGCCGCAGCAGCCTTCCGAGGGCATCCCCGTCACCTATGTGCCGGCGCGCAATACCATCATGCTGTCGCTGTCGCTGGCCTGGGCCGAGGTGCTGGGCGCGCGGGACATCTTCATCGGCGTGAACGCGGTGGACTACTCCGGTTATCCGGACTGCCGTCCGGAATACATCGCCGCGTTCGAACATATGGCCAATCTGGCGACCAAGGCGGCGGTCGAAGGCAGCCCGCTGAAGCTGCACACGCCGCTGATCTCGCTCTCCAAGGCCGACATCATCCGCCAGGGTGTGCAGCTTGGCGTGGACTACGGCATGACAGTCTCATGCTACCAGGCCGACATGCAGGGCCGCGCTTGTGGTGTCTGCGATTCGTGCCGCCTGCGCCGCGCCGGATTCGAGGCCGCGGGCGTGGCGGACCCCACTCGCTATCGCGAAAACTGACTCAAACACACGGCGTTACATTGACAGGGCACGTCAATTCCGTATAATGCGCGCTTCCTTTCGGGAAGTGGGTCGTTAGCTCAGCCGGTAGAGCAGCGGACTTTTAATCCGTTGGTCGGCAGTTCGAATCTGCCACGACCTACCACAGATTCAAGTACGTTTGTCCGGGTTCGCCCGCTACAGGACAAAGCCGCCTTAGCTCAGTTGGTAGAGCAACCGCCTTGTAAGCGGTAGGTCATCAGTTCGAATCCGATAGGCGGCACCATTCCTTGGTCTCAAGGTCCACGGCCTCGGGGCCTTTGGACGCGGCATGCGCCGGCCGTCCGGCAATTTCCCTCATTCGATTCGGCGTCCGGCTGCTGCGCGGGCTCCGGCATATTCCGGCGGATGGTTGTAGAATAGCGCATTGATACAGCGGTCCCCGAGAGCTTCGGCCCACGACGGCTGGTTAACCGAATACTGGAGAATGGAAATGGAATACGAAAACACTACCGGAATACAGTCCGCATCGAGCGCCATTGCGCAGAACAAGGTGCTGCGCAACACTTATCTGATGCTGGCTTTGACCATGATTCCCACCGTATTCGGTGCGGTTATCGGCACCGGTATCAATTTCGCCTTTGTGGCGGGTCATCCCGTGCTGTTCTCGCTCGGCATGTTTGCCGGGATGATGGGGCTGATGTTCGCCGTCACGGCCCTGCGGGACAGCGTGTGGGGCGTGGTGCTGCTGCTGGCCTTCACCCTGTTTGCCGGCATCATGCTCGGGCCCATCCTGCAAGTCGCGCTGCACCTGAAGAACGGTGCTCAACTTATCGGCATGGCGGCCGGCGGCACCTCGCTGATCTTCTTTTCGCTGGCAGGCCTGGCAACCGTGACGCGCAAGGACTTCAGCTTCATGGGCAAGTTCCTGTTCATCGGCCTGATCGTGCTGATTGTCGCCTCGCTGGCCGGCATCTTCCTGCACATCCCGGGCTTGAATCTGGCGGTCTCCGCCGCTGCTGTCATGCTGTTCTCGGCTTACATCCTGTTCGACGTGAGCCGGATTGTGCACGGCGGCGAAACCAACTACGTGATGGCCACCCTGAACCTGTACCTGGACATCTACAACATCTTCATCAATCTGCTCAACCTGCTGATGTCGTTCGCGGGCGAACGCGAATAGCCTTGGCCGCCCGTCCCGCTTCGGGACGGACGCCCGCCGGCATGGCGCCGCGGAGGTCTGGATTCACGTCACGTCAACCAGGATTTGCCCAACATGGAATTGGCTGCGTTTTTGCAGCGTCTCGCCGAGACGCCCGAGGCTGTTGCCTTCGACGACACGATGGCTGCCGTCGAGGCGAACTATGAATTCACCCCCACTGCCTTCCGCAATGGCGAAATGAATAATGCCGCGGGCCAGAACAACGGCTCGTGCAAGGTGTTCTCGTTTGCCCGCCTGCACCAGCTGAGCCCCGCGCAAACGCTGCACTGTTTCGGCGATTATTACCGCAAGGACGTGCTGGGCAACCCGCAGGGTACGGACCACCAGAATATCCGCAACTTCATGAAGATCGGCTGGATCGGCATCGCCTTCGAGGGCGATGCGCTCAAGCCACGGGTCTGATCAAGCCTCTGCCGGCGGGCGTTCGAACACCGCCAGCGATTCCACATGCGAGGTCTGCGGGAACATGTTCATCACGCCCGCGGCCTTTAGTGTATAGCCCTGGGTGTGCACCAGCACCGCCGCATCGCGCGCCAGCGTCGCCGGGTTGCAGCTCACATAGACGATATGCCGCGGGGCGATCTCCGGGGTGATGGCCTTCACCAGTTCGATCGCGCCGTCGCGCGGCGGGTCGATCAGCCAGCGGTCGAAGCGTCCCAGCGCTTGCAGTCCCGCCTCATCCATCTCGAACAGGTTCATCGCGCGGAATGCCACGCGCCCCCCCAGGCCGTTGTGCGCGGCGTTCTGGCCGGCCCGGCGCACCAGCGCCTCGCTGCCTTCGATTCCCAGCACGGTCGCACCGCTCTTGGCGATGGGCAAGGTGAAATTCCCCAGGCCGCAGAAGAAGTCGGCGATACGCTCGCCCGGCTGCGGGTCGAGCAGCCGCAGCGTGCGCTGCACCATCACGCGGTTCAGCTGGTGGTTGACCTGGGTGAACTCGGTCGGCGCGAACGGCATCTCCACGCCGAATTCCGGCAGCGAGTAGGTGAGCGGCGGCGCATCCAGCGGGTGAAAGGGGTAGCAGGTCTCCGGCCCCTTGGGTTGCAGCCAGAACTGGATGTCATGTGCGTCCGCAAAGGCGCGCAGCGCAGCCTCATCCTGCGCGGTGAGCGGCTCCATGATGCGCAGCACCAGCACGTCCACCCGGTCGCCGCAGGCCACTTCGATCTGCGGCAAGCGGGCGCTGATGGAAAGCCCTTCCATCAGTTCCGACAGCAGCGGGATCAATGCCGAGATCTTTGGCGGAAGGATCTCGCAGCGCGACAGGTCCGCCACAAAGCTGCTGCGCTTCTCGTGGAAGCCAACCAGCGTCTTGCCTTTCTTGTCCACGCGCCGCACCGACAGGCGCGCGCGCTGGCGGTAGGCCCAGGCCATGCCCTGGATCGGGCGCAGCAGGATTTCCGGCTCGACCTTGCCGATTCGTTCCAGATTGTCTTCCAGGATGCGTTGCTTCACCGATACCTGCGCCATCGCGTCCAGATGCTGCATGGAGCAGCCGCCGCACATGCCGAAGTGGATGCACTTGGGCTGCACGCGCATGAACGACGGGCGCAGAATGGCGCTCACCTGTGCGTTTTCAAAACTCGGCTTCTTGCGGTACGAGGAATAGGTGACGCGCTCGCCGGTGATCGCACCTTCTATGAAGATGACCTTGCCCTCGGCATGCGCGATGCCCCGCCCTTCCTGGTCTATTGATTCGACCACAACGGGAGGCATGACGACGGGAGGCTGGGCGGACTTGCGGGACATGGTTCGGTGTCTCGATGAATGCCGGTCAGTGGCTGGCCGGATGGTTGTTCAGGGTCGTTGCGGCCACGCGCTACTGGGGCCACTGCGCGAGAAATTCCTTCCAGTGCGCGCCCTCCAGCCGGGAGAGCGTATCGCGCACCAGTGCGCACTCCTGCGCATACTGCGCACGTGTGTAGTGTCCGCGCATCAACTGGAAGCGCGCATAGACCAAATAGGTATTCACGACATCGGTTTCGCAGTAATCGCGGATTTCGCCTATTCTGCCTTCCTGCCAGGCGTCCCACACCTTGCTCCCGTCCATGCCCAGCTTGCCGGGAAAGCCGATGAGCTTGGCCAGTTCGTCCAGGGGCGCATTGGCGCGTCCGGTGTACATCGCCAGCAGGTCCATCAGGTCCAGATGGCGCGAGTGGTAACGGCTGATGTAGTTGTTCCACTTGAAGTCGCGGTCGTCCTCGCCCATGTCCCAGTAGCGCGGGCATTGCACGCCGTGGATCAGGCCCCGGTAATGCAGCACCGGCAGGTCAAAGCCGCCGCCGTTCCATGAGACGAGCTGCGGCGTATATTTCTCGATTCCGTCGAAGAAGCGCTGGATCAGGCTTCCTTCTTCCTCGCCGGGTTCGCCCAGCGACCACACGCGGAAATTGTCGCCCTCGCGCAGCACGCAGGAGATTGCCGCCACGCGGTGCAGGTGATGGGGCAGGAAATCGCTCCCGATCTTCTGGCGGCGCATCTGGAACGCCATTTCGGCGATCTGCCCGTCGCTCAGGGCGTCATCCAGTCCGTGCAAGGCGCGCACGCCGGCGATGTCGGGAATGGTTTCGATGTCGAAAACGAGTACGGGGTTCATGACGTAAGGGTTGTTTCGGGGCGTGGATTGCCGACTGCATATTGTAGCCCAACGCGGTGGGCCGGGCCCTGCTAAACTAACGGCATGAAGAATGCACGTCTGATTATCCTGGCGCTCGTGGTGCTGGCGGCGCCGGCCTGGGGCGGCGACATCGTGCTCAGAATCGGCCGACAGGCCGTCAGCGCCGAGGTGGCGGATACGCTGGCGGCGCAGGAGCGCGGCCTGATGCATCGCGACCATTTGTGCGGCAACTGCGGCATGCTGTTTGTGTTTGCGGGGCCGGGGCGATACGGATTCTGGATGAAGAACACGCCGCTGCCGCTGTCCATCGCCTTCATCGGGCGCGATGGCCGTATCATCAATATCGCGGAAATGCGCCCCAATACGCTGGAAGTTCATTACCCGCAGCGCGATGCGGTCTATGTGCTTGAAATGCAGCGTGGCTGGTTCGACGCGCACGGCATCAAGCCGGGCGACGGAGTCGTAGGCCTGCCCGCCCAGGGAAGGTCCGCGCACGGAAACACCAAGTGACCCGGCCCTGAAGAGCCGGCCAAGGGATAATCACGACAGGGGGATTCGGGATCATGGAGTTTGCAGTCACGTGCTCGCGCACCATCGAGCATGTTATCGCCGGTCAGGCCATCTCGGACGGCGCCGGCGTCAAGCTTACGCGCCTGCTTGCACATGGACTGCAGCGCCGGCTTGATCCTTTCCTGATGCTGGATGTGTTCAAGTCCGACAATCCCGACGATTACCTCGCCGGTTTTCCGGATCATCCGCATCGCGGCTTCGAAACCGTCACCTATATGCTTGCGGGGCGCATGCGGCATCGCGACAACGCGGGCCACGGGGGCCTGCTGGAATGCGGCGACGTGCAATGGATGACGGCCGGCCGGGGCATCGTCCATTCCGAGATGCCGGAGCCGGCGAACGGTGAGATGGAGGGACTCCAGTTGTGGGTGAACTTGGCGGCCAAGGACAAAATGTGCATGCCTTGGTATCACGACATCAAGAGCGCGGCGATTCCCGAATTCTCTGCTCCCGGTGGCGCGCGTGTGCGGCTGATTGCGGGCAGAAGCCACGGCGTGGTTGGCGCCGTTGAAAGGCCGGTGACCGAGCCGCTCTGCCTGGATATCCATTTCGAGGCCGGACAGTCTTATGCGCAGGTGCTGGCGGCGGAGTGCAATGCCTTCATCTGCGTCTACCGCGGCGAGGTTCGCGTAGGGGAGACGGCGGTGGGTGCGGGAAAAATGGGCGTACTCGGCAACGACATCCATGCCGACGGCGTGGTAATTCGTGCTGACGAATCGGCATGTGTCTTGCTTGCTTCTGGCATACCGCTGAATGAACCTATTATTCACTATGGGCCCTTCGTCATGAACACGCAGGGGGAAATCTACCAGGCGGTGGCCGATTTCCAGGGCGGAAGGTTTTGATTGCAGAGGCCCGCAGGGGCGGGCAGCCGCGCTTGGCGGGCGCCGCGAATTGACCGGTCTTCTTGTGGTACACTTCGGCAAACGCCCCGCAACGACGGGATTAAGCGCCCGTAGGAAGGGCATGATTTTTTGGCTATTTATTCAGGACTAGGTATGGCAAGTGTGGAAACTCTGGGCGCCCTCGAGCGCCGGCTCAATGCATCGATCCCGCAGCAAAAAGTACGTACGGAGGTCGAGTCGCGGCTCAAGCGCATCGGGCGCACCGCCAAGGTGCATGGCTTCCGGCCCGGCAAGGCGCCGTTCAATGTTCTGCAGCGGCAATATGGCGCGCAGGTGCACCAAGAGGTGCTGGGTGAGAGTCTGCAGCGTACGTTTGCCGACGAAGTGAAGGCGAACAACCTGAAAGTTGTCGGTTCTCCGACATTCGAACTGAAAGGCGACGATCCTGCGGCCGAACAGGTTGAATTTAGCGCGACGTTTGAGGTCTATCCGGAAGTGACCTTGGGCGACCTGGGCGGCGAGACTGTCGAGCGCGCGGTGTTCACCCTGACCGACGCCAATGTCGAGCAGACCATAGATTCGATCCGCAAGCAGCGCACCGTATATGAAGCGGCTGCTCGCGCGGCGCAGGACGAAGACCAGGTGCGCATCGACTTTACCGGCAAGCTGGACGGCGAAGTGTTCGAGGGCGGCGAGGCCAGGGATTTTGTCTTCGTGCTCGGCCAGGGGCGCATGCTGCCGGATTTTGAAAAGGCCATCGTCGGCGTGAGCGCCGGCGAGACCAAGTCGTTCGAAATGACCTTCCCCGAGGACTACCACGGCAAGGAAGTGGCGGGCAAGCAGGTGACCTTCACCATCACCGTGCATGCGGTCGAGGCGCCGCGTCTGCCGGAACTGAATGCGGAATTCGCCAAGGCGCTGGGCGTCGTGGACGGAGACGTGGAAAAGCTCAAGACCGAGATTCGCGCCAATCTGGAGCGCGAAGTGAAGCGCCGCCTCAAGGCGCGCAACAAGGACAATGCGATGGAGGCGCTGGCCAAGGTTTGCCAGCTCGACCTGCCCAAAACCCTGGTCGAGTGGGAAGCGGAAAACCTGGCGCACCAGACGGCGCATGACATGGAACAACGCGGCATGCGCATTCCCAAAGGCATGACCCTGCCGCGCGACATGTTTGTCGAGCGTGCGCAGAAGCGTGTCAAGCTCGGCCTGATTCTGTCCAAAGTGGTCGAGCAGAACGGCCTGGGCGCCAAGCCCGAACAGGTCAAGGCGCTGATCAGCGAATACGCGCAGGAATTCAGCCAGCCCGAGCAGGTCGTGCACTGGTACCACGCCGAACCCTCGCGCATGCGCGAGGTGGAGAATCTGGTGCTGGAAGACAATGTAACAGCGTGGGTGTTCGGTGCGGCCAGGACGGTCGATAAGGACATCAAATTTGACGAACTGATGGGGAATGGATAATGAAAATGGGTGCGTCCATGCAGGGCGGCTGGAATCCGCAGAACATCGGGCTGATTCCCATGGTGGTGGAGACCACCGGGCGCGGCGAGCGGGCGTTCGATATCTATTCGCGCCTGCTCAAGGAGCGCGTGGTGTTCCTGGTCGGGGGGGTTGACGACCACTCGGCGAACCTCATCGTGGCGCAACTGTTGTTCCTGGAATCGGAAAATCCCGAGAAGGACATCCATTTTTACATCAATTCGCCCGGCGGCTCGGTGACGGCCGGCATGGCGATCTACGACACCATGCAGTTCATCAAGCCCAACATCAGCACGCTATGCATTGGACAGGCCGCCAGCATGGGCGCCTTCCTGCTCGCGGCGGGCGAGAAGGGCAAGCGCTTCTGCCTGCCGAACTCGCGCGTGATGATCCACCAGCCTTCCGCAGGCTTTCAGGGACAGGCGTCGGACATCGAAATCCACGCCAAGGAAATCCTGTTCATGAAGCAGCGGTTGAATGAGATGCTGGCCAAGCACACCGGCCAGTCCATCGAGGCCATAGAGCGCGACACCGACCGCGACAATTTCCTCAGTGCATCTGCGGCGGTCGAGTACGGGCTGGTCGATCAGGTGCTGGATAAGCGCATTTAGGCCATGGTGCGACTGTAACCAACCCGGAGGTAGAGATGACAGACAAGGACAAAGGCAAGGGTGAAAAGCTGCTCTACTGCTCGTTCTGCGGCAAGAGCCAGCACGAGGTGCGCAAGCTGATTGCCGGTCCGTCGGTATTCGTGTGCGACGAATGCATCGAGCTGTGCAACGACATCATCCGCGAGGAGAACCTGGCTTCCGAGGTGCTCAAGCCCGGGGAACGCAATGCCCTGCCCGTGCCCAAGGAAATTTGCGCGCGGCTGGACGAATACGTGATCGGCCAGGAATCCGCCAAGAAGATCCTGTCGGTGGCCGTGTACAACCACTACAAGCGGCTGTCGTACACGCCCAAGGACGGCGTCGAGCTCTCCAAGAGCAACATCCTGCTCATCGGCCCGACCGGCTCGGGCAAGACGCTGCTGGCGCAGACCCTCGCGCGCCTGCTCGACGTGCCCTTTGTCATGGCCGACGCCACCACGCTGACCGAGGCGGGGTATGTCGGCGAGGACGTCGAGAACATCATCCAGAAGCTGCTGATGGCCTGCGACTACAATGTCGAAAAGGCCCAGCGCGGCATCGTCTACATCGACGAGATCGACAAGATCTCGCGCAAGTCGGACAACCCGTCCATCACCCGCGACGTTTCCGGCGAGGGCGTGCAGCAGGCGCTTCTCAAGCTGATCGAGGGCACCAAGGCATCCATCCCCCCGCAAGGCGGGCGCAAACACCCGAACACCGAGTTCCTCCAGGTGGACACCGCGAACATCCTGTTCATCTGCGGCGGCGCGTTTGACGGGCTGCACAAGGTCATCCGCAACCGCTCGGAAAAGACCGGCATCGGTTTCGGCGCCAATCTGGCCAAGCGCGACGACCAGCGTGCCGTGGGCGAAGTGCTGCGCGAAGTGGAGCCGGAGGACTTGATCAAGTTCGGTCTGATCCCGGAGTTTGTCGGCCGCCTCCCCGTGGTTGCCACGCTGGCCGACCTCGATGAGAGCGCGCTGATCCAGATCCTCACCGAGCCGAAGAATGCGCTCACCAAACAGTACCAGAAGCTGTTCGCCATGGAAGGCGTGGAGCTGGAATTCCGCGAGCCGGCGCTGCACACGATCGCCCGGCAGGCGCTGGCGCGCAAGACCGGTGCGCGCGGATTGCGTTCCATGCTGGAGCAGGCCCTGCTCGACATCATGTTCAACCTGCCGTCCATGGACAATGTGGAAAAGGTGGTGGTGGAGAGCAGCGGTGGACCCAAGGGTGAGATCAAGCCCATGGTGATCTACGCCGAGGCCAGCGCGGACACGCCCAAGGCCGCCTGAGTGAGCCGATGCCACGCGGGGGCGTCCCCGCGTGCGCCGATTCAGACCATAAAGGCAGAGTGGCTTTTGCGCCGTGACCCATCCACCTGACAAATTTGCGATTTTTCGCCAGGCAGGCGATTTTTCGGGGGATTGCCAGGGTTGCGCCAGCCTGCTGGTCGTGCCCGCTAAATATAATCATAATCAGTGGCTTATGAGATGGTTGAATTTTTCTCTCCCATCCCCATCTTACTTTCCAGTATAGTTAAATTGCAGGAACCCGAGCCATGCCAGAAAACGAAACCGACATCATTTCGCCCAGCGCCTTGTTGCCGCTGTTGCCGCTACGTGACGTAGTGGTGTTCCCGCACATGGTGATTCCGCTCTTCGTGGGGCGGCCAAAATCCATACGCGCGCTGGAAGTGGCCATGGAGGCCGGAAAGAGCATCGTCCTCGTGGCGCAGAAGTCTGCCGCCAAGGACGAGCCCTCCACCAGCGACCTTTACAGCATCGGCAGCATTGCCAACATCCTGCAAATGCTCAAGCTGCCCGATGGCACCGTCAAGGTGCTGGTCGAAGGCACGCAACGCGCCCAGTTGCTGCGCGTGGTCGATCAGCAGACCCACTTCGAGGCGGATGTGCATCTCGTTCCGGTGGATGAGGAAGCCGGACACGAAGTCGAGGCCATGCGCCGCGCCCTGGTCGGCCAGTTCGATCAGTACGTCAAGCTGAACAAGAAGATTCCGCCGGAAATCCTGACCTCGCTTGCCGGCATAGACGAGGCCGGCCGCCTCGCCGACACCGTCGCGGCCCACCTGCCGCTCAAGCTGGAGCAGAAGCAGGAAGTGCTGGAAATCTACGAGGTGCGCCGCCGCCTTGAACATTTGCTCGGCCTGCTCGAGTCCGAACTGGATATCCTGCAGGTGGAGAAGCGCATACGCGGCCGCGTCAAGCGCCAGATGGAGAAAAGCCAGCGCGAGTACTACCTGAACGAACAGGTCAAGGCCATCCAGAAGGAGCTCGGCGAGGGCGAGGAAGGCGCCGAGATGGAAGAGCTGGAGAAGCGGATCAAGGCGGCGCACATGCCCAAGGAAGCGCGCGCCAAGACCGACGCCGAACTCAAGAAGCTGAAACTGATGTCGCCCATGTCCGCAGAGGCCACCGTGGTGCGCAACTACATCGACGTGCTGCTGGGCCTGCCGTGGAAGAAGAAGACCAAGATCTCCGCCGACCTGAAGAAGGCAGAGGAGGTATTGGAGGCCGACCACTACGGACTGGAGAAGGTCAAGGAACGCATCGTCGAATATCTGGCCGTGCAGCAGCGCGTGGACAAGCTCAAGGCGCCCATCCTGTGCCTGGTGGGTCCGCCCGGCGTAGGCAAGACCTCGCTGGGGCAGTCGATCGCGCGCGCGACCAACCGCAAGTTCGTGCGCATGTCGCTGGGCGGCGTCCGCGACGAATCGGAGATTCGGGGCCACCGCCGCACCTACATCGGCTCCATGCCCGGCAAGATCCTGCAGAACATGAGCAAGGTCGGCGTGAAGAATCCTCTGTTCCTGCTCGACGAGGTGGACAAGATGGGCATGGATTTCCGCGGCGACCCGTCGTCGGCCCTGCTTGAGGTGCTGGACCCGGAGCAAAACCATACCTTCGTCGACCACTACGTGGAGGTCGAGTACGACCTGTCCGACGTGATGTTCGTTGCCACCGCAAACAGCATGAACATCCCGGCGCCGCTGCTGGACCGCATGGAGATCATCCATGTCTCCAGCTACACCGAGGACGAGAAGGTCAACATCGCGCTGCGCTATCTCATCCCGAAGGCGCTGAAGAACAACGGCCTCAAGCCCGAGGAACTCAGCATTTCGGAATCCGCGATCCGCGACATCCTGCGTTACTACACCCGCGAAGCTGGCGTGCGCAGTCTGGACCGCGAATTGTCCAAGATCTGCCGCAAGGTGGTGAAGGCGTTGCTGCTTAAGGGGCGCGACCACAAGGTTTCGATCAACTCGCGCAACCTCGACAAGTACCTGGGCGTGCGCCGCTATTCCTACGGCATCGCCGAGAAGAACAACCAGGTTGGACAGGTGACCGGGCTTGCCTGGACCGAGGTCGGCGGCGAACTGCTGACCATCGAGACCGCGGTCCTGCCTGGCAAGGGCAAGACCACCACCACCGGCAAGCTGGGTGAGGTGATGCAGGAGTCCATCCAGGCCGCGCTTTCCGTGGTGCGCAGCCGTGCGCGCAGTCTGGGCATCGCAGCGGATTTCTACGAGAAGAACGACCTGCACATCCATTTGCCGGAGGGTGCGACGCCCAAGGATGGTCCCAGTGCGGGTATCGGCATCTGCACGGCGGTCGTGTCCGCGCTGACCGGCATCCCGGTGCGCGCGGATGTGGCCATGACCGGCGAGATCACGCTGCGCGGCGAAGTGTTGCCCATTGGCGGACTCAAGGAAAAGCTGCTGGCTGCACATCGTGGCGGCATCAAGACGGTGCTGATTCCGGAAGAGAACACCAAGGACCTGGTGGAGATTCCCGACAACATCAAGAACAAGCTCGACATTCATCCGGTGAAGTGGATCGAGCAGGTTCTGGATGCCGCGCTGGAACGCAAGCCGGAGCCGCTGCCGGATTATGTGCCGCCGACACCCTCCCTGGCGGTTGCCGACGAAAACAGCACATCGTCTCCGGTCGTTAAGCATTGATGTATCTTGGCCGCCCCGCGCGCGGTGTCGCGCGCGGGGCGTATTCGCGCATGTTCCCGGAATACTTGACCCCGCCTGAAACCCTTGCTATAAAGCCGACTCAGGGTTCTGACCTGTCAACTCACCATAAAATCGCAAAAGGGGACATACCGTGAACAAATCCGAACTGATTGACGCAATTGCGAAGTCCGCCGACATTTCCAAGGCGGCGGCCGGCCGTGCGCTGGACGCCACCATCGAATCGATCAAGAAGTCGATGAAAAAGGGCGATATGGTCACGCTGGTGGGTTTCGGCACCTTCTATGTCGGCAAGCGCGCTGCGCGTACCGGCCGCAATCCGCAGACCGGCGCGACCATAAAGATCAAGGCTGCAAAAGTTCCGAAGTTTAGGGCTGGTAAAGGATTAAAAGATGCGCTAAACTAGCTGGCTCGTTGGGTGCTTAGCTCAGTTGGTAGAGCGTCGCCCTTACAAGGCGAATGTCGGCGGTTCGACCCCGTCAGCACCCACCAGCGAGTTTCGAGTTTTTGGAGTGGTAGTTCAGTTGGTTAGAATACCGGCCTGTCACGCCGGGGGTCGCGGGTTCGAGTCCCGTCCACTCCGCCATATTGAGGGGGCGAACGCAAGTTCGCCTTTTTCATTTGATTTGCACCGGCTGGCCCAGTTGGCGCCGGATGCGAGAACCGTCGGGTAGGTGTCATGTTTGATTTCGTGCATGAGAACAAGAGGGCGGTGCAAATTCTGCTTGCGCTGCTCACGCTCCCTTTCGCCATTTGGGGGGTGAATTCGTACCGGCAATCCGGAAGTGACGTCCTCGCCAAAGTGGACGGCGTCAAGATCACCCAGCAGGAATTCGACGATGCCATGCGCCAGCAGCGCGCACGAATGCAGCAAATGATGGGCGCGCAGTTCGACCCGGCCATGCTGGAAAATCCCCTTGCAAAGCAGGCTGTGCTGGAAGGCCTGATCGGGCGGCGCCTGGAGGTCATGCAGGCGCATGTCCTCGGGCTTGCGCCGACAGATGCGCAACTGGCCAGGATGATCGCCAGCCTCCCCTATTTCCAGAGGGACGGCAAGTTCGACAAGGAGCGCTATCGCGAAGTGCTGCGCACGATCGGCATGACTCCTGACGCGTTTCAGGCCAGCGTGGGCAACGACCTGGCATCCGAGCAGTTGACTCAGATGTATGACGAGAACGGTTACGCATCCAGGGCGGCCGCCGAGCGTCTGATTCGCATCAGCGAACAGAAGCGTGTGGTGCGCGTTGCGCGCCTGCCGCCTGAGCCCTTCCTCGCCAAGGTCAAGGTGAGCGACGCGGACATCAAGAAGTACTACGACGACAACCAGGGCGCGTTCCGCATCCCTGAGCGCGCCCGTGTCGAGTATGTCATTTTCTCCGCTGCTGCGCTGCAGCCGGGCGAGTCGGTTTCCGCGAAGGAGATTGAAGACTACTACAAGAACAATCCCGCCGAATTCACCACGCCCGAGCAGCGGCATGTCCTGCACATCCTCATCGCGCCCAAGGGCGGCGATACGGCGGCGATAGAGGCGGCCAGAAAGAAGGCCGAAGCCATCCTCGCGGAGGTTAAGCGCTCGCCCGGAAAGTTTGGCGAACTCGCGCGCAAGGATTCCGACGATCCCGTGTCAGCGGCCAAGGGCGGCGACTTGGGCTTTTTCACGCGCGGAAAGATGGTGAAGCCGTTCGATGAGGCTGTCTTTTCGCTCAAGCCCGGCCAGATCAGCGATCTGGTGCAAACCCAGTACGGCTTCCACATCATCAAGCTGCTTGAGGTGAAACCCCCGTATACGCGGCCGCTCAAGGAAGTGAAGGGCCTCATCGAGCAAAAACTGCGGATGGACAAGGCCGAAACGGAATTCTCCCAGCTTGCCAACAATTTCTATGACGAACTGCAAGCAGGCAGCCTGAAGCCGGCCGCCGCCTTGGCGAAAGTGCAGATCCAGAAGAGCGGCTGGCTGCAGATGGGCCAGCCGCAAGAGTACCCCTGGAGCGCAAAAGCGCTGGAGGCGGTGTTCTCCGATGACGTGCTGAAGAAGCATCGCAACAGCACCGCCATCGAAATCGCGCCCGACACCCTGCTTGCCGTGCGTTTGGCGGATTACAAGCCCGCCGGCATCCGGCCCTTGCAGGAGGTGAGTGCGGATATCCGCAAGCAGTTGCAGCAGCAGCGCGCCGGCGAACTGGCGGCCAAGCAGGGCGAGGCGCTGCTCGCGCAACTGCGGCATGGCGGGCATGCCGGCCTGAAGTGGTCGGCGGAGCAGACTGTGTCGCGCAGCACACAGAACCCGGCCATCGATCCGGCGTTGGCGGCGCGCATTCTGCAGGCCGATGCGGGCAAGCTGCCGGCGTACGTTGGCGCGGAGAATCCGCAGGGTGGATATGATATCGTCCGCGTGGAAAAGGTTGAGGATGCGGGTCCGGTGGACGACGCCAAACTGGCGCGCTATGAGGCGGGTCTGCGGGCTGCATCCGGCGACGAACTGTTCAGCGCCGTGATGGCTGACGTGCGCAAGCGCGCCAGCATCAGCGTTCGCAACTTCCTGGCGAACGGCAAGGGCTGACCGGCCGCGTCGCAGGCTGACGGCCGCAATAAAAACGCCACCTTCGAGGTGGCGTTTTTATTGGTGCGTGCGCCGTGCGGCTGCCCGGACCGCCTTGCTTGTCGCGTCAGGCCTCGGTGGTGCCCAGGGCGGTGGTGTTGAAGCCGCCGTCCACATAGGTGATTTCACCCGTGATGCCGCTGGACAGCTCGCTGGCCAGGAACGCGGCGGCATTGCCGACTTCGTCGATGGTGACGTTGCGCTTCAGCGGTGCATTTTTCTCGTTGTAGGCCAGGAGCTTGTTGAAGTCGCCTATGCCCGCGGCGGCCAGGGTTTTGATCGGGCCGGCGGAGATGCCGTTGACGCGGATGGCGCCGCGGCGGCCGAGATCCATCGCGAGGTAACGCACGCTGGATTCCAGGCTCGCCTTCGCCAGCCCCATGACATTGTAGTGCGGCATGGTGCGCACTGCGCCGAGGTAGCTCAGGGTGAGCAGCGAAGCGCCTTCGTTCAGGTGGGGAAGGGCGGCCTTGGCCATGGCGGGAAAACTGTAAGCGCTCACATCATGGGCAATGCGAAAGGCCTCCCGGCTGAATCCGTCCAGAAATTCGCCATCCAGGGCTTCCCGCGGCGCAAATGCGATCGCATGCACGAATCCGTCGAACTTCCCCCATGCCTTGCCGAGCTCGGCGAAGACCTGCTCGATTTCCGTATCGGAAGTGACATCGCATGGGAAAATGAGATTGCTATCAAACTCTTGCGCCATATTGGCCACGCGATCCCTGACACGCTCTCCCTGATAAGTGAAGGCCAGAGTGGCACCCTCGCGCTTCATCGCCTTGGCGACGCCATAGGATATGGAGCGATTGCTGATCATGCCGGTTATCAATATTCGTTTATTGGCCAAAAATCCCATGGTGCCCCTTCTTCGGAAATGGATGTTGCGGTCAAGAACTACAATTATACCCACACTTTCATCGGTGCGCACCGGGACGGCACACGTAGTATAATCGGTGACTATTTTGATCAGGCGGGATGTCGTTCGGTAATGCTGGAAGTGGCCAATCTTTGCTGTGTGCGCGGTGATCACCGCCTCTTTGCAGGACTGGGCTTCTCCCTTGCGGCGGGCGAGTTGATGCAGGTGCACGGGCCGAATGGCAGCGGCAAGACCAGCCTCCTGCGCACCCTGTGCGGGCTCATGGCGCCGGAAGCCGGCGAGATTCGCTGGCGCGGCACGGACATCCGTAAACTGGGCGAGAGTTATTACGCGGAACTGGCCTATCTGGGGCATCACAACGCCATCAAGGACGAGTTGAACGCGCTGGAAAATCTGCGCATCAACGCCGGTCTCGCCGGCAATGTGGTGGAAGACAAGGCGGCGCTGACCGTCCTGCGCCGCATGGGCTTGCGCGGAAAAGAGCTGTTGCCGGTCAAGGTGTTATCGCAGGGGCAGCGCAGGCGGGTGGCGCTGGCGCGGTTGCTGGTGTCGAATGCTCCGCTGTGGATACTGGACGAACCGTTGGCTGCCCTGGACGTGGGCGCGGTAGGCATGATGCAGGAACTCATCGGCGAACACGTGTCTAACCAGGGAATGGTGATTTTTACCACCCATCAACCCCTTCAGGTGCCGGGTGTTCCCACCCGCGACCTCATGCTCTCCTGAAGGGCGGGCGATGAACGCGTTGTCCCTCCCTGAATTGCTGGTGCTGGTCGTCAGGCGCGATCTCGTTCTGGCGATGCGCCGTCGGGCGGATGTGCTGACGACGCTGGTATTCTTCGTCATGGTGGTGAGCCTGTTCCCGCTGGGGGTGGGCAAGGGCGAACTGACCCTGCTGCACCGTATTGCGCCCGGCGTGGTCTGGGTGGCGGCCTTGCTGGCCTCCATGCTGTCGCTGGGACGCATGTTCTCGGCGGACTACCTGGATGGCACGCTGGAGCAGATCCTGCTGGCGCCGCAGTCGCTGTCGGTGCTGGTGCTGGGCAAGATTGTCGCGCACTGGATGGTTTCCGGCCTGCCGCTGGTGCTGATGGCGCCGGTGCTGGGCCTGCAGTTCGGGCTGCCGGCCGATCAGCTGGGCGTGCTGATGCTGGCTCTGCTGCTGGGCACCCCGGTGCTCAGCATGATAGGCGCGGTGGGCGCCGCGCTCACCCTGGGGCTGCGCGGCGGCGGGGTGCTGGTGTCGCTGCTGGTGCTGCCACTGTGCATACCGGTGCTGGTGTTTGGCTCCGGCGCGGTGGCGCAGGTGGCCGGTGGCGTGACCTATGCGGCGCACCTGGAATTGCTGTGCGCACTGCTGGTGGCAGCGGCGGTATCAACGCCATGGGTAACGGCCCAGGCATTGCGGATTTCCATGGAATAGCTTCACGGAAATGGTTGAGGGGATGCAGTTTGGGGAGTAACAGCTTGGCAATCAACTGGTTCAAGTATTCGGCGCCCAGCACTTTCTATGCGCTGGCGGGTAAGCTGGCGCCGTGGTTCGCAGGCCTGTCGGCCATCCTGTTCATGATCGGCCTCTACATGGGCCTGGTCGCTGCGCCCACCGACGTCCAGCAGGGCGAGGCGTACCGCATCATCTACATCCACGTTCCTACCTCCATCCTGTCCATGTTCATCTACCTGCTGATGGCGGGATATGCCGCGCTGGGGCTGATTTTCAACACCCGCCTGTCCGCAATGATGGCCGGCGCCCTCGCGCCGACCGGCGCCCTGTTCTCCTTAATCGCCTTGTGGACCGGCGCCTTCTGGGGGCGGCCGGAGTGGGGCACCTATTGGGTATGGGACGCGCGCCTGACCTCGGAACTGATCCTGTTCTTCCTCTACCTGGGCTTCATTGCCCTGCATGCCTCGATAGACGATCCGCGCCGCGCCGACAGGGCCGCCGCGCTGCTCGCCATCGTCGGCTCGGTGAACGTGCCCATCATCTACTTCTCCGTGTACTGGTGGAACACGCTGCACCAGATCCCGACCTTCCAGGTCAGCGGCGCGAAGATCGACCCGACCATGGAGCATGCGCTGCTCGTGATGATGTTCGCCTGCTGGTTCTATGCCATTGCCATGACCTTCTGGCGCGTGCGCAGCATCATCCTGGAGCGCGAGCGGAATACGCAATGGGTGCGTGAACTGCCGGAGGCGCGGTCATGACGCGGTGCGCGCAAGCGGCTGGTGCGGGAATGGCCGCGTCGCACCCCGGCTGCCGGTCTTGCGGTGAATTCGCAAACAGAATCAAGAGGTGCGTGAAATGACTTTGCATGAATTCTTTTACATGGGCGGCAAGGGCTTCTACGTCTGGGGCGCCTACGGCATGGCCCTGCTGGTGTTCGTTGTCGAGGTCGCGCTGGTGCGCAACAGAAGAACGCAGGCGCTGAAACAAGTGCGCTTGCTGCGCGACGCGGAAGGAGAAGAGTAAAATGACGCCACGCCAGAAAAAAGTTTCCATCTTCGTCGGGATCGTCGTCGTGGCGGCCGGGCTTGTGGCCTGGCTGGTGGTGAAGGCGCTGAACCAGAACGGCGGCATCAACTTCGCCTACACACCCAGCGAAGTGTTCGATAAAAAGGCGCCGCTGGGCCGCAGCTTCCGCATCGGCGGACTGGTGACCGACCACAGCCTCAAGCGCGACAAGGGTGGATTGACCGTGCACTTCCAGTTGACGGACACGGTGCGCAGCATTCCGGTGGTGTTCACCGGGCCGCTGCCTGACCTGTTTAAAGAAGGCAAGGGTGCGGTAGTGGATGGGACTCTGGAATCGGATGGCGTATTCCACGCCACCGAGGTGCTGGCGAAGCATAACGAGGTATACCAGGCCCCGGAAGTCAAGGACTCGCTAAAGCGCGCGCAGGCCGAAAAAGCCGCTGCCGCCACCGCGATAACGTCGTCGGCAAAATAGAACAGGAGACACAGATACCATGATTCCGGAACTCGGCCATTTTTCCCTGATCATCGCCCTCGCGCTCGCAATCACGCAAGGCGTGCTGCCCATCTGGGGCGCGACCCAAGGCAATCGCGTGCTCATGGGCCTGGCGCGCCCCGTCGCGGTGGGGCAATTCCTGTTCGTCGGGCTGGCCTTTGCCAGCCTCGCGTATTCCTTCGTCACCAGCGACTTCTCCGTGCAGTACGTCGCGGAGAACTCCAACTCCCACCTGCCGGTCTATTACCGCTTCGCCGCCCTGTGGGGCGGCCATGAAGGCTCCATTCTGCTGTGGACCATGCTGCTTGCGACCTGGACCCTCGCCGTGGCGCAATTCAGCAAACACCTGCCGCAGGACATGGTGGCCCGCGTCCTCGGCGTGATGGGCCTGATTTCCGTGGGTTTCCTGACCTTCATGCTGCTGGTGTCCGACCCATTCCAGCGCCTGCTGCCGGCCCCGGCTGACGGACGCGACCTCAACCCGCTGCTGCAGGATCCCGGCATGGTGATCCATCCGCCCATGCTGTACATGGGTTATGTGGGCTTCTCTGTCGCGTTCTCGTTCGCACTGTCCGCGCTGATCGGCGGCCAGCTCGACGCCACCTGGGCGCGCTGGTCGCGCCCCTGGACGACCGTGGCCTGGGTGTTCCTCACCCTGGGCATCGCGCTCGGCAGCGGCTGGGCCTATTACGAAATGGGCTGGGGCGGCTGGTGGTTCTGGGATCCGGTGGAAAACGCCTCCTTCATGCCCTGGCTGGCCGGCACTGCGCTGATCCATTCGCTGGCGGTGACGGAAAAGCGCGGCGCCTTCAAGAGCTGGACCGTGCTGCTCGCCATCGGCGCCTTCTCGCTCAGCCTGCTGGGCACCTTCCTGGTCCGTTCCGGCGTGCTCACCTCGGTGCATGCCTTCGTCACCGACCCGCGCCGCGGGCTGTTCATCCTCGTCTTCCTGCTGGTCGTCATTGGCCTGTCCCTGGTGTTGTACGCCTGGCGCGCGCCCAAGGTGGGGCTGGGCGGCAGCTTCGATCTGGTCTCGCGCGAGTCCTTTCTGCTTAGCAATAATGTGCTGCTGTCTGCGGCTGCGGCCACGGTGCTACTGGGCACGCTCTATCCGCTGATCTACCAGGCGTGGACACACGGCGCGCGCAAGCTGTCGGTCGGCCCGCCGTATTTCGATGCGGTGTTCATCCCGCTGATGGTTCCCATGATCATCCTGCTGGGCATGGGCCCGATCGCGCGCTGGAAACAGATCAGCGTGGGCGAGATCATGCGCCGGGTGCGCTGGCCCGCAGCCATCAGCATCGCGCTCGGCGTGCTGGCGCCGTTCGCCATGGGCAAATGGACGCCGATGATCGCCCTGGGCCTGACGCTTGCGTTCTGGATCATGACTACGGTCGTGGTTGACCTGCGCCGCCGCATGGTGCGCGACGGCAAGGTCAAGGGCCAATCCCGCAGCTACTACGGCATGCAGCTTGCGCACTTCGGTGTGGCCGTGTTCATACTCGGCGTCACGCTGGTCAAAGGCTACGAGACCGAGCGCGACGTGCGTATGAACCCGGAGGACACTGTCGCCGTCGCCGGCTACACCTTCCGCTTCGACGGCGTGCGCCAGGTGCGCGGTCCCAACTATACCGCGCAGCAGGGCAGGCTGGTCGTCCTCAAGGGCGACAAGACCGTCGCGCAGCTCTATCCCGAGAAGCGCGACTTCGATTCCTCGCCCATGCCGATGACCGAGGCGGCGATCAACTCCGGCCTGTTCCGGGATCTCTATGTGTCGCTGGGCGACCCCATAGGCGACGGTACCGGCGCCTGGGCCGTGCGCGTGTACTACAAGCCGTTCGTGGACTGGATCTGGGGCGGCTGCGTGCTGATGGCGCTGGGCGGCATCCTCGCGCTTAGCGACCGGCGCTACCGCATACACATCCGCAAGAAGCAGGCTGGCATGGAGTCCCCGGCGGGCAACGCCGTGCCCGCCGGGGACTCGCCCGCCCTTGTTCACAGGAGCAAAGCAGCATGATGCGATACATCGTCCCACTGGTTGTATTCCTCGCGCTCGTCGGCTTGCTGTACACGCAGCTGGAAAGCG
>Ga0208774_1000008_pt1 | contig 31946 bp, 33 predicted proteins | sample SF_Rice_5C_80N_4_FD_185620 | JGI IMG/M metagenome (GOLD analysis project Ga0208774, IMG submission 185620) | Rice paddy soil microbial communities from Twitchell Island, California, USA - SF_Rice_5C_80N_405 (SPAdes) (version 2) | ecosystem: Environmental > Terrestrial > Soil > Paddy field/soil ... | reverse complement strand
CTTCTGGGCATTTGTCATGTTCGCTAAGGGCACCGAACTGCCGGTCGGTGCTGCTAATGGAAGTGCGAATAGCTGCCGTTTTCTCATGGCAGAAATGGCCGAGATCTTGTCACCGGCCGGGGCCGTGTGAGTGTCCGCAATGCTTGCGAAGCAGAATCTCTCTCATAAGAAGCGCAAACGTCGAATTAGCACATAGCAGACCTTTCCGCCTCCCCCCATTAACAACCGCTTCACCCGCTCGAGTGGATGTCTCTATCTTCTTCGCCACGTCCGCCACGCGCGGGCGTAGGCGTTTTCGGGAACGGGGGTGGGGCCGCCGGCGAGGGGATAGGTGTAGGCGCTTTGCGGCAGGAGCAGGCGGCGCGCGACGTAGGCAACGATGGCGGTGAGCAGGACGGGCGCGGCCATTTCCAGGCGGCCGGTGATTTCGAGGATCATGATGGTGGCGCCGAGGATGGAGCCGGTAGCCGCGGCCATCACGCCGCCCATGCCGGCCAGAGCCCACAGGGCGGGCGAGGCGGGGATGCCGGCGGCGTTTGCCGCTGCAGCGAGCAGTGCGCCGAGCGCGGCGCCGGTGAACAGAGCGGGGGAGACGATGCCGCCGGAGCCGCCGGTGCCCAGGGTGAGCGCGGTGGCGAGAAATTTCGCGGTGAACAGGGCGAGCAGGAGGCCGATGGGAAACACCGCGCCGCCGGCGAGTTCGCCCAGGGTGGCGAAGCCCACGCCGCTCACGGCATAGACGCCGGTGCGCAGGTGGAAGGCGTAGATCAGCTCGCCTACGGCGAGCATGGCGACGGCGTGCCACAGGTAGGGGCCGCCCGGGATGCGCGCCATGGCGTTGCGGCACTTGCCGATCACCACGATGAGGACCCACGCCGCGCCCGCGGTGAGCACGCCCAGCAGCGGGAAGGACCACCAGTCGCCGGGCGTGGCATGCGCGGCGAGGCCCGGCGGCAGCAGGCGGAAATCGCCAAAGAAGAGATGCGCCACCTGCGTGCCGGTGAGCGCGGCGAGCAGCACGGCGAGCACGAAGGGCAGGCTCCACTCCAGCGCGGCGATCTCCAGCACGAAGAGTGCGGCGCCGAAGGGCGCATTGAAGGTAGCCGCGACAGCCGCGGCAGAGCCGCAGGCAACGAGTGCGATGTAGGAGCGGTTGGGCAGGCGCAGGAAATGCGCCACGGCGGACGCGAGTGCCGCGCCGATGTGCATGGAAGGCCCTTCGCGGCCCGCCGAGCCGCCGGAGCCTATGGTGAGCGCGGTGGCGACGAGCTGGAAGAAGGCATTGCCGGGCCGCACATGGCCGCGGCGGTGGAAGATGGAAACCAGCACGTCGGGCACGCCCGCGCCCTGCGATTCCGGTGCGAAGCGCCGGGTGAGGATGAGGGCGAGCAGCCCGCCTGCCACGGGCGCCAGTACCACCCACGCGCCCCAGGGCGAGGGCGGCGTGTGCAGCCGCAGGTCATATTGGACATCGAAATGACCGAGCAGGAAGAGATTGTGCAGCAGACCCAGCAGCAGGTGCAGGCCGGCCGAGCCCAGCCCGGCCAGCGCGCCGCTGAACACGGCGAGCGCCATCAGCGCGAGGCCGCGGGCGAGGTGGCCATGGGGGGGCTTGGGCGAATCGTCTGCACTTGCCATCGTCACCTCCGGTTTGCGATTGCCGGCATGCTGCGCACTTCCGTTCAGGCGAGGTGCGCGCTGGAATGGTACTGTAAAGAACTGCGCCGCTGCCCGGCGCCGCGTGGACTCAGGCGGCGATGCCGAACAGCGCGCCCACGCCCGCCGTCAGCGCCATGGCCAGCGCGCCCCAGAAGGTGACGCGCGCGGTGGCCTTGAGCAGCGGCGCGCCGCCGGTGCGCGCAGCGAGCGCGCCCAGCAGCGCCAGGAAGAGCAGCGAGGCGGCGGAAACCGCCCACATCAGCGCGCCCGCCGGAACCAGCACCACCACCACCAGCGGCAGCACGGCGCCCACGGCGAAGGTGGCCGCCGAGGCCAGCGCGGCCTGCACCGGGCGGGCGGCCAGCACTTCGGAGATGCCCAGCTCGTCGCGCACGTGCGCGCCCAGGGCGTCGTGCGCCATCAACTGGGCGGCGACCTGCGCGGCCAGCGTCTTGTCCAGGCCGCGCGCGACATAGATGCCGGTCAGCTCCGCGAGTTCGGCGACAGGGTCCGCGGCCAGTTCGCGGCGCTCGCGTTCGAGGTCGGCGCGTTCGGTATCCGCCTGCGAACTCACTGAAACATATTCGCCCGCCGCCATCGACATCGCGCCCGCCACCAGCCCGGCCACGCCCGCGACCAGAATCGCGCGGCTGCCGGCGCCGGCGGCCGCCACGCCCAGCACCAGGCTGGCGGTGGAGACGATGCCGTCGTTCGCGCCCAGCACCGCGGCGCGCAGCCAGCCGGTGCGGTGGGTGCGGTGAATTTCGGCGTGTCTCATGGCCTCTCCCTGCGTGAAATGAAAAGGGCGCGCCTGCAGCATGCGGCTGCGGGCGCGCCCCGGTGTGCAGCCGGCTGCTTACTTGCCGGTGAGCGTGTCGCTCAGCGTGGGCTGGGCCTGGCTCAGCTCCTTGCCCTTCCAGCGCTGCCAGTATACGTTGGTGTTCGAATAGGTTGTGGAAATATTGTAATCGAACGCCAGGGTATCCTTGCCGTCGGGATGGATGGTCAGCTCCACCTTGCCGGATGCCAGGTCAGACTCCTTGAAAGGGCGCTTGAGGTCCAGCGAGACCGAATTGATGTCGGTATTGCCCCAGTTGCCGGGAATGCTGTCGTTCTCGGCAACGAGCTGGTGCTTGTTGTCGTAGATCTTGATGTCGAGATGGGGATCCTGGCCGGAACTATTCGACTTGTTGATGAAGGTCGCGTGCATCGCCACCACCTCAGGATCGCCGGCATAGGCCGCGGTAGCCAGAGTGGATGCGAGCAGCAGAAAACCGATCGAAGCACTTCTTGTGATACGCATATCGTCTCCCAATTGTGTGATGAAGTAAAAATGGGTATCGCATCTTACACGACCGCGCGACCCTCAAAAGGGTTACGGAAAGCGGCTGGTCCCGGAGTTTTCAGTAATTTCAAAACGGCCTGAAATCCAGACGCGGCAGGCTGTGCGGGCTTTCTGGCGGGCGCGCCGGAGCATGCTGATTTTACTGCAAACCCGGCGCGGCGCGGGCCGGGGCCGTGCACGGCGGCCCGATTTGGGCATATCATGTGGCCATGGGTACCGCAGGCCTCGCGGTCATCTTGAGGAAGGTGCCATGTGCCAATTGCTGGGGATGAACTGCAACGTCCCGACCGACATCTGCTTCTCCTTCACCGGCTTCCAGAAGCGCGGCGGGGCGACCGACGTGCATGCGGACGGCTGGGGCATCGCCTTTTTCGAAGGGCGCGGCGTGCGGCTGTTTCTCGACCCCACGCCCTCGGCCACTTCGCCCATGGCCGAGTTCGTGCGCAACTTTCCCATCCGCTCGCGCAACGTCATCGCCCACATCCGCAAGGCCACCCAGGGCCGCGTCTCGCTGGAAAACACCCATCCCTTCCAGCGCGAACTGTGGGGGCGCTACTGGGTATTCGCCCACAACGGCAACCTGCCGCAATTCCAGCCCGAGCTCGACGGCAGCTTCCTGCCCGTCGGCATCACCGACAGCGAGCGCATCTTCTGCTGGCTGCTGCAAAGCCTGCGCGCCCGCTTTGGCGATGTGCCGCCCACGCGTGACGAACTCCTTGCCGAAGTGCACCGCCTCATCCTGCCGCTTTCCGCCACCGGCATCTTCAATTTCCTGCTCTCCAACGGCGAATGGCTGATCGCCCATTGCTCCACCGAACTCACCTACATCGTGCGCCGCGCGCCCTTCGCCACCGCCCACCTTAAGGATGAGGACGTGATGGTGGATTTCAGTGAGGTCGCCGCGCCCGACGACCGCGTTGCCGTCATCGCCACCCAGCCGCTCACCGACAACGAGCAGTGGACCATGATGCCGCCCGGGTCGCTGTGGCTGTTCGAGGCCGGTGAAGTGGTGCGCCAGATCGCCACCCATCCCAGCCCGGTGCAGTCGCTGGCAGGGTAGGGGAAGGCCCGGTTTTTCCGCGCAAGGTAGAAAGGGAAGAGGGGGGTATGGAGCAGCCGCAGCGTGCCGCACCCAATAAAAAAGGCGGCCTGCAAGGCCGCCTTTAGCACCTACACGAGGTAGATGGAATTACATCTTGCCAGACTTCACAGCGGCAAACAGAGCCTTGGCTGCGTCGTCTTCGTGGCCCTTGATGTAGGTCTGGTACATACCTGTCATCGTGGCGGCCTGGCTCTTGAACTTCGGCTCAGACATGGCGACCTTGCGCTCATTCACGGGGAAACCGGCCTTGAACACCTTGGCCAGTGCTGCTTCGCTGCCATACTTCTTGGCAACGCGCGCCCAAGCGGGGCCTACGACGTCATGGTCGATTGCATGGCAAGCCTTGCAAGGGCTGGTCGAAAAGGCGCTCGCAGATGCGGAGATAGCCATCAGGGCTGCGGCAGCAACAACAACTTTAATTGTTTTCCTCACTCTAAAACCCCCTTCTATATAAAGTTAATTGGGATAAACATAATATGTAATGTTAAAGCTTGTGTCAAACAGTCAATTATCACCCTCACTATATAAGGAGGCGCATAAACGGGGCGGTGCCCGAAACAGTCATCGGGGGTTCCCTGAGATGATAAAACAGCCAATAGATACATCACACTAGAGGCAAAATCGGGACCGCGGTTCGCTTTTTTGAGGACCAAAATGGGGAATCATTGTGCCCGCGGAGGGGGCCGGCTGGAGGGAAATGAATGAGGCCGGGCAGCCGGGCTGACGGACATGACAAAGCAAGACGGGCGCCGCTGCGCGCCACCCATCTTGCGTACTTCGCGTGAGAAGTTGCTTACATCTTCCCGGACTTGACGGCAGCAAACAGGGCCTTTGCCGCCTCTTCTTCATGGCCCTTGATGTAGGTCTGGTACATGCCGGTCATCGTGGCAGCCTGGCTCTTGAACTTCGGCTCGGCCATGGCGACCTTGCGCTCGTTCACGGGGAACCCATCCTTGAACACCTTGGCCAGTGCTTCAGCGTTGCCATATTTCTTTGCGACGGTTTTCCAGGCGGGACCTACGACGTCATGGTCGATCGCATGACAAGCCTTGCAAGGCGCAGTCGAAAACGCGCTTGCGGATGCGGAAATGGCCAGCAGGCCGACGGCAGCTACTACAAGCTTGAATGTCTTCATCAATCTCAACTCCTCTTATAACAATTGATCGGCACAAACATCGTATGACAACGCTAACGCCTCCGCCTAACAGTCACTTGCACACATATATAAGTAAGTATCCCCGTGCAAGGGTCTTCTGCAATCCTCGTCCGGAAGCTCCCGGTCCGGCAAAATGCCCAGGCAGGCAAGATCTGCATCAAGACTGCTCCGGTCATGGCCGCTTCCCGGCAGTTCCCAGGGCGGCGCTGCAAAATGCCCTGAGGCACGAAGCGCATCGGCCGCGTGTCAGAACTAATAACGCACGAGCATGTCGGATGGATGACAAGGCTTCTCAACTATAAACCTGCAAAGGAGGGTTCGCGATGACCAAAAACGAAATACGCGCAGGAATTCAAAGGGACATCGAGCTATACCGGGCCAGGGCTCAATCGTATGAAACGCTGCACCTGTACGAGGCCGCGAGCTACGCCAAAAAGCTCGCCACCAACCTCGAACTCGCGCTCACCACCATGCCCAGGGACGAAGATCCCCAGATCGCCTAGGTTCGCAGTTGAATCGTACAAGCCCGGATGCAGCGGAGCGGCATCGCGGGAGGGCCGCGAGTTTTCCCTCGGGGGTTGCCCTGCATTTCATCCGGGATGCGGCTCGCGGTATTCCCCCGGAGTCTACAGCGACCGTCTGCTTTGGAGCATCGCCATTGCGGGTGTTAATGGCGGTGGGGTGCCCATAACGGCCATGGCAGATACCCGGAAGCGGACGACCAGTGTGTAGGATGTGCCGACGAAGGAGGCGCATCGATCGAGGGTGGAGTGTACGCGACCGATGCGCTTCGTGCCTCAGCGCATGCTACGCGGGCTGCCCTGGCGGTTCACGGGGGCAGCTTTATCAACCATCCAAGAAAATCCTTCAGCGGCTTGCAAAGCGTCTTCTCATGAATCTCAACAAAGGCATCGCTATAGGTGCTATTCCTCCAGAAGTTCAAGAGCAAGTCCGGGTTTGATGGAGTTGCATCGATGCGTTCTGCGGGTAACGGTTTTGCGGCATCGCCACACGTTTGCGCAATGTACGTGCGAAGCCGTCCCTTTGCCTGATCGAGAAGGTCGCCAAGCAATTCGGATTCCCCATACGGCATAGACTCATGAGGGATTATTATTTTCTGGGACAGGAGCATTCCCTTCGCTTCATCCGGCACGATCAAGAACCACTCCCCCTTCGGATTGCCCAGTGAATTGCTGCACGCCGAAACAATGATAATGGGATTGTCGCCAAGGCCCGATGGATCGGCCACGAAGATTTGATACGCCGGTTTGAATTCCATAGTTCAATACCCTCCGTTTCTGCTGTTGGGGGTTGCTTAACTTTTGGAAACAGCCGCGATGTAACCAGTTCTCTGTTGTGGGCAGAACTTCCCTTACGGCTTATAGTTCAAATTGGGCGCCGATTTGTTATATCCGTTATTGGACAAAGCCGCGATGCGGCAACGTCCGCTTTCCTGCAGTCTAATCGCGTTGGTGACGAGCGGCAACCGATATTTCGCCGGGACGGTCAGGAGAGACTGTGGGCATGGTCCCGATGTGGCAAGGCGGCGCTGCGCTTTTGCCTGCGCGATCCAGCCTGACCATTCCTGCTACGGGCGCGGGAGAAAGCGAGCGTAGCCCGGATGCAGTGGAGCGGAATCCGGGTTGAACCGGCAGCGTACCCCATCCCGGATTCCATTGCATTACATCCGGGCTACGCTTGCTAGCCGCCCTCGTCGCGGCTGAACAGTTTCTTGATTTGTTCCTTTGCCCAATCTCTGCAGCGTGGGCCGCTTCCGGCGATTTCACCTGTCGCCTCGGTCCAGAAGTACAAATCCTCAGCTAGTGACGCATTCGCGGTGAGGTGCTGGACCGGTATGCCAGGCCATCGGAAAACGCCTGGAACGGCAACGCCTACTTGGGTTGGGAAGCCGAACGAAAAGTGGATTTCCTGCCCGTTGGTCAGGGTCAGGTAGACGGCTTCCCCCCCGTCACCGTCAGAAGCGACAGGCCGAGCGGCCATCAGATTGGCGGCGCGGAGGAGGGCGAGAAGGCTCGCAATACGCGACTGATCACGCGTCGGGCATCCTCTATTCCTGAATTGCAACTGGGTCTGCAATATGGGCGACTCCGAGCCCGGTGGTGTGAGAATAACCACTGCCTTCGTCACAGCATGGGCGTCTTTGATGCGGGCAATAAATGTCGTGAACGGCACCGGATTCTGATGTGCCGGGATCCCTGTTGTCGGTGTACCCGGCTGCGGAAGGCTGTTTTGCCCGGCCGTGACCACGCCGGATACAAACGGCGAGCGATGCGCCGGCATGCGTGGGCTGTCTTGCGCAAGCACCACATTCGCAGCCGCCAATAGTGCTGCGATTGCCACGGTGATTCCCGTTTGCCTCAAGGTCTCCTCCTGCATTTTCATGATTCTTTGTGCCTGCCCGTCAGTTCCGGTCTCTCGCCCTCACGGACAAAAAAGCTGCCGGTCGGCATAGTGAATGTCGGCGGGGTCGAAGTAGGGCCGGGTCCAGGCGTCGGTGGTGGAGAGGAACCAGCCGGCCTGTTTGGCCGCGTCCAGGCGCGATACCGGCATGGGCTGCGCCTGCGCTTGCTTGCCTGCGCCCCTGGGTGCGCCGGCCAGGCGGTTGAGGAACTGGAAGTGGTCCACGAGGGCCAGGGCCTCGATGGCGAAGACGGTGGCCACGTCGGGGTCGTGGATCTCCAGCAGGTTGTCGCCGTTCTGCGCCTCGCCGCCGGAGGCGAGGTTGGATGAGCCGCAATACACCGTGGGGTCGTCGCCGTTGAAGCCGCACACCACGAACTTGTGGTGGATCTGGTGGCCCATGGTGATCGTGCGCACCTGGTCGAAGGGCGGCGGCAATATGCTCGCGCCCGGCTTGCCGGTGACGAGGATGCCGGTGTTCTCGCCGGGCCGGTAGAGCGAGATGCCGTCCCGGCCGTCCGAGATGCCCATGCTGAACACGTCCTGCTTCGCGTGCAGCCCTTGCAGCGCCTGGTAAACCGGGCTGGTGCCGTTGTCCATCTCCATCACCGCGAAGAGCACGCTGCCTTCCGGGGCGTGCTTGCCTTCTTCCTGGTTGATGCGCTGCACGATGCCGTTGAGTATGCTGGCGACGGTCGCCGGGCGGTGCGGCGCAAAGGTGATGCGCGTCGGGGGCAGGGCGGCGGTGGGCGCGGAAAACACTTTTCTGGCGAAGGACGAGGCGAGGTAAGCCGGCTCGCGCGCGCCGCCTTCCCACACGGTGTTGAAGAGCATGCCGTATTCCTGCGCCACCGCTTCATCGTCGAACACCAGCACGTGGTTGGAATTAACATACAGCCCGGTGATGGAAAAGTTGGTCGAGCCGGTGAGCACCTTGAGCGCGCGCTGCGTATTGAACGAGACGAACACCTTGTCGTGCGCGTAGCGGCTGAAGTGGCCGCGCAGCATGTCCGCCGGGGCCTTGGCCACCTTGCGGAATGCCGCCTCGAATTCATCCTCCGCCTTGGGCGCGGCGGCGGAGTGGTGCAGGGCGGCATTGTCCAGCAGCACGCGCACGCGGCCCTGCTGCGCCAGCTTCAGCAGGATATTGCACACGTCCGGCTCGTTCAGGTCGTAGGCGAATACGCACAGGTATTGCGCCGCGTCGTTCAGCACCTCGTTCAGGAAGGCGAACACCTGCTCGCGCGCGGTGAAGCCCAGCCACTCATATTCCTGCGCATAGGTATAGCTCGCGCCCTGCGCATTCTTGCCCGAGACCTGCGCCGTGTCGAACAGCAGCTCATGGCCCTTGGGGCGCAGCAGCGCCGTGCGCCCGAAATGGTGGTCGAAGGCCTGCGACTGCGTATAGCCGCGGGTGAAGCCCAGGCTAAGCTTCTCCTTCACGAACGGCCCCACATACACCGTGACCGAAACGCTCAGCGCCGGGTCCAGCGGCTTGAGCGACTGGCTGCCGTCGAAATAGCGCGGCGTCACCGTATACAGATAGTCGCCGAAGAGCGGCGCCGTCCCCTGGTGCGTCGAGCCCGGCACATGCAGCCAGCGGAAGCGGTGCAGCGGCGCATTCACCGAAGAATGCGCCGGCTCGCCCACCACCTGCGCGTGCTGCGAGGGATCTTCGAATTGCAGACTGTTGTGGAGAAAATATGCCGCGCCGCCGGGCGGTTGCGCCTGTATGGTGAACCCGGCGAGATTCTGCGCGCCGGAAGCATCCGGGAAATTGAACGCCAGCATGGTCTTGCAGTCGCCCACATGCGCAGTGACGACCAGATGCGGTAACGCTACGGTATAGGCTGCCATCTCACGACCCCTTTAATAGCCGGTTCCGGGCGGCGGGCGCGTTTCTGTGCGGTGCGCGGCCTCGCCTGCGGCGGCAGCGTGTGTACCGGGCGTCCTCCGCCCCCCGGCGCAGCCTGCCGCAAGCGAAAGTTTCGCACTATTTTTTGCGAGTTGTCTATCGTCTGCCTGACATAAACGCGTTATCCATCCGGCATAAAGAGGCCGAGGTCCGGCACCGCAAGCGCGCATGCGCCACGGCAGCAAGCGCACCGTTCGCGCCGCATCCACCCCCGCGTAGCGAAGCGCCCGATGCGCGGCAGTTGCGGGCCAGGTTCGGCATCAATTAGACTGCGAGAAAGCGGACGATCCAGAAGGACGGAGTTGTCCCAGGTGCGGACATAACGAGGGTCCCTCCAATTCGGAAAAGCATATGTGGAGTCTGAGCCCAATTGTTTCGCGAGATAAACCGTACGGACTAATGCTCGCTTGGCACGTTTAGAAGAAGGCGAATTTATGGAGAAGCCAGAGTACGTCGACATTGGAGAATTTCTTATTGATGGAATAGTCGGTTCTGAGCATCAAAAGAGATTCTTGCATATCGGGGATGAGCTCGACAAAGTCAGAAAATATGCAAGCGAAAGAAACACGGATGTCGACAAGTTCTCTCAAACGATAGTTTGGCTCGCAATATCTTCGTACTACGCAGGCTTAGTACCCATCACTCGCATCGAAAGCGCACTATTTCTACTGAAGGAATTCAGGAATGAATATGCTTACGCGCTAATCGCCAGGGCTTACATTGAGGTTGTGGCGCGCCTACATAAAGGGCTGTCCCTTTGGAGGCAATATCGAAGCCAAAAGAAAACGCTTGATGAGTTCAGCCACGGCGTGTGTCGCCTGATGGCTATGTTTCGTCGTGAAGGAGACCCCAATAAGGGGCTATTTAAGGAGTGCATCGGAGGAGATGGGTACGCGAGAGGCGGATTCAATGTTCAAACTCTGATAGACGCTCTTGAAAAGGACATTCCGGGCATTGGGGACGCCTATAGTTCTCTGTCCACATATGCACACGGCGACCTGTCCAAGCAGATGATGAATAGAAAGTTGTCATGGTTGCCAGACCTAGCCCTTGAGACAAATCCTGTCATATCTGGGCATGAGCAGGACGTACTTCAGCTTAGAGCAGTCGCGCTTGAAGACCTGACAGAACTAATGGAACTCACTCGCCCACTGCGTGAGCGATATGATGAAATGCATAAGAAAGAATAGGTCCTTGCCGCGTTGCGAGGCAACGGGCAGCAAGCGATTCGCAAAGGCACGAGGCCCATTGGTCGTGTAACGCACGTCCTTGACCGATGCGCCTCCTCCGTCCGCAGAGCTTACACACGCGCTACGTCCGCTTCCGCGAACTGGCCATGACCGCTCAGGGCACGCTGTTGCCGATCCTGGATTGAAGTACAACCGGTCCGCAATACGCAGTAAAACAGAAATATGCGGGACGGATGCTTCGTCCCAGAAGCGCCAATTTACGCAATTAAGGCCGCACGGGTCTAAAGGAAGAGGGATTTGCGCCAACTGATTCTGACTGTGCTTTGCTTAGGATTAGCTAGCTATATGGTACGCGTGATCCTCTCAGGCCTGCGTTCCGGGCGCATTGCTCATAGTGATTCATCCTCATACTGTGAAAGAGTAAGAAATCCAGTTGGGTACTGGCTCTTGATCATTTTGTTTACTGTACTCGCCGTGCTTGCCATCTATGCATGGTTAGCAACCGTGTTATTTGAGATCTCGGGGCCATAAACATTAGACCGCGCAGTTGGGCGTAACGGCGAGCGTTGAACGTCCGCTTTTGCGAAGCGCAATGTCCGTAATGGGCACACCTCGGTCGGAAGCGTCGTTAGCTGGATTGCATAAAAGCAGTCATTCAACATTGGCGTCGATGCTGCTTTGCAGTAGACTCCGCCGAAGCGGACGTAGCAAATGGGCCGAGTTGTCCCAGTTGCCGACATAACGGCACACCCTCCAATTTGCGGATCATTCGAGTCTGCCCCCCACTTGGGAATATAGGGATCATCTCGTATGGATACTCGGTACCTTGCTGGTTTGGTCTTGGCGCTCTGGCCTGTTTGGGGCGTAATGTCCTTCTATGCTTGGAAACGACTGGATTTCAATAACTCGTTCGGCCGCTTTTCAGAAGGATGGTGGTTTTGGATGATAATGGGGCCAGTACCGCTGATGTACCTCGTTGCTGCTTGGGCTCCCCCGATGGCAATCTATTTGGTCGCATCCGTGATTTGGTGGGTCTCGTCACTTTTTTCCTCACGTAAGTAAATGCCGTCAGTGCGCGCAAGGCGTAATGCGCCGCATGTTTTGCCCGAGGAGCGCAAGCTACGCGGGCATCAAGCCCGGTAGGATGGGTGGGGCGCAGCGATACCCGTCAACGCCGCCACACCCGGTGGGTATCGCTGTGCTCCACCCACCCTACCCAAGGTACGCTTTTCGGGATACCTAACCGGCGGCTATGGGCACGCTCCCGCCCTTCAGCGCCCTCGACAAGACGTCCCAAAGCGGACACTAGCGCTTAGGGCGCATTCGCCTTGCGAGCGGAGGCGTTCCGGCCGGGGCGGCGAATGACGGCGGGGGGAGGGGGGCCGTGCGCTAGCCGCGGTCCAGCGCTTTGATCTTTTCCACGCCTGCGTCATAGGCGGCGTCGGTGAGGCCGAACGATTTGACGATCAGCGGCTGGTGGCGCGCCAGTGCGGCGACCACCTCGTCGGTGGAATTGCAGCGCTCCAGTTCCCGCCTCACCGCCAGCACCTTCACCAGCGCGAGCGGCCCCGGCACTTTGCTGCCGCCCCTGAGGGTGGATTCAATGATGTTGTGCACTGCCATCTTGTTCATCTTTGCTGCCTGCTGTTCTGTTTGCATCGGGAATATTTGAATTGTACCCCAGTTGCCTCTGTTCTCCCGAGCCGCGGCGCGCTTCGCCATGGTCGGCAAGCGGGAGCTCAGTAAAACTCGTATTCCGCGCGCGCCATCAGCGTGCGCGCGGGTGCGCCGGCGTTCGCGCCGTACACCACGCCCAGGCTCCACTCCAGTTCGGATTTGTCCTGGAAGCGCATTTCGTCGTAGAGCATGGGGCCGATCTGGTGGGCATCGTCCGCGGGGCGGTAATAGATCTCCATGCCCGGGGAGAGGGTGGAGTGGTCCATCTCTATCATGTAGCGGGCGCTGTAGGCCGCGCGGAAAACGTACTGGCGGTCGACGCCGCCGGTCTGCCGCTCCCAGATCAGGTTCAGGCGCTGGTTCACGTGGCCGAGCTGCTTTTCCAGCAGCGGGCCGAATTCGAATAGCGAGGGCTGATTGGGCTGTTTGACGTAGACATAGGATGCGACAAAACCCGCGTCCAGCCCATATTGGGCCGCATCCAGGAAGTGGAAGGTGTTCTCGAATTCGTAGCCGGATAGATAGACGCTGGTACCGGGAAAGCGGTCGAATTCGCCATAATAGATCTCGGATTTCCAGTGCGGCGTGAAAGTCTTGCCCACCGAGAAATTGTAGGCGCCTATGCCGTTCAGGCTGCTGCGGCTGTCCTGCGTGTCGTAGCCGTAAAACGCCAGTTCCTTCTGCCCCTGCAGCAGGTTGGCGGAATACACCACCAAGTCGTTGTCCGCGCAGGCCGCCTGCGCGCCCAGCAGCAGCGCCGCGCCCAGCGCGGCACGTCCCCTTCCTGCCCAGCTCATGACGCTGTCCTTCTTGCCGTCAGGCTACGGCACTCAAAGACACCCGCCACTCAAAACAGTGGCTGTCTCACGCCTGGTTGTTGTTCTGCCCGGCGGTCTCCCGGCACCGGGTCCTACAGCATGCGTAAGATATACGCCGTTGCCGCCATCGCGTCAACCGGGCCGGTATTCAGTAGCGCCCGCGCGCGACACCCCGGTGGCGCGAAGGCAGCCGGGTGTGCCATCATGCGCGGCATGACGCCCAAGCCATGGGCGCGCTCAACCCCGGAGGAAGGTATGGAAATGTCGAAGAACAAGCTGTTGCTGGCAGGCGGCGCCGTGGCCGCCGCCGTGGTGATCGTGGGTGTGCTGCTCGGCACGCGGCATGCGTTCAATCCGCTGGAGACGCCGATGCCGGCGGCCAATGTGCCCATCGCCTCCATCGAGCCCGGGATAGACAAGCTCAAGCGCGCCGACCGCCAGTTGCTCATCGGCTATCTGCTGCTGCAGCGCGGCGAGTTGCGGTCGGTGCCCACCCAGGGCCTGTCCTTCACCGCCAAGACCTTCGGCGAGGCCATCGCCGCGCAGCAGGCGCTGCTGGTGCAGAAACAGGTGACCGCCGAATGGCCGCTGATGCGCGCGCTGGAAGACCAGGCCCTGCGGCCGCTGCGCGAGGCGGTGTCGCTCAAGCTGGTGGCGCGCAGGCAGGACAGCATGAACAACCTCTTCAAATCCAACACCGGTGCGACCATCGTCGCCACCGGCGGCACGCCCGACGACGCGCGCACGGTGATGGTCTATCAACTGCGCAACAACGGCGCCGCCGCCATCGCGCACCTCACCGGCTATATCCAGCCGCAGGTGGAAAGCGCGGACTGGCTCAGCATCCTCACCCACAACACCAGCGCCTGCCGGGTGGACATCCCCAACATCGCGCCCGGCGCGACCGTCACCGTCATCTGCGCCCAGATCGACCTCAACAACATCGGCGACGCCTCGAAGACGCCGGACAGCAGCCTCTTCGTCGACTGGCGGCCGGACATGGTGCAATACGCCGACGGCGTCACCCTGGCCTACGACGAGAACGCCGTGACCAACACCAACCTGTGGAATCACTACGACATCGAGGGCGACATCGCCGCCGGGAAGAAATAGGCCGGCGCCGAAATAGGCCGGCGCCGAAATACCCGGGGCGGGGCCGAGGATCAGCCGACGTCGATCTCGCGCACCTTGTGCTTGTCCTTGAGCAGGACGAGGATGAGCAGGCCGGGCAGGCTGAGCAGGGCCAGCAGCAGGCCGGCGATGCCGGGATAGCCCTTGGCCTTCGCGTAGGAGATGAAGGCGTAGCAATACGCCGCGAGGCTGATGGCTGCGACCGCGGTGGCCGGCTGCAGATGTTCCCACAGCTCGCGCCTGAGGCCCGGCGCCATGATGGCGACCGCGATGACGGTGATCAGCCAGATCGCCGCCGAGATGTGGCCGCGTCTTCTGTAGTTGGCGAGCACGGTGCGCTTACTCCCGATTTGAACGGCACAGGCCCTATTATGCGGAATCGGGTGCCTGCCTGACAAATTTAGCGCGCCGCGCCGTTGCGCCGCCGCATCGGCGGCATGCGCGGTGACAGTCAGGCGCGCTGCTGTTCGACGAACCCGTTGGCGAAGTTTTCCTTTTTGGTGTCGGGCGCGTTGCGGTGGCGGTCGATGTGGTGGGCCACCTCATGCACCAGCACGTCCTCCAGGTAGTAGGCGTTCAGCTCGTCGCGCGTCTGCTCGCGCAGCGATTGCGGGTGCGCGCAGAGGAACACGCAATCGTTCCAGTAGAAGCCGTAGCAGGCGAGGTTGCTGTACCACGAGCGCAGCTGCTTGCGCCGTCCGCCGAGCAGGAACACCGCGCGCAACCCCTGCACGTGCGCGGGCGGCATCTGCGCCAGGCGCTGCGCCACCTGTTCGCGGCTGCAGGCATGGATGAATCCCGCCGCCGGCGGCAGCACGATGAGGCGGGGAAACGCCGGCGCCTTCTCCAGCCGGTCGGCAAAGCGGTGGAAGGCCGAGATGCCCTCGGCATAGAATGGATTGTATTGCGGCCGGCCGGCGGATCGCGAACGGCTGTACAGGTTCGCCCTGCGCCCGGCATGCCTGAAATATGCGCTCATCTCTCGTTCTTTCCTGCTGCGCCGCGCGGCGCGGCCGGGGAGGGGCCGGGGCGGCGGGGCGGATATTTTACACGGCGTCGCGCGCGCCGCCCACAGCGGCGTGAAACCTTTGAAGATTTTCAGTAAAGACAGGAGGTTGCAATGGAGAATGGGCCGCATGACGGAGCGCTGGCGCCCGCCGACATTGCGCGGCAACTGGCCGCGCTGGAACCGATCTTTCACCGCCCGGAACTCGGCACGGCGCGCGCCGATTTCGAGCGCATGATGGTCAAGGATTACTGGGAGGTCGGCGCTTCCGGCCGCATCTATACGCGGGACTATGTGCTTGAGGTGCTGGAACAGCGCCACCGCGCAGCGCCAGCGCAGGCCGAACATCTGGTGGTGACGGATTTCGTATGCCGCCGCATCTGCGGCGACACCTGGCTGGCCACCTATCAACTCGAGCAGGCGGGCGGGCGGCTGAGCCGCCGATCCACGCTATGGCAGCGCGCGGAGGCAGGATGGCTCGCGCTCTATCATCAGGGCACGCTGATTGCCGCCTAGCTTCTGGCGTCTGGTGCGCGCCGTCAGGGCGCGCGCCGCGCAAAGAAAAAAGCCGGCCCCGGCAAGCCCCTCTCAAATCGTGTTGCCAATGAAGGAACATGCCATAGGAAGTGCCTTACCAGTCGGGGAAGCGCACTTTTGCATGCCAAAAGCGATTTCGCCGGCAGCACCCGGCGGCATTCCATTCCCCGCAACGGTCGTCAATACAACGCTGCCTGATCCCCAGATGCTCCACGATTGCAGCCGATCGCCCCCTCAAGTAGACTGGCCGAAAGCGGACGATTGAGAAGGACGGAGTTGTCCCATTTGCAGACATAATAAGCTGGTGTCCAATTTATCCCGATTAGGGGCGCAAACGGACTCGAATGAAATGGACCTGTGCAATCGCCCTTAGTCATTGGATGTCATGTCAACCGAAATTGAGCATGCAATAGCCCAAGAAGATTGGCCCGGCGCAAGAAGATTGATACGTGCCGCACTGAGCAAGGAGCCAAGCTCTCACTGGCTCCTTACACGCCTGGCTCTTACATACTATGAAGAGCGCAACTACGCGCGCTCACTCGAGTACACCACAGAAGCGCTCGCCATTCAGCCAAACTGCCCTTTGGCGCTGTGGGATCACGCCGGCACGCTTGATATGCTCGGTCGGCTAGATGACGCAATCCAAATCTATCGTCGCCTCATACGGCGGGGTGTCAACTCAATTGCACATGGGGATTGCGGCGAGGGAGTTGCCCAAGCTCGAGGTCTTGTGGCCGACTGCTGGTATCGCCTGGCCCTTTGTCAAAAGAAATCAGGCTCATTTAGAGGTGCATCCAATTCATTGAAACGTCATTTAGCGCTTCGCGGACCTGGGTGTCGCTCGATCTATCAGCTACAAGAGGTCAGGCGCGAGCTAATAGAATTGCGTGGCTACTGCGGTGGAAGTTAATTGGCATGCGCCTTTGGGACGTGCGGCGCAGAGCCCGCGTAGGATGCGCTGAGGCACGAAGCGCATCGGTCGCGCAATGTTTGATCTCGATCGATGCGCCTCCTTCGTCGGCACATCCTACATCCCGTATCGCGCCATTTTGATGGCCGCTTTATGGCATCGAATTTACACCGTCGAATGTCGCAAATGGGCACGGTGCCGACCTGATACTCAGCCAATGGGCCCGCGCAAAACGGCCATTCGCCAGAAAGAAGCCCTGCCAATTCTGGTACGGCATATGGGCTGGCTGGTCCCTCTGGAATCAACACGATTTGACAGGGGCCTGGGCCCGGACCCGGCTGCTTTTCCTGTTCTGGAATTTTGGGTGGCGGCAGCAGCGGGCGCTGCGCCACACACCCGGTGAGGCTGCTTATTCCGCGGCGCGGATGTTGGCGGCCTGCTGGCCCTTGGGGCCGCTGGTCACGTCGAATGTGACGCGCTGTCCTTCGGTCAGGGTCTTGAAGCCCGACATCTGGATTGCCGAAAAGTGGGCGAAAAGATCTTCGCCGCCGCCTTCCGGGGTGATGAATCCGAAGCCCTTGGAATCGTTGAACCACTTGACGATGCCTGTTGCCATATTTTGAATCTCCTGAAAAAACGAACAAAGGGGACGGACCCCGCAAGGCGAAGGTCAAGACGGCAACACGATGAAGGAAAAGCATCCGCATGCGCGGGTACAGCCCCCCAAACAACCTTGACGGAGCTTGAGATTCGCTGCTGCGCACTATGCGTCAGTTTTTGAATAATGGCAACTATCACAATTGATAGGTTATGCGCGCTGCGTAATCCGCTGAAAGCCCCGCCGTTATTGGGCGTTGCGGCTTATCGGGTGGAGCGCCGGCGGGCGGGCGGCGGGAGCATGCGGGAAAAAATTCGGGGAATTCCCTACGCCTGAAACCTGCCGCTGCCAGCATTGGCGCGGTGTTCCACCTCAGCCCGCCAGTTCGAACTCGCCCTTTTTGCTCAGCCGGTAGCGCGCGAAATCCTCCGCGAGAAACAGCCCGCCGTGGTAGCGCGCGGCTGCTTCCATCTGGATGTCGGCGATGGAGGGTGAACGGGTGGTGTCCGCCTGGTAGCGCGCGCTGAAATGGGTGAGCACGAGATTGGGCAGGCCCGCCGACTCGGCGAAGGCGGCGATGCGCTCCGCCGTGCAGTGCTGGAACGCGTTGTCGTTGCGGGCCGCGACTTCGCGGGTATAGGTCGCTTCGTGCACGAGCACCTGCGCCTCCGCGCACGCCTCGCGCAGTAGTTCCGGCTGGTCGTTGTCGCCGGCCACCACGATGCGCCGCGCCTCGTTGGGATAGTGCAGGTAATCGCCGGGGAGCAGCGTGCGGCCCGAATGCTCGATGCGCTCGCCCGCCTTGAGCCTGCCCCACAACGGCCCTTGCGGCACGCCTTCCCGAATCAGCTTGCCGGTGTTGAGCCGCGCCTCTCGCTTCGCCTCGGTGAAGCTGTAGGCGTAGGAGGGGACACGGTGCGAGAGCGGAATGGCTTCGACGACGACATCCTCGTCGCGCCACACCGCGAGCGATTCGGTGGGCGTGAATTTCAATTCGAAGGGCAGGTGCAGCGCGGTCAGCGCGCAGGTGGCGTCTATCCAGCCCGCGATGCCTTCGGGCGCGACGAGCTGCAGCGGCACGGTGCGGCCCGCCATCGCCGCGCTGGCCAGCAGGCCGGGCAATCCGTAGCAGTGGTCGCCGTGCACGTGGGTGATGAACACCGCCTTCAGCCCGACCGTCGACAGCGAGGTGTGCAGCAACTGATGCTGCGTGGCCTCGCCGCAATCCACCAGATACCAGCCGCGGCTGCCCTCCACGGTCAGCGCGAGCCCGCTGACATTGCGTTCCTTGGTGGGCGTGCCGGAAGACGTGCCGAGAAAAGCGATCTCCATTTCATCCTCATTACTTTATGACTCGCATTCTACACGGCGCCGTGCCGATGTCGCGCCGCGTTTTACACCATGCGCATGGCCGTGCACAGCTTCCGTGCATACCGCACCACGGGCGGGCGCGCGCACTCGCATGGTGCGCGAATTGTTTAGCCATTTCCTGAACTTTTGCGGCGGCGGCGAACTCAAACCGGCGGATATTTCATATCCGCACCCGAGAGCAGCATGCATGCAAGCACACCCGAGAGCGCATGCATGTCACAACGTCAAAATAAGGAGGAAGCATGAAGAGCAAGATCATAGCGGTATCCGGTATTCTCGCTGCAAGCTTTTCCCTGCCCGCACTGGCTCAGGTCTATGCGCCCGGCTGGTATACGGTGAAACATCCCGAGATCAGACTCATGGACGCCTTGCGCGCGCAGGCCGCCGCGGGCGGCAGCGACCGCACGCTCGCCGTCCGGCCGCAGGCGGCGGTCGCCGCCGCGGACTTGGGGGGCGCGACCGACTGGGCCGACCTCAAGCATCCCGAGTTGCGCACCATGGCGAAGATGCGTGCCGCGGGAGCGGCGAGCGGCCATGTCGCCCTGCACGGCGTGGTGGCGCATCACGCCGGCATGAAGCCTGCCGCACAGACCCACAGCAGTTGACCGTCCGCCGGCTCCGCATCACGCGGGGCCGCGCCTCCCCTTTGAGATTTCCATAATTCGCGAGAGCATATGGAGTCCGTTACGACGTCACTCCGGCCTGCGCCGGAATGACGCGCGCTATATGGAAGCTCGTCACGAATTACGGAATGCCCAACAAGATGTCGCACCGACGCATCGCGACACCCCGGATACCCCTGGATGCGCCGCGCGCCCGTCTTATGCGGAATCGCGGCGGCTGCGCCATTTCTCCAGCGTGGCATAGAGCGCCTGCGGATTGAAGGGCTTGGTGATGATGTCGTCCATTCCCGCGCCCAGGCAGTTGAGCTGGTCGGGCCGTCCCGCATTGGCCGTCAGGCCGATGATGGTGAGATCGGCGTGGGCTGGGTCGGCGCGTATGCGGCGGCTCGCTTCCAGGCCGTCCATCTCCGGCATCTGCACATCCATCAGCACGCAGTCGTAGCGGCCTTCCTGCAGCCGTTCCAGCGCCTCGCGTCCGTTGCCGGCGAGCGTGACGGAAACGCCCGCGTCCTCCAGCAGGCCGCGCGCCACTTCCTGGTTGAAGGGATGATCCTCCACCAGCAGCACCGCAGCGCCCTGCAGCGCGCTGAAGTCGCGGGCGGGGCGCGGCTCCGCCAGACTGCTGCCCGCGCGCAGCATCGCCGTGAACCAGAAGGTGCTGCCCCGGCCCTCCGTGCTGAGCACGCCTGCCTCGCCGCCCATCAGCTCCGCGAGCTGCTTGCTGATCGCCAGTCCCAGCCCGGTGCCCGCGTGGCGGCGGGTGGGCGAGGGGTCCGCCTGGTGGAACATCTGGAACAGGCCGCCGATGTCCTCCTGGCCGATTCCGATGCCGGTGTCCTTCACCTCGAAATACACCGGCACGCCCGCTTCGTGCGCAAGGCTTCCGGCGCCGGCATGCAGCGGCCGCACCCGCACGCGGATGGCGCCCTGATCGGTGAATTTCACCGCATTGCCGAGGTAATTGAGCAGCACCTGGCCGATGCGCAGCCGGTCGCCGCGCAGCACGCGCGGCAGGTCGGGATCGATGTCGGTATGCAGCAGCAGCCCCTTGGCGCGGGCGCTTTCCGCAAGCTGGGCGATGGAGTCCGCCACCAGCTGGCGCAGGTCGAAGTCGCTCTCCCGCAGCTCCAGCTTGCCCGCCTCGATGCGGGAGAAATCCAGCACGCTGTCGATCAGCCCCAGCATGTGGCGGCCGGAGTATTCGATCTTTTCCACGTACTCGCGCTGCCGCCCCGCCAGCGGCGTGCGCAGCAGCAGATAGGCCATGCCCATCATGCTGTTCATCGGCGTGCGAATCTCGTGGCTGATGTTGGAAAGAAAGGCGCTCTTCGCGCCACTGGCCTCCTCGGCGCGTTCCTTGGCCTCCCGCAGTTCATGCGTGCGCTGCTCGACCATCGCCTCCAGGCCCACGTTCTGCCGGCTCAGCTCCAGCTCCTTGCGGCTGCGTTCCACCCACAGCACGAACAACTGGTAGCAGAAGAAGGCCACGAAGGCGGTGAAGATGGCGACCACCCACAAGATGGCGCGGTCGGCCTCGCCCTGCAGCCGCGCGGCGGCGCGCAGCGCCGCCAGGCCCGGGTGCTGCAGCGCCTCCTCGATGCGCGCGGCGGTGAGATGGGTGGCGATGAACAGATAGGCGAGCACGCTGCCCATCATCAGGCCGGTGATGCCCAGCACCCGCGCGCGGGTCTGCTCGCCGGCCGGGCTGGCCAGACCGCGCGCGGCGCGCCAGCGCATGACCGCGGGCGTCGCGAGCAGCAGGATGGGGGCGGCCAGCGCCACGTTTTGCAGGAAGGCCCCCAGCCACCAGCCCTGCCAGATCGGCAGGATCGCGTGCGCCGGCGTGCGCGTGGCCAGCACCCAGATCAAGGCGCCCGCCGAGCCGAAGATGCCGGAGACGAAGGCGGTGAACACGAACAGCAGCGCGGAATTGAGCGAGCGCAGATCCACGCGCAGCGGGATGGCGCGGAACACGATGGCGAACACCGCGAGGCCCACCGGATCGGCGCAGGCAAAGGGCAGGGCCCAGCCCCAGGACATGCCGGAATACAGCGCCAGCGCCAGCGTCGCCAGATAGGCGGGCACCGCGCCCCACCAGAAGCCCATCCACATCACCCACAGCATGCACAGCACCAGCGGCGGATAGATCGTGATGTGCGCCTCGACGCCGCCGAAGTGCAGCGGAAAGCCCGACCACGAATACGCGATGCTGGCGATGCCCAGCGCAATGCAGGCTGCCAGCGTCGCTACCCAGGCCGCCGCCACGGCGATGCAGACTGAACTCCGGCAGGTGCGGGAAAAGCGGACGGGGCACAGCGGCTGGTAGTGCATGCTGGCGGAAAGTGCGCCGGACGGCGGAAGACGGGACAGCCATGTGGTAAGGCGCGCGTAGGCCGCCATCATTTCCCCCTGCCGCGCCCGCGCGTGGATGGCATGCGCAGGCGCGCTGCGTTACGGCTTGCCGCGCGTGAAATTTCCGACATTCTCTCTCTCCGCTTCTTGCATGCGGTTTGCGTGGCGATGGTAGCACCAATCCGCGCGCCCAGTCATGCGCGGCGTTTATGCGCTTTGGCGGGTGGCTATGCGCGGTGTTTGTGTTTCATAATGCGCGTGGCGCGTGCTTCATGAATGCGCAGCATGTGCGCCAAATTTGAAGGGTGGATCAACATGAAAAGATTATGCCTGCACGGCATCGCAGCCGCGCTGCTGGCGTTTGCCTCCACGGCATGGGCCGATGCGCCATCCGCGCCGCCGCCCGGGGCGGCGGTTGGTGACGGAGCGGCGGTTGGCCGGGGGGCCGCGGTTGAGCGGGGCACGCAGGCCAGGGTGGGGCTGGGCGATGCCGCCGCCGTCAGCACGCTTTTCTCGTGGCCGAACAGCAACGGCGGCCAGACGCGGGCGCAGACCGCTGCGCACTATTTGCGGCAGAGCCTGGCGCGCGACGGGCTGAACGATGCCGCCGTGCGGGTGGAGGCGGAAGGCGGGCGGTATTACGCCATCCTCGACCATGCGCCGGCGGACTACGCGCAACGCATCACCCAATTCCTGGCCGCGGGCGCGCGCGGCGCGGCTGCCACCGCCGCGCTGCGGAAGGCCGGCAAGTGGAACGCGCAGCAATGGCGCTTCTTCCTGCCGCTGGGCCTGGCGCTGGAAAACCAGAAATCGGTGCAGTTGCTGCATTTCCCGCCCGACTACAGCCTGACCGGGCAGGACTACCTCGATTCCAGAACCAGCCGCCGCTGGGAAACCCTGCTCGAACTCAACGGCGCGCAGGCGGCAGACGTCTCCCTGTATGAACGCATCGTCGACATCGCGCCCATCGCCGCCCCGGCGGACGCCGGCAGCACCCTGGGCGGCACCTACGCCGCCTACAAAAGCTACGCTTACGCCATGCTGAGTTATTCCATCGCCGCGCCTGGCGCGCATAAGCCGCTGCCGGTCGTGGCCTATGGCGCGCCGGTGCGCGACTGGGTGAAGAACAATCTCGGCGTGACCCTGCGCGTTTCCGCCGCGCCGGTGTATGCGCAGGTCGGGGGCAGCGCGCGCATCCCCATGCTGGGCGCGAACCATCCCAGCCTGTTCTGGTATGTGGCCCAGGATTCGCGCACCGCCGCCGCGCGCGTGATGCGCGACGACCTCGTCGCCGCCTGCTGGCAGGTGCGCATGGGCAATGATCCAGGGCGCCGCATCCGTCGAACCCTGAAACAATGCGCCGCCTACTGGAATGCGCGCCCGGTCGAGGTCTGCGAGCAGACCGAAATCCAGGGCTACGGCAAGACAGCGGCCGCGGCGCGCCGCCTCTGTGCCCGCTCCGCCCGGCGGCTGATGCGCGCGGCGCGTGCGCTGCGTGCATCCGACCTGCTGCGTTTCGAGCGTTATCCCCCGGGCAGGGCCGGGCTTGGCCGCGGCAGGCAGGAAGGTATTTCCCGCTTCCGCGGCGTGCGCCCATCGCTGGCTGGCACTTCGTAGTACGTAATTACACGTAAGGAAAATGCATTATGTGTTTGTGTGTATTGAAAGCCTGTAGGGATTATCTCTACCCTATGCACCTGAGCGCATTGTGATTCGTGTTGCGGATTGCGGGGCGCCGATTGCGGCTTGGGCGGGCTGTTCCGCCACAGGGCGCATGCAGGGTTGCGGTCCCGTCGGGGCCCGCAAGGGATCGAGCAGCAAACGTCAATCTGTAAGGAGACACAATGGCAACCGGTATCGTGAAATGGTTTAACGACGCAAAAGGTTACGGATTCATTACGCCCGATGATGGCGGCGAGGATCTCTTCGCACATTTCTCGGCGATCCAGGCAAACGGCTTCAAGTCGCTGCAGGAGAACCAGCGCGTGAAATTCGACGTGACCGTCGGTCCCAAGGGCAAGCAGGCTGCGAACATCGTTCCTTCCTGACGGCAGCCCCGCGCGAAGACCCGCCCTGGCTGGGCCTTCGCGCAACGCCTTCCGCCCATACTCTCTTCGCAGTTCCCTTCTGTAGCGGACGATCTGCTGCCCCCAGGCCGGCTTCTTCTCCGAGCGCGACTTCGGGTGGAATAGCCCGCAGCCCGTAATCCACGTTCTTGCCAACGGGAAGGCTGTCAGCAATCCCGACGTGCTGGTGCTGGGCGATTCGTTTTCCGAGGGCAACGTCTGGCAGTCCGTGGTGTCAGCCCGGTCCGGGCACACCACACTCACCTATACTTATGACCAGATCTCCTGCCCCAGCAGTTGGCTGGATTATGCGCTGGCCCAGCCCGGGGCGAAGACCGTGGTCGTGGAGAGCGTAGAGCGTGTGTTCGTCGGCCGCTACGCCAAGATGGAACGCTGCCGGGAGGACCCGCCGCTGGCGCATGAGGTTCGGCCCTATGAAACCCAAGCCATGCGCGCCACCTGGCCGCCCGCGCTGCACCTGAGCTACACCTTCCAGACCGCGCTCAACACCTGGAAAATGCGGCATACGCCGGGCCAGTTCAGAAGCGGCAAGGTCATCAACACCCCGCTCAAGCCCGGTTGCGCCGCCTTTTCCAGCCTCCGCGCCGACCGGCTGCTGTATTACACGCGTGACAACCTCAAGCTTGCATGGACAGCCCAAGACCTGGCCGATGCCGTGGCGAATATCAAAAAGGTTCAGGATGAATTCGCGGCGCACGGCAAGACGTTCATCTACGTCCTGGTGCCGGACAAATCCTCGACCTACCGCGATTGCCTCGCTGACGACAAGGACAGCGAAGCGCGCAAGCGCATCAATCCCACTCAGGCGCTGCTTGCCGCGGGTGTTACCACGCCCGACCTGATGCATGCCTTCCAGGAGAATGCGAACCGCATCACCGACCTCTACCTCCCGGACAATACTCACCTCAGTCCGGCAGGCTACATCCTGATGGCGGGGCAGATCGAGCCGCTGCTGCCGCCGGTGCGGACGGCATACGCGGCGCGCTAGCCCGCCGCGTCGCGCGCGGCTTCGGCTTTTTCTTCCAGCGGTTCGATGGCTTCGTCGCCGGCCATTTCGGGCGGCGCGATGCGCCGCCGGAACTCGGCCAGCGCCTCGGGCGTGGCCGCGAGCAGCAGGTCGTCGCCCACCTCCAGCACGGTGGCCGCCCCCGGCACCATCTCCAGGCTGCCGCGCAGCACCGCCACCACCACCGCATTCTCGCAGGCCATCTGGCGCACCTGCTTGCCCGCCGCGGGCGTGCCCGGCTCCAGCGTCACCCGGTAGAGCAACTCGTGGCCGCGCGCCAGGGGCACGCCGTGCCCCTCTGCGAGGCTCAGGCCAAGGTGGTGGGTGAGGGTGGTGTCGTCCAGGCGCATGCGGTTGTGGCGCAGGTAGTCGGCGATGATCTCGGAAAACATCTCGACGTTGGCCGGGCTGGTGGCGGGCGTCGCCTCCTGGGCCTCGTACAGCGTGGGATATTTCGCGTTGCGGGTGAGCGTCGATTGCACCAGATAGCTGATGGCCACGGCCAGCATGGTCGGCATGATGAGCTGGTAGCCGCCGGTCATTTCCGCCACCATCACCATGGAGGCGATGGGCACGCGCGCCGCACCCGCGAAGAGCGCGGCCATGCCCACCACCGCCAGCGCGGTCACCGGAATGCCGGTGATGCCCACGTAGTGCAGCAGCAGGGCGAAGGCCGCGCCCAGCATCGCGCCCACATACAGGCTGGGCGCGAACACGCCGCCCGAGCCGCCGGAGGCCACGGTGAGCGAGAGCGCGATGATCTTGCCGATGGATAGCAGCAGCAGCGCCCACAGCGCGATATTGCCGCCGCCCTGCAATGCGAACTGGATGTAGCCATAGCCGCCGCCCAGCAGCGGCGGGGCGATGACCCCCAGCAGGCCCACCCCCAGCCCGCCTATGGCCGGCTTGAGGAAATTCGGCACCTTCAGCTCGTGAAAGCGGTCGCGCGTCCAGTAGAAAGCGGTCGGCAGCACCGCGCCCAGCCCGCCCGCGAGCACCGCGAGAATGACGAACCAGATGAGGTCCACCGGCGCGCCGAAATTCACATCGTGCGGCAGCACGAACAGCGGCAGCCAGCCGTTGAACAGCCCGGAGATGGTATAGGCCACGGCCGAGGCCACCAGCGTGAAGGTGAGATAGCGCCCCTCGAAGCCCATCGTGGAATAGAGGATCTCCACCGCGAACAGCGCCGTGCCCAGGGGGCTCTTGAAGATTGCGGAAAGCCCGGCCGCCATCCCCACCAGCAGCAGCACGCGCCGCTCCTCGTCCGGCAGCTTGAGCAGCCCGCCCAGCACCGAGCCCACGCCCGCCGCGATCTGCGCCGTCGGCCCCTCGCGGCCCGCCGAGCCGCCCGAGCCTATGGTGATCGCGCTGGCGATGGTCTTGATTACCGGTATGCGGTAGCGTATGCGCCCTGCCGTGCGGTGATAGCCCTTCACCGCCGCATCCGTGCCGTGGCCCTCGGCCTCGGGCGCCAGGCCATAGACCAGTATGCCCGAGACCAGCCCGCCCAGCGTCGTGGCGACAGGAATCAGGAAATGCCAGCCGGAAGGCGGCGCCACGCCCATTGCGCGCGCCTGTGACGCCTCGATGTATTTATAACCGCTGATCGCCGTAAGTATCCAGTGCTGCGACAGATCCAGCAGCCACACGAACAGCTCCGCGCCGAGCCCGCCCACAACGCCGAGTATGGCACTGAGAAAAATCAGCCGGGTCGTGCGCTGCACACGCATCAGGCTAAACATAGGCGGTTTATCCTCTTCTTATTGCATGCGGCCTCCCCGACATCATACGTCGTTACGCCGCCCGCGTCAGCAATCGCGGGCAATCGCCCGGCTGCCAGGTTACCGGGCTGCCAGATTACCAGGCTGCCCGAACGTATGCCGGCGGCGCGTTCAGCGCAGGCTACGTGTTACGCCTCTGCCGTACGAACCGTGCGTGCACCCGCCAGCTCAGCAGCAAGAGCAGCACCGTCGTCACCGGCCACACATTCCCCGGCGTGCCGACGCGATATACCAGCGCGGGTAGCAGCAGGGCTGCGCACGCCAGCCCTGCCGCCGCCGTGCGCGGCCGGAGGATAACCAGCGGCAGACACAGCAGGAAAATGGCGCCTGTCACCAGTTCGGGCGTATAGAGAGCAAGCACTTGACCATAGGTGGTAGAAGCGGGGTCCAATTGCTTGTGCAAGTTATACGCCCAGAAGAACGGCATGGCCACGCACCAGAGCGTGGTTCCCGCGAGCAGCGGGATGAACTTCGTTTCGTATCGATCGGTCATAATTGGAGTATAACTTTCGCGCGACCGATGCGCTTCATGCTTCAGCGCATCCTACGTTCCGCGCTTACTGCGCCCCCTCGGGGAACTGCGGCAAACCGTCATCCAGGCACAGCCACGCCTGCCGCGCAGACACCCAGACATGCTCCGTCGGATGAAAGCGGTCCGGGTCGTCCAGGCTGCCCATGGCAAGGCCTAGCGTGTTTGCGGCCGCGCGCTCGGAAAAAAGCGTGCTGTCGCACGCGATGCGGAACCCCCGGCGCAGCCCTGTGCCGCCGTCGAACCAGCCGACCGGCCCCTGCATGTGAACGCTGTCCAGCGGCACCAGCACGCGCGCAAAGAACGCCGAGCCCGTCGCCTTCTGGCAGCGGCGGCAATGACAAGCGCGGATGTTGATCGGGGCGGCGCCGGTGGAATAGCGGCAGGCGCCGCACAGGCAGCCGCCTGCTATTTTTGCTGGGATGGGCTCCTCCCTTCGGCAAGCTCAGTCTACCCGGCTATTTCGCGTAGAGCAGGGTGTTCCCGTAATAGGTGCACAGCGCGTGAAATTCCGCCGGCATGTATTGCTCGATGGTTTGGGGATCGTACAGGAACCCGGCGTCGTCGGGAATCTTGAGTCCTTCCCCGGCGATTCTGGCAAGCAGCATCAGGGCGGAAAAACATTCGAGGTAGGCGTCGCAGCAAACGGCCATGCCTTCCGTGCTGTATACCGGGCCGTTGCTGGACCACAGTTTGCCGTTTGTCCCCCGGGGGTGCGCGTACTCGCAAAGTCTCCCGTGCAGATTGGTTATCCATGCGTTTTGCGCGGCGTCGGCTTCGTAGTCGGCAGGGAGAAGGCTGACCTCCGAGCCATAGGTATGTTGAGCTATCGTCTCCAGGCTCCTCATCGTTTCGTGCCGCGCAATGCGCACGCAATTGTCCCTGAAGCTGAAGTTCTCTTTGCCAGCTTGCCAATCTGTCCACCTGTGCGCTTCACCATAAAGATCGCACATGCATGCAAACGTCATTAACTCGAGTGCGTCTCGGCATGCGGTGATGGATTGCCTGTAATAGCCATGCATCAGGCTGAAGAGCGCGGCGTCGAGATCTTCCAATACATCCAGCATCGCCTCGAACAGGATGCCCTGTTTCGGCATGCAGCCCAGCCAGTTGGACCGCAGCCTGTAGAGCAGTTCAATCCAGCGTCCGTCGTGGCCGGTGGTGCGGATCAGCACGTCGTCCGGCAGCGTCATGATCTCGCGCCACACCTTTTCGGAGATCAGGCCGGTGGGGGCCGCTTCCGGGGCGTCGCTGCCCAGTGCAAAGTCTGCGGGGTCCAGCACGGAACGCCGGGCGCGGAAATCACCGAGGTCGAGTTGATGTGGCATGGCGCGCACCTCCGCATCCAATGGGCAGATGCCTAGCGTAGCGTAAAGGGGCGTGAAAATAAACCGCCGGCGGAAAACCGGCTAGCCCGCGCCGGGCGGGCGCCCGAGGGTGCGCAGGATGCGGATGCCTCCGCCCAGCACGACGAGCGCGATGGCGAGGCCGATCAGCAGGTCCGGGTAGCGGCTGTGCGTGGCCCATACCAGCACGCCGGAGAGGATCACGCCCAGGTTCGCGATCACGTCCGCCTCGGAAAAGATGAGCGAGGCGCGCATGTGCACGCCGCCACGGGAATGGCGCGAGAGCAGGGTGAGGCAGGCGCCGTTGGCGGCCAGGGCGAGGAGCCCCATGCCCATCATCATCCCGCTCATGGGCGCGCTGCCGTGCAGGAAACGGTCCCGCACGTCCGCCAGCACCAGCAGGGCGAGCGCGATCTGCATCGCCCCGGCGAATCCCGCCGCGCCGCTCTTCAGGCGCGCGCTCCTGCCCACCGCATACAGGCTCAGCGCATACACCGTCGCGTCGGCGAACATGTCCAGCGAATCCGCGATCAAGCCGGCGGAGTCGGCAAGCAGGCCCGCCGCCAGTTCGACGGCGAACATGAACGCATTGATGGCCAGCACCGCGATGAGGGTCGTGCGCTCCGCGCGGCCCTGCGCGGCGCCGGCGCGTTCGTCCGCTCCCACGTGGCTTCCCCCGCCGGCGTATGCGCCGCCCTCAGTTTTTTCCTTCGAACTTGAACGAGAGCTTCACCTTCGCGCGGTAGGCGGCGATCTTGCCGTCCACGATATGCATATCCAGTTGCGAGACTTCCGCCACGCGCAGGTCGCGCAGCGTCTCGGCGGCGCGGTTCACCGCGTTTGCCGCCGCCTTTTCCCACGATTCGGGGCTGCTGCCAACCAGTTCGATGATTTTGTATACGCTGTCCGACATTTCATTCTCCTTAGGCTGAGGGTGGTGAAAAATCATGCTGCGATGCTGCCGTGCGCCTGGCTGGGCTACCCGGGCAGATGAGGCAGGGAAGTGCGGCCAATGCGGCGTCTGCGCGGGCGTGGGCCGCCGGGTTCAGGAGGGCGGCACCCGCGCCGCCTTCATGCCGCATGGAGCGGTAGGTGCGCACGGCGATAACGGCGACCACGATGTAGATTGCCAGCACCGCCAGCACCAGCACAGGCTTCCAGAGCTTGTAGCCGCAATTCTTGCGGAAGTGGCACCAGAGGCCCGCACCCGCGCCCGCCAGGCCAAGGCAGGGCAGGCCGATATAGCCTGCCACGGCGAGTATATCCACCAGCGTGCGCAGAATGGGCTGCGCGGCAAGCGGCAGGCTCCCTACGGCCAGGGCAATGGCGGGTATGCCGATGACGACGAGCGGCAGACCAAAGAGAAAAAGATTCGCGCTGGTTTCGGCAAACTTCTGTGCTCGCATGTTGTCCTCCAGCAGTCATGCTTCCCGGATTCCATCTGTGCTGCGATGACACCTGTCTCCCTTCCGTACCACCCTGCCCATTCTCCGCCAAAACCGTTTATCATGCCAGCAAGCCCATACCAATAACCATTGCGCATGACAATGAAACCGGTCGCGCCGCTGAAGCTCATCGATCCCCGCACGGCTTTCGTCATCACCAACCCGTGGCTGTTCGCGCTGCGGGTACTGAAGGGCTTCCAGGCAAACCAGGGGCTGCTGCTGGCGGGCGCCGTGGCCTATTACGCGCTGCTGTCCATCGTGCCGCTGTTCATCCTGATGGTGATGGCGCTATCCCATTTCGTGGACCAGAGCGCGCTGCTTAAGATCATCACCGTCGCGCTGGATTACGCCGCGCCCGGCGAGGGTCCGGCGGTAACGGCGGAGCTGAAGGCTTTCCTCGATCACACCGAGGCGGTGGGCCCAGTGCTGCTGGTTACCATGGTGTTTTTCGCGTCGCTGGGGTTCAAGGTGCTGGAAAGCGCGATCTCGGTGATCTTTCTCCACCGCATCGAGCAGCGCAAGCGTCATTTCCTGGTGTCGCTGGTGGTGCTGCCCGCGGGCTATATCTTCTTCACCGGCGCGGTGCTGCTGGTGGGCACCCTGCTGGGGGTGGACCTCAACCGCCTGGGCGAGCACAGCGTGGCGCTGTTCGGCCATGCCTGGTCGCTGAGCTGGTTCTCGCGCAGCGGCATCTATCTCGGCGGGGTCCTGGCTGAAATGCTGCTCATCTCCGCGATATACTATTTCATGCCCGTGGGCCGGCTCACCGTGCACCAGGCGCTGGTGGGCGGCGTTTCCGCCGGCATTTTGTGGGAGATCGTGCGCCACGCGCTGGCCTGGTATCTGGGCACGCTGTCCAAGGTGAACGTGGTGTATGGCTCGCTGGCCACGGCGATCGTCGTTTTGCTCAGCCTGGAACTGGCGGCCACCATCCTGCTGGTGGGCGCGCAGGTTATCGCCGAATACGAACGCATAGAGACCGGCGGCGCCAAGCCCGAAGGCATCAGGCACGCGGGCGCGCCGCACTGACAAGGAGGCAGAAGATGAGAAAATCGCTTTATACAATAGTCATGCTGCTCTCTGCGGGCCTGGGCGCGAGCCTCGCCGCCCCGGCGCAGGCCGCCGGCGTCGCCGGGCTGTTCGGCCAGGGCCGGGTCAACGGTTCCATCATGGTCGGCAGCGGCAGCGCCTTCAACTACAACTACACTATCATCGGCGCGGGCGTGAATTACTACGTCATCGACGGCCTATCCCTGGGCCTCGCCTACGAGTCCTGGTCCGGCCCCGGCCCGCACATCTCCAAGATCACCCCCTCCGTGCAATACGTGTTCTACCAGCTCGGCCGGGTCAAGCCCTATGTCGGCGCTTTCTACCGCCGCACCCAGGTCACCGGCCAGCCCGATTTCAACTCCGCCGGCGCGCGCGCCGGGGCGTATATCTCCGCCAGCCGCCATGCCGCCTTCGGCCTCGGCATCGTGGAGGAGCGCTTCCTCTCCTGCCAGCGCACGCTCAACAACAGCTGCAGCCAGAGCTACGTCGAGGCCAGCATGCTCTTCGGCTTCTGACGCACGCCTGCCAAGCAACTGAATATCACCGAACCACACCGGGAATAACATGACAGCCATAGTAGACGCACTCATCGCCGCCTTCCGCACCATCTTCCACCCCAAGATGGTCATGCTCGTCCTGTGGCCTGCGCTGCTGGCCGCGGGCGGCTGGCTCTTCCTCGCCATCGTCTTGTGGCACAGCTGGATGCTCGACCTCTCCGGCCTGCTGCACGCCATCGTGCCCGCCGGCTGGCTGGCGAATTCCTGGGTCGCGGGCGCCACCACCGGCCTGATGTGGCTCATCCTCCTTATCCTCATCGTCATGGCCGTCCACCTCACCGGCCTCGTCATCACCGCCATCTTCGGCATGCCCATCATGGTCGAGCACGTG
>Ga0208774_1000007_pt1 | contig 32325 bp, 27 predicted proteins | sample SF_Rice_5C_80N_4_FD_185620 | JGI IMG/M metagenome (GOLD analysis project Ga0208774, IMG submission 185620) | Rice paddy soil microbial communities from Twitchell Island, California, USA - SF_Rice_5C_80N_405 (SPAdes) (version 2) | ecosystem: Environmental > Terrestrial > Soil > Paddy field/soil ... | reverse complement strand
AGGAGCAGAGACCGGCGGCAAAAAATGAGGGGCGCTTGGCAGCACCCCTCTGGTCCTTGCCGTGCTGTGCTTTAGCCTCTTTGCCCGCGGTTAAGCTTGCGCCGCAGGAAGCCCCCCAGCAATACCAGTCCCGAGCCCATTAAGGCCAGGCCGGCCGGCTCGGGAACACGGTTGTGGGTTGTAACCGCGCCGACGGTGGTGAAGGGAGTAAAGAACAGGTTGTTGCCGCCGCAGTTGGGAGTCGGAGTAGAGTTGTAGTCGAAGCAGCCTGCGGCGAAAACCATGGTGCCGAACGGCAGCCCGCCACTGAAATTCACGTCGACTCCGGACTGGCCGTTGATGTCGCGGGTGGGGTTCAGCTGATAGACCCAGATGTGGAAGTCAGTCACAGTTTGGCTGCCCAGAGTCGCGGTCGCCTCAACGCCGGTCCAGTTGGTGAAATTTTCAGAGCTGGCACCACCTGCAGGTATAGCCAGGAAATCGGGGACATTGTTGGGGGTTCCCGCCCAGTCATTGCTGCCGCCATTGGCCGCGCCGCTGCTGTCGAAGTTGCCGCCACAGGGCGTAGTCGGGGTCGGGTGGCCGCACATCCAGGCCGGGGCTGTCCCGCCTAACGTGCCGGTGCCGTCGGCCCCACCACCATCGCTCAGGGTTACGTTGCCGAAAGTGCTAGGGCTGGGATTTCCGTCGGTGCCGGGAACACCAATAATCAGCAGGATCGGATCACTGGTGGCGGTAAAAGCCTGGGCATTCTCCGTGTTCCAAATGTCGAAGGTGGTGCCTGAGATGGGATTCACCTCGGTTCCGAAGAATGGGCATTGGCCGTTCTGACACGATGTGCCCAGACCGGTGCCAATCGCGAACTGGGGATCGAAGGCGAGGGTGGTGGCCGTGGAACTGGGGGACAGAGTCAAAACCACAAAAACAGCAAGGAGGACCGCAAACACCATCTTGCACTTCGCCATACTTGGCTCCTTCAGGGTACGCGAGGACTCTCTCGCTCCGGCGCCTTGAATAGCGAGTCTTTCCCGGGGCCTGGCTACGCGCCGCTTGTTGCGTTGCAATTGTCCTTCCAGCCCAAGATTAACCGCAGCCTTGTTTTTGTCTCTATGTATCAACATGTTAGGGACAATTTCTTAAGCTGTGGAAAAAATACCCTGGGAAGACTGCAAATGTTTGTTGAATAACCAAATTTTGCTGCACCTGGGCGGCGCACCTTATCGCTGCAAGCTGCTATGGGCCAAGGATTAAAATTTTCCAACCGCTGGGAAGAACCCCGCGAGGATCCAGCATTTTGGCACCCTCGGAAATGGGGCGAGCCCCTTCCCAGGCACTGCGCCAAACGCTTCGGTTGCCGCTCGGCACAGCGGCGACGCCAGGGTGCCTGCACCGCCCCAGCGCTCGATCCTTTGCGGAGTGAAGAGGGTACTTGCCGTTGCGGCAACCGCACTCCGCCAAGGCTGCAGGAATGCGCCCAAGTGTGGCATCCTAGAGTCCCCAGGTGCAAGGAACAAAGGACTGCCCGTGAAACTGCGCAGTGCCCTCATCATCCTCCTCATGTTTGCATTGTCTTCCCTGGCTGCCTCCCAGCCGGTGCGGATTATTTTCGATACCGACATGGGCAACGACATTGACGACGCCTTGGCTCTGGCCATGCTGCATGCATTCGAGAGCCGCGGGGAGGCCAGGCTGCTGGCCGTCACCCTCACCAAGGACAACCGCTGGGCCGCACCCTACGTGGACGTGGTGAACACGTTCTACGGACGGCCCAACATTCCCATTGGCGTGGTTCACAATGGCAAAACGCCGCAAAGCAATCCCATGATCCAGATTCCCTCGGAGCGCAAGCGGCCGGACGGCAGCTACGTGTACCCGCATAAGATTACGGATGGCAGCCAGGCGCCAGAAGCCGTCAGGCTGCTGCGGAAGGTGTTGGCGGCGCAGCCGGATGGCAGCGTGGTGATTGTACAGACGGGGTTCAGCACCAACCTGGCGCGCCTGCTGGATTCGCCGCCTGACGACGCCAGCCCTCTCGCCGGCCGGGACTTGGCGGCAAAAAAGGTTCGCCTGCTGGTGGCCATGGCGGGCAATTACGTTTCCACCAAGCCCGAATTCAACGTGCAGACCGATGTGCCCTCGGCCAGCAAAGTGTTCGCGGAGTGGCCTACGCCGGTTGTGGTCAGCGGCTTCGAAGTGGGCTTGGCGATGCTGTTCCCTGCCAGAAGCATCGAGCACGACTTCGCGTATGTTCCCGACCACCCCGTCGCCGAGGGCTACCGGCTGCTGATGAAGATGCCATATGACCGGCCAACCTGGGATTTAACCGCGGTGCTCTATGCGGTGTGGCCGGACCACGGGTTTTTCGATCTTTCGCCGCCGGGTAAGATCACCGTGCTTGCCGGAGGTGGAACGAGATTTACTCCCGATCCCGCTGGCAAACAGCGCTGCCTCATCGTGACCGATGCGCAAAAGCCACGCACCCTGGAAACCATGATCCTGCTGGCCAGCCAGCCGCCGGAGAAGGCGCGGGCCGCGGCAGCAGCCCAGCATTAGGCGCGCATTCTGTCAACAATATCGAGGTCTTGCAGTGTCCGGAACTTCCAGGTTCTTTGTTCGAGAAGTGTGAAAGCGCAGGGCTCGCATTGTTGAATATTGGCTAGCGCAACCCGTAAACGCTCAGCTGTCCCTTAGCCCCCACGTACACCTTGCCGTTGGCGATGGTAGGCACGGCAAACTTTACCGCCCCGCCCGGGTTGTCGCGCCGTGGGTTCTCATTGCTGTTGTACAGCTCCTCTTGCAGATCGGTGGCGTCGTAGGCGCGCAGAATCTCAGAGCTGCCATCCACGTATCCGTCGGCCTGGATAATCCAGACGATCCCGCCGTGGTTGCCGTTGGCGGAAATGGAGGGAGTGGGTCCGGGAAACTGAAACGAGGTGGAGGATTGTGATTCGGGCACCACGGCAAAATTGCTGTTCTGAGAATCGAATTTGAAGGCCTTCAGCGTGTCCCAAGTGCCGCCTACGTATAGCGTGCCGTTCCACCACGCCGGAGTCCCCCAGACGCCGGCGCTGGCCAGGGGAATGGACTGCACGATGCCGGTGTCGCCAGTGGGGTCCAATTTTCCCATGTGGCCCGCATCCAGCAGGTAAATGGTTCCCGACTTTCCCGTCACCGCCATCAACTGCTTGCCGCGGAGGGCGCTCAGGCGGGGCAAGAGCACTACCCCGCCGGAGCCGGGCTCAATGTCGCTGGCATTGAGTGCCTCCTGGTCATAAGGGGTGAAGTAATCCACTACCGAGAAGGCGCGGCCATTGCTCATGCCCAGCCGGACGACGCTGTTGCCGAAATTCAAACCTCTGTTGGGAAAAGCATCGAAGACGCCGTTTCCGGTGGCGAAATAAATATCTTTCCCATCGCCTGCGGGCGCCGCCCCGGACTGCCAGATGCCGCCGCCCACGCCATTGGGAGTCGCGTTCCAGGCGGCAATCTGGTGCAAGGTGCGGGCATCGTAGGCCATGACCCACCCGTGGTAGGGCCAGCCGTCGCAATGCGAAGCCCAGGCGATGTACACCATTCCCTCCTGAAGCAGAAGGCCGGCACGCTGATGCTCGCGCAGGGGATCGAAGCGCACCACGCCGCCGCTGGATGCCGCACCCGTGCCCGGCACCGCCGCGGATATCACCACCGGTCCGCCCAGGCGTTCCGCGCCGGTGCGCACGTCCAGGGCATGCAGGCGCTGCACAATCTGGCCGTTTTCCTCGGTCTTGCTTACCAGGTACAGAATGCCGGCAGAGGCATCTATCACGGGCGTGCCGGTGATGCCGATTTCGGGCACGATATCAGAGCAGCCGTATTCGTTCACGGCTTGCGCGGGCGCCGGCTTTATTCCGGATGCAGGATCGATAAAACTGGTCTTCCACAACGGCGCCGCGTTCACACCATCTGCGTCGTCTGCATCGAACGCGTAGACACTATCGTGCTCGGTGGCCACGAACACCACGTTGTGCGCGCCTTTGTGGGGGACGCGAACATCAGGCAGGTAGAGCGGCTGCGTGTACACATAGCCATCCACCGGCTGGGTAAAAATCTTGCCGAACTGCCGCGGGTTGACGTTATCGGGGCGAAGAATGGTTTCCAGAATATTGCTGCCCTGGCGGGCGGGGTTGTTGTGGTAAGTAGTAACCCTGACCTTGCCATCGCCGCTCCCCGGCGCCAGGCTCAGCACCAGCAGGGCAAAAATAAAGGCCAGGGCGAGGGGCCAGCTCTGGTTCCGAGGAACTCCCATGGTCATGTTATCTGATGCTTCAGCCATACTCAGTGGTGCTCAGGCTCGGCGGGAGCGGCCCATGCTGTCAGAGACTCAAATGTAAATCTTCAGGAGCGATGGCCTGCTGCGATGCTATCCCATAAATCGTGGAGTATTGAAACCTTTACAGAACTTTACTCATTTGTGCCCGCTCCCGACCAGCACCTGGTCCTCCTGCACCGGTCCAGTCCATGGCAAAGGCTTTTGGAAGCGCCGCCGGAACCAATTTTGCAGCGACTCCAGGTAGGTATAAACCACGGGCGTGATGTAAAGGGTCATGAGTTGGGAGAAGAGCAGACCTCCGACTACGGCCACCCCCAGGGGCCGGCGTGATTCCGACCCGGCGCCCACGCCCAGGGCGATGGGCAGCGTTCCCATCAGTGCGGCCATGGTGGTCATCATAATGGGGCGGAAGCGAATGAGACAGCCCTGGTAGATGGCCTCCGCCGCACACTTCCCTTCCGTGCGCTGTGCCTCCAGGGCGAAGTCAATCATCATGATGGCGTTTTTCTTGACGATGCCCACCAGCATGATCACCCCTACAAAGGCGTAAACGTTCAGGTCCATGTGGAACAGCATGAGGGTGAGCAGAGCGCCAAAACCCGCCGAGGGCAAGCCGGAAAGAATGGTAAGAGGATGGATGAAGCTCTCGTAAAGAATGCCGAGCACGATGTAAATAACCAGGATGGCGGCCAGCAGCAACACTCCCAGGCCGCGCACTGAGGACTGGAAAGCCTGGGCGGTGCCTTGGAAGCCGGTGGTCACGGTAGCGGGAAGGACCTCGCGCGACACCTGGTTAACTTGCGCGACCGCTTCGCCAAGGGCAACCCCCGGCCTGGTATCGAAGGAAATGGTCACCGCCGGCAGCTGGCCAAGATGGTTGACAGTGAGCGGCCCCAGAGTGCGTGACAACTGGGCTACGGTGTGCAGCGGAATGACTTGCCCGTTTTTGGAGCGAACGTAGAGATAGGCGAGCGCGTTGGGATCCATCTGATATTCGTCGGCCAGCTCCACCATCACCTTGTAAGCGTTATTGGGAGCGTAGATGGTGGAAATCTGGCGCGCGCCATAGGCGCTGTTCAGCGCGTCCTCCACCTGTTGCGCCGTGATTCCCAGCGCCGATGCCTGGTCGCGCTCAATCTGCACCCGCAGCTGCGGGTTCTTCAGCTGCAAATCGCTGGTCACATCCTGCAGGCTGGGCAGCTTCTGCAGCCTGGCCTCAAGCAGCTGCGCGCTAGCGTAGAGTTCGGCGGTGTCGGGGTCCTGCAGGGTGAATTGGTACTGGCTCTTGGTCAACATGCCGCCGATTCGAATGGGCGGCGGGTTCTGCAGGTAAACCTGGATACCCGGCACCTGAGCCAGTTGCGGGCGCAGCTCCTGCATCACCTTCTCCACGTGCGGGCGCCGGCTGCGCGGCTGCAGGCGAAGGAAGAAGCGCCCGGCATTGCCCGCGCCCGTTCCCGCGGCTGACATGAAGCGCTCCAGGTACGGGCTGTTCTGCAGAATGCGCGCCGCCGCCTGCTGGTGCCGCACCATGCTGTCGAAGGAGATGCCCTGCGCCGCTTCCGTCATGGCGAACATCTGCCCCGTGTCTTCGCTGGGCAGAAAACCTTTGGGAATGGCATAAAAGAGGTAAAAGGTGGCGATCAGGATGGCGAACGACGCCACCAGCGTGGCCAGGCGGTGGCGCATCACGCCGGCGAGCGTGCGCCCGTACGCGCTCAGCATGGCGTCGAACACCGCCTCACAGGCCTGGTACAAGGGGCCGTGGCGCCGCGACTCATAGGGCCGCAAAAAACGGCTGGCCAGCATGGGGGTAAGGCTCAGGGAAACCAGTCCGGAAACCAGGATGGCGGAAGTGATGGTCACGGCGAACTCGTGCAGCAGGCGGCCCAGGATTCCGCCCATGAAGAGCACGGGAATGAACACGGCGGCCAGCGAAAGCGTCATGGAAACGATGGTGAACCCGATTTCGCGGGCTCCGCTGAAGGCGGCCTCCAGAGGCGCTTCCCCATGTTCCATATGACGAACAATATTTTCCAGCATGACGATGGCATCGTCCACCACGAAGCCCACGGAGAGCGTCAGCGCCATCATGGAAAGATTGTCGAGACTGAAGCCCAGCAGGTACATGACAGCGAAGGTGCCCATAATGGACATCGGGAGCGCCAGGCTGGGAATGACGGTCGCGGACACGTTGCGCAGGAAGAGGAAGATAACCAGAATGACCAGCATCACGGTCAGCTTCAGGGTGAACTTGACCTCGTCCACGGAAGCGCGAATGGAGTCGGAGCGGTCGAAGAGAATGTCGAGATTGACTGAGGCTGGGATCTGAGCCCGAAAGGTGGGCAGCAGCGCCTTGATGGAGTTCACCACCTCCACCGTGTTGGTCCCGGGCTGGCGGAGGATGGCAATCACAATGGCGCGCGAAGAACCCTGATGGGTGTATTGCCAGGCCGCGATCTTATCGTTCTCCACGCTGTTGACAACCGTGCCCAGGTCTTCCAGGCGCACGGGCGCGCCGTTGCGGTAAGCCACGATCAGAGGCCGGTAGTCCTTTGCGTCGGTGAGTTGGCCGTTGGTTTCCAGGGTGACGGCCTGGTGCTCCCCGTAGAGCGTGCCTACCGGGTTGTTGACGTTGCCGGTGGCGATGGCGTCGGCCACCTCGTCAATTCCGATCCGCCGCGTGGCCAGGGCCCGGGGATCGAGCTGTGCGCGCACGGCAAACTTCTGCGCTCCGTACACCTCCACCTGAGCCACGCCGCTGATCATGGAAATGCGCTGTCCCAGGGTGGTTTCCGCGTACTCATCCACCTGGGAAAGGTGGAGCATGGGCGAGCTGAGCACCAGGTAAAGGATGGGCTGGTCGGCGGGATTCACTTTGCGGAACGAAGGCGGCGCGGGCAGGTCGCGGGGCAGGTCGCGCTCAGCCTTGGAAATCATGGCCTGCACGTCTTGAGCGGCGGCATCAATGTTGCGGGTCAGGCTGAACTGCAGAGTGATATTGGTGCTGCCCAGCGAGTTGGTGGAGGTCATCGAATCCACGCCCGCGATGGTGGAGAACTGCCGCTCCAGGGGCATGGCCACGGCGGTGGACATGGTGCGAGGACTGGCGCCGGGCAGGCTGACGCTGACCACGATGGTGGGAAAGTCCACGTTGGGCAGATCGCTGACCGGCAGGGCGCGGTAGCCCATCCAGCCAAACAACAGAATGGCCAGCATGACCAGCACGGTCATGACCGGCCGCTTGATAAAGAGCTCAGCGATGCTCATGCCCCAGCCACCAGCCTGATTCTGCGGCAATCACGGGCCAGGCGACGGTGATGCACCGCACCAGGGCGGGTGACGAGGGATGGTTTGACAACCATGGAAGCCTCGGCCAATACTCGGTCGCTTTCAGTGCTGGAGGTGTCGGTGCAGCGAACCAGACGCGTGTTTGTCCTGTTTCTCGTCCTTTCAGCTTCTCTTGTGCCCTTGCGGGCGCAGTCGCAACGCTGGTCCGAGGCCAAGGCCAATGCCTGGTACCAGCAGCAGCCGTGGCTGGTGGGAAGCAATTTCACCCCCGCCGATGCCATCAACCAGCTCGAAATGTGGCAGGCTGCCAGCTTCGACCCTCAGGAGATAGACAAAGAACTGGGATGGGCCGAGGGTCTGGGCATGAACACCATGCGCGTGTTCCTGCACGACCTGCTCTGGCAGCAGGATGCGGCAGGCCTCAAGCAACGGATCAATATTTTCCTGGAAATTGCTGCCCGCCATCATATTCGACCCATTTTTGTGCTGTTTGATTCCTGCTGGGATCCAAATCCAAAACTGGGGCCGCAGCATCCACCCATTCCCGGCGTGCACAACTCGGGATGGGTGCAGAGCCCGGGGGCGGCCGCGCTGCAGGACAGCTCGCAATATCCCAGGCTGAAGGCGTACGTGCAGGGTGTGGTCGGAGCCTTCGCCAACGACCCGCGGGTTCTCGCCTGGGATTTATGGAACGAGCCCGACAACACCAACAGTGGCTCTTACTCGCGCCTGGAGCCGAAGAACAAAGTTGAACTGGTGCTGGCGCTGTTGCCCAAGGTCTATGAGTGGGCGCGGGCCGCACACCCCTCGCAGCCGCTGACCAGCGGTGTATGGGATGGAGACTGGTCGGCGGACAACAAGCTAAGCCCCATGGAACGTATTCAGTTGGGGGAATCCGACATCCTGACCTTTCACAACTATTCCTGGCCGGAAAATTTCCAGAAACATGTGCTCTGGCTGGAGCGCTACCACCGACCCATCATCTGCACCGAATTCATGGCGCGTCCCATGGGCAGCACTTTCGACACCATCCTTCCCCTCGCCAAGAAAGACCATGTGGGCGCCATCAATTGGGGACTGGTAGCAGGCAAGACCCAAACCTACCTGCCCTGGGATTCCTGGCAGCGGCCCTATGTGCTAGAGCAGCCTCCCGTCTGGTTTCACGAGGTTTTTCACAGCGACGGCACTCCCTATCGCGAAGAGGAAGCGAGAATCATCCGCCAGTTGACCGGGAAAGCCTCCCAGGGCGGCGGGAAATAATGCCGCGTTGCGGCCTCTATTGGGTGGAAAACTTGTAGGTGGTGGTGGAGCGGAACCAGCGCCCCGCCTTCAGTTCAGTGGAAGGGAATTTGGGCTGGTTGGGCGAGTCGGGAAAATGCTGGGTCTCCAGGGCGAAGCCCGAACGATAGGGATACTTCACCCCGCCCTTGCCCGCCACCGTGCCGTCGAGGAAATTACCGCTGTAGAACTGGATTCCCGGCTGCGTTGTCCACACTTCCAGCACGCGTCCTGAGCCCGGGTCGTAGGCGCGGGCGGCCAGCACCGCCTTGCGCATGGGACTGCCATCCAGTACGAAGTTGTGGTCGTAGCCGCGCGCCAGCTTTATTTGCTCGTTGTCTGAATTAATGCGGGCGCCAATGGCGGTGGGCTTGGTGAAATCCAGGGGCGTGCCCTTCACGCTGGCAATCTGTCCCGTAGGTATGAGGTTGGCATTGATGGGCGTGAAGCGGCTGGCATGCAACGTCAGTTCCTGGCCCAGAATGTTGCCATGTCCCTGTCCGGCAAGATTGAAGTAGGAGTGGTTGGTCAGGTTGACCACGGTATCCTTGTCGCTGGTGGCGGCGTACTCAATTTTCAGGCTATTGTCATCGGCCAGGGTGAAGCGGACCTCAACTGACATATTCCCCGGGAAGCCCTGGTCGCCATCCTTGCTGAGGTAACTCATCTGCACCGCCGCTGCTTCCGGGGTGGAAACGTCCTTCGCCTTCCACAACCGCTTATTAAAGCCGCTGGGGCCGCTGTGCAGGGTGTTGTCGCCGTCATTTTTGGGCAACGTGTAAACGCGGCCGTGGAGCTTGAACTGGCCGTGGGCAATGCGGTTGGCATAGCGCCCGATGGTGGCGCCGAAGTAGGGCTTGTTGACGGTATAGCCCTCCAGGTTGTCGTAGCCCAGCACCACATCCTCGAATTTGCCGCGCCGGTCGGGCACATTCATGCGCACAATGGTGGCGCCGTAGTTGGTGATCGCCACTTCCATGCCGTTTTTGTTGCGCAGGATATAGAGGTCAGCCGGCTGGCCGTCCGGCGTCTTGCCAAACGACTCCTTATGCATTCTGGTGTTGCCACTCGCTCCGTGCTGCGCGAAGACCATGGGTAGACAAAGCACCAAAGGAAAGACCAGGAGCTGGCAATAAATGGCGATGCGGTGCACGTAGCCTCCTCAGCTGGTAAAGCGGCGGAGTGAAACTGGCTGTTGCTGCGAACTAGGAACGGTACTGCCTGTGCCCGGTTTTGGTCAAATTGCGAGTCGGGTTCGCACCGGCTCCTGCTCTTGCGCCTGTGATAAACTCGGCCTCCCATTCGCTATTACGATCGTCGTCTGAAACATGAAGCGTACCGTTGCACCTCCTCGCGTAGTCAAGATTGAAGACCTGCGCCGCGTGGCCAAGAGCCGCGTGCCCCGGGTGGTGTTCGACTACCTGGACGGCGGCGCTGACGGCGAAGTAACGCTGCGCGAGAACTGCCGCGCCTTCGAGCAGGTCACCTTCCGGCCGCGCCATGCCGTCGCCGTGCCTGCCTGCGACCTGCGCACGCGGGTGCTGGGATTGGACCTCTCGCTTCCCTTCCTGCTGGCTCCGGTGGGCTACAGCCGGGTGATGCACCCAGACGGCGAGTGCGCCGCCGCTCGCGCCGCCGGTAAAGCCGGCACCGGCTACATGCTTTCCACCCTTTCCGGGCATCGGCTCGAGGATGTGAAAGCTGCCTCCAGCGGCCCGGTGTGCTACCAGCTCTACCTGGTGGGCGGGCGGGAAGAAGTGGCGCAGCGCACAGTGGAGCGCGCGCGGGTGGCCGGATGCGCGGCGCTAGTGGTAACCATTGACACGGCTGTGGCCGGGTTAAGGGAGCGCGATGTGCGCAACGGCATGGTCCCTCTGCTGGGCGGGAATGTTTTTTCCAAGCTGCCCTACGTTTCCCAGGTGCTATCGCGGCCGCGGTGGCTGCTGGATTTCCTGCTCGATGGGGGAGTCCCCCCCATGGCTAACGTCGTCCTCCCCGACGGCAAACCCATGCCGCTGATTGACGTTGGCGCCGCGCTGGCAGCCGCCGCGGTCACTTGGGAAGACCTGCGCTGGCTGCGCCAGGCGTGGCCCGGCCCCATTGTGGTGAAAGGCGTGCTCACCGCCGACGACGCGCGCCGCGCGGTGGACGAAGGCGCGGCCGCCGTGGTGGTCTCCAATCACGGAGGCCGGCAACTGGATTGTGTTTCTCCAACTCTGCGGGCTCTGCCAGAAGTGGTAGCGGCGGTGAGCGACAAAACAGAGGTGCTGATGGATGGCGGCATCCGCCGCGGCGGCGACATCGTTAAAGCTATCTGTCTGGGAGCCCGCGCCGTGCTCATTGGACGCGCCTACGCCTACGGCCTGGCAGCGGCAGGGGAAGCGGGGGTCACTCGCGCCATTCAAATCCTGACCGCCGATTTGGAGCGCACCTTGCGCCTGCTGGGCTGCTCCTCCATCCGCGAACTCGATGGGTCATACGTAGAGGTTCCGCCGGGGTGGATGAAGAAATCAGCCTCGGCATGTTAATCACCACGGAGGACACGGAGGATTCTTATCCCATGTTTGGGGACGGCCGATAGCCTGAACACCCAAGATGGACAGGATTCAGCCGAAGACGAACCGGGCGGCCAAAGAACATGAAATAAATGCTTCCTCTGTGTTCTCTGTGTCCACTGTGGTTTGATTGGCCTTACGGCGGAAGCAGGAGCACCCGATTTTCACGCAAACGCTCAACCCGGCCGGCAACATGTGGCTTACGGTTCTGCTGGCGCTGGTTCCATTGGCGGTGCTGCTGTTGCTGCTGGCCATTGTGCGCTTGACGGCATGGCTGGCGGCTGTGATTGCCGGCGCCATTGCGCTCGCCCTGGGCGCGCTGGTGTGGCATGCCCCCTGGGGCGGCATGCTGCGCGCTTACTTTTATGGCGCTCTTTCCGGCGCCTGGGTGATTGACTGGATCACCCTCTGGGGTCTGGTCATCTTCAACACCCTGGTTGTGACCGGCGATTTCGCCCGCTTCAAGTCCTGGATGGTGTACCACGCCACCGCCGACATTCGGGTGCAAACCATCATGCTGGCCTGGGCCTTTGGCGCGCTGCTGGAGGGGTTGGTGGGCTTCGGCTATCCCTGGGCGGTGGTGGTGCCCATACTGGCCGGTCTGGGCATCGCCGATCTGGAGGCCATTCGCATCGCCGCCCTGGCCAACAATGCGCCCGTTTCCTATGGCGCGCTGGGCGTACCCATTCTGGCGCTCTCGGTGGTGACTTCCCTGCCGGTGATGGCGCTCTCCGCCTCGGTGGGTAACATCGTGGCGGTGCTGGCGCTGCTGCCACCATGGGTTCTGATTTATCTGGTCAGCGGCTGGAAAGGCGTGCGCGAAGCCTGGCCGCTAGCCCTGGTGGGCTCTTTCTCCTACATTGCCGGGCAGTGGCCGGTGGCGCACTACCTTGGCCCCTACCTGCCAGACCTGAGCGGGGCGCTGGTCTCGTTCTGGGTGCTGTTTGGATTTGTGAAAGTGTGGTCGCCAAAAACCATTCGCGGCTTCGGCGGGCTGCCGCTGGAGCTGGCGCCGCCAGCCGCTGAGACTTCGGCTTCCACCACGGTCGGAAGCGCATTTGCTGTCTGGCTGCCTTACATTGTGCTGATCGCGGTGGTGGTGGCCTGGACGGGCCCGTGGTCACATCTGCCCTCCGTCAGTTTGTTTCACTTGTCGGAAACGGCCCTTTCCTCAGTGACCCAGAGAACCATTGCTTCCACCTTCAATTTCAACCCGCTGGGCGGCGGCACTTCCATTCTCGCCTCCTGGCTGCTGATTCTGGCATTGCTGCGGCCCGGGGCGGGCGATTTGAAGCAGGTGTTCGCCAAAACCTTCCACCAGATTTGGGGCGCGCTCATCGTGGCCCTGTTCGTTTTTGCCCTGGCCTACAGCTTCGTCTATACCGGGATGGCCAACTCGCTGGCCTACGGGCTCTCCAAGACAGGCGTGGTTTTTGTGGCTTTGGCGCCCATTCTGGGCTGGATCGGGGTAGCGCTTTCCGGCAGCAACACATCCACCAATGCCATGTTTGGACCGGTGCAGGCAGTCACCGGGCGACTGCTCAATATGCCGGCTCTTCTGCTGCCTTCGCTGAACTCGGTGGGCGCCGAAGTGGGCAAACCCATTGCTCCGCAGACCGCCAGTGTGGGCGTTTCCACCAGCAAGTTTGTGCGCAGCGAGGGCGAGGTTATCCGCCATAATATGGGTTGGACGCTCATCATGCTCGCCTATTTGGTGCTGATAGCCCTGTTCTTCTATTACGCGATGCCGGGTGTGATGTCGCTGTAACTTACAGCTCGCCCTAACACTGTTGGAATCAAAACCACAGAGGACGCGAAGAACGCAGAGATTCAATTTGCCGGAGAGAAGCGAGAAACATCAGCGGTATACTCCGATGCGGACAGCTCGGCAAAGAAATCTAATAGGGTTCCTCCGCGTCCATTTGCGCCTCCGTGGTAATGGTTTAGTATCGCGTCGCAAGACAATTCTGGTCATGAATGTGCCCGCCTATCTCGCGCGCATCGGCTACTCGGGGCCGGTGACGCCCAAACTGGAGGTGCTGCGCGCCGTCCACCGCGCCCACCTGCTCAGCGTGCCCTTTGAGAATCTGGATATTTCACGTGGGCGAAAGCTCGTGGTGGACCAGGAGACCTGCGTGCGCAAGATCGTGGAGGGACACCGGGGCGGCTTCTGCTACGAGATGAATGGCGCCTTCGCCGCCCTGCTCGGGGCAATGGGATTCCAGGTAACGCTTCTCTCGGCTCGCGTGGCGCGCAGCGATGGCTCCTTCGGCTCCGAATTCGATCACCTCACCCTGCGTGTGGACCTGGACCAGCCCTGGCTGGCGGACGTTGGTTTTGGCGAGTCTTTTATTGAGCCGCTCCGCCTCCTTTCCGGCATCGCCCAAAAAGACGGGGCCCAAATCTATCGCGTCATCGAAACTGCCGGTGTGCTCCAGCTTGAAAAGTGGGAGGCCGAAGGTTCCTGGAAAGCGCAATATCGCTTCACCCTTCAACCACGGCAGATGCAGGACTTTGCGGAAATGTGCGATTACCACCAGAGCTCGCCTGATTCCAGCTTCACCCGCAAGCGCCTATGCACGCGGGCCACGCCGGAGGGGCGGATCACGCTGTCGGACATGAAACTGATTATCACGCGCGGTGGCCAAAAAGAGGAACAGGAACTCGCTTCCGATGAGGAATGGCAGGCGGCGTTGCGCGTTCATTTTGACGTGGTACTAGACTAGCCTTCAGGCTTGGTCCTTTCTTCGGTCAGTCTCAAGACAAGGCGTTGAAATAAGTCTTTCCCGGCGTTTTCTGCGTCCTCAGCGGTAATACTTTGATTCTGGTTTTTACAATCCGCCGCCGACGAATTGAACAATTTCCAGGCGGTCGCCGGCCTGCAGGCGAGTTTGGGGCCAGAGCTGGCGGCTGACGATTTCGCGGTTGAGTTCCACCGCCACGCGGTCTGGCTTCATGCCCAACTGCTCCAGGAGCGCTGCCAGGTTCAGGCCTTCAGCCAATTCCCGCTCTTCTCCATTGATCTGCAGCTTCATGCCTGGATTCTAACCCCCGCAAAACCAAATCCCACCAGAGGACACAAAGGACACAGAGGAATATTTTTCATTTCTTTTTTAGGCTGATTGGCACCTTGAGAGACCTAGTATTGAAACTGCCTCCGGGCCAAGACCCCAGACCTTTGTGTCCTCTGTGGTGAATGGTTTGAGGTCAGGCGCGGGCGGATTTGCGCAGGCGAAACTTGCGGGTGACGACGCGGCCGCCGAGGGTGGCCTGCACCAGAATATCGGAACCCGAGAGGCCGGGCTCGGCGGCTCCCAACTTCAGTTCCGCGGCTCCGGAGGCGTCGGTGGTCGCCTGCGAGTAGAGGGGCTCGCCTTCGGCCCGCTTCAGCCGGGCGGTCACCTTCGCGCCTTCCACCGGCGCCTCGCCCTCGCTCACCACAATCCTTACCATCAGGCCTTCCGCCGAGCGCAGCGAGTCGGAGTTGGTCCACTGCAACTTGAGGCCGCTGGGTGCTTTGGAAACTTCCTGGTCGGGGCGGCCCAGCACGCCTTCCAGGCGGCCCTCCCGAATCGCGTCCAGCACCGATTTGTGCTGGGTCCGCAGGCTCTGCTCCAGCTGTTTCTCGGAAGTATCATCGCGCTGCTCACTCTGGTAAGGGGTGGCCAATTTCCCAATACACCGTCCGCGCACGAACACCTGCGTCTGCAGCAGGCGCTCATGCTCCCGAGCTTCGCTCTGCACGTGGTAAACCGTATCCTGGTGCTTCACGTCGGTATTGAAACCAAAAATCATAGAGATTTGTCACCGCGTACCAGTGCGGATAACCCCTTTGCCGCCCCCGCCACGCCCCACGCGCTTGACAGTGGCAACTATCAAAACCTAATCTAATTTGTTTAGCCTTTATATTGGCCGCGAATTATATACAGCCAGGTCTATGCCGGACAATTACTTCACTCGCTACCTGCCATTGCTGATCTACTTCGTCTTTGCCGGAGCTTTGGCGACTGCCATCGTACTCTTATCCTGGATTGTAGGTCAGCGCCGGCCCACGCGGGCCAAAATGCAGCCCTACGAGTGCGGTATCACCCCCACCGGGGATGCGCGCGAGCGTTTTTCGGTCAAGTTTTACCTGGTGGCCATGCTTTTCATCCTGTTCGATGTGGAAGCGGTTTTCCTCTACCCCTGGGCCATCCTGCTGCGGGAGCTCAAGATGTTCGGCTTCTGGGAGATGCTGGTGTACATCGGCATCGTGCTGGTGGGATTCTTCTATGTCTGGAAGAAGGGCGTGCTGGACTGGTCCACCACCCGGGGAGAGTCGCTTTAGATGCCCATCACCCCCGCTATCACCAATCTGAATGACCTGCTGGAGCGCCCGGCGCTGGCTGCCTTGCTCGCCTGGAGGCGGGAGGCGGTACACTCGGCCAAGTTCGATCGCGACGAGCTGACCATTTACCTGGAGCGCGGCGCCATCCGCGAGGCCTGCGCCATTTTGAAGGATTCACCCAAGGCCCAATTCAATTTTCTTTCCGACCTGACTTGCGTAGACCTGTACCCCTCGGAGCCGCGTTTCGAGGTGATTTACCACCTGCTTTCCATGAAGCGGAAGCAGCGGGTGCGCCTTAAGGTGCAGCTATCAGGGTCGGACCCCAGCCTGGAGTCCATTACCAGCGTGTGGCCGGCGGCCAACTTTTTCGAGCGCGAGGTCTTTGATCTGTTTGGCGTGCGTTTCCAGGGACACCCCTACCTCCGCCGTCTCCTGATGCCCGAGGATTGGGAGGGCAATCCCCTGCGCAAGGATTATCCCGTCGAAGGATACCGCTAGAGATGGGCCATCTGACTACAACCCCGGTCATCCAGCCTGGACAGGATCGCACCATGATCCTGAACATGGGCCCGCAGCACCCCTCCACTCATGGCGTGCTGCGCCTGATCCTGGAGATTGACGGCGAAAACGTGGTGCGCATGATGCCCGACATCGGCTACCTGCACACCGGAATCGAGAAGACCTGCGAAGCCAAGTTCTACCAGCAAGTAGTGCCGCTCACCGACCGCATTGACTATCTCTGCCCCATGACCAACAACCTGTGCTACGTGCTGGCGGCGGAGAAGCTGCTGGGGCTGGAAATTCCGCCCCGGGCACAGTGGATCCGGGTCCTGCTGAATGAGTTGACCCGCATCAATTCGCACCTGGTGTGGCTGGGCACGCACGCGCTCGATATCGGCGCCATGTCGGTGTTCCTCTACTGTTTCCGCGAGCGCGAAGACCTGCTCCGCATTTTTGAGATGGTCAGCGGCCAGCGCATGATGACCTCCTATTTCCGGATAGGCGGACTGGCGCTGGAGCCGCCGCTGGGCTTCTTGGAGCGGGTGAAGGAGTTTGCCGACCGCTTCCCCGAAAAGGTGGATGAGTACGAAGGCCTGCTGACGTCCAATCCCATCTGGGTGGAGCGCACTAAGAAGGTCGCTTATCTCGCGCCCGACGATGCCATGGCATTGGGCGCCACCGGACCCACCCTGCGCGCCTCCGGCGTGGACTGGGACTTGCGCCGCGACATGCCCTACTCCGGCTACGACCAGTTCCAGTTCAAGGTGCCGGTGCGCAGCGAAGGCGACGTTTTTTCGCGCTACATGGTGAGGGTGGAGGAACTGCGCGAGTCCAACAAGATTGTGCAGCAGGCGCTGGCCGGGCTGCCGGAGGGCCGCATCAAGGCAGAAGCTCCCAAAGTGGTGTTGCCGGAGCGGGAGAAGATGAAGACGCAGATGGAAGCCCTCATCTACCACTTCAAGATCATCACCGAAGGCTTTACGGTTCCCGTGGGCGAAGTTTATCAGGCGATTGAATCGCCACGTGGCGAGATGGGCTACTACATCGTCAGTGACGGCACCGCCAAACCCTATCGCGTGCACATGCGCTCACCTTCGTATGTAAATCTGCAGGCGCTGCCCAAGATGTGCGAAGGCCGCCTGATCGCCGACGTGGTGGCCGCCATCGGCAGCATTGACATTGTGCTGGGAGAGATAGACCGGTAATTGAGTAACTGTGTAATCGGGTAATTGTGTAATTGAAAATCGGCGTGAGGTGGTGAGTATGGCGTCGAAGCCCGAAGATTTAAGAGAACGTACTAAGAGATTTGCATTGCGGGTCATTCGCCTGTTTCGGGCGTTGCCGAAAGGTGGAGACGCTCAGGTTATTGGCAAGGAGTTGCTGCGCAGCGGAACTGAGTGGCGGCAAATTATCGGGCTGCCTGCCGGGCACGATCCCGGCCGGAGTTTGCAGCGAGAGTACCCGATTACATAATCATGAAGTTTTCCGACCAATTCGAATCTCGCTTCGCCGCCATGCTTGGCCACTATCCCACCAAGCGCTCGGTGCTGGTGCCTACCCTGCTTTTCATGCAGGACGAGCTTGGCTACCTGACGGAGGAGGCCATCCGTGAGGTTGCGCAGCGCCTGGAATTGACCGAATTGGAAGTGCGCAACGTGATCAGCTACTACTCGATGCTGACCACGCGCCCGCGCGGCAAGTACAACCTACAGGTATGCCGCAATATCAGCTGCATGCTGTGCGGCGCAGATGAGGTGATTGAGCACCTGAAGAAGCGCCTGGGCGTTGGCCACAAAGGCACCACCGCCGACGGCATGTTCTCGTTTGAGGAAGTGGAATGCATCGGCGCCTGCAGCTGGGCGCCCGCTATGCAGGTCAACTACGACTTCCACGAGAAGTTGACGCCCGAAAAGGCGGAGAAGATTCTGGGCGAGTACCGGAGGAAAGGAACGCAGTAATTGTGTAATCGGGCAATTGTGTAATCGGGTACATGAACGGCAAGCGCACGGATTTTCAATTACCCGATTACTCAATTACACAATTACTCAATTCAGGCGAAGATTGATTGATAAATGGCAGACTTGGTGAGCCATCCCGACGAGGTGAAGGTCGTCTCCCGGCGCTTTGGCCAGGGTGCGGCCAATCTCGACCGCTATTTGGAGCTTGACGGCTACAAGGCGGTGCAGAAGGCGCTGAGCCTCGGCCCGGACGGCATCGTCAATGAGATGAAGGCCTCCAACCTGCGCGGCCGCGGCGGCGCCGGCTTCCCTACGGGCATGAAGTGGAGCTTTGTTCCCAAGCAGGCCCCCAAGCCCAAGTACGTGCTGTGTAATGGCGACGAGAGCGAGCCCGGCACCTGCAAGGACCGCCTCATCCTGGAGCACGACCCGCACTCGGTGATCGAGGGAGTGGTGGTGGCGGGCATCGCGGTGGGTTCTCATACCGGCTACATCTACATTCGCGGCGAGTACCGCTATCTTTCTGAGATCATGCACAAAGCGCTGGCCGATGCCTACGCCCGCGGCTTTCTGGGCAAGAACATTTTCGGCAGCGGCTACGACTTCGACGTTTACTGGCACGGCGGCGCCGGCGCCTACGAAGTGGGCGAGGAGTCAGCGCTCATGGAATCGCTGGAAGGCAAGCGCGGTATACCGCGTATTCGGCCGCCTTTTCCCGCCGTCGTTGGCCTTTGGGGCGGGCCTACGGTCATCAACAATGTGGAAACCCTGGCCAGCGTGCCCCATATCATGCTGGGCGGCGGCGAATGGTACGCCAGCCTGGGCACCCCGAAGAACGGCGGCACCCGCCTGTTTTGCCTCAGTGGGCACGTGGCCAAGCCGGGCGTCTACGAGCTACCCCTGGGCTACAACCTGAGGAAGATGATTGTAGAGGTGGCGGGTGGCATTCGCGGCGGGCGCAAGCTGAAGGCGGTCACCCCCGGTGGCTCTTCAACCCCCGTCCTTAAAGCGGAAGAGTGCGATGTGGGCATGGATTTCGACCAGCTCATGAAAGCCGGCTCCATGCTGGGTTCTGGCGGCGTAGTCGTGCTCGACGACACCACCTGCATGGTCAAGTACCTGCAGCGCATCATGATGTTCTACCAGCACGAGAGTTGCGGCTGGTGCATTCCCTGCCGCGAGGGCACCGACTGGCTGAAGAAGACGCTCAACCGCTTTCATGCCGGCGGCGGGGTGGAAAAGGACATCGGCAACATTCAGTACCTGGCGGAGAACATGCTCGGCCGCACTTTCTGTCCTTTGGGCGATGCGGCCGCTATGCCCGCGATTTCGATTGTGAAGAAGTACCGCCAGGAATTTGAAGATCATTTGAACGGCCGGCCCTGCCCCTTCGAGGCGAAGGCGGAGGAAGTGGCGGTGCCGGCCTGAAACGTAGTTTCGAGTTTCCCGCTTCAAGTTTCGAAGCTGGAAACCCGAAACCCAAAACCCGAAACTCGAAACTTGAAACTTGTCCTTATGCCAGACGTAACCATAACCGTTGACGGCAAGAAGCTGGCAGTTCCCGCCGGCACGCTGCTCATCGAGGCCTGCAAGAGCGTAGGCATCGAAGTGCCTTCCTTCTGCTATTACCCCGGGCTCTCCCTGCAGGGCGCCTGCCGCATGTGCCTGGTGAAGATCGAAAAGATGCCCAAGCTGCAGACTGCCTGCACCACGGTGGTCACCGAAGGCATGGTGGTGAGCACGGAAATTGATGAGGTCCGGCAGGCGCGCAAAGCCATGCTGGAACTGCTGCTCGCCAACCATCCTCTTGACTGTCCCGTGTGCGACGCGGGCGGCGAGTGCGAACTGCAGGACATGACCTTCTCCTACGGCGCCGCTGAATCCAAGCTCATTGACATCAAGAACCACAAAGATGAGCAGCAATGGTCGCCGGTGGTGTACTTCGACCGGCCCCGCTGCATTATGTGCTATCGCTGCGTCCGCGTGTGCGGCGAAGGCATGGACGTGTGGGCGCTGGGCACCGCCAACCGTGGCTCCGCCCAGCTCATCATGCCCAACCACTCCGACTATCTGGAGTGCGAAGAATGCGGCATGTGCATTGACATCTGCCCCGTGGGCGCGCTTACCTCCGGCGCCTACCGCTATAAGACCCGCCCCTGGGAGATGAAGCACGTGGGCACGGTCTGCACCCACTGCGCCGATGGCTGCAAAACCACGCTGGGCGTGCGCCGCTCGCCCACCGGTATGCAGATTGTGCGCGGTGACAACCGCGACAAGAGCGGCATCAATGGCGACTTCCTCTGCATTAAGGGCCGCTACGCCTTCGATTTTGCCAACCACGACCACCGCATAAAGCAGCCCCTTATCCGCAAGGATGGCCGCCACGTGCCCGCCACCTATGACCAGGCTTATGAGCACATTGCGCTTCGGCTCAAGGAAATTGGCGAGCAGCACGGCGGGCAGGCCATTGGCGTGATCGGCTCCACTCGCACCAGCAACGAGGAAAATTACCTGCTGCAGAAGTTTGCCCGCCTGGTGCTGGGCACTAACAACATTGATCACCATCGTACCGCCGACTTTCTCGCTTTCGCCGGGGCGCTGGCAGGCAAAAAGGACGCCACCGCCAGCATGCGCGACGTGTTTAACGCCCCCGCGATGCTGCTGATCGGCAACGACCCCACCGAACAGCACCCGCTGCTCGCCTGGCAGATACGCAATAATGTGCGCCTGCACCGGGCGCGTCTTTATGTGGTGAATTCTTCGCCCATTAAGCTGCGTCGGCAGGCGGCCAGCTTCACCCTGATTCCCGCCGGAAGCGAGCCGCAACTGGCCGCGTTTCTGGCGGGCGACGATTCCGCCGCAAGCGCTCTGGATACTGGCGAGACTACCCGCGAAGCGCTCGCCACCCTGCGCGACAAGCTCCGCGGCGAGCAGAAGCTGGTCATCATCTTCGGTTCCGAACTCCGCGGGCGCGATATCGAATCGCTCGTGCGCTTCGGCTCGGCCATTTCCGGAGCAAAGTTTGTCTGCCTGGGCGATTACGCCAACTCCCGCGGCGCCGCCGACATGGGTCTGTATCCCGACCTGCTCCCCGGCTACGTGCCCGTGGGCTCCGGCACCCGGTTTCAGGAGGAGTGGGGCGCTCCCCTCCCCAGCGAACTGGGCATGAACCTGCTGCAGATGATGGAGGCCGCCAAGGCAGACCGCCTGAAGGCGCTGTACATCGTCGGCGCCAATCCCGTGGCCCGCTACAACATTGATCCCTTTGTGCTCTCTAAGACTTTCACCGTTGTGCAGGATATGTTTCTGACTGAAACCGCGCTGCTGGCGGAGGTCATCCTGCCCGCGGCCAACGCTTACGAGAAGTCGGGCACATTTACGAATACCTGCGGCGACCTGCAATTGCTGAAGAAAGCCGGCGACATCAGCACCGTAAAGAGCGATCTTGAGATGCTCCTCCGGGTCGCCGAGCGCATGGGCTTTGACCTGCGCCGCCTGGTGCCTTTCCGTCAGGCCGAGCGCGCGGACTTGGGCCAGTCTCGCGGCGTGCAATCGGGCGAAGCTGACCGGCACGCCGTTTGGCTGGAAGCACATGGGCTCGAGCCCAAGCTCAGCCCCTTCGATGCCATCGCCATGCTCGATGAAATTCAGCGTCTGGTGCCGGGATACGAGGTTTCGCGCCTGGAACTGCTGGCCGGCAACGACCAGCACACCACAGCGGAGCAAGGCATGACCGGCTCAGTCGCCAGTCATCCTGAACTGATCCTGGCCGCTAATGACACCCTGTTTACCTCGGGAACCCTGGGTCGCTATTCGCAGACGCTGAACTCAGTAATGGAGAACCCGCGACGCGCGCCAGTGGAGAAAACGGATAAAGAAATGGCGGTTTAGCAGTTTCGAGTTTCCAGTTTCAAGTTTTCTGTAACGATTTTGAAACTTTGAAACCTGAAACTCAAAACCTGAGTGTAGAAATTGAGGGACGCGTAAATTGAGTTTCGGTACTTACATCATCGTCTCAGTCATCAAGGTCGTGATTGCGCTCATCGTGTTGCTCACGGGCGTGGCGTATACGGTCTGGCTGGAGCGCAAACTGGTGGCCCGCATCCAGAACCGCTGGGGCCCCACCCGGGTCGGCCCCTTCGGCCTGCTGCAACCGCTGGCTGACGGCGCCAAGTTTCTGTTCAAGGAAGACATCACGCCGCCGCACGTGTATAAGCCGCTGTACATAGCGGCGCCTATGATCGCCATGATTTTCGCTGTGACCTCCATGGCGGTCATTCCTATTGGCGGCTGGGTAACGGTGGCAGGCGTGCACACGCCGCTGCAGATCACCGACGTGAACATCGGGCTGCTCGTGATCCTCGGCATTACCTCCATAGGTGTGTACGGCATTGCGCTTGCCGGCTGGGCCTCGAACAGCAAGTATTCCCTGCTTGGCGGCCTGCGGGCCACGGCGCAGATGATCAGCTACGAGGTGGCGCTGGGGCTTTCGCTGGTTGGCGTGCTGATTCTCTCCGGGACTTTCAGCCTGCGCGGCATCGTGGACGCCCAGGCCGGTACCTGGTGGGGCTGGCTGCCCAAGTGGAATTTCTTTCAGGGGCAGTTCGTGGCCTTCTTTATTTATCTGATGGCGGCCTTCGCGGAGACCAACCGCATTCCGTTCGACCTGCCGGAAGCGGAAACCGAACTGGTGGCCGGCTACCACACCGAGTACAGCGCCATGAAGTTTGCCATGTTCTTTATGGCGGAATACGCCAACATGTTCACCGTGGCCTGCCTGGCTTCGCTGCTGTTTCTGGGCGGCTGGCATGGCCCTTTGTTCGGCCCCACCTGGCTGCAGGAAATCCTGCCCGTGTTCTGGTTTGCGCTGCGGGTGTTCGCGTTTATCTTCCTGTACATTTGGATTCGCGGCACCCTGCCCCGCTTCCGTTATGACCAGCTCATGAAATTTGGCTGGAAGGTGCTGCTGCCACTGGCGGTGGCCAACCTGGTGATTACGGGGTTGGTGGTGGCGCTAAGGGCGTAGGAATCAGGGCTCAGGAGTCAGGAGTCAGCATAGTTGGTAGCTGGTTTTGCCAAGAGCGAAAGGCCAAGAGCCAACAGCCGAGAGCCGAAGACCAACGGCCAGTCAGCTAGATATCGGCCAGCTGAAATTAATGCATGTTTCATCTAATCCTATTTTCGGTTTTTGCCGTGATCGCGGTGGCAGGAGCGCTGAACCTGCTCATCCAGCGCCATCCCATCAGCAGCGCGCTTTCTCTCATCGTGGTCATGGGTTCGCTGGCGGTCGAATACCTCCTGCTGGGCGCCGAATTCGTCGCTGCTATCCAGGTCATCATCTACGCCGGCGCCATCATGGTGCTGTTCGTTTTCGTCATCATGCTGCTCAACGCGGGGGTAGAAGAGCGCACCAAGGGCAGCAAGGTTGCCTTCATATTGGGTTTTCCTGCCATGCTCGCCATTGGGCTGCTGGTGGCCTGGGTGCTGGTGCGCGCCCCCAATGTTGGCTCGGTGAATATCGGCGCCATGTATGGCCCGCCCAAAGCGATAGGCTGGCTGCTTTTTCATGATTTTCTGCTGCCTTTTGAAGTCACATCGGTGCTGGTGCTGATCGCCATCATGGGCGCGGTGGTGTTGGCCTCTCCTGTGCGTTCGCGCTTTTCCAAGCCGCAGCCGGAAGCCGAGAGCCGCCAGGCTTTCAAAGTGGCAGCGGCCAGAGACGCCGCGCATGAGGAAACCATCTCCTCCAGGAGGTCCAGCTAATGGTTCCCCTGCATTACTACCTGGTGCTGAGCGCGATTCTGTTCGCTTGCGGGGTAACGGGATTTCTCATCAAGCGCAACATCATCACCATCTTCATGTCCATTGAGCTCATGCTCAACGCGGTGAATCTCTCCTTCGTCGCCTTTGCCGCTCGCTGGCACGTGCTCAGCGGCCAGGTGTTCGTATTTTTCGTGATGGTCGTGGCCGCCGCCGAAACCGCGGTCGGCCTGGCCATCATCATTGCCGTCTATCGCACGCGCGAGACGCTGAACGTGGACCAGGCGAATCTGCTCAAACTATGATGCCTAACTTTCACCTCTGGCTCATCCCGCTGCTGCCCCTGGCCGGCGCCGTCGTGAACGGCTTGCTGGGGCGGAACTTCAGCAAGCGCCTGGTCGCCTTTTTCGGGCTGTTCTTCCTGGCCGCCTCGCTGGGCCTGGTGTGGTGGGTCGCCTTCCGGTTCTGGTCATTGCCGCAGGCCGCCATCCCTCATACCGAGGTGCTTGCCCCTTGGATCGTGGCCGGCAATTTCAGCGCCCACTTTGCCTTTTACCTCGACCAACTCTCGCTGGTAATGATGCTAGTGGTCACCAACGTCGGCTTTCTCATTCACGTGTACTCCGTCGGCTACATGTGGGAGGAAGGCGGGTTCTACCGCTATTTCAGCTACCTGAACCTGTTTATGTTTTTCATGCTGACGCTGGTGCTGGCCAACAACTACCTGCTGATGTTCATCGGCTGGGAGGGCGTAGGCCTCGCCTCCTACCTGCTGATCGGCTTTTTCTTTGTGCGCGATTCCGCCGCTTCGGCGGGAAAAAAGGCCTTCATTGTTAACCGCATCGGCGATTTCGGCTTTTTGATCGCGCTCTTTCTGCTCATCCAGCACTTCGGCACCCTGGATTTTGACAAAGTGTTTCCGGCCATCGCAGGCCAGCCGGTGGAGACGGCGGGCGCTGGACTGCTGACCGCCATCGGCCTGCTGCTGCTGACCGGCGCTTGCGGCAAGTCGGCCCAGATCCCCCTCTATGTCTGGCTGCCTGACGCCATGGAGGGTCCCACCCCCGTCTCCTCCCTGATCCATGCCGCGACCATGGTGACCGCCGGCGTATACATGGTGGCACGCTCTAACGTCATTTTCGACCACGCTCCCGACGCGCTCATGGCGGTGGCTATTGTCGGCGTCATCACCGCGCTCTTCGCGGCCATCATCGGCATGGCGCAAAATGACATCAAGAAGGTTTTGGCCTACTCCACCGTCAGCCAGCTCGGATACATGTTCCTGGCTTGCGGCGTGGGCGCCTTTTCCGCCGGCATCTTCCACCTGATGACCCACGCCTTCTTCAAGGGCCTGCTCTTCCTGGCGGCCGGCTCGGTCATTCACGCGCTCGGCGGCGAGCAGGACATGCGCCACATGGGCGGCCTGCGCAAAGAAATTCCCTGGACCTTCTGGACCATGACCGCGGCTACCGTGGCCATCGCCGGCATACCTTTCTTCAGCGGCTTTTTCAGCAAGGATGAAATCCTCTGGAAGTCGCTTTCCAGCCCCTATGGCAGCCGCGCCTACTGGGCGATCGGCGTCTTCACCGCGCTGCTGACCTCCTTCTACATGTTCCGCCTGTGGTTCATGACCTTCTTCGGCGAGTATCGCGGTTCCGGCAGCCACGGCTATGAGCACGCCGGGCACGCCCACCCCACGCTGGCCAGCGCCAAGGACGTGCTGGCGGAAATCGTGGTGCCGGCGGAATTTGTCAGCATCGTCATGAGCAACATGATTGAGCGCAGCGGCATGGTGGTGAGCTTTGAGGAGCGCGGCGCCCGGACCTTCCTCCAGGCCAGCGTACCCGCCGCCAATATGGCGCATTACGAAGAATGGCTGCGCGAGCACACCAACGCCCGCGGCACCTGGTCGGAGCGCGCGCCCGAAGAGGAAGGCAAGGCGGAAGTCCTGGTGCGCCCGCTGGCCATGCAGCACGAGCGGCCCGGCCACATCCACGAGAGTCCCAGGGTCATGCTGGTACCCATGGTGATCCTGGCCATTCTAGCGGTCATCGGCGGCTACATCGGCGTGCCCGAAGCTTTGGGCGGCCACAACCGCTTCGACCACTTCCTGGCGCCGGTATTCAGAACGGCCGCCGGAGCGCTGCCTGCGGGAACACCCGGAGCCGGCGAGGCTGCCGCCGAAGGCACAGCCGCCAGCCGCTCCGAAACTATCGCCACAGGCGTTTCCATCATTATGGCGTTCCTTGGCCTGTTCTTCGCCTGGCTGCTTTATTACAGGAAGCGCGATCTGCCGGACCGCATTGCCGCCGGCCTGGGCTGGCTCTACAACACGGTGCGCGACAAGTTCTACGTGGATGAGATTTATCAGGCGGTGATCGTCACGCCGCTGGTGAAGGGCTCGGCGCTGGTGCTGTGGCGCGGCGTGGAGGTGGCCGGCATTGATGCCACCGCCGACGACAGCGCTGCGACGGCCCGCTCGCTTTCCGACAAATTCCGCCACATGCAGTCTGGCAATGTGCGCTCCTACGCCGCCTGGGTGGCGGTGGGAGCGGCGGCAGCTATCGCCTACATGATCTGGATGGGAGTTCGATGAGCGGTTCGGCCTGGAATACGTGGATTCTGACGCTGGTCACCTTTATCCCGCTGGCGGGGGCGGTGCTGCTGCTGCTGTTTCCGCGGCGCGAGCGCGACATCAAGTGGTTTGCCCTGTTCGTCTCGCTCATCACCTTTGCCCTCTCTCTCCACCTGCCCACTTATTTCGCGCGCCACCAGCCCGGCTTCCAGTTTGAAATCAACATTCCCTGGATTCCCACTCCCAACATTCACTACCACCTGGGAGTGGACGGCATCTCCATGTGGCTGGTGGTGCTCACCACCTTCCTCACGCCTTTGTGCGTGCTCATCTCCTGGAAGTCGGTGCATGAGCGGGTAAAGGAATTCTTCATCCTCATGCTCATCCTGGAGACGGCGCTGCTCGGCGTTTTCGTCGCCCTCGACCTCTTCCTCTTTTACTTCTTCTGGGAATTCACCCTCATCCCGATGGCGCTCATCATCGGCATGTACGGCCACGAACGGCGCGTTTACGCGGCGATGAAGTTCTTCCTCTTCACCATGATCGCCTCCGCCTTCATGCTGGCCTCCATCATCTTCCTGTACGCTAAGACCGGCAGCTTCGATTACGTCACCATTCAGAACGCGGTGCGCGATGGCGCCAGCTTTGGCATCAGCGGCCACGCCCTGGGCTGGCTGTTCCTGGGATTCTTTGTCGCCTTCGCGGTAAAGGTGCCTATCTTCCCCCTGCACACCTGGCTGCCTGACGCCCACTTTGAAGCGCCCACCGCGGGTTCCGTCATGCTGGCCGGCGTGCTGCTGAAAATGGGCACCTACGGCTTGTTGCGCTTCAACTTGGGGCTTTTCCCCGACCAGGCCCGCCAGAACCAGTCCTGGATTATGGTGCTGGCCATTATCGGCATCATCTATGGGGCGCTGGTCGCACTGGTGCAGCCCAACCTCAAAAAACTGATCGCCTACTCCTCGGTCAGCCACCTGGGGTTCGTGGTGCTCGGCATCTTCAGCTTCACCCAGTTGGGGGTGGACGGCGCGGTTTACCAGATGCTGAACCACGGCGTCTCTACCGGGGCGCTCTTTATGCTGGCGGGCATCATTTATGAACGGCGCCATACTTTCGACATCAAGGAATTTGGTGGTCTGGCCACGTCTATGCCGATTTTCGCCGCCTTCTTCCTTTTCATAACCCTTTCTTCGGTGGGATTGCCCTTGCTCAACGGATTTGTCGGCGAGTTCCTTGTCCTCAGCGGCGCCTTCCAGGCCAAGATGATCTGGGGCATCCTGGCCGCCTCGGGCGTGATCTGGAGCGCCTGCTACCTGCTCTGGATGTATCAGCGCGTCTTCTTCGGCAAGGTGAAACACTCGGTCAACAGTACTCTGCCTGACCTGAGCGCGCGTGAGCGCACCGCGCTATGGCCGGCCTCCATTGCCGCCCTGGCCATGGGCGTGGCTCCGGTGCTCTGGCTCAGCTTCATTGACCCGGCGGTGCACAGTGTGCTCATGCCGCTGGCCCAGACCACAGCCCAGGTGGTGCGCTGATGTTGACCGCTGCCGATTACATCCGCATCCTGCCGGAAATCGTGCTCACCCTCTTCGGGCTGATCGTGATGTTCGTGGACCCGTTGCTGCCGGAAGACCGCAACGTGAAGCCGCTGGGCATCATCGCCCTGGTCGGCGCGCTGGGCGCGGTGGCCGCCAGCATCTACCAGATGCGCTATGCCGGGCCCGCCTTCTGGAATTTCGTTATCGTTGATAATTTCAGCATCTTTTTCCACCTGCTGGTCACTATTGCCGCCGCCCTGGTCATCATGGCCTCCTTCGAGTACCTGCGGGTGCAGGAAATTCGCGCCGGCGAATATTTTGGGCTTATCCTTTTTGGCACCGTGGGCATGGCCCTCATGTCCTCGGCTGTGGAACTGGTGCTGATTTTCATTGCCCTCGAGATTTCTTCCATCTCTACTTACATCCTGGCGGGATTCCGGCGCCGCGACGCGGGCAGCGTGGAATCTTCGCTGAAATATTTCCTGCTGGGCTCTTTCGCCACCGCCTTCTTCCTTTACGGCATCGCGCTCATGTTTGGCGCCACCGGCTCCACCGACATTCCCCAGATCGCCAGCGCCCTGCGCTTGAATGGCGCGCCGCTCATGGCCTACGTGGCCTTTGCCCTGATATTCGTAGGCCTGGGTTTCAAAATCGCCTCCGCCCCCTTCCACGTCTGGACGCCCGACGTTTACGAAGGCGCGCCCTCCCCGGTGGTGGCCTTCATGTCCACCGCCCCCAAGATGGCGGTATTCGCCGTGCTGCTGCGGATTCTGTTCGTCACCGAAGGACCGTCTCTGCTGGTGCACTCGCGTCCCGTGTGGTTCTGGTGGGTGTGGGCTTCGGCGGCGGTCTCCATGACCCTGGGCAATCTGGGCGCGCTGGTGCAGAACAACGTCAAGCGCATGCTGGCTTACTCCGCCATCGCCCACGCCGGCTACCTGCTGGTAGCCTTTGCCGCCGCGCCCGAGGCGGGCATTTCCGCTGCCATGTTCTACGCCGCCTCCTACACGGCTATGAACCTGGGCGCCTTCATCGTGGTCAGCCACTTCGCGAACGCGGGCGAGCGCTACGTCACGCTCGACGATTACACCGGCCTGGGCCGCCGCTCCCCCCTGCTGGCGATGACCCTTACTATCTTTTTGATTTCTTTGATTGGGATTCCGGCCACCGCCGGCTTCTTTGCCAAGTTTTACGTCTTCAGCGCGGCGCTGAAGGCCAATCTGATTTGGCTGACCATCATTGCGGTGGTCAACAGCGCCATCGGCGCTTACTACTACCTGCGCGTGATCGTCTCTATGTACATGCGCGATGCCACGCAGGAAGTTCCCGTCATGCGCGTGCCCGTGGGCGTAACCGCCACCCTCCTGTGCAGTGCAGCTGCCGTGATTTATCTGGGAATTCTGCCCGGGCGGGTTTTGGAGTTTGCCACCCGCTCTGCGCAAAGCCTGCTGCGGTAGCAGGTGCGATGTTACCGAGCGCTTTCCTGCCCAATCCTCAGTTCGCTGCGTTCGTGTCCGGGTGAATTAAACGGACCGGAATCGCGCCCGGCCCGGAAGCCATGGAGCCCGGACCGCTGCCGCCGCCATTTCCCGTGCAGGAGTTGGTCATGCTGATGAACTGCGCGGTGACGTATTTATTCTGCCCTTGAAGGGTTATCGAATCCAGGAATATCTGCGCAAAGCCGGCGATGGGTATGGTCTGCGTGCTTCCATTAATCGGCGGATAGCCTGTTGGCGGACAGTCGTCCCAGATTGCCATTGTCACAACAGAGGGGCTTGAGCTGTACACTTGGCCGGTTGGAGTGTAGGTGTAGTCTCCAGGGTAGTAAGTTCCATTTACGGGATACCAGGCCCAGTCGTTGTTGGCACCGAGTTGCCCGATCAGCGTCTGAACCGGAGGCGGCTGACCCCTCCCCACATCGCCGAGGGTAGCGCCCGTCTTCGGCCCCAGCTCGCTGCTGCAACTGATCTGCACACTGTTGCAACTCAAGATCCAGGCGGAGAGGTCAGAGGCCGGGTAGCCGATTGAGACCGGGTCAATGAGTCCCCATTGTGACGCCGTACAATTCGGAGGATTCACGCACAGTGTGTTTCCCGATTGGTACAGCGTGATTGTCTGCCCGACGGTTGGCGGCGGATTGGTACACGATCCCCCTAAAAGGATTGACTTCTGGATCCACAGCGGCCGCAGGCAGGTGGTTCCTCCCACACTTCCCGGCGCCGCTTCCCCGATGGCGTGCGCGCCTATGGGAACTTGCCGCCACTTCTGTCCCAGAATCCTGAGGAAGAACGTAGGCACGGTGGCATTCACATCCACCCGCACCCGGTAGAATCCGGCAGGCGCTGTGGGGAAGCTTACCGCTACATTGGAAGCGACGAGACTCTGCCCCAGAACCTTGTTCTGTTGGGCGGCCGTTTGCGCATTCACCGTAGCCATGGTCTGAGTGGCCGGGGTGTACTGGGCATAGGTATCCGCTCCTGCCAGAGCGCCGGCATCCGCCGCATGTTGAAGAAAGGTCCGGGCGGTGAACACCGTGCCGAAATCAATCGCGAATCCCAGGATCGCTATCAGCGCCACCATCAGAATCGCGGTCATGGCCACGATGCTGCCCCTTTGTTCTTTCTTCATACATTCTCCTCAGAACAGATCCATCATGGTGGTCTGGCCCTGCAAGGTAACTGTCGGTTGCCTGCGCAGGCCGGGCAGCGTGGGCAGGAAAAAGAACTTGTAGGCGCAGGTTACGGTCACTTGCGCCATCGGTGTGAGAACGGTTTGGCCGCTGGCCAAGGTCAGCGTGCCCGTGATCGCGCCCGTCGCCGGCAGGGTGTTGCCCGGTTGAAACGGCCAGTTGGTGGTCACGTTGTCGCCTGCAGTCCAGGTTGCGCACTCCCCCAGGGTGAAGGTCCCAGTGCCCGGCAGCGCGTTATTGTTGGTCAAATAATTCGAGACCACCTTCTGGATAATAGCGTCGCGATTCGCGGCATAGGCCACGTTCTGCGTAATCGCCATCCGCGTGCCTTCCCGCGCCGCATTGTTTAGGAGTTGGTGCACGCGCAGCATCGAGCCCCCTTCAATCGCCCCCAGCGCCAGAAACACGAGCAACGGCAAAGCCACAGCCAGCTCCGCTATCTCTGCGCCCTTTTCCTTATTGCGTTTCATCAGTTGTTCTCGCTTCGCATGGCTGAGCAGGTCGTCAGATGCAACGTAAATCCCATGATGGGGACGGTTTTGCGGATGCCGACAACGACGTCGGTCTGGCTAAGGGTTGAAGTGCCACTGCTACCGATATAGGCGATGGTGTACGGAACCGGAACCACGCCCACGTAGATATTGTCCGCCGTCTTTATTGTCGGATCCGTGCATCCCGTAATTGCCGGTGGGGTCGAGCCGCCGTAATTGCTGCACTGGGCCAGGCCGCCCAAAACCCCACTTTTCAGGTAATTGCAGGAGCGCTGGGCAATTTCGTTGGTGGTGGGCAGGTTGTAATTGGCATTGGCCAGAGGAGCCACGCCGTACCGGGCGCCCTCGCGGGCAGCGGTGACGATGGCCTGGTAGGAGCTAAAAGCCAGTCCGAACCAGATTATTCCCAACACCAGCAAAAAGAATAGCGGCAGCGCAAGTGCTGCCTCGACGATGGTGGTTCCGTGCTCCGCACCGGCTTGCCGGTGGTTGCGGCCGCCACGGAGAGGGGAGGAACCCCTGGCAGCTGATCTCATTTTTCTACTCCTGCTAAAACACCAGCCACCGCCCGCTGGGTGCAGCGCGCGGCCTTTCACACTTGCGAATTCCCGCGGAACTCGCCTGGGAAAAAAGAGCCTCTGGTGGCGGGATACTTGCCGCTTGCGGGTTCAAAAGATACTACATCACCGTGCCTGCAGCAATGCGACTGAGCGCTGAATTTGCGGTCAGGCAGGGGTACGGCGGTTATCCGCCAATGGCGCTGGCCGTCTCCGAAAAGACGTTGTTCGCCTGGGTGCCGATCAGCCGGATCGTTCCCACCACTATCACCAGAATCACCGCCAGCATGACTGCATATTCGGCGATATCCTGTCCTGAATCATCCATCCAGAGGGTTTTAAGCACATCCATAATTATTTCTCCTGCCTGGGGGGGGAAGAAAACTCTACCCGGCTCTGCCCACCGAGTCAAGGCGGCAATTCTGCTTCCAGCTCATATCGTTTGACCTGTGGATGGCCTGTGAATTACGTGGTGACTATACCCTCGACAGGACTG
>Ga0208774_1000006_pt1 | contig 32445 bp, 30 predicted proteins | sample SF_Rice_5C_80N_4_FD_185620 | JGI IMG/M metagenome (GOLD analysis project Ga0208774, IMG submission 185620) | Rice paddy soil microbial communities from Twitchell Island, California, USA - SF_Rice_5C_80N_405 (SPAdes) (version 2) | ecosystem: Environmental > Terrestrial > Soil > Paddy field/soil ... | reverse complement strand
TATCGCGCCCAGCTTAAAGGCTGGAGGTTTGTTTACCTGGAAGATGTGGAGTGTCCGGCCGAGCTGCCGGTGGAGATGACGGCGTTCAAGACGCAGCAGGCGCGCTGGGCCAAGGGGCTGATCCAGACGGCTAAGAAAGTTCTGCCCCAGGTGATGAGAAGCAAGGTCTCCTGGCGGGTGAAGCTGGAAGCCTGGTACCACCTGACCGCCAACATCAGCTACCCGCTGATGATCGCGCTCTCGGTGCTGCTGCTGCCGGCGATGATTATCCGGTTCTACCAGGGCTGGTTCCAGATGCTGTACATAGACCTGCCCTTATTCCTGGCGTCGAGCTTCTCGATTTCCAGCTTTTACCTGGTATCGCAGAAGGTGCTGTTTCCCAAGACCTGGTACCGGTGTCTGGTGTATCTGCCGTTTCTGATGGCGCTGGGCATTGGGCTGACGATTACCAATTCGCGGGCGGTGCTGGAAGCGCTGTTTGGGAAGCAGTCGGCGTTCGCGCGCACACCCAAGTACCGCATCGAATCGAAAGCCGACAGGGCGCGCTCCCGCACCTACCGCCGCCCCCTGGGCTGGGTGCCGTGGATTGAGCTGCTCATCGGAACCTACTTCGTGCTCACCGTGTTCTACGCGGTGGAGAACGAAAACTTCGTGACTGTGCCCTTCCTGCTGCTGTTCGTGATTGGGTATTGGTATACGGGGGTTGATGTCGCTCTTCCAGGGGATTTTCTACCGGCTGACGTTCAGCGGCGAACCCCAGCAGGCCAAGCCATATCCGGTGGGCGTGTAGCGTTTTTCCTCTCAGCGTGGTCCCGATCCGCCGAAGCAAGGCAGGTCCAACTGCTCGGAGGGGCAGCCGGAATTCTGCTGGCAGTGGTAAGCCTGGCGGCCTGCTGGATTCCCGCGCGCCGGGCGACGCGCGTAGACCCCATGGTCGCGCTGCGGTATGAATAGTCCATTGTTCGCTTAAATCCCCACATTTGGCCGGCAAACATTGTCCAGGGAATCAGCGGGCGGAGCGGCCAAATGTGGGGCACCTCGATACCGACTCCTGACGCCTTCTTCTGGTATCCTGTGCCGTTACACAGGTGGCATATGAGCTCGCAGATTATTATCCGCACTCTTCCCTCCCGCTCTCATGCTCTGGCGCGCAATTTGGCGCTGGTGGTGGGCGCCAGCCTGTTTGTGGCGCTATGCGCGCACATCACTCTTCCGCTGCCATTCACTCCAGTGCCGCTGACGCTGCAGAACTTTGCCGTGCTGCTGGTGGCTCTGGTGCTGGGAAGCCGCCGCGGATTCGCAGCGCTGGCGCTGTACCTGGCGGAGGGAGCGATAGGCTTGCCGTTCTTTAATCCCGCCGGCCCGGGAGGGATCGCGCAACTGCTGGGGCCGACGGGCGGATATTTGATTGCCTACCCGATAGTGGCGTTTGTTGCCGGATGGCTGTGGGAACACGGCAGCCGGAGCTTCACTCGGGCCATGGTGGCGGCGGTGGCGGCGGAGGTGGTGCTGTTCGCGAGCGGGGTTTCCTGGCTGATGCTGATCGCCCACGCGCGGTTCGCCCAGGCGGCGGCTTTCGGGCTTTATCCGTTCGTGTTTGCCGAAATCATCAAGGTCATGGCCGCATCGGGCGCCGCCAGCCGCTTTCGCCGTACTTGCCGGGTGAAACCGTGAATCCTGCCAACCCATCGCACATAGCCGAACCGGAAAGCGAGACTGGCGTCCGTGAAATCACTGTGGCTCACAGCCCCGACTCCGACGACGCTTTCATGTTCTACGCACTGGCCACCAACAAGGTGCGGGTCCCCGGGCTGCGCTTCACTCACACGCTTTGCGATATTGAAACATTGAACCGCAAGGCTCACGAGGCGGTTTACGACCTGACCGCCATCTCCTTCGCCGCCTACCCTTACATCCAGGAGAACTACGCCCTGCTCTCCTCGGGCGGCAGCGTGGGCGAGGGCTACGGGCCGATGATTGTGGCCACGCGGCCGTTTTCGGAGAGCGAGGTAAAAAACATCAAGGTGGCGGTGCCGGGCACACTGACCACGGCTTACCTGACCTTGCGGCTGTTCGCGCCCGGCATTGAGACCGCGGTGGTGCCCTTCGACCAAATCATTCCCCAGGTTGTGGAAGGCAAATACGAGGCCGGCCTGATCATCCACGAAGGCCAGCTCACGTATTCCAAGAGCGGGCTGCAGAAGGTTGTGGATTTGGGCCAGTGGTGGCTGAAGATGACCGGCCTGCCGCTGCCCTTGGGTGGCAATGCGATTCGCCGCAGCCTGGGCACAGAAACCATTGCCGGGGTGGCCAGGGCGCTGCGCGGCAGCATCCAGTACGCACTCGACCACCGCGAGGAAGCCCTGGAGTATGCCAAGCAGTTCGGACGCGACCTGGATGAGCAACTGGCTGACAAGTTCGTTGGCATGTATGTGAACGAGCGCACGCTGGACTACGGCCCCGACGGGCGGGAAGCGGTGCGCCGCCTGCTCGACATGGGGCACCACGCCGGCATCATTCCGTATCCAGCCCGGGTGGATTTCGCGGCCTGACCGGCGCCTTGACGGAAAAGCAGGTCCTTCGCTGCGCTCAGGATGACAACAACTAGTATGGCTTCTTACGCGGGCGGGGCGCGCCCGCGCCACAAAAGGTAGGCCGGCGAGACGCCGGTGCCACGGTGAAAGCACTCTTCTAGTTCAACGCGCCCATCCCGTGCATGTGGCCGTCAATTTTGCACAGAGAAGCCTTCTCCGTATTATCAATGCGGTGATGAGCCGGCGGGATAGTGCGTAAGTAGGCGAAGATTGCGTTCAAATCCTGATCGGTTAACCCGTTGAAGGCCCAGGTAGGCATCATCACGTTGAGCTTGCGTCCCTTGACCGAGCCGGTGCGGATCATCCGCACGAACGTAGCTTCGTCATAGTAGGAAATACCGGAGGGGTCGGGAGTGATATTGCTACTGGCTACCGCGTGGCCGCTCTCGTCAAAGATGTTGCCTCCGGCCATGTACATGCCCGGGATGGGCTGGCCGTGGTTGTCGCGGGGGGTGTGACAGCCGCCGCAAATCCCCACCCCGGTCACTAGATATTTGCCGTAAGCCACCGGGTTAGCGGGATCGGGAGCGGCGACCGGAGCCGTTACCGGCTGGGGCACATTGTTGATAAGGCGCGACACAGGAAAAGGCACTTGCGTTGGAGGGAGCTGGTTGTGGGCCGGCGGCTGCGCGCGCAGGTAAACGATCACCGAAGCCAGATCTTCGTCGGACATGTGGCGGAAATTCTGGTAAGGCATCATGGGAAACAGCGTCCGGCCATCGCGCCCAATGCCCTCGCGAATGGCGCGCGCCAGTTCGTCATCGGTCCAGTTGCCGATGCCGGTCTCGCGATCAGGCGTAATGTTGCCGGCCACCACGTGGAAGCCGCTCTCGTCCGTAAGGGCCCGGCCCGCGCCTTTGGCCTCCAGGAACTGGGGAGTGTCCTTGCCCTTGGCATCGAAGCTGGTGTGGCAGCCGTAGCACAGGGAGACGTGCTCCACCAGGTATTCGCCGCGCTTGAGGCGCTGGGGCGTGGCTTCAAAATGACGGTCCGTGAGGGCACGCTTGCGCGGCCCGATGATGGGGCGCCAGCCCACTGTGAAGGTAATCCCGACCGCCAACAACAACAGCAGAACAACACAAGCGTATCCCGCAAAACGGACGAAGGGTCGTGCAGACATGAGCTATCTCCCTACTGGAAATGAAAGGGCAGGGTACCCCATAAGTTAAGAGTGTTTTACGCGAATCCATAAGGGGGGGTCAATAGTGATGTGGTTCGCCAGGAAGTGAGAAGCTGGGGATCTATTGGAGTTCGCAGTCACCGGGGCTAAAGCCCCCGGGAGCCGTTATAACCAAGAATTCGAGAGCTGAGACGCTGGAACGGTTCTTACTTCACCTCATCGGGGAAGGAAAAGACGGGGTCAATGTCCACGGGCACATCGGCGGCCCTTTGCAAGGAGGCTTTCAGCTCTTCCGGCATGAGGTCGTATTTCTTGAACCAGGCCTCGGCGCGGGCGCGGTCGCCGGTGGCTTCCTGCTGCAGCAACTCTTTGGCGAGAGCTTCCAGGGCGGCCGGCATTTTGGCGTAGTCAATAGCGTAGCGGCCGGTGGCAGAATCGCGGGCAACCGCCTGCTGCTCGGTGAGGTAGTTGAATTCCATCATTTCGGCGCGGCCGTGGGCCTCGCCGGTTCCAAAGCGCACGGTGCGGAGTAGGCCGCCAACGTAGGAAGCGTAATACTCCTGCAGGCGCGATTTGGGAAGCGCGCCATGGTCCACCAGCCACTTCAGGCCGAACATGCCGACGGCGTCGGCTTTGGCTTCTTCCAGTTCGCTGTAGGTAGGGCCAATGGCTTCGCGAATATCGGCTTTGCCCGCGGAAGTGCGTGCGAAGGCCGGGCCCAGGCCGTGGGAGATTTCGTGCAGCAGGGTGCCCGCGAGGTAGCCTTCGCCGGTCACTTTGGCCGCCTGATCAGGGCGCAGGACGCGTTTGGCTACAGGAAGAATCACGTAGTTCACCCGCGCGTCCATGAAGTTCTTGAAGAAAATCTTCTTGGTGCCCTTGGCCTCGTGAATGCGCGCATCATTGGGCAGATTGTCGGCTACTGCCTGGTAGCCGTGGCGCAGGTCGCCGCCGCGGAAGGGCGCGTCCATCACCTCCATGGGGGTGGCCAGGCCGCGCTTGGAGGGACGGTCTTCCGCCGCCAGGGGCAACGCATCCTGTATCTCGGGGACAAATTTCTGGTACAGAGCCAGCTTGCGGCTTTCCGCCTGGTCACGGATAAGCACGGCCGCACCGTAGGAGGTCTTCACCCCCAGCAGGCCGTCCAGGTAGGTCTCATAAGGCGCGAAGATGACGTCGAACTTAGGATCCTTCAGGTCGAGCCAGGCGAGGTCGCTCTGGTAGTAGTCGTCGGTAAGGAGGGCGTCGGCGCGCAGGCGCAGGAAGTTGGCGAAAGTGGGATCGTCGCTCAGGGCAGCGGCCGCACGCAGATCCCGCGCCGCGGGCCCAAGGAGCGACCGGTAGGCGACGTGGTAGGGCACCCCGGCCAATTCCTTGCCCCGCCAGCGCACCAGCGTGTAAGGGCTATAAATCTCCGCCTTGCTCTCAGGATGCTGCTGCACATATTGCTCGATCTGGGCGCGAGTCAGGTCCGGAGGATAGAAGCCGCGCCCCGGCGGCATGGGCTGCATGCCGACGAAGGGCTCGTTGCTGCGCAGCAGGTCGAAGCGCGAGCCGTTGATCATCAGCATGCGGCGCACGTTGGCGTCAATGCGGTTGCTGTTGCCCTCCAGTTCATGAAAAAGGGTGAGGCCGTCGGGGTCGCTCTGCCGCCAGTAAATGTCGTCCAGGTAGCGGCAGGCTTCCACCAGCTTTTGCACCATTTTGCGCTGGCGAGGGGTGAGCCCGGCGGAGCGGAAGGGCATGCGCGCCACCCGCCACTTGGCCAGTTGCTGGGGCAGGCCGGTGGCGAGACCGAGGCGGATGGAAACCGGCTTGTCGCCGGCGCTGCGGTAGGAGCGCGGGGCCTTCTTTTTTTGCGCTGCGACGCCCATAGATAGAACCAGCGTGAGAGCAGCCAGCCAGGGGAAAATTCTCATCAGGAGAATTCTAACAAGGGAAAACCTTCAACGCAGACAGCGCCGGGAAATACCCCTCGGAAGGGAGGCAAGGAATAATCGAAGCCATTCTCTGGTTGAAGCTGCCTACGCGCTCTTGGTTTAAGGCTCTACTACGAATTCAGTGTTGATCCTCTGGATCATGGGCACAAAACCATCCGACACCGGATATCATAAAGAACAATGGAGAATGGGGTGAACATTAACGGCGGGCAGGCGTTGCTGATAGACGCGGATGACACGCTCTGGGAGAACAATATCTACTTCGAGCGCGCCATCGCCCACTTCATCTCTTTCCTGAATCACCAGAGCTACACTGCGGAAGAGGTGCGCGCAATTCTGAATGAGGTGGAGCGCGAATGCATTCTCAAGCACGGCTATGGCATGCACAGCTTTGCCCACGCCCTGGTGGACACCTTCGAGCGCATCTCGCTGGAGCCCGTCACCCCGGAACTGCACCAGAAAGTTGTGGGTTTCGCCCACAGTATCGCGGACCATCCGGTGGAAATCCTGCCCGGCGTTCCGGAGACGCTGCAGTATCTCTCCGGGCGGCACCATCTTATCCTGCTAACCAAGGGAGCGGTTCCGGAGCAATCGGGTAAGGTGGAGCGATCGGGGCTGAAGGATTATTTCGCTGCCGTCGAGATTGTGGCCGAAAAAGATAGCAGCACCTACCGCGAGGTGGTCTCGAAGTATGGCTTGGGCCATGGCACCACCTGGATGGTAGGCAACAGCCCCAAGTCCGACATCAACCCGGCGCTGGCGGCCGGGCTGAATGCCGTGTTCGTGCCCCACGGCAACACCTGGATACTGGAGCACGAGGAACTGGCGCAGGCGGAACTGCCCTCACGCCTGCTGCTGGTGGAGAGGTTCGCGGAGTTGGAGGAGCATTTCTAAGGGAAGTTGGCACTTTGCCGCCGAGGGAATGAGCACTGCCCGGCACAATCACCATTTGCCAAATGCTAAGTGCTAAATGCCAAGTGCCCCCTCTTCGGCACCAAACTAACCACTAAGCACGCTCTCCCTGGCACAGAAGCGCGCATGGTAACCTGAGATTGCTCTGCATTCTCGCCGCGTCCGCGTGGCGGTGACCAAGAACAACTTCCGGCGATTGCTGTTGACGGTGGAGGCGCTCTCCGACCTGGGTCCGCAGATGACCTCGGAGCGCGACTTTGTCCAGATAGCCAGCAGCGCGCTCGCCGCCGTGCTGGAGGCGAGCGGCGCCCGCGAAGGCGCGCTCTTTACCTTCACCGACAAACCCGCCCTCATCACCACCATTGCCGCGCAAGGCTTTACGCTTTTGCCAGAGCCGGCGTTTATTCCCCTGCTGCCCCGCCACGTGCACGCCCTCACCACGACGCGCGGACCGCGCCTGCTGCTGGCGACCAGTTCCGATACGTTTCTCAGCTCCAATGGCAATGTCGCGCCGGAGCTGTTCAAGTGCATTGCGCCGCTTACCGTGGGCGGCAAGCTGGTGGGGGTGATTGCTCTCGGACGCCGGGAAGGCGATGCCGCCTATAGCGAGGAAGACCTGGAGTCCCTGGGGCTGCTCTCCAGCTATGTGGCGCTGGCGGTGCACAACCATTCCCTGCAGCAGACGCTGGCGCAGCGGGTCTCGGAAAACCTGCGCCTGCTGGCCTCCATGCACGGCTTCTATGACAACGCGCTGGAGGCCTTCGCCGCGGCCATAGATGTGAAGCACATCAACATCCACGGGCACTCGCTGCGCGTGGGGCGTTACTCCGCCGGCATCGGCGAGGCCATGGGCATGGAGCCAGGAGAAGTGGCAGCCCTGCGCTCGGCCGGATACCTGCACGATATCGGCAAGGTGGCGGTGGATAAGCACCTGTTTGCCAAGCCCGCCGCCCTGGATCCGGAGGAATTCCGGCTGATGGCCGATCACACGGTGGTGGGGCACCAGATAGTAAGCGGAGTGCAATTTCCCTGGCCGCAGGTACCCGAGGTGGTGCGCTGGCATCACGAACGGGCGGACGGCTCCGGGTATCCCGATGGCCTGCGCTTGGAAGACGTGCCCCTGCCCTCGCGGATCGTCGCCCTGGCGGACGCATTTGACGCTATGACCAGCGAGCGTCCCTACCGCCAGCCGTTGTCACTGGGCGAGACGCTCAGCGAACTGGTGCACCTTTCGCCGCAGAAGTTTGATCCCGCGGCCATGCAGGGCCTGCTCATCCAATTGCGGCGCGATGCCGTGGGCAGCAACCAGAGTCCGTTCGTGGATGAACGGATCGCCTGCAACCTGGCGGCCAGCGACATTGACAACCTGGCTGCCAGCCTGCAGCACAAGCTGAATCATGGGAAGCTGTACCTGACCTAGCAGGTAGCCGGCAGCGGGGCCTTGCCAGGTGGGCGGAACTAACCCGAGGTCGCCACCTTAACTTCCGCAGCCTGCGGTTGAGTCGCGCCCTGAGGATCCTCAACCCGCTGCATCAAGAGCGAAGCCAGCAGCAGAAACACCCCTCCCGCCACTACTGCCGCCAGGCGGTCGTTATGCAGCAGGTGGACCATCACCCAGCCGAAGCCCAGGGAAGCGATGATTTCGGGAATCACGATGAAGAAATTGAAGATGCCCATGTACACGCCCATCTTTTCCGCCGGGAGCGCGCCCGCCAGAATGGAATAAGGAATGGCCAGAATGCTGGCCCAGGCAATGCCCACTCCGGTCATGGAGAGCAGCAGCAGGTACTTATCGTGGATCAGAAATACGGAGAGCAGTCCCAGGCTGCCGCAGAAAAGGCAGAGGCTATGGGCCAGCTTACGGTTCAACAGCTTAGCGAGGGGCGCCAGCAGGAAGGAAAAACCGAAGCAGACGGCGGAATAGAGGGCAAAACAGATGCCGCCCCACTCCACGCCCGCGGCGTATAGGGGCGATGCCTGGTTGGGCGCGCCAAACACGTTGTGGGCTACGGCCACGGGGAAATAAAGCCACATGCAGAACAGGCCCAGCCAGGTGCAGATCTGCACCCAGGCCAATTGCCGCATGGTGCGAGGCATGGCGGCGATGGAGCCCACAATCTGTCGTGCGTTGCGCCACAGCCCAGCGTGGCCGGCCTTGGCGGCACGAAAAGCCTCAAGGTCCTGCGGCGGGTACTCGGGAGTGGTGAAAATGGTCCAGAGCACGGCGCTGAAAAATACCGCCGCTCCTATATAGAAGGAGAGCCGGACGGTGAGCGGGATGGCGTGGGCGGAACCGGTTTGGGAGCTGACGTGGAAAGCATTGGTCATCAGCCAGGGGAGCACCGAGGCGCCCACGGCGCCCAGTCCGATAAACAGGCTCTGCATGGCGAAGCCGCTGGTGCGCTGCTCCTGCGGCAGAATGTCCGCTACAAAGGCACGAAAAGGCTCCATGCTGATGTTGATGGAGGCGTCCAGAATCCAGAGCAGCCCCGCGGCCACCCACAGGGCGGAACTTCGCGGCATAAGGATCAAGGCAAAGGAACTGAGAATGGCGCCGGCAAGAAAATAAGGACGGCGGCGGCCCAGCCGTCCCCAGGTGCGGTCGCTGGCATGGCCGATGAGGGGCTGGACTATGAGGCCGGTTAAGGGCGCCGCCAGCCAGAGAATGGGGATCTGGTCTGGACGCGCGCCCAGGTATTCGTAGATGGCGCTCATATTGGCCATCTGCAGCCCCCAGCCGAACTGGATGCCGAGAAAGCCGAAACTCATATTCCAGATCTGCCAGAAGGAGCGGGCGGGTTTCATGTTCACAACCTCAATTCGGCGCAGCGATCGTACATGGCCGTGAGTTCGCGCAGGCGGCCGCACAGGTCAGCGGTGAGGCTGCCGGGGCGGTAACGCCACTTCCAGTTGTCGCCGACAGTTCCAGGCAGGTTCATGCGGGCCTCGCTTCCTAGTCCCAGCACATCCTGCAAAGGAATAACGACCACGTCGGCGACGGAAGCCAGGACGGCGCGAATTAGTACCCAGTTGATAGGCTCATTTTCGAATCCAAGATAGGCGCGGGCGAAGGCGTGCTCGCGGCGGACATCGTCGGGAGTGCGAGTGCTGTCGGCAGCGCCGGAACTGTTCCACCAGCCGACGGTGGTGTCATTGTCGTGCCCGCCGGTATAGGCCACCAGCTCGCGTTCATAGTTGTGTGGCCGGAAGGAGGGACCCTGGGGATCGTTGCCGAAGGCGAATTGCAGCAGGCTCATGCCGGGAAAGTGGAACTGCCTGCGGATGGCCTCCACCTCGGGAGTGATGACGCCCAAGTTTTCAGCCACAATGGGAAGTTCGCCCAGTACTCTCTGAACCGCGCGGAACAACTCTGCTCCCGGCCCTTTCACCCAGCGGCCGCTGATGGCGGTGGGCTCGCCGGCCTGGATCTGCCAGTAGGCTTCGAAGCCGCGAAAGTGATCAATGCGCACGATATCGAACAAGCGCAGGGCGGCGCGGAAGCGTTCAATCCACCACTGGTATTCGGAGGCGGCGATAACGTCCCAGCGGTAGATGGGATTACCCCAAAGCTGGCCGGTGGCGCTGAAGTAGTCGGGTGGCACGCCGGCAACGACCGTGGGTTTGCCATCTTCATCCAGGTAAAAAAGCTCCCGGTGGGCCCACACATCGGCGCTGTCGTGGGCTACATAAATGGGAATATCGCCCATAATTCGGATACCACGCTCCCCGCAGTAGGACTTGAGCTTCTCCCACTGGCGAAAGAATTCCCACTGCCAGTACTTGAAGGCGGAGATTTCGACGGCCAGTTCCTTTCGCAACTGCTGCAGAGCGGCCCCATCCCGCCGTCGGAGGGGAGAGTGCCAGTTGGTCCATATGGGCCCGGGCTGGGTTTGCTTGCAGGCCATAAAAACGGCATAGTCGTCCAGCCAGGGGGCATGCTGTTGGCAGAAGGCTTCGAACCGGGCCCGCTCGGGAGCCGACGCCTCTGAGAGGAAGGTTTGCGCCGCACGGCACAGCACCCCCGTCTTGAACTCGATAACCGCTGCGTAATCCACACATTCGTCGCAAAAGCGCGGCGCCTGGCTCAACTGCCTGGAATCCACAATGCCCTGCTGGCGCAGGCTTTGCAGGTCAATCAGCAGCGGATTACCGGCGAAAGCGGAAAAGCACTGGTAGGGAGAATCGGCGTAACCGGTAGGGTTGAGGGGCAGAACCTGCCAGAGCTTTTGTCCGGCGGCGGCCAGGAAATCGGCAAAATCGTATGCGGCCGGCCCCAGGTCCCCGACGCCATCTCCGCCCGGGAGAGAGGTAATGTGCAGCAGGATGCCGCTACAACGAGGAAGCTTCACCGCTCCACACTAAGCCGGAAAACGAAGGTGGAGCAAGGGGATTGCGGCAGCGAAGGGGGCACAGGAGCCACCGGTGACTTACCTGGGCTAAGCCGACTCGCTCGCCGGATTATTGCTGTCTCTTCGTGATGGCCAATTGGGCCTCTGTGCCCAAGGGTGATTTTGCCCGAGATGTGAACTGGCTGCGGTGATTCGGGGCACTCAGGGCCGTGATAGGCGGTGGAGAAGATGGGAGGATGCACCCCTTCCGAACCGCAGCCTACGAAAGCTATCCAGCACTGAAATTGCCCCCTCAGGGCCTGATGGAAACTTATACCCACGCCCGGCATCCAATCAGTATGGGGATCACCATTGCTTGTGACGCGTGCGGGAAGCTTCTGGTACCGGGCATGCTGCACGACCGCGACACCCTGCTGGCGGCCATAGCGGTCCGAGGGCTGGCAGGCGGCGGAGCTGTAGCCGAAGGGCCGGAGGGCGGCATCCTGGTGGCCTGTTGCGAGGCTTGCCGGCATATCCTCACCGCCCAGTATGCGAACGGGCGACCGGCGCTTTACGTGAGCGCAACTGGGGCCACCCCGGACGAGCCTAGTAAGCCGATTTAAGGTATTCTCCTGAAATGAGATGCCCCAGTCACTACGCTGGGCGTCTCAGTATGTTTTAACCGGAGCAGGTGGCCAGGAAGACTACAATGGACCTCGAGCAGGGCTCTGACCTAGCGACTCACTGAATAAGGGTTGACAAGTCTGCCGCGGCTGAGACTTACTAGCTGGTCAGAAAAAGTATTAAATTCGTCGCTGGATGAGGGACGGGCATCGAATTGGCATCGGCGGCCTTCTCACTTGGTAGGAAGTACTGAGTTTTCTAGTCAGAGTACTAAGATTTCCGGTTTTTTGTTCCCGCAGTCTTGAATCCCCATGAATGCTCTTTTGCTCTACCCGGAATGGCCGGACACATACTGGAGTTTCAAACACGCGCTGCCCTTTGAGGGCAAGCGCTCGGCATATCCGCCATTGGGACTGCTGACGGTGGCGTCCCTGTTGCCGCCGCACTGGAACAAGAGGCTGGTGGATACCAACATTCGGCGGCTGACCGAGGCTGACCTGCGCTGGGCCGACGTGGCGCTGCTCAGCGGAATGCTGGTGCATAAGCAGGAACTGCAGAAGCTGATGGAGCGTTGCCGAGCGCGCGGCTTGCGCACCGTGCTCGGCGGACCGATCACCAGCGGCGTGGCCGATATCCGGGAGTACGCCGATCACGTGGTGGTCGGGGAAGCAGAAGACCTGGTGTCGGACCTGGTGCGCGACCTGGAAAGCGGCACCGCGAAACCGCTCTACACCGCTGCCAACTTACCCGACCTGGCGCGCACGCCGTTGCCAGACCTGGATCTGGTGGATCTGAAGAAATACAGCTCGACAGCCATCCAGTTTTCCCGTGGTTGCCCCTTCAACTGCGAATTCTGCGACATCATCGAAATTTACGGGCGCCGCCCGCGCACCAAGGCCCCGGAGCAGGTGGTAGCCGAACTGGAACAGCTCTATGCGCGCAAGTGGCGCGGTTCGGTCTTCCTGGTGGATGACAATTTCATCGGCAACAAGAAGAAGGTGAAAGAGCTGTTGCCCGTGCTGGCAGAGTGGAATACCCGCCATGGGCGCCCCTTCACCTTCTTTACCGAGGCCTCGCTCAACCTGGCCGACGATGATGACCTGCTGCGCATGATGAAGGAGGCGTGCTTTATCCGCGTGTTTCTGGGCATTGAAACGCCGGTGGAGGCCAGCCTGAAGGAAGCGCAAAAGATGCAGAACACGCGGCGCAGCCTGTTGGAGAGCGTACGCCGCATCCAGAGCTACGGCATGGAAGTGATGGCTGGGTTCATCGTGGGCTTCGACAACGATCCGGAGGACATTTTCGAGCGCCAGGTGGAATTCATCCAGGAGAGCGCCATTCCCCTGGCCATGGTGGGGTTGTTGCAGGCCCTGCCGGGAACACAGCTTTACCGCAGGCTGAGCAAGGAAGGCCGGCTGCTGCAGGATGGCGACGGCGACAACTTCGACTGCAACCTGAATTTCATCCCCAAGATGGATCCGCGGCGGCTGGTAGAGGGTTATCGCTCCATTCTGAAGCGCATCTACGACCAGGACAATTACTACGAGCGGGCGCGCAAATTTCTCGCCCGTTACCGGCCGGAGTATCAGCCGCGGCGGGTGTTTTCCGATTACCGCGCCCTGGTGCGCTCCTTCGTCAAGCAAGGCGTTTTCAGCGAAGGCCGCTCCAGCTACTGGAAATTTATTTTCGACGCCGCCACTCGCTATCGCCACGCCTTTGGCACCGCTATCACGCTGGCGGTGATGGGCTATCATTTCCAGAAGATCACAGAGCGGGTGTGCCAGGCGGATTACATTCCGCAGCTTCCCAGCCCGGAACTGGAGCCACTGACGGATTCGTGATGTGGCTCACTGCACCGCACTAATTGCCTGATAGAACCATACCCCGGCGATCACGATGATCAGCACGCCGGAGGCGGCGCCAAAGATGCGAATAAACGGGCCCAGCCGGTCCGCCCTTTGCATGATCTCGGTCTGCTCCTTTTCCATGTGGGATTCAGCCTGATCGAGAAACAACTGGTCATCCTCCTGCATGGTCAAGGTGCCGCGATAGATAAGCAGAACCACCAGGACAGTGGTCAAAATTCCCCACACCGTCAGCAGCCCGAAAAGAGCGGTCATAAGACCACCTCGTTTCATCTGCTCATATTGTCGTCTGTGAGGGCAGGCAGCGCCGATGACCTTAATCACGTCACTGTGTGATGCGGACCACAGCAGGGTAGCCGGCAGCAAAGGCACAACACCGGATTTGCCGCTATGCTTGCGCCCCAATGCCGGCCGGCACATCTAAGAATGGTTGCGTATCCCTTTATAAGGCAGGTCTATCATGGCAATCCACTCCAGTGACCAAGCTGTGGGGGAAGCCGGCAGCCAGAACGTCTCGACGATGCGGGCGCTGGTGTTTCGCGGTCCCAACCAGATTGGAATCGAGCAGGTGCCCGTGCCGCGCGCCGGTTATGGCGAAGCAGTAATCCGGATAACTCTGACCACGATTTGCGGAACCGACCTGCATATTCTCAAGGGCGAGTACCCGGTGCGGCCCGGGCTGGTATTGGGTCATGAACCGGTGGGAGTCATCCACGAACTGGGGCCGGGAACAACAGGCTATAAAGTGGGCGAGCGAGTGCTGGTCGGGGCCATTACTCCCTGTGGCCAGTGCCACTATTGCCTGAGCGGGCACTGGTCGCAGTGTGGCGGGCCTATCGGGGGTTGGAAATTCGGCAACACCATCAACGGCGCCCAGGCGGAATACCTTCTGGTGCCCAACGCCCAGGCCAACCTGGCCAAGATTCCAGACGATCTGACGGACGAACAGGTGGTGTTGCTTGCCGATATCGCCTCCACCGGCTTTTCAGCTGCGGAAAGCGCGGACCTGCAACTGGGCGACAGCGTTGCTGTCTTTGCCCAGGGCCCAATTGGCCTGTGCGCCACGCTGGGCGCGAAGCTGAAGGGGGCTGGGCTGATTATCGCGGTTGAATCCGACGCCAAGCGCTCTGAGATGGCCCGCCGCATGGGCGCGCACTTTGTCGTGGACCCGCAGAAATCGGACGTAGTGAGTGAGATCAGGAAGCTGGCCGGGGGCAGCGGCGTGAATGTGGCTATCGAGGCCCTGGGCATTCAGCGCACCTTCGAAAATGCCCTGCGCGTACTGCAACCGGCAGGCACTCTGTCCAGCCTGGGGGTTTACTCGGGGAAGCTGGAGGTGCCGCTGGATGGTTTTCTCGCCGGTTTGGGCGACCACAAAATCGTGACCACTCTATGTCCGGGCGGGAAGGAGAGAATGCGCCGGCTAATGGAACTGGTCCGCTACTGCGGCGCGGATCTGGCCCCCATGCTGACGCACAGCTTTCCTCTGGACGATATTGTTGAAGCCTACCACTTCTTCGGCGACCGCAAGGATGGCGTTATCAAGGTGGCCATCAGGCCGTAAGGTAAGCAGCTGATATTAGTTGTGCCAATTACTAAGGAGGCCTGATTAAGTCAGTTCCAAATCCCTCAGCGGCTAAAAAGCCGTAAGTACGGTTGAGCAGTTGCGGACGGCCTAGAGGTCGTTCCTTTCAAACAGATGGCTTAATCAGAGTTTCCCTAACTACCAGCTGCTGCTGAACCGGACCTGCTCCTGAGGCGCAGAATGCTGCTGACGCCAAGCCGCAATGCGCCCATCAGCCGCCGCTAATTGGGACTTAGTCATGATGCCGCCGAGGCTCTTTTTGGCTTGGGCAGCGCTTTTGGAGCCTTGGGTAGCCGCCAGGCTGAGCCATTTGCTGGGCGGTGGCCAATCCCTGGCTTGCAGCCATGCGGAGCCAGTTAAACGCGCGGCTGTAGCTACGCTGGACTCCCTGGCCGGAGAAGTAGAGAGCGCCCAAGTTATTCTGGGCGGCGGCATCGCCCTGTTCGGCGGCCATGCGATACCACTTGGCGGCCTGGGAGAAGTCCTGCGCCACCCCCTCCCCATTCTGGTACATGTAGCCCAAACCGTTCTGCGCGCCGGGATGGCCCTGCAAAGCCGCCTTTTGCCACCACAGCAGGGTGGCGGCTAAATCTTTGGCCAGGATGGGGCCGCCACCGCGGTAGGCAGAACCCAAAATGTATTGGGCTTCGGGTTCGCCGGCCTGGGCGCGCTTTTTGAGATCCTGGATTTGCGAGCCGTTCATGACCAGGACTTTGGGCTCGCTGGGACAACGGGGATTCGGATTGTCGCTCGCGGCCACCGGCGCAGGTGCGCACAATCCAAGGACCAAGCCCAGCAAGATAGCAATACGAACTGCAACTTTCACGACATCACCAGCGACGTCTAGCTGACTGATTGGCTTATTTTTGTGTCGGCCTGACGTCCCTCTCAGTGATGGCGGCCACAGGTGACTGTGACTGCCGACACCTGCTGATATCAACTGCAATCCGAGAGTTACGACCCGCTCGCGCAGACCAGAGCGCGGAACGGCGGCAGGTCCGGCGAGTACCAAGGTCATCGCCGGATCCGACGCCTGGGCTTGACCGGATCGGCCATTGTTGGTTATAGTGACGTACGCTTTTATGAGGTCCTTCATCCAGAACGTGGTTCGAACAATGATCATGACAACCATGGCCATGCGAATTACTGTGCTTCTGGAGGAGGGCGCCGGGTAAGCTAAACAGCACTCATAGATACCCAAACCCACCGCCAGAAGCTAAATCTGGCGGTGGGTTTTTTATTGGCGTCGAAATTCGGGGCAGCCGGAAGGATGGCAAAGATGTCGAAGGCAGCAGAAAAGGGAGACCAAAGCGGGCAGGGGCATCTATCAGGGACCGTGGTGCTGAAGTTTGGCGGTACCTCGGTTGAGGATAGCGACGCGCTGCGCCGGGTCGTCGGCATCGTGGCCCAACGAAACCAACCTGTAGTGGTGGTCGTGAGTGCGCTGGCCGGGGTAACCGATCAGCTTCTTGCCGCCGGGGAGCAGGCCGCAAGCGGAAGGCTGTCTGCAGCCAAGGCAAGCCTGCATGCCTTCCAGGAACGGCATAGCCGCTTGGCGGGAGAGCTATTGCCGAAGGCCGCTGGGGAAGCGTTTCAGAGTTACCTGCGGAGCGAGTGCGAGGAAGCGGAGAAGGTGCTGCAGGGGGTAGCCGCGCTGGGGGAGTTCAGCGCGCGCACCTCGGACCGCCTGGTGGGAAAGGGAGAACTCCTCTCCAGCCGTCTGCTGGCTGACGCTTTGCGCACGCAGGGCAGCGATGCCGCCTGGGTGGACGCGCGGGAATGTATGGTTACCGATGAGGCCCATGGTTGCGCGGCCCCGCTGCGCGAGGAAACGGACCTCCGCTTGTGCCAGCAGGTTTCACCGCTGTTGGCGAGCGGGCAGGTGCCGGTGCTGGGCGGCTTTATCGGCGCCACGGTTGAGGGCACGCCCACCACTTTGGGCCGGGGAGGTTCGGATTTTTCCGCCGCCCTGGTAGCTGCCGGGCTGTACGCCGGCGCGCTGGAGATTTGGACCGACGTAGACGGCATCATGACCGCCGACCCGCGGCTCTGCCCCGATGCCCGCCTCATCCCCAGCATCAGCTTCGCGGAAGCAGCGGAACTGGCGCAGGCGGGGGCCAAGGTGCTGCATCCGGCCACGCTGCTGCCGGCCACGGAAAAGAACATTCCCGTGTACGTGCGCAACTCACGCCGGCCGCAGAGCCGGGGAACGCGCATTGTGCCGGAAGGCGCACAGCCGGCGGTACGGGCCATCACTGCCAAGCGCGGGGTGGTGATTGTGGAGGCCCGTTTGCGCCGCCAGGCCGATGCCCAAACCCTGAGCCAGGTGCTGCAGGCCTGCGAAGGCCACAGCCTCCACTTGTGCTCGCTTTCGCGGCACAGCGTGGTTCTGCTTACGGACTCCAAGCAGGCGGTGCGCCATATGCAGCGAGCCCTCCAAGACGTGGCGGAAGTCCAAGGCGAGAATCACAAGGCAATTGTGCGCGTATTCGGCGACCGCATCGGCCGCCGTACCCAGCTCGTCGGGCAGATTTTCCACGCTCTGAGCGGCATTGAAGTCCGCCTCTCCTGCCCCGGCGAAGGCGAGCGCAACCTTACTCTGGTGGTAGACGAAGATCAGGCGGCGGAATCGGTGCGGCGCTTGCACCGCCTGTTTTTCCCCGCGGCCGCAACTGGACAGCCGGAAAAGGAACTTTCCCAGGCAGGTGTGCAATGAACGCCCGTCCCGCTTTTGAAATTTCACAACAACCGGCGCGCCCCCTGGCCGCGCAGCAACCGTGCCGGATTGCACTTTTGGGTTTCGGCACAGTGGGACGCGCGGTGGCCACCATTCTTCAGGGCAGCTCATTTCCACAACTGCGCCTGGAATTCATTTATAACCGCCGGGTGGACCGCAAGCGGGTGGCCTGGGTTTCGCCCCAGGTACGCTGGACTGACGACATCGAACAGGTGCTGGCCTCCGATGCCGACGTGCTGCTGGAGCTGGCGGGCGGAATCGAGCCGGCGTATTCCTGGGCGAAACGGGCGTTGTTGCTGGGAAAGTCAGTAGTAACCGCCAACAAGAAGCTGATTGCGGCGCATGGCCCGGAGCTGCTGGAGCTGGCGCGGCGGCAGGGTTGCCGGCTGGAATTTGGCGCGGCCGTCGCCGGAGGCGTGCCCGTACTGTGCGGCGTAAGCCCCGGGCTAAGCGGCGATCGCCTGCTTCAGCTGTGCGGCATTCTCAACGGCACCTGCAATTATATTCTGCATGCCATGGAGAGCCGCGGAGTAACGCTGCAGGCGGCGCTAAAGGAAGCGCAGCAGCAAGGCTACGCCGAAGCCGAACCCAGCGATGACGTGGACGGCTTGGACGCGCGCGCCAAGCTGGCTATCCTGGTACGCGCCGGATTTCACCTGCAGGTTGATCCGGAACAGATTGCGGCACAATCGGTGCTGGATGTGCGACCGGCTGACTTCCGCTATGCGCGCGAACTGGGCTGCACCATCCGCCAGGTGGCGCGCGCTGAATTGAAATCAGGCACGCTCCTGGCAGAGGTCGGACCCGCGCTGGTGAGCGTTAACTCGCCGCTGGGCGCCGCACGCAACAACCAGAATGTGCTGGTCACCACTGGAAAATATGGCGGCGAGACGGTGTTTGCCGGCGCCGGCGCCGGTGGCCCGCCCACCGCGGTGGCGGTGGTTTCCGACCTGCTGGCGGTGGCGGAATCGCGCCCTGTAGCCACGCGCGGACCGGCCCTGGTGGCGGTGCCGGTAAGCAATGATTTCCACTGCCGGCACTATGTGCGGGTAGTGCCGGCGGAGAAGACAGACGCGGTAGCTTCGCTGCGGCGCGCTCTGACCGCCAGCGGCATCGGCCTGCGCGGATTGCTGCACCACCCTGACCCGCATGACCGCCGGCCCAGCCTGGCTTTGGCGGTGGAGGAGTGCTCCACCCAGTTGGTGGAGAAAGCATTGCGCCAGGCGCACGACGCCGGACTGCTCGCGGAGCCGCCTTTGCGCATGTGCATAGTGACCAGTTCCTGAAGGGGCACGGGCCGCGCGTCCGAGCCATTTGCCGGGTTACCGGCTTTACAAAAAGCCCAAGTTGCTGTGATGAGGAAGCGATGACAGAGAGATACGAATTGCAATGCCGGGAGTGCCGAACAAGCGTCGGCAACCGGGCCTCGGCGGTGTGCGAGGAATGTTTTTCTCCCCTGGAAGTAATCTACGATTATGACGACGTCCGAACATGCCTGACCCGGGAAGCGATCGCGCAGCGAGCTCCGGGTATTTGGCGGTATCGAGAGCTGCTGCCGATCCCCGACGGGCACGAAGCCACATTGCCCATCGGCTTCACCCCGCTGGTTCCCGCCCCGCATCTGGCCCGCGAATTCCGTACCCGCCGCCTCTTCCTCAAGAATGACTGCTTCTGCTTCCCTACCCTGAGTTTTAAGGACCGCGTGGTGGCCATGGCGCTGGCCCAGGCGCGGCGCTTCGGTTTTGAAACAGTGGGCTGCGCCTCTACCGGAAACCTGGCCAATGCAGTGGCGGCCCAGGCGGCGCGCGCCGGATTGCGTGCTTGTGTGCTGATTCCCGCCGACCTGGAAACGGCCAAAGTGATCAACACCCAGGTCTATGGCGCACGCCTGGTGCGGGTGGCCGGCAACTACGATCAGGTAAACCGGCTGTGCTCGCAGATTGCCGATTGCTACCACTGGGGTTTTGTGAACGTGAACTTGCGCGCCTATTACGCGGAAGGCTCAAAAACCGTGGGCTACGAGATTGCCGAACAACTGGGTTGGCATCTGCCTGATAATGTGGTGGTGCCCATGGCCGGCGGTTCACTGATCACGAAGATCAAGAAGGCATTCGACGAACTGGTGACGCTTGGCCTGGTGGAACCCAAGACAGTGAAGTTCTTTGGGGCGCAAGCGAGCGGATGTTCTCCCATCAGCACCGCGGTGAAGGGCGGCCAAAGCGATATTGAGCCGCAGAAACCGAATACCCTGGCGCGTTCGCTGGCCATTGGCAATCCCGCCGACGGGCACTATGCCATCAAGACCATCACCGGCAGCGGCGGTTGGGCGGAAGATGTTTCCGACACGGAAGTAGTTGACGCTATGAAGCTGCTGGCGGCCACCGAAGGCGTGTTCACCGAAACCGCGGGCGGCGTGACCGTGGGCTCGGCCAAAAAGCTGTTCACCCAGGGCCGTATTTCGCCCGATCAAACCACGGTGCTCTGCATTACCGGCAATGGACTGAAGACGGTGGAAGCACTGCAGGGGCGGCTCGAATTGCCCGAGCCCATTCCGGCGAAGCTTTCGGCATTCCAGGAGCATATCGCGGATGAGGCGGAGGCGGTGGCAGTGTGAAAGAATCGGGTTTCAAGGTTTCACAAGTTTCAAAGTTTCACAGGTTTCACGCTCTGCTTTTGAAACTTTGAACTTTGAAACCTTTCTCCCGGAAATTACATTTACGGAGCGTATTCATGAGCATCCAGGTTCTGATTCCCACCCCGCTGCGCAAGCACACCAGCGGAGCGGGGCAAATTTCCTGCAGCGCGGGCAGCCTTCCCGAGCTGCTCGGCTTCTTAGGCCAGAGCTATCCGGAGCTGCGGCGGCACATATGTGACGAGCAGGGACAGCTGCGCCGTTTTCTTAACGTTTATGTGAATGAGGAAGACATTCGCTTCCTGGGGGGAAGCGAATACCGCTTTCACGACGGCGACGAGGTACTGCTCATTCCCTCCATCGCCGGGGGCGCGCCAGCTAGCAAATGAGGGGGGGGCCGGCCACCTCCCGCCTGGTGCTGTTAAAAACCCAAGCGGCGCCTGGTGAGGGCGCCGCCTGTCGCAGCTGCTCTGGTGAGCTACTTCTGGCTGATCATCGGCCCCGCCTGCGTGATGCTGCCCTTTACCAACTCGGTCTCGATCTTCAGCTTCTGGTGAGGACGAACCGTGACTTCGGTTTCGAAGGTCTGATACCCCGGCAAAGCGATGCGCACCTTGTGCTTGTCGGGAGTGACGAGAAGCCCGCGCCCCATCCCGTCAAATTCATCGGCGTGGCCGAGGAAGCGGCCATCAATGAACACGGCAGCCCGGCGCGGCTTGACGGAAATCTTCAGCTCGGCGGTTTCCGTGGGCATGGGCAGAGTGGCGTCCTTCACCAGCCTGACCTTCATCATGACTACCTGGCCTGGTTCCAGCACCGATTCGTCGGCGAAGTCCTTGTAGCCGGCCTGGCGCACGGCAAATTCATGTTTGCCGGGAAGCAGAAGAATCTGCTTGTCTCCCTTGAGTTCGTCGAGATAACCCACGTACTGCCCGTCCACCCAGACGCCGGCATTCCTCTCCACGCTGGTGGCTCCCGAGAAGCGAACTTCGGCGAGAATCTGATTGTCTGCCGCCAGCGCGCTGCCCAGGCCTACAAAACACCAGATAAGCGCAGTTGCAAGAAGAGATTTCAACACACTGCTACCTCCGATCAAATTTATTCCCTGGGGTATTCAGTTGAGTGGCGTTAGTGACAGCATGATACCAGCGGCAATCGCGGCCTAGTAGCAATTCAGGTTCTTTTTGTAGCCGGCCCGGTAGCGAATTTCTGTCATCTAAGTATGCGCACCGGAGGCAAGCCATGGCAGACCAGTTGTGGTGGACGGATGAAGACGAGATCGCGCAGGTGCTGGCCGACAAATATCCGCAAATCAACCCGCGCGAGGTGCGCTTGCGCGACCTGTGCTCGTTTGTGGCCGGACTGCCGACCTTTGCCGACGATCCCAACGCCACCAATGAGCAGCAACTGCAGGGCATTCAGGACGCCTGGTACGCCGAATATGAGGACCGGCGACGCCTGGTGTAGGAGCAACGGTTCGAGGGCTTGAAAGTTGTGTCCGTTCGCCGACAAACGCAAGTATCTGAGAATATTAACCTTACAGGCTTAAGGCAGGCAGGAAACAGGCTCGCATCTGTACTACTTCGCTACGAAAAATGGGCCTTTCGTACGTTTCGGAAGCGGCGGCGGCGAACGATAATAGATCCAGCGTATGCGTTTTCGGAACATTCCACAATGAAGAGGCATTTTCCACGATTTGCGGCAAATATGCCCATGGTGGCGACGGTGGTCGGAGACCGCGAGGTCTGCGCTCTGCAGGGCCGCTGCACCGTAGTCTCTGAAGGCGGGCTGGGCGGCGTGTTGCCCGGTCGTATCCCGCTGGGCGACGTTGTGGCCCTGGAGCTCCACTTCCCCAATTCAGAGCGAATGATTCGAGTTCGCGCCGCGATACGGCACAGCCAATACCCGAATTATGGATTGGAATTTCTAACCTTGGGCGAACAGCAGCGCAAGGTGATCGCCCGTTATTGCGAAATGCACAGCCGCCCGGCACGGGCCCTGTTCATTGACATGATCCGCAAATACTTTTTCGCTCAAGAAGATTGAGCCCGCTCAGGAAAAGTGCTGAGCAGATTTGTGCTTGCCTGAAGTTATTTCCAGCAGGGATGCAGCCGTGGTTTGGGCCAGGCGCCTCCCCAGCGGTTCCCACCCGTACTCGCGGTGTTCAGCAGGCAGCCTCAAATGGTCGTCAGTCTCCCGCACCACCTGGCGCAGGTCCGGGCGAGCACCACCCTGCTCCGCAAAGGCCAGGAGGGCGTGATGGGAGTGTTTGCGCTCGATCACCTCGAGGGCGTCAAGCAGTTGGCGATGCGCCGTGCCCTCCCAGATGGCCAGAATCATGGCCTCGCGCAGCCAGCGTTCCACCCGGAACTCCTCCAGCACACCCAGACCGCCATGTACCTCCATGCACCACTTGGCGGTCTGCGCCGCAAACTCCGCCGTCCAATATTTGGCCAGGTGAGCCAGCAGGCGGAAAAGATGATAGCGCTCGGTGTATGGCCGGCGCTCCTTCCAGACTTCGTTCAAGAGTTGCGCAGTCTGCCAGGCAAGGGCAAAACACTGGCGCAAGCCCTGGAGGCGTTCTTCGAACTGGCGGCGCAAGAGAGGATGGTCGAGGATGCGCTTGCCAAAGGCGATGCGCGCTTGAGCAAAACCCAGCGCGTCGGCCAGCGCGCGCTGCGCCAGGGCCGTGCTGCCCAGGCTGTTGGCCACGCGGGAAACATTCAACACCTCCAGGATCAGATATATTCCCTCATCCGCGCTCCCCAGCAGATACGCCTCACTCTGGCGCAGCTCAATTTCGCCGGTGGGAACCGAGCGCGTGGCAACTTTGTCCTTGAGGCGACGAATGGTGTAGTTCAGCGCTCCATCTTCCCGGAACCGGGGCAGCAGGAACAGCGCCAGGCCGCGCACCCCACTGGGTGCGCCTTCCGGGCGAGCTGCCGCCACAGCCAACTCAGCGCCCGCGTTGCTGGCAAAGTATTTGTCCCCTGTCAGGCGCCACAGGTCTCCATGGGGCACCGCTACGGTTTCCACATTAGCGCCCAGGTCGGAGCCACCCTTGATTTCCGTCATCCAGGTTGCGCCCTGCCACACCTGGTCATCCTGCCGCAGAAGCTTGGGCAAGAAGCGCTCCTTCAGGCGATCGTCGCCGTATTTGGCGAGAGGCAGGGCGGTGGAAAGAGACACGGTATAGGGGCACGAGAGGCCACTGTCATAGAAGGCGCTCAAGTAGATGAGCAGGAAGGCGGGCAGGAGCGAATCCTGCTCAAAGGCGCGCCACAGCACGCCCGCTTTGTAGCCCTGCTTCAACATGCGCCAGTAATCTGCGGGATACAGGATTTCATCCACGCGCTTGCCGGCGGCGTCAAACATGCGCAGCCAAGGCGTGCCGCCGCGGTCAACACTGTCGGAGATGGCACGCCCTTCCTGCTCCCACCATTGCTCGTAGTCCTTCAGCACCGGGTCATGGGGAGTGGGACCTATCATTTCCCGCAAGAAGCGATGGGGAGAAGCCAGAGCATCGAACATCGCGCACCCCGCCTTAAGTTTATTTAAAAATGGATTTCGGCAGCATGACGTGAACGCCCACGCTGCCGTCCACCAGTTCGGTGATATCCACGTCCCCGGCCACGCTGGTGAGCATGTAGGCGTCGTCGCGGCTCATATGTCTTTCGCTGACCAGGAAATCAATCATCTGGCGCACGGCGATGCGCGTGGCCTGGTCCAGGTCATGGTCAAAACCCATGCTGATGTAGTGGGTGGGAGTTTCGGCACGGGGATACTTCTGGTTTGTGCCTTTGTGAAGTATGAACTGGAGGGTGCCGACGAGGGAAGTTTCCATGGCGGTGATGTCCACCTCGCCATTGCCCTGACCGGCGTGCCCGTCGCCGATTTCAAAGAGCGCGCCCGGCGCCCACACCGGCAGGTACAAGGTGCTGCCCGCCACCAGTTCCTTGTTGTCCATGTTGCCGGCATGAATGCCAGGCGGAGCGCTATCAACCCGCCCGTAGTCTGGCGGAGGGGCCACTCCCATGCTGCCAAAAAAAGGATGCAGCGGAATCTCAATGCCGGACGCGAACCTGGCCACCATGCGCTCCCGGTCCAGTGCGATGATCTTTATTCGGCTATAAGGGAAGTCTTCCGGCAAAAAGCCGCGGGTGGGAGCAAAAGCGTTGTAGGCGTAAGGGATGGCCAACTCGATTTTCTGGATGCGCACTTCCAGCGTATCGCCGGGCTCGGCGTTTTCCACGTACACCGGACCGTCAAGAATGTGGCCGCCGGGACCCTTGTTCGTTACTTCCTTGTATATTTCGCGCAGGCTTTGCTGCACCTGTCTGGGAGGAAGACCGGCCTTTTCCAGACCAGTGGGGCTGTTGGTGATCAGGGTCTCGAAACTCACTGTGTCGCCGGAACGAATGCGCAGCACGGGAGAAGCAGCGGCATCGTAATAGCCCCAGGCTACCGTCTGGGGAGTGGCCTTCAAGACGTGCTGCTGCGGTCCGGGGGCAACCTGGGCTGCCGCGCCTGTCGCGAGCGCGGAGCAAGATAGCAGGCAAACCACAAAGACTGTGCGCACCTTTTCTTCCTCGAAGCCGGCAGGAAACCGGCCGGCGCGTCAGTATATACCTCGACCCGTGCGGCCTTGGTCCAACAGACAAAAGAGCCAACCCTTGGTGAGTTGGGCGCTGGTGGCACTGGTTGCTCGTGCAAGTAGCGGTGCGCAAAATCCCGTCTGCCGCGCGCACTTACCCTGGGGAGCGCCCGGCATGCCGGATCACTTGCCTGGCATTACGCTTAAGCCGCAGCGGTCTTGGACTTGCCACTCATTTCCGCTTCGGCTTGCAGCCAGTCATCCATATCATGTCCGTCCAGCCGGCCGCGTTGTTCATACAAATCGTAGGCGCGGCGGCGGATTCGCTCATCGAGTTCCGTGGTTTGCACTTCGCTTTTAAAGGGAGTTGGGTCGGAGGTTGAACGGCGACTCATGATTACCTCCTTGCGGGCCGTAATGCCCCTTCTTTATGGGAATAAAACCACGTTAGTCCGCCGACGGCGAGCGGTCAATGCCTCAACGTGGTGCAGCCGCGAGCGCTTCAGGCAGCGCTCTTCTTCGAAGTAATAGCGTAGAAGTCAGCCCAGCGTTGTTCCACATTGTTGCTGCCGCAATGAGGACAGGCAATCTTCTCGCTCTTATCGTGGTCGGCTATGGTCAATATTTTGGAAAACGTCTTTTGGCAAGCCTGGCATTGGAATTCATAAACGGGCATGACGTCCTCCTGGATTTCCTATCTCTTATCTTGAATTGTAGGCGCGCGCGGCAGGCACTTCAACCCGACGACAACGATGACAGGCCACTATTTACGATTTCTTTGCTTTTTTTTGGCGGAAGCGTTCTTGGCTGGCGGCTTCAGCAGCGCCTGCATATCCGTGACGATGTATCCAGCCAGCGTGAAGATGGCAGGTCCATCGGAAGAGCGCGCGTAGTAATCAGTTCCCTTCTTCGCGCCGATTTCCAGGTGGCCCGTGCCGCCCTTCCACTTCAGACTAAGCGACGTAGTCGGTCGGGCCAGGCCGTACTTGGCTGCGTCTTTGCCCTGGACATCGGTGATCGCATCCATGCGCGCGCCTTGCAAGGTATCAATCAGGTTCTGAATGTCGCTTTGCTTCGCCTCTGGCCACTTGCCGTCTTTTCGCTCGAAGCTGGCCTTCCCGCCTTTGTCCTGCAAGGTGAAGCCGGTCAAATTGTCGGAGGAAAAGTGCAAAACGGTGCGGTCCTGCAGGTCGAAGGCGGACTTGACTGCGTCAGTCTTAATGTAGGCAGGCACGGTCACCACTCCCGGGGAATCGCCAGTGCGCAGGTAAACACCGCCGCTCGCGGGCACATCGGAGCCGAATGCGAACCGCAGCTCTTTGCCCTGGGCAAGTTGCAACCGCACGGTACTGGGCTTGTCCAGGCCGAAAATGGCCAGGTCCTTCTGTGGACCGAGTTGTTCCAAAGGATGAACACCGGAGAGCGTGCTCAATAGCGTACCGACCTCGCTGTTATCAGCAGCGTCGGAATAGGGCTGAAGAAGGCGCCAGTTGCTGCCTTGTTTGGAGAGCGTGACCGGCGGGTTAGAGCCGTCCAGGATGGAAATCTGCTGCACCGAAGCGGAATCGAAGGTTGCGAGCGCCGGCGTGGCCGCTTCGGCCGGTTTGCTTTGTTTCCCTAACCAAAGATACAGGCCGCCCAACCCGGCCAGCACCACCACCGCTATCACCAGACGAATCAAGCCCTTCATGCTTCCGCCCCTACGCCCGCCGGCGCTTCCACCACACGCCCACTCCGCTCAGCACGATGAGCAACGGCAGACCCAGCAGAGCCGACCAGAAGACCGCGCGCATCTGCGTTTCCGACAGATTGATGGGCGTGTTGTTGGGCGGCTTCGGCCGGATGCTGATGAAAGCTTCCTGCGAGGCCAGCCAGTTGATGGAATTCAGAAACAGATCCTGGTTGCCATTGAAGCCAACGATGGGATTAATGATGAAGTCCGCGCTGCCAAACACCGCAAAGCGCCCTTCATCATCCGCTTTTGTTCCCGGCACCGTGCCGGCCACCCCTAGCGTCAGCGGTCCATGCCGCGCCGTCTTCGGGTCGAGGCTCACCTGCTGCAGGCTGAAGTTGGTGGCGGCAAAGCTGGCCGCCGAAGTCTCCAGCAGCGGGCTCACGCTGGCCTTGGAATCTTTTTCATCGCCCGGCTCTACCGTGCGCGCATAGGGAAACAGGGTCGCGACCCGGTTCATCTCCTTGGTGATGGGGTGCTCGTCGTAGCTGGCCACGATGGGCATCAACTGGCTGGCTCCGAACAGACGGCCGACGCCGCTGGTGTCCACCACAATATCGGGCGTAAGCTTTACGTCCAGCTTAGTCTGGATGTAGTCCACCAGCGCGCCCTTGGCTTCCGGCCCCAGCAGGAAGAGCACTCTCCCGCCTTGGGATAAGTAGCTGGAGACGGCGTCCACTTCCGGGTCCACCAGTTCGTGGACAGGACCGGCAATTACCAGCACGGCGGCATCCGCAGGCACCTTGGGTGATTGCGCCAGGACCAGCGTTTTCACGGTGAAGTTGTCGTCTTCCAGCGCTTTCTTCACCTGGCTGCAGCCGTGGCGGCCTGCATCGTCGGGATCGTGTTCACCTTCGCCCTGGGCGAAGTACACTACCTTGCGCCCGCCCTTCAGCACCCGTACCAGGGCGTTGGTGACGTCTTCCTCGTTCAGGCTGTTGACCAGTTGCTTGCGGCCCTGGGCTTGCACCACCAGCGTGCCGTAACTCTGAATGCCATATTGCCGCGCTTTATCGGGATGGCGGTCGGGCTCGATGTACTGCACGTCCACTTCACTCGACTGCCGCTGATATTTGCCCAAGAATTCGCGGGCGTGCCCGAAAGCCTCGGCGTGATCAAAATAAATAAGCTGCAGAGGTGTCTTGAGTTCGCGCACCACCTTCACCGATTCCGGGCTGAGGCTATGGATCTGGTTCAGAGTCAGATCCCAGCTGCGGCTGTGGTCGCGGGCGATGTAGTTCACCGCCACCAGGATGGCAATGACCACCAGGGAATAGAGCAGCAGGGGACCTCGATCCGCCCAGCGTCGCAGCCCGGAGCGGACGGCGGGCTTGGTTTCCACCGCTGGATTGTCTTTTTCTTCAGCCATGAACTTCTCCCTCGTAGCCCCTTTATTCCGCCAGTTCCATGCGGCGCGCCGTCAAGAACAGGCCGCCGACGATCAGGCTCAGGTAATAAACAATGTCCTTGGTATCGAGCACTCCCTGGGCGAAGTTGCGGAAATGCGAGGTGATGGAAAGATAGGAGAACAGCGCGGCGATATGGCCGCTGCCGTAAGAGGTGACCCAGTCCGCAACCCACAGCAGCAGGAAGAGGCTGAAGGTGCCGACCGCGGCCACAATCTGGTTGCGCGTCAGGCTGGAAATGAACAGACCCAAGGCCAAAAATGCCGCTCCCAGCATGCCCAAGCCCAGGAAGCCGGCACTCACCGGCTTGAGGCCCAGCCTGGAGTAGTGGGCCACCAGGCCGACGTACAGTCCGGTAATAACCAGGAGCAACAACAAGAGGCCGAAGGCGGCCAGGAATTTTCCCAGCACCACTTCCAGGCGCCGCACCGGAGCCGTCTTCAGCAGTTCCAGGGTTCCGTTGCGCGCTTCCTCGGCGTAAGAACGCATGGTCACCATGGGCAGCAGAAACAGCAGCAGGATGGCGACGTCAAAGAAGAAGGGCTGCAGCAGCATGGTTTGCGCGTCTAAGCCGCCGCGTCCGAACATTCCACCGCCGCCCAGGCTCTGCATGACGAACATGGCCAGCATGCTGTAGAAGAAAAACCCGGCGATCACGGCAAAAAGCGCCAGCACCACGTAGGCGGCCGGGGTTACGAAGTACGACTTCCATTCCTTGCGGATAATGGCCCACATTGCAGACATAAAAGCCTCACCCGCTGGCGGCAGCGGGGAGAGCGCTGCCGGTCAGCGACAGGAAAATCTCTTCCAGGGTCAGTTCAACCTGTTTGAGTTCCAGCAAGCCGTAACCACCCTCCACCAGGGCTCGAGCAATGGCTTCGCGGGTGGCCAGGTCCTTGCTCTCCACACGCAGCCTGACGATCCCATCCTTCTCGCTGATCAGTTCGGCCTTGCCTACGCCGGGCACTTGCGTGATAGCCGCCTGGGCGGCAGCGCCCGCGCCGCGGAGTTCAATCAGCAGCGTATCGGTCTGCTTAACTCGGCGGGTCAGGTTCTCCGGCGAATCCACCGCCACCAGTTTGCCGCGATTGATGATGATGACCCGCTGGCAGGTATTGGCCGCCTCGGAAAGAATGTGCGTGCTTAGAATTACCGTATGGTCGCCGGCCAGGCCGCGGATGAGCTGCCGAGTTTCCAGTATCTGGCGGGGATCAAGCCCGGCAGTGGGCTCGTCGAAAATGAGCAGGCGCGGGTTGTGCAGGATGGCCTGCGCGATTCCCACCCGCTGGCGATAGCCCTTGGAGAGGCGCCCAATCACCCGGCCCCCAACGTCGCGCAGAGCGCAGCGATCAAGAGCCCGTTCCACCGCCGGCTTGCGTTCTCCGGCCGGGACTTGCCGTAGCCGGGCCACAAAGCCCAGATAGTCGCGCACCGTCAACTCGGGATAGAGCGGGGGCAATTCCGGCAGGTAACCGATCTTACGCTTGGCGGCCAGGGGGTCGCGCCGCAGTCCCACGCCCTCAATGCGCACCTCTCCCCCGGTGGGCGGCAGATATCCGGTGATCATGCGCATGGTGGTGGTTTTGCCGGCGCCGTTGGGGCCGAGAAATCCCAGGATTTCCCCGGAGCGGGTTTGAAAGCTGATGTCGTCCACGGCCGTAAGCGGTCCGTAGCGGCGAGTCAAGTGTTCCACTTCCAGCATGGCACCCACAATGGCTGAGGACAGCTCTCCATGTAGGCCCATGCGGCCCTGGACCCGCTGCCTCAGCAGGAAAAATAGTATTTATATCTATACCACATCCAGACCGGCTGCTTGCAAGTCAGCGACGCGGCTCTTCTATCGTGCCACGATGTGTTTCCGTTGACAACCTCGGATTGTAAAGATTCGGCCGGGCCCCCTGTTACCGGCAGGCTGACTGCCGCAAAACGGCAAGAAGGTCAAGGCTGTCTTCCGACGAAAATGCTTGCTGACTGCCCGCTGATTGGTGAGGTTGTGGATTGAACCTACGCTGCCCGTGCGCGCCTGGCAGCCATTGGCCGCGAGGGCGCGCAGATTTTTTTCAGCGTGCTCGCCAGCAAGTCCAAGGCGACCGCATCTTGCTCGACCATATCCGCCAGGGACAGCATGCCCACGAGGTGGCCGTGTTCATCCAGCACGGGGAGGCGGCGGAGTTGATGCTCGGCCATGAGTTCGGCGGCCTGTTTAACATCATCTTCCGGGCTGGCGCTGATGGGATTGCGGCTCATGCACTCGTTGACGACTGTGTGCGCCGGGTCGCGGCGCGCGGCAATCACGCTCCGGCAGAGGTCGCGGTCGGTGACCACTCCCACCAGCTTTAAATCCAGCGAGTCCTGCACTACCGGCAGAATGCCGGTGTCGTACTGATGCATCAGATTGGCCGCCATTTCCGCGGTGCACAAGGGAGTGCAGTAGGCGGGAGCCCTGGTCATGATTTTGCGGATTTTCATAACTGCCTCCGATAGAACTGCCCGGCTGAGGTTATCGGGGCAAAGATGCTGTTACCCGATGATGATTTATGGTTCATCTTCCCTCCCGAGTGCTGTTTGCTGCAGTGATTGCAGTCACTTGAAGATGTGAGCCCCTACATGTTGCAGGGCATGAATCCAGGGCGGGAATAATGAATGAATACCGCAATCACTCGCGGAGCCCAAGGAGACTTGGGGCACACCTGGGCGTGACCCGAGTCACTGCAGGAACGGTCGAATCATTCCATGTTGTAAGAGGATGAAAAACCTACGCCGCAAGGCGGAAAGGCGAGCGTCCTTGCAGGCGGCAGGAACGGTCCTGCCTGGGGTCCTGCTGCTGCTGCCTGCGGGCGGCGTGGATTACGAACAGATTTGGATGCAGGCCATGCTCGCTGTCCTGCTTATTGCGGCTGTAGTTTTTGCTGTCGCCTGGCGCGCGTACGGGAAAAGCACTCAGAAACTGCAAGCCGAGCTCCAGCTTGCCCGGGAGCAGGCGGGAGAAAGAGAGCGGGAACGGGACCTGGCGCAGGGAGACCTGCTGCTGCGCCTGGACCAGGAGCGGGAGCTCAATAAGCAGAAAATGCAGTTGCAGGCACAATTGGCGGACTACGAAAAAAATGCCGCCCTGGCACAAATGGCGCTGGGCGCGGCCCACGAGATCAACAACCCTTTGCTGGGCATTCTTTCCCATCTGGAACTCGAGTTGAAAGTTGCCGTACCGGAGGCGCGGGCCGAGATCGAGCAATGTATTGAGAGCGTGAAGCGGATCTCGACTACCACCCGAGGCTTGCTGAACTATGCCCGCCCCGATCCCCTGCGCGTAAGCCGCATTCAGTTGTCGAGCCTGGTGGCCGAGTTACTGGCTTTTCTGGAGCATCAGCCGCTGCTGCGGCCGCTGCGAGTGGAAAACCACGTGATAACGGAGCTACCCGCTATTTACGCCGATTCGCAACAGCTATCGCAGGTTCTGATGAACGTCCTGTTAAACGCCGCGCAAGCCACGCCGCCGGGCGGAACCATCATCATCGAAGCGGAGTTTATGCCCGTCGCTGCGACCGTAGAAATCCGGGTTTGCGATACCGGCAGCGGCATTCCAGCGGACATCCTGCCACACGTCTTTGAACCGTTCTTCACCACCAAACACGGCAAGGGAACCGGCCTGGGCTTGAGCATCAGCCAGACCTATGTGCGCGGCCATGGAGGCGAAATCCGGGTAGAGAGCAAGGAAGGCGAGGGAACTACGGTGCACATCACTCTACCGGTCCGGGACGAGAGAATGCATCCCACGGTAGAAGAGAACAGCGAGGTCGTAGTCTGAAATGCCGTATTCAATCCTCATCGTGGACGATGAAGAACTGACGCAGCGAACCATAAGCCGCGGCCTGCGCGAGGAGGGCTGGGAAGTGCTGGTGGCCAGTAGCGGGGAAGAAGGCCTCAAAATATTCGCGGCGGAGAAGCCGGAGATCGCCCTGCTGGATTTGGTGCTGCCCGGCCTTGACGGCGTGGGCGTGCTCAGAGAAATCAAGCGGCAGGCGCCGGCCACCGTCGTAGTCATGATGAGCGCATACCGTATGGTGGACCGGGCGGTGGAGGCAATGAAGCTGGGGGCTTTCGACTACCTGGTGAAGCCGTTCCACCTGGGCGACATGGTTGCAACCATGCATCGCGCTACGGAAATGCTGCGGTTGCGGGTGCGGGTCCGGGAGGCGGTGGAGACCGCGAAAGGGCGGTACGATTTCGGCCGGGTTGTAACCAAGAACGAAGCCACCCGGAAGATGCTGGCGGTGGCCCAGAAGGCGGCGGAAGCAGAACGCACCACCATCCTCATCGAAGGCGAAAGCGGCACCGGCAAAGGAGTGCTGGCCCGGGCCATCCACTACGCCAGCCCA
>Ga0208774_1000004_pt1 | contig 36297 bp, 28 predicted proteins | sample SF_Rice_5C_80N_4_FD_185620 | JGI IMG/M metagenome (GOLD analysis project Ga0208774, IMG submission 185620) | Rice paddy soil microbial communities from Twitchell Island, California, USA - SF_Rice_5C_80N_405 (SPAdes) (version 2) | ecosystem: Environmental > Terrestrial > Soil > Paddy field/soil ... | reverse complement strand
GGGCGCAGAGCGCGCGCAAGAAGGGTTCCAGCGGCAGTCGTCAGACCGTGTCCACTCCCGCCCGCGTGAGCGGTCGCCCGGCCCAAAAGCAGGCGGGCACGGGCTCGTAAAGTACCTTCCTCGCATGCAGCAGCGTTGACCTGCCCGAGCGGGTCATTTAGTTTGAAGGTTTACCCTTGGGCCCGGCGCCCGCATGACCAAGAAGCGCATCCTCACCACTTCCGTAGTCGTGGCCATCCTGGCGGCGCTGGTCTACCTGCAGGTGCAGCATTGGCGCGCTTTTGACTGGGCGCGCTTTCGCGAGGCCAGTCATGTTCACCCGCTGCAGATCGTGATCGCGATCATCCTGATTTATTTGACCTATATCCTGCGGGCGGTGCGCTGGCAGGTATTCCTGGAGCCGGTATGCCGGGCGCGCTCAAAGGACTTAATCCCGCCTACATTCATCGGCTTTGCCGGCTTGGCCCTGCTGGGGCGGCCGGGCGAATTTATCCGTCCCTATCTGATTGCAACCAAGGAGAATGTCACCGTTTCCTCGCAAATCGGAGTGTGGACGGTGGAGCGCATTTTCGACATTGGCGCGTTCACCGTTCTCATGGCCATAGCTGTCTTCTTCTCCGCGCCGATCAAAGCCAACCCCTATGTGGGCAAGTTTCAGCTGGCGGCGATAGCCCTTTGCGGGCTGGTGGCTTTCATGAGCATAGCGGCGGTAATGATTCGCCGGCGCGGACCGCAGGTGGCCAGGTTCCTGCACGGGGTGACTTCCAAAATCTCTGCCGGGCTGGCGCATCACGTGGACCAGAAGGTACGAGCCTTTGGCGAGGGACTAAACACCATAGCCGGAGCCAAATCGTTTGCCAAACTGGTGATCCTTTCGCTGATTATCTGGTTCCTGATTGCCGTGGCCTACCGGGAGGTGGCGCACTCCTACCCCCCCGACCCCGGCGAGAAAATCGTGGAAATGGGGCCGCCGTCCGTGGACGTGGAAACGGCCCTGAAAGCCGACCTGCCCGGTCTGGCGGGTGAACCCCTGGACTCCGACACGATCGAACTGCTGAAGCCGGCTTTGCAGGCTAAGGGTTTTGGGATCAAAGAAGAAAAAGGCCAGTTCTGGCTGACACGCAAGGGCAAGGCAGTCAAAAGAATCGGGGACCATCCCCACCTGAGCAACATGGACGTTGCCCATGTGCTGCTGCTGATGGGCTTCAGCATGATCGGTTCGGTGGCGCAGCTCCCGGCGGTGGGGGGCGGCAGCCAGCTGGCTGTGATCAGCGCCTTGCAGGTCATCTATGGAATCCCGCCGGAAGCGGCGGTAAGCTGCGGCATCCTGTTGTGGCTGGTGACCTTCATGGCCTGCATTCCGGTAGGGTTGTTCTTCGCCCATCGTGGACACCTTTCGCTGCGCAAACTGTCGGCGGAAAGTCACGAGGAAGAGGAGCGCGAGGAGGGGCAGGCCGAGCCTTTATTCGCCGGAGCCAATCCTCATCCCCAGCCCAAGGGGCCGGCGGACAACCCAGGGGGAGAACGGCCGCAGAGCACGCGGCAGGAGCATCCTCCGCGGCGTCCGCGTCAGTCCTGAACATTCATTTTTCAGGCGCCTTGATACAATCAACTTATCGCTAACAACTTAGCGCTGCCATGAAGTGTCCTTTTTGCGGATTCGTGAACGATAAGGTGGTAGATTCGCGGGAGAGCAAGGAAGCGGAATCCATCCGCCGCCGCCGCGAGTGCCTGCAATGCGGCAAGCGCTTTACCACCTACGAACGGATTGACGAGATTCCTTACATGGTAGTGAAGAAGGACGGGAGGCGGGAAAAGTTCGAGCGGCAGAAGGTGCTGAACGGTCTGCTGCGCGCCTGCGAAAAACGCCCCGTCTCCATGGGCAAGCTGGAGCAGATTGTGAACGAAGCGGAAGCCTTCGTCATTGATTCGGCGGAACGCGAGCGCAAGAGCAGCGAAATCGGCGAGCTCATCATGAACCGGCTGCGCAAGCTGGACAAGGTGGCCTACGTGCGCTTTGCCTCGGTGTACCTCGACTTCAAGGACGTGCAGGAATTCATGGCCGAGCTGAAGGATCTGCTGAAGACCAAAGAAGGGGTGCCGGCGCTTCCCAAAGGGAAGACCGGAGTTCGCATCTGATTAGAAGATGGCGCACAGAATCACATTAATTCCCGGCGACGGTATCGGCCCCGAGGTTACCGACGCGGCGGTGCGCATTCTGGAAGCCACCGGGCTGAAGTTTGAATGGGAAAGGTGCAACGCGGGGCAGGAAGCCTATGAAAAATACGGCGAGTACCTGCCCAAAGAGCTGCTGGATTCGATCGAGCGCACACGGGTGGGACTGAAGGGTCCGGTGACCACGCCCATTGGAGGCGGCTTTTCCAGCATCAATGTGGCCCTGCGAAAACACTTCGAGCTCTATGCCAATTTCCGCCCCATCCGCAACCTGCCGCACATTCCTACCCGCTATCCTGATGTGGACCTGATCATCGTGCGCGAAAACACCGAGGGGCTGTACTCGGGCATCGAGCATGAAGTGGTGCCTGGAGTGGTGGAGAGCCTGAAAATCATCACGGAGAAGGCCTGCCTGCGCATAGCCCGCTTCGCCTTCGAATACGCGCGCAAGAACCGGCGCAAAAAGATCCATAGCATTCACAAAGCCAACATCATGAAGCTGTCGGACGGCCTGTTTCTGCGCTGCTCGCGCGCCATTTCCAAGGACTACCCGGAGATCACGTATGGCGAGCACATCGTGGACAACACCTGCATGCAACTGGTGATGAATCCTTACCAGTACGACATGCTCCTGCTGGAGAATCTGTACGGCGACATTATCTCCGACCTGTGCGCCGCGTTTGTGGGCGGGCTGGGGCTGGTACCGGGCGCCAACCTGGGCGACAACACCGCCATCTTCGAAGCGGTACATGGGTCGGCTCCCGACATAGCGGGCAAAAATATCGCCAATCCAACCGCGGTGTTGCGCTCGTCTCTGCTCATGTTGCGCCACCTGGGGGAGCACGATGCGGCCTGGCGCATCCGCACTGCGCTAGAGAAGGTTTACCGCCAGCGGGAGAAGTTGACTCGTGACGTGGGCGGCAAGGCCGGCACCTCGCAGTTCGCCGATTCCGTGATTGAAACCATGCAGTCGGAGCCGGTGCCCGAACCGGTCCGCGCCTGAGCGCCGGTTCTTCCCCGCGCCTCCACTTCTCCACCCATTGTCACATGCCATTGTGATTGACGCTGCCCGCCCCCAGGGAGTAACATCGCCCACAATTTCTAGACAGTAAGGACAGCGGCTCATATTCCTGGGGTGGTCTTGGGTCTGTGGGGAACTTGGTTGCTACAACGCGACGGATAGGTGTGGTGCTCTTCCAGTTGGGCGGACCCGACACACTGGAAGCGATTGAACCTTTTCTGTATAACCTTTTCTGCGATCCCGACATTATTGATTTTCCCTTTGCCCGGCTGGGCCGCAAGGCGCTGGCCAAGCTGATCTCCACCACGCGAGCGCGAAAAGTGGAACATCATTACGCGGTAATCGGCGGCGGCTCGCCCATTCGCCGTCACACTGAAGCTCAGGCCCGGGCGCTGGAAGCGCAACTGGCCGGGGCGGGCATCGAGGCCACCTGCGTGGTGGCCATGCGTTACTGGCATCCCTTTACCCGCGAGGCTGCCGCCAAACTGGAAGCGGCGGCAGTGGACGAAATCGTCCTCCTGCCGCTCTATCCGCAATATTCCTCCACCACCACCGGCAGCAGCCTCAACGAATGGAACCGCTGCTTCCAGCCGGGCCCGGTTCCGGTGCGCTGCGTGCGGGAGTTCTACCGTCAACCCACCTATCTGGATGCGCTCGTGGAAAGAGTGGAAGAGGCGCTGGACCGCTTCCCGCGCCGCCAGGAGCCCACACTGATATTCAGCGCCCACAGCGTGCCCACCAGCGTGGTGGAGGCAGGCGATCCCTACCAGAAACAAATTGAGGAGACAGTGCAAATGGTGATGGAGCGGGGGGGCTGGCGTAATCGTCACCGGCTCTGTTATCAGAGCAAGGTAGGCGCCAGCAAGTGGCTGCAGCCCTCGCTGCGCTCCACGCTTCGCCAGGCGGCGGAGCAAGGAGCAGGTCAGGTTTGCGTGGTTCCTATTTCCTTCGTGTCCGACCACGTCGAGACTTTGGGCGAGGTGGACCACGAAGCGCGGGAGGAGGCCGCCCGGCTGGGGATTTCGCAGTTCGAGATGTCCGCGGGGTTGAACGATTCACCTACTTTTATCGCTGCCTTGGCGGAACTGGTAGCAGCGGCTGTCGGGGTTCCGCAAAGCAACCGGAGCGACAGGGAGCGCCTGGTAGCGGCAGACTGAGTGGCGGGGCCGCCGTAGGCGGGATTTATCGCAAAAAAAACGGGGTAAGAACCAATGGCAGATGGGCAATCGAAACCGGCGGGAATGCTGGGGCACCTTCCGCCCTGGCCGCGCAAACCACTGAACAACTCGGTGATCGCGATGGAGCAGGCATACCGCCAGCGCAAAGGGCTCCCTGAACTCAGCGACGCCGAGGTGGAGGCTCTGAAAGCGGGCGTGCCCATGCCCTGGGAAGCAGGCGGCGCGGGCGGGGCCGCAGTTTCGGTGGCCGCAACTGCGGCGGCGGCCGAGGCAGCCGCACCGGCCTCGCCGGCGGCGGTGGCGGTGGCGGAACCCCCAAGCGGCGCTTCCGCCGGGATGACGGACACAGTCAAGGCGCTGCTCGCCTCCTATCCCAAGTGGAACAAGTCTTCAGTAGCAGCGGAGCAGGCGCGCAGAAAGCGCAAAGGACTGCCCCTGCTGAGCGACGCGGAGATGGCAGCACTGGCGGGCGAGGCCCCGGCAGCGGCAGCAGCAGCGCCGGTCGCGGCAGCCCCGGCTGCGGTGGCCGCAACGGCGGCTCCTCCGGCGAGACCCGCAGTTGCGGCAAGACCGGCGGCGCCCGGGGGCCCTCCACCGGTGACCCGACAGGGAGCCGCGGTAAGATACGTTGGCACTCCGGCGGTAGGCACCTCCAAAGCGGCCGCCGCAGGCGGAGTGGCGACCGCCGGCCCCGAGGACACTGACATTGACCGGGTGCGTCGCCGCTTTGTGTGGAGCTGCGTGGCCGCCTTCCTGGGCGCGTGGTTCATCGCCTTCTTCCGCTTCTTTTTGCCGCGCACTCTGTTTGAGCCCAGCACTGTGTTCAAGATCGGCGCACCTTCCGACTACGCCCTGGGCATTGACGAGAAATGGCTGCAGAAATACCGCATCTGGGTGGACCGCCGGCCGGATCGCCTGTTCATTATTTACGCCCGCTGCACCCACCTGGGCTGCACTCCGGACTGGAAGCCGGCCGAGCACAAGTTCAAGTGCCCCTGCCACGGTAGTGGCTACGACGACGAGGGAGTCAACTTCGAGGGTCCCGCGCCGCGGCCCATGGACCGGGCGCACATTGAAATCGCACCCGACGGCCAGATCCTGGTGGATACGTCGCATTTGTACTCCTGGCCAAAAGGCCAGCCAAGCCAGTTCAACGATCCGGGAGCGTTCCTGCCGGTGTAGGGGCGAAGCGCAAGGTCCTTCGACTCGCACGCGCCTCACAAGTTCGGCGCGTGCTCGCTCAGGATGACATTCAGAGAGGATATATGGCTGAGGACAATCAGAACGGCAGCAATGGCAAAAACGGAGCCACCGGGAACGGCGGCGGAGTCAAGCTGCTGTCGAAGATGCGCTCCAAGGTGATGGCCGGGGTCAAAGAAGACGTCCAACTGCTCAAGGCGGATTTGCCTGCTAAGGCCAAGGAGCAGGTAGAACTGGTAAAGGACCCGACCAAGACACAGGTTTACACTTCGATTTTCCGCCACAAGCACGACGACACCCCGCGCAACCGCGCGCTGGGCGTGCTTTCCAACGTGTTTCTGCATCTGCACCCAGCCAAGATCAACCGCGATTCGGTGCGCTACAGCTACACCTGGGGCATGGGCGGAATCACCTTCTACCTTTTTATTGTGCTCACCTTCACCGGAGTGCTGCTGATGTTTTATTACCACCCGGAAAAGGTGCAGGCGTTCCGCGACGTGCTCTACCTGGAGCACGATGTGCCCTTCGGCAAGCTGTTGCGCAACATGCATCGCTGGGCGGCGCACCTGATGGTGATTGCCGTCTGGCTGCACATGTACCGCGTGTTCCTCACCGGCTCCTATAAGAAGCCGCGCGAATTCAACTGGAACGTGGGCGTAATCCTGCTGGTGCTGACCCTGCTGCTCTCCTTCACCGGCTACCTGCTGCCCGACGATCAACTGGGCTTCTGGGCGGTGACCGTGGGAACCAACATGGCGCGGGCCACGCCGCTGCTGGGCAACGAAGGGCCTCTGGGCCACCAGTTGGGGATGACCCCCTATAACGACATACGCTTCGGGCTGTTGGGCGGCTCCATCGTGGACGCCAATGCGCTGCTGCGCTCCTATATCTGGCATTGCATCGGCATTCCGATTGTGGCCTCGATTTTCATGATCGTGCATTTCTGGCGGGTAAGGAAAGACGGCGGCATTTCCGGGCCGGCGCCGGTGATGCTGGAGTCGGAAGTGAAGGAACCGCGCGGCGCGAAGGCTGCCGCGCAGGCATAGCTAGTTTCGAAGTTTCAAGTTTCGAGTTTCGCGGCAATGGTTTTCTGAAATTTGAAACCAGAAACTTGAAACCGGTTTGGGAGGTTCTATGGATTGGCATCAGCTGTGGGAAATAGCATCCGCACCTGACAATGTGCCCATCGTGGCGCTGGTTCCGCTGCTCATTTTTTACACCGCGCTGGCGGTGAGGCAGGCGCGCGCCAATGACAAGCTGATCACGGAACTGGAAGCCAATCCCCAGGAAGCCAAAACGCGCTACCGCAAGACCTGGCCCTTCAAGCCCGGGTGGGCGAAAGAAGTGCACGTGTGGCCGTTCCTGCTGCGGGTGGAATTTCTGGCCGCCATTATCATAACCGCCGTCCTGATGGTTTGGTCCATCACCCTGAACGCGCCACTGGAGGAGCCTTCCAACCCCAACGTGACCATGAACCCGGCCAAGGCGCCCTGGTACTTTCTGGGACTGCAGGAAATGCTGGTGTACTTCGATCCCTGGATCGCGGGCGTGGTCATGCCCACGCTGATCATCGTGGGGCTGATGGTGGTTCCCTACATTGACACCAATCCGCTGGGCAACGGGTATTACACGCTGCGCCAGCGGCGTTTCTCTATTGGAACATTTGCCTTCGGCTTTCTGTTTCTGTGGGTGACCATGATCCTGATCGGCACCTTTATCCGCGGTCCCGGCTGGCAGTGGTTCTGGCCAGGGCAGACCTGGGACCATAGCCGCCTCATCTACGAAGTGAACCGCGATTTGCCTGACCTGTTCGGGATCACTTCGAATATGGGCAAGGTGGTGTTCGGGGCGGTTGTGGTGGGGGGCTATTACCTGCTGGGCGGATTCATAGTTTTCGCCCTGTTCCGGCGCTACCAGCCCAGGGACTACCGGCGCATGAGCCTGCTGCAGTACTCCATCATGGTGTTCTTCCTGCTGACCATGTTCGGCTTGCCGATCAAGATGATCATCAGGCACGCCATGCACATTAAATACGTGTGGATAACGCCGTACTTCAACATCTGAGGAGGCGACGGTGCCGGAGCTACCCACGCCTGACGATGATCCGATAACCAGCAAGTCGTACGCGCTGTACTACGCGGTTGCCACCGCCGTCCTCATCGCCTCCATGTTCTGGGCGCTGTGGGATGAGGCTTACGGGCAGCGGCCCTGGAAGAGCTACCAGGAAGTTTTCAAGCAGCGCTACAGCGCGTTCCTGAAAACCGCGCGGAAGACGTCCAGCCAGTCGCAAAAAGAGGTAGAGTCGAACCCTGACTATCAGAAGCTGGCGGCGCAGTACAAACAGGCGTCCGAGCAGGCTACTCCCCAGATCAACCAACTGCACGACCGCATTGCTGATTTGAGCGCGCAGATTCTAGCGGTGCAGAACGTTTTCACCGACAAGCGTGCTTATGTCAGCGCGGTCACCTATGAAATCGAGACTGACACCGATCCTTCGTCCAAAAAGAGCAAGCAACGCAACCTGCAGAAGTGGGAGCAGCAGCTGTTCACGGTGGTGTTCCCCGACGGCAGCAGAAAGAAGTACAACTTCGCGCAGTTGGAAGCGGAGTACAACGGCCTGAAAGACCAGCGCACCGAAGCCAACAGCCAATTGGGCGACGTTCTTAAGCCCATCACCGCCATCAGCACGGAAATGCAGCAGTACGTGGCCAACCACATGGTGACGCTGACGCCATTGCAGGTCACCGGGCTGGAGAACAAGGTTGAGGAGCTGTCGCCGGCCATACACCAGATCGTGATTCCCGACCCGCGCAACAGCGGCAATCCCATCATGGTGGACCGCTGCGAGTCCTGCCACCTGGGGGTTCGCGAGCCGCTGAAGCTGACGGCGGCCGAAATGGCGGCGCCGGGACAGAAGCCGGATAAGTACGCGCGCGCGTTTGTCAGCCATCCCGACCTGGACACGCTGCTGCAGACTCACGATCCGGAGAAGTTCGGCTGCACCACCTGTCACCAGGGCAACGGCCGGGCCACTACCAGCATGGTGAAGGCGCACGGCACGTACGAGCACTGGCTCTGGCCGCTGTTCCCTAAGGAAAACGTGGAAGCCGGATGCCAGAACTGCCACTCCGCCGACATGGTGCTGATCAGCGGCAGCGCCGGGCAGGTCATCAGCGAGGGCAAATTTCTGTTCCAACAGCGCGGCTGCATGGGCTGCCACAAGTACCAGGGCTACAACAGCGAGCCGGAGGAACTGCGAGGCGCGGACCAGCAGATCAAGCAACTGGAACAGCAGAAGATTGACAATTTGAAAATGGCCGCCGAATACACGCATGAGGGCGACGAGGCGCCGGATAACGCCAGCGCCAACGCTCTTTACACCAAGGCGACAGCGCTGAAGGTTGATAACAGCAAGATTGACGCGCAAATTCATCAGGCGGACCTTACCTCGCGCGATCTGATGCGCGACATGAAGAAGGTCGGGCCCAACCTGAAAGAAATCCGCGCCAAGCTGAACCGCAACTGGATTCCGGTGTGGCTGCACCAGCCCACCGACTTCCGGCCCACCACCAAGATGCCGAACTTCCGGCTGAACGATGAGCAGATCCGGTCCATTGCCGCTTACCTGTGGCAGACGGCGGTGAAGGACCCCATCCCGCATGCCGCCCCCGGCGATGCGGCACACGGCAAGGAGCTATTCGAGACCCGCGGCTGCATGGCCTGCCACGCCATCGGCGAAGGCGACCAGATGCAGGGGGGCGACTTCGCCGCCAACCTCACCCGGGTTGGGGAGAAGGTCAACTACGATTACCTGGTGCGCTGGGTGCACAATCCGCGGCAGCGCATCCGTCCCTACTGCCCGTACGAAAAGAAGGACATCGGGCCCGAGGACTATGCCAAGCACGGCCTGCCCTACGTGGTAGACCTGGACCACACCACCTGTCCCAACGACGGCCACGAACTGCAGGTGGAGAACATGACGGTGATGCCCAGCCTGCGTTTAAGCCAGCAGGACGCGCAGGATGTGGCCAGCTATCTGATCACGCTCAAGGAGAAGGACCCCAACTCTTATCCCGACGCCTCCTACATGGACGACCCCAAGCTGAAGGCGGAGGGCGAGAAATGGATCCGGCAGTTCGGCTGCGCCGGCTGCCACGAAATCTCCGGCTTTGAAGACGATCGCGGCATCGGCACGGAACTGACCCAGGAAGGCAGCAAGCCCATCGAGCGGCTTGATTTTGCGCTGTTCACTGACATGGCCCAGCGCGGTGAGGGGGAACCCATCACCGATCCCGTGGACCGCGCCCGCCTGCCCGAAGGACCGGCCAAGGCTCCCTGGTACACACTGAAGGGCTTTTTCGAGCACAAGCTGGCCGAACCCAACATTTTTGACAAGGGCATGATCAAGTCAGACACCGACAAGCTGCGCATGCCGAATCCCCACCTCACCCCGGAGCAAATTCGCGCCCTCACCACCTTCCTGATGGGCAGCGAAGATACTTCCGCCATTCCCGCCAGCTTTCAGTACGCGCCGGAGGATTCGCGGCGCGACATCCAGGAAGGCTGGTGGGTGGTGCGCAAGTACAACTGCATGGGCTGCCACCAGTTCTACCCCGGGCAAACGACGGTGCTGATGGGCCTGAAGCGCTACCAGGATCCCGACTGGAAAGACCAGTTGCCGCCGCAGTTGCTCACCGAAGGAGCGCGCGTCAGCCCGCAGTGGCTGGCCAAGTTCCTGGCCAATCCCGCGCTTAGCACCACCGACACCAATCGCAACGGCGTGCGCACCTACTTGAAGGTACACATGCCGACCTTCTTCTTCTCCGACCACGAAGTTCGGGTATTGGTGCGCTTTTTCCAGGCGCTCTCCAAACAGCCGATGCCGTACCTGCCGGAGCAGATACCGGAACTGACCGCGAAGGAAACCGACATGGCGCGCAGCCTGTTCACCAGCCAGGCGGCGCCCTGCCTGAAGTGCCACGCCACCGGCGACCCGGCACACGACAAGTTCGCGACCGCGCCCAACTTCCTGCTGGCCAAGGACCGCCTGAAACCGAACTGGGTGGCGCGCTGGCTGCTCGACCCGCAGGCCATCAGCCCGGGCACGTCCATGCCGTCGGGCCTGTTCCGGCAGCAGGGCGGGCATTGGGTGTTCGCCGGGCCTACTCCCCCCTCGTTCCAGGGCTATGAGCAGGACCAGAACGCGCTGCTGATGCGCTACATCTTCCAGTTGACGCCGGAGGAGCAGCACCGGCTCTCGGGCATGATGCCGCGCAGCGCGGCCCCGGCGAAGAAGGCTTCCAACAACGCTCCACGAAAGGGTGTGAGCGGGGCGCTGCGCCATTCCCCTGGAGCGGTGCAAGCTGCTGCTCTGGGCCGCGGTTCGCGTTAGTATAGTTAGTTTGTAAAGGGCTCGCTCAGACCTTCAGAAAGGTGCAACGAAGTCATGAATAAGAAACTCTGGATTATCACGGCAGGATTCTTTGTCCTGCTCGGACTCGTGCTGCTTACCGCGTGCAGCAAAAAGCAAGCCAGCAACGAGGAAGAGCAGAGCGCCGCCACCCCCAAAGCCACGGCCACCATTGACCCCAGCACGGTAGGCAGCGTGCAGGGGACCATCAAATTCGCGGGAACGGCTCCCAAGCCGGTCAAGATTGACATGAGCCAAGACCCAGCCTGCAAAGGCGCCAACGCCTCCGAAGACATGGTGGTGGACAACGGCAACCTGGCGAACGTCTTCGTGTACGTGAAAGATGGCCTGGACAATTACTCCTTCGAGCCGCCCAAGGACGCGGCCAAGATCAACCAGGAAGGCTGCCGTTACCACCCCCACGTGCTGGGAGTGATGGCGGGCCAGACGGTGGAGGTCATAAACGACGACCCCACCACGCACAACATCCATCCCACTCCTAAGGACAACCGGGAATGGAACGAGTCGCAGCCTCCCAAGGCGGCGCCCATTGACAAGAGCTTTGCGCGCCAGGAAATCATGCTGCCAGTGAAGTGCAACCAGCATCCGTGGATGAAGATGTACATCAGCGTGGTCAAGACGCCCTTCTTCGCGGTCACCGACAAGGACGGCAAGTTCGAAATCAAGGGCCTGCCTCCGGGGACCTACACGCTGGCCGCGGTGCAGGAAAAACTGGGCGAGCAGGACCAGAAAATTACCATCGCGCCCAAGGGTTCGCAGACGATTGACTTCACCTTTAAACCGGGTGGAGCAGCGGCCGCGGGCATGGGCGATTAGCATTTGGTAAAATCATCAGTCCTGAGTGGGCCGGGGTTGCCGGCCCACCTATCTTCCTGCTCTCGCTGGCCCATGGGTTCCCAGCCGGCGTAAATAGCGGCGTGGGGCCGCGACATCGAGAAGCCCAGAACGACCGGACCCAAGGAGTATTACTCTGAACTCTCCGCCAACACCCTACAACCGAGCCCATCACCGTTTCTGCATATTGGTGGCCTGCGCCACCTTCCTGCTTCTGATTGCCGGAGCTCTGGTGACCAGCAATGACGCGGGGCTTTCCGTGCCCGACTGGCCGACTTCCTTCGGCTCGCTTTACAAGCTGCCGCGCATGGTAGGGGGTGTGAAGTTCGAGCATGGCCACCGCATGGTGGCGGAATTCATCGGCCTGCTGACGATCATTCTGGCGGTCTGGACCTGGAGGGTAGATCGCCGGGGATGGGTGCGCAAGCTGGGCATCGCCGCACTCGCCACCGTAATCGCACAAGGCGTTCTGGGCGGAATAACCGTCCTGTACTATTTGCCACCCGCCGTCTCTACTGCCCATGCCACCCTGGCGCAAACCTTCTTTTGCCTGGTGGTGGTAATGGCCCTGGTCACCGGACGCGGCTGGACGGAAGCGCCTCAAGGGGAATTGGCGGAATCGCACCGCCTGCGCCTGACCACGCTGGCTACTTTAGCGGCGGCTTCGGTTTACGTGCAGCTGATTCTGGGCGCGGGATTCCGCCACTCCGGTATTAAGCTGCTGCCCCACCTGATCAGCGCGGTGGTGGTCACGACGCTGGTGCTGTGGACCATCACCCGCGTGCTTACGAGCTATGGTTCGGTCGCGGCGCTGCGGCGCCCGGCGGTAGTGCTGATGGCGCTGCTGGTCACCCAGCTGGGACTGGGCTTCGCCGCCTATCTCACCCGCGTGCAGTGGGGCCAGGACGCGGTGCAACCGGAAATGCCCATGGTGGTTTCCACGGTGGCGCATGTGGCGGTGGGAGCACTGGTGCTGGCCTCCTCGGTGGTGCTGGCCCTGCGGGCCTGGCGGCACATGGGATGGGCGCAGCAGGAACGCGAGACAGTTTTGCCCAGAGATTTAAGGAAGGCCGTGAACGCATGAGCAGCGCCAGCCAGCCGTTAGTCCCTCACGCGCAGACCAATGGACCCGTGGCCAGCCCGTTGGCTGTTTCCCGCGGTGGAGTGATCGGGCTGGCGCAGGATTACGGAGAACTGACCAAGGCGGGCGTGACCTCTCTGGTCATGATGACGGCGTGGTGGGGATTCTACTTCGGCGCCTTCAAATCGGGCGTGTCTTCGGTTTCGTGGACGCTGGTGCATGCCGTGGTTGGAATTGGACTGGTAGCCGCAGGCACAGCCGCGCTCAACGAAGTGATGGAACACCAAACCGACGGACGGATGCGGCGCACCGCGCTGCGCCCCCTGCCGGCCAAGCGCATGAGCCTGGTTCACGCGCTGCTCGCCGGCGGCATGCTGACGCTGGGCGGCTCGTTCTACCTCGCGCTCTTCACCAATCCGCTCACCGGCACCCTGACCCTGGCAACTTCAGTCATGTATCTGGCGGCCTACACGCCGCTGAAGAAAATCCATCCCATCTGCACCTTTATCGGCGCCATTCCCGGGGCCATGCCTGGGGTGCTGGGCTGGACGGCGGCGCGCAACCGCCTGGATTGGGAAGCCCTGGTGCTGTTCGGCATTGTCTTTCTGTGGCAGTTCCCGCACTTTTTCTCGATTGCGTGGCTCTATCGCGAAGATTACGCGCGTGGCAGCATCCGCATGCTGCCCGTGGTAGAGGCCGATGGCCGCTCCACCGTACGCAACATCGTGTTCTATTCGCTGCTATTGATTCCGGTCAGCCTGGCGCCAAGTTATCTGGGAATGTCGGGACGAATTTACCTGGTGGGAGCCTTCGTGCTGGGGGTAGCGCTGCTGTGGTTTGGATTGCGGCTGGCCCGGCTGCGCCTGCCGCCTGCGGCCGCGCGCTCCAAGGCGACCGCCCGCCGCCTGTTGCAGGCTACAATTTTTTATCTGCCTTTGCTGTTCGCTTTGATGATGCTCAACATTGCGGCGCGATAGAATAGCTTGTGACCCCCAAAGCCACTGAACTCGCCCCAGCGGAGGAGACGGGCGCCGGAACTGCCCGCAGCTCCGAGCCAGCGGTTATCCTGGTAGACAATATTCGCCACCGCTATGACAACCGGGTGGCGCTGGACGGCGTTTCCTTCCAGGTCCGCTCCGCGGAATTATTCGGCCTGCTCGGTCCCAATGGGAGCGGCAAGACCACGCTGTTCCGCATTCTTTCCACCCTGATGCTGCCCTCCGAAGGCCGGGCCGTAATCCTGGGCCGGGATGCCGCCAAAGATCCCAACGGCCTGCGGCGGCAGATTGGAGTGGTGTTCCAGGCGCAAAGCGTGGACGTGAAGCTCAGCGCCTACGAAAACCTGCGCCACCAGGGCCATCTTTATGGGCTGAGTGGAGGCACCCTGCGGGCGCGCATCCAGGAGATGCTGGGACGAGTGGGCCTGGCCGACCGCGCCAACGAGCGCGTCGAAACCTTTTCCGGCGGCATGCAGCGGCGGGTGGAACTGGCCAAGGGCCTGCTGCACCATCCTTCGGTCCTGCTGCTGGATGAGCCCACCACGGGGCTGGACCCGGGCGCGCGCCGCGACGTTTGGCAGTACCTGCGCATTCTGCGGGACGAAGAACATGTCACCGTGATAGTGACCACGCACCTGATGGAAGAGGCCGAGCGCTGCGACCGCCTCGCCATCCTTAACCAGGGCAAGGTGGTGGCCCTGGGCACCCCGGCAGAGTTGAAGCACGAAATCGGCGGCGACGTGATTCTGCTGGAGGCCGGGGAACCGGAGTCGCTGGCCGAGCGCATTCGCGCCCGCTTCTCCGTGCAGGCCGCCGTGCTCGCCGGCAAGGTGCGCATCGAGCGCGAAAATGGCCACCGTTTTCTCACCGACGTGGTGGAAGCCTTCCCGGGAGAGATTCAGTCGGTTTCCGTCAGCAAGCCGACTCTGGAAGACGTGTTTATACATCGCACCGGACACCGCTTCTGGACGGAGGCCAACGGCGAGGCGGCAAAGGCGCAGAAGAAACATTAGGGAGGCGAAATGCTGGTATGGGTTGCGCTGTCGGTCGCACTGGGAGTGCTTCCCCTGGTAGGCATCGGGGAACTGTTTTCCAACGGCTTCTCGTTTACCGTGGGCGGTCTGTTCATGACCCTGATTCTGCTGGCCATGTCGGGAATTTTTTTTCAGAGCGCGGTTGCCGGCATGCGGCGGGTTAGAGCGGCTAAAAATGCTCCCGGCGAGCCCTTAAGAGCGGCGCAGGCCGCGGCCGGCACACGGAAAGGCAGTTAGTGGCGACTCAAAGTACAACTCTTCCGGTTCCCGCGCAGGCGCGCACCCTGGGCCTGCTGCCGGCCCTGTCCTTGTGGTGGCGCGAGGTGGTGCGCTTTTACCGCCAGCGCACGCGGGTGGTGGGCGTGATTCTTTCGCCGCTGCTGTTCTGGGTGGTGATCGGCTCCGGCTTCGGCACTTCGTTTAACGCCGGCAGCTCCGCCGGCCAGCAGCATTATCTGGAATACTTCTATCCCGGCGCGCTCATCATGATCGTGCTGTTCACCTCCATATTCACCATGATGTCGGTGATTGAGGACCGCCGCGAGGGATTCTTGCTTTCTGTACTGGTGGCGCCGGTGCGGCGCTCCGCCATCGTGCTGGGCAAGGTGCTGGGCGGCACCACGCTCTCCGCCGCCCAGGGACTGATTTTCCTGGTGTTTGCGCCGGCCATTGGCGTGCATTTTGGCTTGGCGCAGTTTGGGTTGCTGGTGCTGACCGTATTCCTGGTTTCGTTCTCTTTGACCGCGCTGGGCTTCGCCATCGCCTGGCCGATGGATTCAACCCAGGCTTTCCATGCCATCATCAATCTGTTTTTAATACCCTTGTGGCTGCTATCAGGAGCGCTGTTTCCACTGTCGGGAGCTTCGGGATGGCTGCGCTGGCTGATGCGGCTGAATCCCTTGACCTATGGCGTGGAAGCGCTGCGGGGATTGCTCTTCCCCGGCACCAGTTCGCTGGACTATTCGGTGGGCACGTCGCTGCTGATCCTGGCACTGTTCACGGCGGCCATGTTCGGGCTGGCGTTTTTGATGGCCAACCGGCGGACCACCAAACCGGCAGCGTGATGGGGTGGTGTGGCTATTGAAGCGCAACCATAGCCGCGGAACTAATATAGCCGCGACAGCGTGGCGTGATTGCAGCGAAATGCAGAGGTCCTTCGGTCGCGCTTCCTTAGGATGATATGCGGGTTGCGGTGCGGCTGAAACCGCGATCTTGCGAAAACTTTCCGCAATACGCTCCAGGTACTGGGTATTGGGTACTGAGAACTGATGCTCGACTACACCACATTTCCGGCCATCAATGCCACGTTGAACGGCGCCAGCGCGGTGCTGATCGTGACCGGGCGAGGCTTAATCAAGCGGGGCAAGATAGCCGCCCACCGCGCCTGTATGATCGCCGCCGTAGTCGCTTCTGGCTTGTTCCTGGTCTGCTATCTCTACTACCACGCGCATGCGGGAGTAATCCATTTCCAGGGGCAGGGCCTGATACGCCCGGTGTATTTCTCCATCCTGATTACGCATACGATTCTGGCGGCGGTGATCGTGCCGCTGGTGATTATCACGCTGGCCCGCGCCTGGCGCGGACGCTTCGACCGCCATCGTGCCATCGCCCGCTGGACCTTTCCCGTGTGGCTGTACGTCTCCATTACCGGGGTGGTCATATATTTTCTGCTCTACCGTTTGTACGCGCCGGCTCCAGTGGTCACTTCCCTGCTGCCGGGGTAGTCAAACCCGGGCGCACTCGGGATGTGAACTGGTGGTGTATGATTTTGTATTCCAGCATATGTCGGTTGTCCGCTTGAAGATTGACATCTCGGGTACTCGAGGCGACGAGGCCTGGCGCGGGCTACGCCAGTATGACCAGATTCAGAGCGCAGCTTTCGGGCCGCAGTTCGGCAGTAGCGGGCCCTGCCGCCATCCCCAGGACGCGCCCCACAGCAAAGGCGAGTGGATAGGGGCGGAAATCCGCCTGCAAACGCCGCTGCTGGCGCAGTACGCAGTTTCTCATTATCTGGAGCAGGACCGCGTGCTCGATGCCGACGTGCTGGAAGAGGCCCAGCCTGCCTGATCGCCGAGGGCCTCAGGGGCTAAAGCCCGGGTTCCTCTGGTAGCTATTCTGCAGGCCTGAAGGCCTGCTCCACCCAAGAGCCTATGACCGATCCTACCCGTTCACGAGCCGAAGGCCCAGAACAAGCCACATTAGACCAGGGTGCTCCAGTCCGACGGCCGCGCATGTCGTTTCGCACCCGGCTGCTTTTCTTCGGCATCGCCTGGCTCATTGTGCTCATGCCCTTCCTGTTCTGGTGGAGCACCTGGTTTGGCCGGCAACTCTCGGATGCCAAGCTGGACGAGTACCTGCACGACAGCAACAAGCCGCGCCACATCCAGCACGCGCTGGTACAACTCTCGGACCGCATGTCGCGCCAGGACCCGACAGCGAAAAAATATTATCCCGATATGGTGGCGCTGGCCGACAATCGTTCGGTTGAAATCCGCAACACCGATGCCTGGGCCATGGGGCAAGACACATCCATCCCTGAATTTCACCAGACTTTGCTGAAAATGCTGCAGGACCCGGCACTGATGGTGCGCGGCAATGCCGCGCTGGCGCTGGTGCGATTTGGCGATGCCAGCGGCCGGCCACAGATCGTTTCCCTGCTGCAGTCCGCCGCCATTGTCGCGCCCGCAGCCGGCAAGCTGACCGATACCGCCAAGCCGGGCACGGCCGTGCGCGAACACGGCCTGGTGGCCACCATCCGCAGCGGCGACCAAAATGCGGAGGCGCGTTCGCCAATTACTGGACGAGTGGCGGCAGTGAATATGCCACGCGGAGCCCAGGTCACAGCCGGTGACCAGCTAGCCATGGTTGACCCGGGTGAAGACCAGGTTTGGGAAGCGTTGCGCGCTCTTTATGTGATCGGAACCGCTGACGACCTGCCCGCCATCGCGCGCTACGAGCGGGAACAGCCCGGACTTCCCGACCGCATCCGCCAGCAGGCCATTCTCACCGAGCATGCGATCAGGCAGAGGGCGGAAAACCGGTAGTTGGTAGTTCATGCACGACCAACTACTAACTACCAGCTACCAACAGCTTCTCTCCGCTGACACCTGAGTCCTGACTCCCCACTACTGGGAAGACAGAGGCGTGCCTTTGATAGAGGGCGTAGGCGCTGTTTTGTGGTAGCGCAGCCAGAAACCCGCCAGCAGGAAAACCACAATCAGGGCAATTATGGAAGCGAGCATGATACTACCGGGCTTATCCGTCGCTGGTGGCATAAGGTGGAGAGGGCCGGCACCTGGCGCCTGCCCGCGTCCCAGCTGCCCGTTTCGCCTAATTTAGATGCCGGATGTGAATTCCGGGAAAGCTGCCCAGGAACACTGCTATAACGCACCAATCATTTGGCCGCTACAGGTGGGTGGAAAATTGGGCCACATCAATGCAGCCAAATACGGGCACCCGCGCGTTTATTGATGATAGATATTTTCGATTGATGAATTCAGCGCGATTTTGCTCGACTATCAAAGACCAGGACGAAACGATTTCCAATCGTCAATCGGCAATCTTCAATTCCTGCCGGCTCAGTAGGTCATCACGCCGACTTCTTTTTCCACCTCGGTGGTGTCCACCATGGCAATGGCGTCCCAGGGGCAGCCGTCGAGGAAGGCGCCGTCCGGGCCTTTGCTGGTGCACTTCTTACAGCCGATACACAGGATGGGATCGACCTGGATGCGGCCGAAAGGCGGGTGGTCCTCATCCGGCACCCAGAACATGCAGTCTTCCACCGGGCAATATTCCACACAGGCGGGTGAGCCGGCGCAGCCGGTGCAGCACTCGGTTATGACGGCCAGTTCTTTGGGCTTCTTCTTGCGGGGAGTGACTATGCCCTTGGATCGGGGCTCAGCTTTCAGTTCATCCGGCACCATGCCGGGGGCCTTGGGTTCTGTCCCGGGTGCGCTCGCCATAAGTGGAGCGATTATATCTCAGGTCGCGAAAAATTGAGCAAAGTTTATGTAGAACAAGCACTTAGCATAGGGTGTGGCGGTTGGCATTTGGCACTTAGCATTTGGCCAGTGGAGGTCAGTGCCAAACCCCGACCAGAATCTGCAACACCCTTTCAGGACCGAATGCCAATTGCTAAGTGCCAAGTGCGGTTTTGTCAATTACTGGGTTCTGGGGTGTAGGGCGCCAGTTCCCGCTCAATGTCCTCGGGGGTAAGTTTTTCGCCTTCATTGAGGCGTTTGAGCAGGGCGTCAATGTGGTCCTTGGCCTCTTCCTTGCGGAAGTTCTTGATGAAGCCGTCGTAAAAGTGCTCGCCGGAAAGAGCGCGGTTGATCTCAAACTCTTTGTTGGCTTCGTTGAGTTCGGTGAAATACACCACGCGGTATTTGCCGGTGTAGGCAGTCTCGCGGTAGATCTCAAACATTACCTTGTCGGCTTCCATCAGCATGGGACGGGACCTCAAAGCAGTTATTGTACCGGACGAGCCCACAGGGGCTAAAGCCCGTTTCTGTCCGGTCATTCGATCGTGCGGCTAAAGCCGCACGCTTCCACAGTTGGCTGGGAGACTTTCAGCCACACACATGAGACGTAAAGTTACATCTCTACCGCTAGCAAGCCGGCCGGAGGCAGCAATGAAGGTCGGTAGAGACGTTGCCCGCAACGTCTCAAGCATCATTTGGAAATGAAAAAGCCCGGCGTGGCCGCCGGGCCCTTTATCTCGACTTCAACCCTGGGCCCAAAGCTTCAGTCGCCGCTCATCTCAACCAGTTCGTTGGATTGGGCCGGATCGCCTAACGGCGCATTACCGATCTGAATCAGCGCGTCAGCCGGCGCTTGCGGCCGCTCCACGTTCTTGTACTTCTCGGCGATGGCCATTTCCTGGCGCAGTTGCTCTTCGAATTTCTTCAGCTGCTCGTCAATCGTCACCCGCTTCTGCTTCTCGCGCACCATGTCTTCGCGGTAGCGCTTGAGGAAGTAGCCGATGGTCTCCACGCGAATCTTGATCGAGCCGCTGGGCTTGTTTTCGTCAATATCCTTGAAGCAGAAATACGGCGTGCCCGTGTGCTCCACCACTTCTTCGATGACGGTGTAGATAGGAGCGTCGTGGCCGCACTTGAAGCTGGAAAGCTCCAAAGCCACCAGGTTCGGGTGCCGGCCCACGTACTTGGCCGACCACACCTTGCGCGAGGTGTTCTCAGAGTAGGAGTTTTTCCAGGCGTCGGTGACGTCCAGGGGGTGCTGGATGACGCCCGCCTTTACCTCGTCACCGAACAACTTCCAGATAATCTCCTCATCTATGGGCAGGGAATCCTGGGAGAATACTGGGTAGCCGAGCTTCTGGAACTCTTCCAGAATCTCGTGATTGATGCCGGGATCGTGGTGATAAGGCCGGCCCAGCAGCACGATTCCCAGGCGGTCTTCGGCCTCCAGCTTCTTGAGAACTTCGCGCGCCTGGCTGCGCATAATGTCGTCAGAGAACTTATCCAGCGCCTTTAAGCCCTGCTCGACGGCGCGGGAGTTCTCTTCTTCGCTCAGGCCCAGAATGTCCTTCCAGTCGTCGTACATCTGGCGATGGGCGATTTTGTGCTGGTCGAGGGCGATGAGTGTGTCCTTCCAGATGACGCCCTTCTCCTTAAAGAGATCAGCTTCCTTGGTGAAGGCCGCCTTTACCGAGGCCGGGGTGGCCGTCACCGTGGGGCAGGCGCGGCTGGCCTGCGTATTTTTCAAAAACGTTGGCAGCGAATCAATCATGGGGAAGAAAATGATGTCGAGCTGCTTCTTGGGGTGGATCACGTACAGCAGGTTGTGCACGTGCGGAATCCCAACCTTCGAGGGGAAGCAGGGGTCAATGGCTCCGCGCTTGGCGCCTTCCTTGTAGAGCTGCTCGCTGGTGTACTCGGACCAGAACAGGTTCTCCGCCTTCACGCCCAGCGACTGGAAGTAGGCGGTAAAGAAGGGCCCGCAGGAATACATGTTGAGGGCCTTGGGCATGCCGATCTTCAGCTCGCCGCGCTTCTTCATCAGCTCGACGCGCTTCTTCTGCGCCGAGGTGATGGCGAACCTGGGCAGCGGGTCGGCCACTACCGGCGGCTCGTAATCCTTGAAGGCCGCCTTGGCCGCCACTTCCACCAGGTTGGGGTTTTCTTTCTTGATGGCGTCAATGTTGCCCTTGATGACGCGCATCTCGTCCACATTCTCTACCGTTCCCTTTTCGCAGGTGGCGATGATCAGACGCTGCGCTCCCTCGGCCAGCGGCACCTTGGTTTTCGAGGGCGGCTTGTAATTCGGGTTGGGCGATACCGTCTTGACGTCAATGAAGGTGCGCAGACACTTGTTCTTGCAGAAGTAGCAGCGCGTGTTCTCGTTACGCGTGGTGGTGAAGCTGATGGAAGCCACGCCATCCAGGCCGATGAACTCGGTCTGCATTCCGTTCTCCCACAGGCGCACCGCCTCAAAGGCGCAGCCGATGGCGCCGGCTTCGCCGCAGTGCTGATGAACGATTACCTCGGCCTGCACTTCCTTGCCCTTGAAGCGGGATTCGATAAAGTCCACCTGCGACTTCACCGCCGCCAGGTTATGCTGGGTGCCGCCCTGCAGGATGAATTTGCGCCCGATGGCCGACAAGTTGGGAATCTGCGAAACGTACAGCCAGATGTTCTTGGGTAGCACGTTACACAAGCCGGCCATGATTTCTTCAGGCTTCCAGCCCTGGCGCTGGAAGTCCACGATATCGGACTGCATGAACACAGCGCAGCCATAGCCAAACTGCGGGTAGCCTTTGGCGCCGAAGGCGATGTCGGCAAACTCCTCCACCTTGAAGCCAAAGCTTTCGCAGGTGCCCTGCAGGAAGTAGCCGTTGCCGGCGGAGCACTGGGTGTTGAGCTTGAAATCTTTTACGCGGCCATCCTTGAGGATGATGATCTTGATGTCCTGGCCGCCTACGTCGCAGATGACATCCGCGTCGGGATAGAAATGCAGCGCGGCTTGCGTGTGGGCCACGGTCTCGACCAGCGCCACATCAGCGCCGACGGCGTCCTTCAGGATGTCCTTGGCATACCCGGTGGTGCCCACGCCCAGGATTTTGATGGTCGCGCCCTGGTCGGTCACCTGCTTGGCAATCTTGCCAATGACTTCCTGCGTATCCTCAATGGGATTGCCCTTCGAGAGTTGGTAGGTCTTGCACAGAATATTGCGGTTCCTATCCACCAGCACCGCTTTGGTGGAAGTGGAGCCACCGTCTATGCCAATGAAGCCTTCCACCACCTGCCCCGGCTGGAACGTCGTGGGCACAAATTTCTTCTTGGTGTACTTCTGCTTGAAGGCTTCCAGTTCGTCGGGCGTCTTGGCCAGGGCCTGGGCGCCGCCCTTCTTGGCCTTCTCAATAGCGCGGCCCTCGGTGATGTACCACTGCAGCTTTTCATATCCGAGGTACACGCCCACCCCCGGATCTTCCTGTTTGCCAAATTCCACCGCGCCAATGCAGGCGAAGTACTGCGCGTTATCTGGCGTACGCACCAGGTCTTCAGGATTCACGCCTTCGGGCAGCGGGTAATTGCGTTCTTCCCAAATCTTGGGGATGTTGTGCTTCCAGCAATCCCTCATGCCCTTGATGTAGCAATTGGGGCCGCCGAGCAGCAACACCACCGGGCGCAGCGTGTTGCCGCGCGTCAAGACGGAAAGGTTCTGCTGCACGATGGACTCGAACAGCGAGGCCATCAGCTCCGGCGGGGGAACGCCCTGCTTCTGCAGGCTGTTGATGTCGGTTTCGGCGAACACGCCGCACTTGCCGGCCACCGGGTGCAGCTTCAGGCCTGCGTAGCCCATCTGGCAAAGCTGATCCGAAGGAATGCGCAGCTTGGCGTTGATTTTGTCAATCACCGCGCCCGTGCCGCCCGCGCACTTGTCGTTCATGGAGGGCAGCTTCTTCTTTTTGCCGGTCTCCGGGTCTTCCTTGAAGATGATGATCTTGGCGTCCTGGCCGCCCAACTCGATTACCGAACCGCATTCGGGATAGAGCTTTTCCACCGCCAGCGAAACCGCGTTGACCTCCTGCACGAACTTGGCGCCAATGTGCTTGGAGACGGTGCTGCCGCCGGAGCCGGTGATGAAGACGCGGTAGTTTTCGTTCGGCGTCGCGGGAAGGTCCGCCTGGATGGCCTGCAGCATTTCCAGCGCCTTCTCCGGCTGCTTGGTCTCGTGGCGCTGGTAGTCCTGCCAGAGAATGTCGTCGGTTTGACCGTCAATGACGACGACTTTCACCGTGGTCGAGCCTACATCCACACCCATCCACAGCAACTCGTACTTCTTTTGCGGATTCGCTTTTTCAGTTAATCCCGGCATTTATACCCCGTCGTTAGTCATTGGCTGTCGGTCGTTGGCCGCGAAGTGATTGTGTCAGACGGGGTGTTGGACCCGTCCAGACAGGGCGAAGCCCCGTCCCTACACTTCACCCTAGTGCTCTTCCATGTGATACGGCACCTGCGCGCCCATCTTTTCCGCCACATGGACGGCGAAGTTGGCCGCGGTCCCGATTAAGCCTTTGTACTTGGGCACATGGTAGATGGCCTTCGACATCTCCGGATGCTCGGCTACGTAGGCCTTCAGCTCATCCGTGGTCTTGCCGATCTTGTGCAATACCTCTTTGAACTCCAGCTTGGCTTTGGCCTTGGCTTCGCCCAGGGCCATCTGCACCCGGCTGTGGGCGTTGATTTCACCTTCGCCGGAGGTCTCGATGGGCAGGTAAATCATGTCCTTGTAATGCGCCACCACGGCCGACTGCGCGCCGTCCGACTGCGTGGAAGGCATGCAGCCGAAAGGCTTCAGCGAAAGCACCATGTGGGCCAATTCGTGGTTGGTGTAGTAAATGTTCTTGGCGACTTCGAGGTGGCCTTCGCCGCCTTCCGCCCGGGTGTTGTAGTAGGGGTGGCCAACGCGCTGCAACTCGTACTGGTTGACCAGTTTGTGCGCGGTGCCGCCCAGGGCCTCGACAATCTTGTGGTACTCGCGGGCGAAGATCTTCTCCGCCGCCTTCAGCTTGAGCAGCTTGTTGCGGTAGGCCCACTCGATCTTGGCGTGCTTGTCAATGCGCCAGGCCGCCGGCATCACCGCGCCCTCTTCCAGGCCGCGGCGGTCGCGGCCCTTCTGGATGACCTGGTGAATCAGGTAGTTGATCCAGGTGGCGATGGGCTCGACGATAATCTGCGCCCCTTCCCTATTAAGGAAGCGGAACATATTGAAGTTGCCGTCGCCTTCCGTGGTCTGGGCCCAGAACTCGCCCGTAATCTTCACGATGGGCTTGACCTTGAGCCGGTCCACGGGAATGGAGTCGAAGCGGTCGCGGCAGTGGTGCAGGGCTTCGACGTAGTCGTCGCTGTAGAGCTGGTCCAGGAACTTGCCCAGGTATTCGACCGCGCTCTTGGCGGGCAACTTGCTGGCGAACTTGCCCAGCCGGGCTTCCACGCTCCAGGGCGACTTCTTCTTGAGCACCTCGTGCATGTAATCAATCACCTCGTCGAGCACGGCATCGGTCTCGCCGGGGTTCAACTCGAAGGCGCGCACCTGGTGGGCCAACTCGTTGATCACGTCGCCCATGTTCAATCCGTTGAGGATGCTGAGGAAGAAATCCAGGTTCATCTCCAGGCCGGCTTCCGCTTCGGCCTGATTCAAGCCGCCGGACTGCTGGAACAGGAGCACCCGGAACCCGTCGTACCCGGCATTGCGCAGGGCCAGCCGGTACTCGGATTCATACATGCCGAAGCGGCATGGGCCGCACGCGCCGGCGGTCAGAAACACGTAATTGTTGATCAGGTCCTGGCGCTTCTGCCCCGATTCTTCCAGCGTCTGCAAGTACTGCACCAGGTTGCCGACGGTGAAGTAGGTGGGGTTGCATTGGCCATTGTTGCCGTATTCCTTGCCCAACTGGAAGGCCTTCACGTCGGGAGTGGGCACAACTTCACAGCGGTAACCCAGTCCCTCGAGGGCGCCATGGACCAGCTTTTCGTGCTTCCAGGTGAGACCGCCGAAGAGCAGCGTGGTGCGATGGCGCTGGTCAGCGGTGAAGGGGCGTTCGATGGGTTTATGGAAGTGATGCGCCTCTTTTTGGATAATGCCGGCTTCCGTTTCCAGGCGGGCTCGTTCTTCGGCCACGCGCTGGCGAATCATGTCTTCTACCGAGGTGATCTGGACAAGCTCATTGCCGGACACAGGATGCGTCGAAGTGCTCATAACCTCACCTTCCCTGGCAAACAGTGTGAATCATTGATACTCAAGGACTTTTTGCTGGGTACACGTTTCCCTGATTAAAAACGCTACATATTGTTGCCCGGTTTGCCCGCCAGCCGAATCGCTTTGTAGCGAACGGCGGAAATTAGTGGTCCAAGGGGCTGATAGGGGTAGTGAGCGGGCAATAACCATCCTCATTTTCAGTGACTTACAAGCGCTTATCACATCGGCTTGTGATAAGCCGGCCAGGGCCGAAAGCCGCCAAACCGCCACAGTTCCTGGGCGTGCGCTTCCGCCAGCCTGGCCCTCCGCTCCCGGTCAGAACACATTCCTCGGTGACAAGAATCACAGCCAGCTGTTTAGTCCACCAGCGATACTGCCAGCCAAACCGGCACTCGTGTGTGCAGATGAATATCCACCTCGGATTAGACATCGGGGCTGTAAGCCTGAAATTGGCTGCTCTGGGCAACGCCAAGGCCGCCGAACCGTTGGCTCGCCTGACCGCGAAAGCTGATTCGTTCTTTCCGGCCGTGCCGCCGGCGGGCAGCGGACTGGCGGAGGCCGCCCTGGTGCTCTCCCGAGCCCGGCCGATACACGGCAACCCCCTGCAGGCCACTCTGCAGCTGCTGGAAGAGTTCCTGAACTGCGTGCCTGCCGGCAACATTGGCGGGGTGCGCGTCACCGGACTGGGCGGACGGCTGATCGCGGAATCGCTGCACGCCGAATTCGAAAATGAGTTTCGTGCCGTGGCCAAAGGCGTGCGGGCGCTTTATCCCCAGGTCCGCACCGTGTTCGAGATGGGCGGCGAAACCTGCAAATACATCCGCCTCGATCCCGACGGCCGCTCCAGCTACCTGGGAATCGCCGACTACTCGGCCAGCGGCGATTGCGCCGCCGGCACCGGCGGTTTTATCGAGCAGCAGGCCTCGCGGCTGCGCTACGCTGTGGAGGATGTGGGCCCGGCGGCCTGCGGCGCCAGCTGCGCCGCGCGGGTGGCCGGACGCTGTTCCGTTTTCGCCAAGACAGACATGATCCATGCCCAGCAGAAGGGCTATGGCACTGACCAGATCCTGCGCGGGCTTTGCGACGCGGTGGCCCGCAATTTCAAATCCAGCATTGTGAAGGGGCACCAGGTGGCGCCCCCGGTCCTGTTCATCGGCGGCGTAGCCCTGAACCAGGGCGTGCGCAACGCTCTGCGCGAGGTGTTCAAGCTGCAGGAACACGAGTTTCTCGTGCCGGAACTGTATTCCTGGATGGGAGCGCTGGGAGCGGCCCTGTTCGAGGCAGAAAGGCCGGCGTGGCGCCGCTTTTCCGGTATCGAGCGCCTGCGTCAGGTGGCCGCTGCCCGCCAGGACTTCCCTTCCAGCGACCCGCTTTCGCTGGCCAACGTGGAACTCCTGCGCGACCAAGTTTCGCCCGCTCCTCCGTTCGTGAACGCGCACGCAGTGGAAGCCTACCTGGGCATTGACGTCGGATCGGTCAGCACCAACCTGGTGGTGCTCGATGCCCACGGGTGTTTGCTGAAGGAAATTTACCTGGCCACCGAGGGCCGGCCGATTGAAGTGGTCAATCGGGGTCTGGCCGAGATCAAAGAGCAACTGGGCGCGCGGCTCGACATTCGCGGCGTGGGCACCACCGGCTCTGGCCGCGAACTCATCGGCGAACTAGTGGGCGCCGATATCGTGACCGACGAAATCACCGCCCACAAGACCGGGGCCATGCACGTGTGCCGCGAGATGGGCATGGCGCCGGTGGACACGATTTTTGAAATCGGCGGGCAAGACTCCAAGTTCATCCGCATCGAGGGCGGCGTGGTGGTGGATTTCACCATGAACGAAGCCTGCGCCGCGGGCACGGGCTCGTTCCTGGAAGAGCAGGCGGAGCGGCTGGGAATTTCCATCAAAGGCGAGTTCGCCAGGCTGGCTCTGTCCTCGGAGAAGCCGGCGCGGCTGGGTGAGCGCTGCACCGTGTTCATGGAGCGCGACGTTAACGGCCTGCTGCGCAAAGGCGCGAAGGTGGCCGACTTGTGCGCCGGTCTGGCCTACTCAGTCGCCCTGAACTATCTGAACCGGGTAGTGCGCGGGCGCAAGATCGGCGACGTCATCTTCTTCCAGGGCGGCACCGCTTACAACGACGCGGTGGCGGCCGCCTTCTCCCAGATCCTGGGCAAGACCATAATCGTGCCGCCGCACAATGGCGTGATCGGCGCCATCGGCATGGCCCTGATCGCGCGCGAGCGCATGCAGGCCCGCCGCCAGTGCGGCCGTTTCCGCGGCTATGACCTGGGCCAGGTCAATTTTTCCACCCGCGATTTCGTGTGCAAGGCGTGCTCCAACTACTGTGACATGAAGGAATTCGTTATCGAGGGCCAGCGCAGCTTCTGGGGCGATAAATGCTCCGACAAATTCCGCAAGCGTCCGCGCGGCGACCGCCAGCCGGTGATCCAGGACCTGCTTGAATTCCGCGAGCAGTTGCTGGAGCAGGCAGTCGCTTCCGCGCCATTGAAGCCCAATGGCCACGTGCGGCCACGCGTCGGCATCCCGCGGGCCATGTTCTTTTATGACCGCGGCCCTTTCTGGGCAACATACCTGCGGGAACTGGGTTTCGAGGTGGTGACCTCGCGCTCGACTGACGGACGCATGGCTGCTGCCGGAGATGAGCTTGCCATCGCGCAGCCCTGCTTTCCCGTGATTGTGGCCCACGGCCATGTGCAGGACCTGCTGCAGCGCGGCGTGGATTACGTCCTGGTGCCCAACACGCTCGACTACGAAACCCCCGACCCCAGCGTCAAATCCCACCTCTGCCCCTGGAACCAGACACTGCCGTTTGTGTTGCGCGCCGCGCCCAAAATGGAAGACGCGGCCGGCAAACTGCTCGCGCCTACCGTGCATTTCCGCCTGGGAGAGCAACACGTGCGCAAGGGGCTGCAGGAATTTGCGCGAGGCTTGGGCGTAGCTCGCGGAGTGAACCAGCACGCGGTAAGCGCCGCCTATACCGCCCAGCGGCATTTTTGCGAGAGCCTGCTCGCAGCCGGGGAGGGCGCCCTGGCGCAACTGGAGAAAACCGGCGAACCCGCCCTGGTATTGCTGGGCCGCCCCTACAATCTTTACGACCGCAGCATCAATTGCGACGTCCCGCGCAAGCTGCGCACCTTGTACGGCGCCAACGTGATCCCCCTGGACTTCCTGCGGCTGGAAGAGGAGGACATCTCCGAAATTAATGACAACATGTACTGGAACTCGGGGCGTCTGATCCTGGCCGCCGCACGCATCACGCGGCGCTACCCCAACCTGCACCTGGTGTACATTTCCAATTTCAAGTGCGGGCCGGATTCCTACATTAAGTCATTTGTGTACGACGCTTCGGGCAAGCCCAGCCTGCTGCTGCAGTTCGACGGGCACTCCAACGATGCCGGCTTTCTCACCCGTTGCGAAGCCTATCTCGACAGCAAAGGATTCCTGCGATGCAACTCCGCGCCCACCGCTGTATGAAGCCCGCGCTGCCGCCCGGGCACCCGCTGCAGGACAAGACGGTGTACATTCCCGCCATGGCGCAGGGCGCGGTGGAGACATTCGCCGCCGTTTTTCGCTGGTTTGGCATAGCCGCCCTGCCCACACCACCGTCGAACCAGCGCACGCTGGAATTGGGCGCCAAGTTTACCAGCGGCGACGAGTGCTATCCCGCCAAGATCACGGTGGGCGATTTCCTGCGCATACTGCAACAACCGGGCGTTGACCCGAAACAGACTGTCTTCTTTATGGCCACGGCCGACGGCCCCTGCCGCTTCGGGCAGTATGTGCCGTTCCTTCGCAAAACCCTGGCCCAGGCCGGCTTTCCCCAGGTGCAGGTATACGAGGCGAGCACGCAAGATGCCTACCGCGATGTCGCCAGCCTGGGAAGCAGTTTCGAGCGGACAGCCTGGCGGGCGCTGGTAGCCGCCGATATCCTGCGCAAAGCCCTGCTTCAGACCCGGCCATACGAAACCCAGCCTGGCAGCACCGATCAAATCTTTGCCGAGTCGGTCGCTGACGTTTGCCGGGCCATTGAGAACAGTTGCACGGATGCTGACTGCCAGATGCACTCTCTGGTGGAGGCAATGCAGCGGGCGCGAAAGCGCTTCTGCGCGGTGGCCGCGGATTACGACCGGCAGCGGCCGCTGATCGGGGTGGTGGGCGAGATTTTCTGCCGTCTCAACAACTTCAGCAATGCCGACCTGGTGCGCAACCTGGAACTGCAGGGCGGCGAAGGCTGGCTCACCGACATCGCGGAGTGGATCGCCTACTGTAATTCCGAAGTTGCACGCAAGCTGCGGCTGCTTGGTCGGACCATCTCGTTGGACATGCTGAAAAGCACGCTGCGCAATTACATCCAGCACAACGATGAGCGCGCCCTGCTGGCGCCCTTTGCCGAGGATTTTGCCGGATACGAGGAACCTCACATTAGCGAGGTTCTGGAACTGGCGCGGCCCTATTTGCCCAACACCGGGGTGGAAGGCGAGATGGTGGTGAGCGTCGGCAAGGCCGCTTACCTGGCGCGGCACGGTGCGGACGGCATTATTGACATCAGCCCATTTACCTGTATGAATGGCATCGTCAGCGAAGCCATCTATCCCAAGCTGAGCAAACACTACGGCGGCATTCCCATCCGCAACTTCTATTTTGACGGCACTCAGGCTGAGTTGCAGCGCGATCTTGGCATTTACCTGGAACTGGCGCGCTCCTATCGTGAGAAGAAGCCGTATGCGCGACGGTACCCAGCGCGTTTCCAGCAGACGATGGCGGCGGACTGAGGGGGGACAAAAAATCGTAGCGCACCCGAATTATTCATGAGCATCTCACTCTGGGAGGTTGGAGCAGGGCCTTGGCCCTGCGTTAAACCTGCCTAGGGCAAAAGGGCTTTAGGCGCTGAGGTACTTGATGCGGCAGTACAACCTAAAAATACCTCAGGGGCTGAAGCCCGCTTTATTTAGCCTTTTCTTGCAGGCCTGAAGGCTTGCCACCCACATGGCACAGCTAAAACTGTGCCCTTCCAGAATCGAACTATTGCAAGCCACATTCTCATGGAATGGCAGGTTTTCACCACAGTCACAGCTTGGGCTCTGCTAAGATTAGGGCAAATCCCTAGCCGCACAGGCATTCATGCTCCCGGCCCAAGCTCGCGGGATGGGATCACAAGGAGCGTCTCCCATGGCGAAAAGCGTCAACAAAGTCATCCTCATCGGCAATCTGGGCAAGGACCCCGAAGTCAAGTACACGCCCAGCGGCACACCGGTGGCGAAGTTCACCCTGGCGACGAATGAGCGGTACAAGGACAAAGATGGCCAGTGGCAGGACCGCACCGAGTGGCACAACATCGTGGCCTGGCAGCGCACCGCCGAGATTGCCGGCGAATACCTGAAGAAGGGACGCTCGGTGTACATTGAAGGACGCCTGCAAACCCACTCCTGGGACGATAAGACCACCGGACAGAAGAAGTACATGACAGAGATTGTGGTCAGCGACCTGGTGCTGCTGGGCGGCGGGCGCGAGGCGGGCGAAGGCGCTTCGGCTGGGCGGGCTCGGGGAGCTGCGGCCCCGGGCGCCGACTTCGACCAGCGTGCTCCCGAGCCGGATGTGGCCCACTCCACTACCATCACCGACGAAGACATACCGTTCTAACGAGTGAAGTTTGTGGCGCGGGCGCTTCTTCGGCCGGCTCAAGCGGCCGCGCTTTCTCTTCCGCAGCTCTGACCAACACCGCTTCCTTTCCCGCCATCTAAGAGCTTTGAACCTGCTCCTATGAGACTCGGCCCCTTGTGCTTACGCTCGCTGCTCTTTCCCTGCATTTTGGCGCTTGCCCTTTTGCCGCTGGCCGCCTGCGCCCGGCACAATCTAAGGGAGAGCCTGCGGGCCAGCACCGCCGCGGCGCCCAATTCCTGGCCAGTGATGCTGGCCGCTTACCAGCCCTGGTTCGGGGAGAAGAACCACATCAACGTGGGCTACTCCTCCAACGACCCGGTGGAATTGCAGAAGCAGATCGCGGAGGCCAAGAACCTGGGCATCGCCGCCTTCGTGGTGAACTGGTACGGCCCGCGCAAAAGCTTCGAGGACGGCAACTACGCGCTGCTGCAGAACTTGGCCGAAAGGAACGATTTCAAGACGGCCGTCCAATACGACGAGACGGTAGATTCCCCCGGTTCCACGACAGACGCGGTGGTAGACGACCTGCGCTATGCCTACGACCACTATATCGGCCCCCAGGCCGGCCCCTCGCGCGACGCCTACTTGCGCTACGACGGACGACCGCTGATATTCATATTTCCCAAGAACTCAGGCACCGATTGGAACCAGGTGCGGCAGGCGGTGGACTCCTGGCCCGAGCCCGACCGGCCGCTCCTGATCACGCAAGCCTATGGCGGCCGCTATGCCGACGCGTTTGACGGCTTCTATGCCTGGGTGGGACCGGGTGAAAATGGCTGGGCGCCTGATGGCAGCCACTGGGGCGGGGAGTACCTGGAAAACTTCTACAACACCATGAATTCGAAGTATCCGGACAAGGTTGCGGTGGGCGCGGCCTGGCCGGGCTTCGACGACTCCAAAGCCGCCTGGAGCCAGAACCGCCACATCAGCCCTCGCTGCGGCAAGACTTTCGAAGACACCCTGCGCCTGTTCCGCGCCTACTACAACAATTCACGTCCCCTGCCTTTCCTGATGATTAATACGTGGAACGACTACGAGGAGGGAACGGCAATCGAGAAGGGGCTGCCGCGGTGCTGAAGAGCAGCTACTAAGCTCTATCCACTAGCTTTTAGCCAGGATCTAGAAGCTAGTAGCTGGTTGTTACGCCGCTCCGCTGGCCAGCTTCTGGCGCAGATCGGCGGCGATGAGCTGGCCGTGGAAGCGTCCGTTCTCGATGAAAATTTCGTTAGTGCGCGAGCCGGCCACAATCACGCCCGCCACGTAGATTCCGGGCACATTGCTCTCCAAAGTCTCCGGGTCGCACACCGGGCGGCATTGTTCCGGAGAAAGCTCAATGCCCATGCTGGTCAGGAAGTCGTAGTCGGGATGGTAGCCGGTCATGGCGAAGACGAAATCGTTCTTGAGCACGCGCTCGCCTTCCGGGGTGTTGATGCGCACCGCCTCGGGCGTGACTTCCAGCACATGACTGCGAAAGAATGCCTGGATTTCCCCGTTCTTGATGCGATTCTCGATGTCGGGCTTGATCCAGTATTTCACGTGGCTGTGAATGCCCTCTTCGCGAACCACCATGGTGACGCGCGCCCCATGGCGCCACAATTCCAGGGCGGCGATGGCGGCGGAATTTTTGGCTCCTACCACCACCACGTCGGTGTCGTAATAAGGATGGGGCTCGTTGTAGTAGTGCATCACCTTGGGCAGCTCTTCGCCGGGGATGTTCATGAAGTTGGGCAGGTCGTAGTAGCCGGTGGCCACAATCACCTTGCGGGTACAGTAATCGTGGATGGCATCCTTGCGGTCCACCGTGGTCACGCGAAAATCACCATCTGACCCGCTTACGGTTTTTACCCACTCGTACTGACGAACCTTCACCTCATAGTGCTGGGCCACATTGCGGTAATACTCCAGCGCCTCCTGGCGTGTCGGCTTCATGTTGGCCGTATTGAACGGGATGCTCCCAATCTCCAGCAGCTCCGGAGTGGTGAAGAAGGTCATGTTGGCGGGGTAGTGGAACAGCGAGTTGACCAGGCAGCCTTTATCAATGGCCAGAACTTTCAAGCCCGAACGCTGCGCCTCGATAGCGCAGGCCAGGCCAGTGGGGCCGGCTCCGATGACCAGCACGTCGGTCCAAGCGTCTGGACGCGCGTGCGCTTGCTTGCGCGCCACAGGTTCGGGAGACTTTCTGGTCTTGAGCACGGATTTGCGCGCCTGGTTGCTGGGCTTGCGTGGCACAGGTTTCCCCTATGCACGCGATTCTAGCATGCGCATTTTTTGCTTCCCGCGCAGCTACACAGGTCACACAGGCGTGTGCGCTGCTGCCTGGGCGCGGCCGCGACGCTTGCTATAATTTTTGGTTCTCGATGGCTTCGTCTCCGCCATTGCGTTCATCCCTCTTCAGGAGCTAGTCATCATGGCGACCGCGACCAAAAACCTCACGCGCACGGAAAAAGATTCCCTGGGCACCAGGGAAATTCCCGCCCGCGTTTATTACGGCATCCAGACCGCCCGGGCGGTGGAAAACTATCCCATTTCCGGCATGCACGCCCATCCCACGTTCATTCAGGCGCTGGGCATGATCAAGCAGGCCGCCGCAGAGGCCAACCAGCAATTAGGGCTGATAGACGAAAAGCGCGCTCCCGCGATTATCCAGGCGGCCAAAGAGGTGCAGCAGGGCAAGTGGAACCCGGAATTCGTGGTGGACGTGTTCCAGGCAGGTGCCGGGGTGAGCCTGCACATGAACAGCAATGAGGTGATCGCGAATCGCGCCATTGAGATCCAGGGCGGCAGCCTGGGCGACTACTCGCTGGTCCATCCCAACGACCACGTCAACTACGGGCAGAGCACCAATGACGTGATCCCCACCGCCATGCGCGTCAGCTCTCTGCTGGAATTGGAGAAGCTGTACCCGGTGCTGGACAATCTGGCGGCCGCGTTTGACGCCAAGGGCAAGGAATTCTGGCACATCCTGAAATCCGGCCGCACCCATATGCAGGATGCGGTACCTATGCGGCTGGGGCAGGAATTTGCCTCTTACGCCGGCACCATTCGCCGTGCCAAGGAGGCCATCCGGCAAAGCTCAGAGATGCTGCGCGAGCTGGGCCTGGGTGGCTCCGCCGTGGGCACCGGCATCAACACCCATCCCGACTACCGGGAAAAGGCCATTGCCCACCTGGCGCGCATCTCCGGGCAGAAGCTCAAGCCGGTGGACGACATGCGCTACGCCATGAACTCCAACCTGGGCATGGCGGCGGTTTCTTCGGCGCTGCGCAATCTGGCGCTGGAGGTGATTCGCATTTCGAACGATTTGCGACTGCTCTCTTCCGGACCCAACACCGGCTTCGGTGAAATCAACCTGCCGGCGCTGCAGCCCGGCTCCTCCATCATGCCCGGCAAAATCAACCCGGTCATGCCGGAACTGGCGGCCATGGTTTCCTTCCAGGTGGTGGGCAACGACGTGGCCGTGGCCATGGCCGTTCAGGCGGGACAGCTGGAGCTGAACGTCATGATGCCCACCATGGCTTATAACGTGCTCCAATCCATCACTATCCTCACTAACATGCTGCGCCAGCTTGCCGACCGCTGCGTAAAGGGCATCACCGCCAACGAGAAGAAGAACGCGTTCTACGCGCAGAGCACGGTTTCGCTGGCCACCGCCCTCAACCCGTACATCGGCTATGCCAAAGCAGCGGAGATTGCCAAGGAGTCGGTGGCCACAGGGCGTTCCATTATCGAGATTGCCCGCGAGAAGAAGCTGCTGAGCGAAAAAGAGATTGCCGAGATTCTCGATCCCCAGCGCATGACCGAACCGCAGCGCCCGCTGGAGGCCGCGGCGAAACGGGAAGAGATTAAGGCGAAAAAGTGACCGCGCTTTGCGGGCGTCCGAGCCCGCAACGGTCATCCTGAGCGCAGCGAAGGATCTCGCCGAAGATAAACGCGGACAAGCCCGTGGCAAAATCCGCGTTGACTTGTGTTCATCTGCGGCTAAGAAGTTGCGCTGGTCCTCGCGGCGAAGAAGCTCAACGGCAAAGCACAAAGCACGTGCCCAGGTTGGGGTCGGCTCAGAACTCCCTGGAGCGGCATCGGTGGCGCCCGCAATGCAGAGGTCCTTCGCTGCGCTTCCTCGCTACGCTCAGTCGCGCCACGCTCAGGATGACATTTGTTGTGAATGAATTTTTTGTTTAAAAGAGATTTATCCGCGTTGATCCGCGTTAATCCGCGGCGTAGAAGTTAAAACGCCCAGCGCAAGAGAGTTGCCCCCACGGTGAAGCCGGCGCCCACCGAGGCCAGCATCACCAGGTCGCCCTCCTTCAATCGTCCTTCCTGGCGCGCCGTCTCCATGGCCAGCGGAATAGTGCCGGCCGTGGTATTGCCGTAGCGGTCAATGTTGATAATCACGCTTTCCTTGCGCAGGCCCAGGCGGTCAGCGGTGGCGGTAATGATGCGCTTGTTCGCCTGGTGCGGGATGAACGCGTCAATATCGCTTCCCTTCAGGTTGTTACGCCTCAGCACCCGCTCGCAGACTTCGGCCATCTTGCGCACGGCGTACTTGAACACTGCCTGCCCATCCTGGTGAACGTAGTGCATCTTCTTGTCCACAGTTTCGTGAGTGGAAGGATGCAGGCTGCCGCCGCCGGGCATGTAAAGCGAGCAACCGCCGGAACCATCCACCTCGTGCAGGTAATCAATAATGCCTTCGGAGTCGCCATCGGCTGGCTCGAGCAGAACCGCGCCCGCGCCATCGCCGAAAATCACGCAGGTGGCGCGGTCGGTGTAATCAATGACAGACGACATTACGTCGGCGCCGATGACCAGCACGTTCTGATGCGCGCCCGTACACACGAACTGCGCGCCTGTCTGCAGCGCGAAAACAAATGCCGAGCAGGCGGCGGAAAGGTCGAATCCCCAGGTACCTTGAGCGCCCAGCTTGTGCTGCACCAGGCAGGCGGTGGAGGGAAAAAACATGTCGGGCGTGACCGTGGCCACGATGATGGCGCCGATGTCCTTGGGCTGCAACCCGCGCTGGGCCAGCGCGCCCCGCGCCGCCTCGACCGCCAGGTCGCTGGTCGCCATACCTTTCTCCACCAGGTGGCGTTCGCGGATGCCGGTACGCTCCATGATCCACTCGTCGGTGGTATCCACCATTGTTTCCAGATCCTGATTGCTCAAGATGCGTGGAGGCACGTAAGTGCCCAACGCGCTGATCTTGGCCCGCCGCAGTTTGTTCAATGATTTCTCCCAGAACAAAGAGATATTCTGAAGGATGAAGGGCAACGTTGTCTAACGCAATTCCAAACCGCTCACCAGAAAGGACACGAAGGAGCAGAAAGGAACATTTCTTTTTAAAAACCTTCGTGCCCTTTGTGGTGAAGAATTGGAAACGCGCTGCGTGTCGCCGGGAGCTGCTAGAATAGTGCGGGTCAGGCATCGGTCCTACGCGACGCAATCCCGC
>Ga0208774_1000002_pt1 | contig 41680 bp, 38 predicted proteins | sample SF_Rice_5C_80N_4_FD_185620 | JGI IMG/M metagenome (GOLD analysis project Ga0208774, IMG submission 185620) | Rice paddy soil microbial communities from Twitchell Island, California, USA - SF_Rice_5C_80N_405 (SPAdes) (version 2) | ecosystem: Environmental > Terrestrial > Soil > Paddy field/soil ... | reverse complement strand
CTCGATGATGGTCTGCGGATGCAGCTCCTCCAGCAAAACCTGCAGCGGCTTCAGGTCCACGTAGCGGGTGCACGCCTTGTACAGGTATTCGAACACCAGCGGCAGGTCCTTGAGGTAGCCGTCCTTGCCGTCGCGGTGGTAGAGGCGGGCGAAAATGCCCAGCACCTTAATGTGGCGCTGCGCGCCCATCCATTCGTAATCGCGGTAGAACGCGCCGAAGTCCGGGTGCACGGGCAGGCCCGCGGCCCGCGCCTTTTCCCAGTAGCGTATCAGCCAGTCCATGACCTGCGCCTCGTCCCACTTGATGTAGGCGTCCTTGAACAGAGACGCGAGGTCGTAGGTGAGGGGACCATACACCGCATCCTGAAAATCGAGGATGCCGGGGTTGATGGCAATATTTGCGGCAGCGGGAAAGTCGCGCGGCAGCGACTCCACCCGCATCAGATTGCGTGAGTGGTAATCGCGGTGCACATAAACGCGCGGCTGCGCCAGATTATTGTCGAGGATGCGGCGGAAGGCCGTCTCCAGTCGGTCGCGCTGCTTCTGGGTCAATTCCACGCCCAGGTGCTTCGCCACGTACCACTCCGGAAACAGGTCCAGTTCGCGGCGCAGCAGGACCTCGTCGTAGGGGGGCAACTCGTTTGCACGCGAGGCAAGCTGGATACGAATCAGGGCATCGGTAGCGGCGTCGTACAGCTCGCGCGCATTTTGCGCATTCAGCGCCTGGAGGTAGGTGGTGGTGCCCAGATCGGACAGCAGCAGGAAGCCCTGCGCCAGGTCCTGCGCATACACGTGCGGCACATGGGTGCCGGCCTGCTCGAACAGGCTGCCCACATGCAGGAACGGCCGGCAGTCCTCATGCCCGGGCGGCGCGTCCATGACAATGCGTGTGCTGCCGTCCGCAAATGTGGCGCGGAAGTAGCGCCGAAAGCTCGCATCGGCGGACGCCGGTGCGATGTCGAAGGAGGCGCCCGGAAAGAGGCTGTGCAGCCAGCCGGTCAGTTGCTGTTGCCGTTTCATGCGGATTCTGGATTGCCTTAATGGTAAAATTGTGCGATTTTAACATCTTAACTTAGATGTCCCGCACATGCGCAGTTTCCCCTCTATCGTCCTGTTTCTGGCGTTTTGCGCGCTTCCCGCTTTCGCCATGGGCGACGATGAGCCGTTGCAACTGAATCTGGACACCACGCTCCACCCCATGCCGCACAGCGACGAGCAGGCGCCCGCCTACGTCACTGCGGAGCGACTGGAAGGCAAGAAGGGCGGCCGGCTGGAGGCAAGCGGCGGCGCCGAACTGCGCCGGGCGGGACAGGCGTTTTATGCCGATCACCTGATCTTCCAGCAGGACACCCGGGAAGTCACGGCGGACGGCAATGTGCGCGTGGAGCAGAACGGCGACCTGATCTCCGGCATGCACCTGGAATACAACCTCGACACCCGCATCGGCACCATTACGCAGGCGGAATACAATCTGGGGTCGGGCAGCGCGCACGGCAAGGCAGACAAACTGCGCATGGACGGCAAGACCAATTACTCCTTCAAGGGCGTCACTTACACCACCTGCCCGGTCGGGCGGGAGGACTGGATGCTGGACATGAACGAGCTCGACATCGACCGCACCAGCGAGATCGGGGTGGCGCACGGCGCCGTGATCGACTTCAAGGGCGTGCCCATTCTGTACTCTCCCTGGATGGACTTCCCCTTAAAGGGACAGCGCAAGTCCGGCCTGCTGGCGCCGCTATACGGAAGCACCAGCACCGGCGGCGCCGAGCTGACGCTGCCCATCTACCTCAACCTCGCGCCCAATTACGATGCAACGGTCGCGCCCCGCTTCATGGCGAAGCGCGGCACCATGTACAACAACCAATTCCGCTACATGGGGGACAGCTATTACGGCAAGATGGAGGTTGACACCCTGAGCGACCGGCTGACCGGCACGCGGCGCACGCATGAAGCCTATGGCCAGGCGCAGAACCTGGGCGGCGGCTTTTCCGACACCGTGGACCTCAACCGCGTCTCGGACAGCGCCTATTATCGCGACCTCGCCACCACCGTGGACGCAACCTCGCAAGTCAATCTGCCACGCGAAGGCGTGCTGAATTACGACGGCAAGTGGTGGAACGCGGTTACACGGGTTCAGAGCTTTCAGACATTGCAGGACCCGCTGGTACCCGTGGCGATTCCATACCGGCGCACGCCGCAGGTGCTGATAACCGGCGAGCACAGCATGTATGACGGAACGTTCGCATTTACCAGCGAGTTCGTGGACTTCACCCACCCCACGGCGGTTAACGGCAAACGGCTGCTGCTGTACCCGTCAATCAGCTACCCCCTGGTTTCCGACCCGGGCTACTACATAACGCCCAAGATCAGTGTGCACAGCGTCACCTACAGACTGGACCAGAATCTCGCTCCGGGGCAGCAGGCCGATGTTTCCGCCACGATTCCGATGTTCAGCCTGGACAGCGGCATGACCTTCGAGCGCAATACGCAGATCGCCGGACACAGCCTGGTGCAGACCGTGGAGCCCAGGGCCTATTATGTCTACATCCCCTATCACAATCAGAACATGCTGCCGAACTTCGATTCGGAGCTGTCGACCTTCAGCTTTACCCAGCTTTTCTCCGAAAACCGCTTCCTCGGCGGCGACCGCGTCGGCGACGCCAACCAGGTCACGCTGGCGACCACCTCGCGATTTCTGGACGCCGTCGATGGCGCAGAGCTGTTTCGGGCAACCCTGGGCGAGCGCTTCAGCTTTGCCCAACCCCAGGTCAACCTTCCGATTCCGGTCGCCACCGCAGGGGTCGCCACCCCGGCTTACCTGCCCACGCAGACCTCGAGCGTCAACAAATCGGACATTCTGGCAGGGGTCACCGCGCGGTTCTCCAAAGCCGTGTCGCTGGATTCGATTGCGCAGTACAACCCCGCCGGCCTGGGCTTCGAAATGTACAGCGTGAGCACACGCTACGCCCCGGAGCCCGGGAAGGTGCTGAATCTCGGCTACCGCTATACCAGCCCGGTGCTCAACCCCAATCTCGATATGCGCCAGGCCGACGTTTCGGCGCAATGGCCGTTGTATGGGCGCTGGCATTCGGTGGCGCGCTGGAACTACTCCATGGTGGAGAAGACGCTTTTGGAGGGTTTGGTCGGACTTGAGTATAATGGCCCCTGCTGGGTGGCGCGGATGGTGGTGCAGCGCTTCACTACGTCGACCCAGCAGGTTTCGACCTCGATCTTTATCCAGCTCGACCTGACCGGACTGGCCGGCATAGGCTCTGATCCGATGGACGCGTTGCGCCGCAGCGTGCCCGGATATACCAAACTGAACCAGGCTCCCGCCGGCGAGGGATTGCCGGGCACACAGTAATTTTCTCGGAAACACAACATGCCACGCATCATGAAAACCGTCTTCGCATTCTGGCTCGCTGCCTTCGCGTCCGGCACGCTCGCCGCCGGCCCGGCCAAGGACAGCGGGCTGGAGCCCCTCGGCCAGATCATCGCGATAGTGAACGACGATGTGATCACCCAGCACGAACTCGACGAGCGCATCAGGACCGTCTCACAGCGACTGAAGCGCCAGGGTACGCCGTTGCCAGCGCCAGACGTGCTGAAGAAGCAGCTGCTGGAAAACATGATCACGGGCCGTCTCATGGCGCAAACGGCCAAGGAGCATGGCATTCGGGTCGACGACGATCAACTCGACCGGGAAATGGAGGCGATTGCCCGGCGTAACCACTTCAAGTCGCTGGAGGACTATCGCGCGCAGCTCGAGAAGGCCGGCGAGGATTTCGGCAGGTTTCGCGAGGAAGTGCGCAACCAGATCATTGCCGGGCGGCTGCGTGCGCGGCTGGATGCCAGGCTGACGATCACCAACAGCGAGATCGACAACTACTTGGCCAACGAGGCCTCGCAGCCCGGACGCGACGCGGAGTATCACGTCGCCCACATCCTGGTGGTCATCCCGGAACAGGCGAGCGCGGCCCAGGTTCAGGCCGCGGAGAAGCGCGCCAACGAAGCGCTTGCGCAGTTGCGCAAGGGGGCTAATTTCGCCCAGGTCGCGGCCGGCTATTCCGATGCGCAGGACGCGCTGCGGGGAGGCGATCTGGGCTGGCGTCCGAGCGACCAGTTTCCCGCCGGCTTCCGCGATGTGCTGGCCAAGATGCGTCCCGGCGAGGTTTCGGGACTGCTGCATGGACCCAACGCCTACCACATCCTGAAGCTGATTGATGTCCGCAAGAAAAGCCAGGCGATGATCATCACCCAGACCCATGTGCGCCACATCCTGATCAAGACCAGCGACTTGGTGCCGGATGCGGACGCCAAGGCGCGCATCCTGGCGATCAAGAAGAAGATCGAGCATGGCGCAAGCTTCGCGGAGATGGCGCGGCTGTATTCGGAAGACGGCAGCGCCTCCCAGGGCGGCGATCTCGGCTGGATGTCGCCCGGCGAACTGGTGCCGGAATTTGAGCAGGCCATGAACGCGCTGCAGCCCGGCGAAATGAGCGGACCGGTTCAGACCACGTTCGGCTGGCACCTGATCCAGGTGCTGGGCCGGCGCAATACCGACGTCAGCGAGGAGCAAAAGCGCCGCCAGGCGGCGCTTGCGATCCGCTCCGTCAAGTCCGAGGAAGCGTGGCAGGACTGGTTGCGCCAGTTGCGGGACAGCGCACACATCGAGTACCTGCACAACGCCGCCCATTGATGGCGCCCTTGCCCCGGCCGCTGCTCGTCACCTCGGGTGAGCCCGCGGGTATCGGACCGGACATTTGCCTCGCGCTTGCCGGACACCCGCTCGAGCGGGGCCTCGTCGTTGCCGGGGACGCCGCCATGCTGGCTGAACGCGCGCAGCTCCTGGACCTGCGCGTGGACATCGTCGACTATTCGCCGCAGTTGAGCTTCCCCCTGCCCGCACATGCGCTCGCCGTGCTGCACATACCGGCTGCGGCAACCGTCAGAGCGGGCTGGCTGGATCCGGCGAACAGCCGCTACGTACTGGATTTGCTCACTCGCGCCGCCGACGGGTGCCGCAGCGGCGAATTTTCGGGAATGGTCACGGCCCCCGTGCACAAGGGCATCATCAACACAGCCGGCATCCCGTTTACCGGTCACACCGAGTTTCTCGCCGATTACGTGGGCGCAAGGCAAGTGGTGATGATGCTGGTGGGCGGCGGCATGCACGTGGCGCTGGCCACCACCCACCTGCCCCTGCGTGACGTGCCTGACGCCATTACTCGCGACTTGCTGGAAAGCATCTTGCGCACCATCCACCACGATTTCGCCACGCGCCTCGGCACCCGGCGCCCGCGCATCCTGGTGGCGGGGCTCAACCCCCACGCCGGCGAGGGCGGGCACCTGGGCCGTGAAGAGATCGAGGTGATGATCCCGGTGCTGGACAAACTGCGCGACGAAGGGCTGGACGTGAGCCCGCCGCTGCCCGCGGACACGCTCTTTGCCAAGCACCGCCTGGCGGAGTGCGACTGCGTGCTCGCGATGTATCACGATCAAGGGCTGCCGGTGCTCAAGCACGCAAGCTTCGGCGAGGGCGTGAACGTCACCCTGGGGCTGCCGGTGATTCGCACCTCTGTGGATCATGGCACGGCACTGGACCTGGCCGGCTGCGGCCGCGCGGATGCCGGCAGCCTGGGTGAAGCGATTGCGCTGGCGGCGCTGATGGCCGACAACGAAGCCCATGCATAAGGCCAAGAAGCGCTTCGGCCAGAACTTTCTGGTAGACCGGCAGATCATCAGGGACATCGTCGCCGCGATCCGCCCGGAGGCGGGCGACCACATGGTGGAAGTCGGTCCGGGCCTGGGCGCGCTGACGCGGCCGCTGCTGGAAAAGCTGGACGAATTGCACGTGGTGGAGATCGACCGCGACATCATCGCCCGCCTGCACGCGGATTACGCCCCGGAGAAGTTCGGCGGACATCGGCTAGTGGTGCACGAAGGCGACGCACTGGCCTTCGATTTTGCCGCGCTGCCCGCGCCCCTGCGCATCGTGGGCAATCTGCCCTACAACATTTCCTCTCCGCTGCTGTTTCACTTCGCGGCGTATGCGCAGCAAGTCACCGACATGCATTTCATGCTGCAGGACGAGGTGGTCGAGCGCATGGTCGCCGAACCCGCCACGCCCGCTTATGGCCGGCTTTCCGTCATGCTGCAGTACCGCTTCCACATGGAAAAGCTGCTGGACGTGCCGCCGGAGTCGTTCCGGCCGGCGCCCAAGGTCAACTCGGCCATCGTGCGCATGATCCCGATGCGCCAGGAAGAAATCGTGGTGCGCGACGAAGAGACATTCGCGGCTGTCGTAGCAGCGGCCTTCGGCCAGCGGCGCAAGACGCTGCGCAATACCCTGCGCGACCGCCTGTCGGACGCCGATTTCGCAGACTTGGGCATAGACCCGCAGCTCAGGGCGGAAAACCTGGGCGTGTCTGAGTTTGCGCGCATTGCCGCCCTGGTGTCCGCGCACAAGCCGGGCGGGCTGGCTAGTGCTGGATAAACTCGATCTTGTACCCGTCGGGGTCTTCGACGAAGGCGATCACGGTGCTGCCGTGCTTCATCGGCCCGGCCTCACGCACCACCTTGCCGCCCCTCGCCTTGACCTGTTCGCACGCCTGATAGGCGTCCTGCACCTCGATGGCGATGTGGCCAAAGCCGGCACCGAGGTCATATTTGTCCACGCCCCAGTTATAGGTGAGTTCTATCACGGCACTGCTTTGCTCATCGCCATAACCGACAAAGGCCAGTGTGAACTTGCCTTCCGGGTAGTCGTGGCGGCGCAGCAGCTTCATGCCGAGCACCTCGGTGTAGAATGCCAGCGACCGGTCGAGATCGCCGACGCGGAGCATGGTATGGAGTATGCGCATTGAATTCCTTTCCGAATATACGGGTAAAAGACGCCCACGGCAGGGACCGCAACAAGGTGCGCCGGGCTCGGGATTATCAACTATAATCAAGCTTTGATATAGCCTGTTCCATGCTCGACATTCCACCCATTGTACTGACCTTTGCGGCCACCGACCCCAGCGGCGGCGCCGGGCTGCAGGCCGACCTGCTGACCATCGCCAGCATGGGCTGCCATCCGTTGTCAGTGGTGACGGGGGTGACGATACAGGACACGCGTGGGGTTGAAGACATCTTCCCGATGGACGCGGAGTGGGTCGCCGATCAGGCGCGCGCCGTGCTGGAAGACATGCCTGTCGACGCGTTCAAGATCGGCCTGCTGGGCAGCGTGGAGAACATCGCGGCGATTGCCGAGGTGGTATCCGACTACCCCGACATTCCGCTGGTGTTCGACCCGGTGCTGGCCTCCGGACGGGGCGATGAGCTGGTCAGCGACGACATGCTGGACGCCATGGTGGAGCTGCTGCTGCCGCAGTCCACCATCATCACCCCCAACAGCATGGAGGCGCGGCGCCTGATGCGCTACGAAGAAAGCGAGGACGAAGGTCCGGAGTTGGCGGAGTGCGCCCGGCGCCTCCTGCAGAATGGCTGCGAATATGTGCTGATCACCGGCACCCATGAACGCACACCCAAGGTAGTCAACACCCTGTATGGCGACCGGGGCGAGATTCGCGCCGACGCATGGCCGCGCCTGCCCGGCATCTATCACGGGTCAGGCTGCACCCTGGCTTCGGCGGTCGCCGCCCTGCTGGCGAACGGACTGCCGATGGAAACGGCCGTCAAGGAAGCGCAGGAATTCACCTGGCAGGCGCTGCAATACGGCTTCCGTCCCGGCATGGGGCAGCATATACCCGACCGCCTGTTCTGGGCGCGCGACGAAGAAGAGGATGCACCGCCCGACACCCGCCATTAGGGGCCTGTACGCCATCACCCCGGACGAGGCGGATAGCGATGTTTTGCGGCACAAGGTCCTACTGGCACTGCAGGGTGGCGCGCGCATAGTCCAATACCGCAACAAGTCCGCAGACATGGCGGAGGGCTTGGCGCAGGCTCAAGCCCTGCGCGCGCTTACCCGCGCGTATGGCGCGCTGTTTATCGTCAACGACGACCCGCAACTTGCCCTGGCAGTGGATGCAGACGGCGTCCACCTGGGCCGGGGCGACACGCCGTTCGCCGAAGCGCGGGGGCTGCTGGGAACGGCGAAAATCATAGGCGTGTCTTGCTATAATCAGCTTCCGCTGGCGCAGGCGGCCCGGGCCGGTGGCGCGGATTATGTGGCTTTCGGGGCGTTTTTCAGTTCCAGCGTCAAGCCCGATGCTGTGACGGCGGATCTCGACCTGCTGCGCGCGGCGCGCGCCGAGATAGACGCGCCCATCGTCGCAATCGGGGGGATTACCGCGCAAAACGGGGCTGTGCTGGTGGACGCGGGCGCGGATGCGCTGGCGGTGATCTCCGCACTTTTTGGCGCGCCGGACATCCCGGCTGCCGCAAAGGACTTTGCAAAACTCTTTAACCGGACTCAGTCATCATGACTTCACACAACGAGGAACTCTTCGAGCAATCGCAACGCGTCATTCCCGGCGGCGTCAATTCCCCGGTCCGCGCATTCCGCTCGGTCGGCGGCACGCCGCTGTTTTTCCAGCGCGGCCAGGGCGCTTATGTATGGGATGCGGACGACAAGCGTTATATCGATTACGTGAATTCCTGGGGGCCGATGATCGTCGGCCACTGCCACCCCGGGGTGGTCAAGGCGGTGCAGGATGCGGCGGCGCAGGGCCTGGGCTTTGGCGCACCCACCGCGGCCGAGCTGGAGATTGCCGAGGAACTGTGCCGCATCCTGCCGGCCTTGGAGATGGTGCGTCTGGTCAGCTCCGGCACCGAGGCGACCATGACCGCCATTCGCCTGGCGCGCGGCTACACCGGGCGCAGCCGCATCATCAAGTTCGAGGGCTGCTATCACGGCCATTCCGACGGCCTCCTGGTGAAGGCCGGCTCGGGTGCACTGACCTTCGGCCAGCCGAGTTCCTCCGGCGTGCCGGCCGAGATCGCTTCGCTCACCACCGTGCTGGATTACAACGATGCAGCCGGCCTGGAGAAGGCCTTCGCCGAATCCGGGGACGAGATTGCCGCGGTGATTGTTGAGCCGGTGGCGGGGAACATGAACCTGATCCTGCCCAAGCGCGAATTCCTCGACGCCATGCGCAGGCTCTGTACCCAGCATGGTGCGGTGCTGATCCTGGACGAGGTGATGAGCGGCTTCCGCGTGGGCCTGACCGGCGCACACGGCCATTACGGCATCCAGCCCGATTTGCTGACGCTGGGCAAGGTGATGGGCGGCGGCCTGCCGGCGGCGGCATTTGGCGGCCGTGCCGACATCATGAAGCACCTCGCGCCGCTGGGGCCGGTGTATCAAGCCGGGACCCTGTCCGGGAACCCGCTGGCCGTTGCCGCTGGTCTGACCACCCTGCGCCTGGTGCAGGCGGCCGGCTTCTATGAACGGCTCACCAAGCTGGCGCAGGACATGACCGAAGGTATCGCCGCCAGCGCAAAAAGGCATGGCATCGCTTTCAGCGCACAATCCATAGGCAGCATGTTCGGCCTGTATTTCGGCGCCACGGTGCCCACGTCCTACGCCGAGATCATGGCCTGCGACAAGCAGGCGTTCAATCGCTTCTTCCATGCCATGCTGAATGAGGGCGTGTATCTCGCGCCATCCGCCTTCGAAGCGGGTTTTGTCTCTGCCGCCCACACCGACGCCGATATTGAGGCGACCATTGCCGCGGCCGACAAGGTCTTCGCCGGCTGGAAATAACGCGAAGCGCCGCAAAGCACAATGGGCCTGTTCAGCAAGGCGAAGTTCTTCACCACAGTCAACCACCTTCGGGATCTTCCGCAGCACGGCGGCCTGGAGGTGGCGTTCGTCGGGCGCTCGAACGCGGGCAAATCAAGCGCCATCAATGCGCTGGCCAATCACACGCGGCTGGCGTTCACCAGCAAGACGCCGGGACGCACCCAGCATCTGAACTATTTTTCGCTGGGCGACGGCAACTTCCTGGTGGACCTGCCGGGCTACGGTTATGCGAAGGTGCCGCCGGACGTGCAGCAACATTGGGAAAATCTGCTCGGCCAGTACCTGCAAGGGCGCGTGCCGCTATGCGGGCTGGTGATCATCATGGACGCACGCCATCCGTTGACCGCGCTGGATGAACAGATGCTGGACTGGTTTGCACCCACCGGCAAGCCGGTGCACATCCTGCTGACCAAGTCGGACAAGCTCAGCCGGCAACAGGCAACGCTGACGCTGAGGAACGTCACGGCATGGCTGAACGAACATTTTCCGTTTTGTACGGCACAGTTGTTTTCCAGCCTCAAGAAGTCCGGGCTGGACGAAGCCGAGGCGGTCATCGCGTCGTGGTTTGCGCGCGCCTGACAGGGGACCGCGAGCGGCGCTGCGCAGGGCCCGAAAAAAAAGTCCCCGGCCTAAAGGGGGAAGCCGGGGACCAAGCGCCTTAACTACAAAGCAAAGGGGTTAAAGCAGCCCGCTCAGGGAGGGGAAACGGGAGATGATTCAACACCATCTGCACGTGGGACAGGGGCTGGATTAGAATAGTTCCCGCTCTCGAAATTTTTTCAGGAATGGCTATGCAAACTCTAGGAAAATACCCTAATAAACGTATGCGCCGTATGCGCCGTGATGGTTTCAGCAGGGATTTGATGCGCGAGCATGCGCTTACGCCCGCGGACTTCATCTATCCGGTATTTGTGCTGGACGGCAAGAACACCGAGCAGGCGGTGGCTTCCATGCCTGGCGTGCACCGCAAGACGCTGGATCTGCTGCTGAAGGACGCGGAGGCCTGCATGGAGCTGGGCGTACCGGTGATGGCGCTTTTCCCGGTGATCGAGGGCTCGCTGAAGTCGCTGGATGCGCGCGAAGCCTATAACCCGGAGGGCTTGGTGCCGCGGGTGGTGGCGGAGCTGAAGCAGCGCTTTCCCGATCTGGGGATCATGACCGACATTGCGCTGGATCCCTATACCAGCCACGGCCAGGACGGCCTGCTCGACGAGAAGGGCTACGTTCTGAACGACGAGACGGTGGAGGTGCTGTGCAGGCAAGCGCAGGCACACGCCGCAGCGGGTGTCGACATCGTCGCACCATCCGACATGATGGACGGACGCATAGGCGCGGTGCGCGAAGCGCTGGATAGCGAACACCACATCTATACCCGTATCATGGCGTATTCGGCCAAGTACGCCTCCAGCTTCTACGGGCCTTTCCGCGACGCCCTGGGTTCGGCCGGAAACCTCGGCAAGGGCAACAAGTACACCTACCAGATGGACCCCGGCAATTCGGACGAGGCGCTGTGGGAAGTGGGGCTGGACCTGGAGGAAGGCGCGGACATGGTGATGGTCAAGCCCGGCATGCCCTACCTTGACATCGTGCGCCGGGTGAAGGATGAATTCAAGGCGCCTACCTTTGTGTATCAGGTGAGCGGCGAGTACGCCATGCTCAAGGCCGCCATCCAGAACGGCTGGCTGGACGAGCGGGCCTGCGTGCTGGAAGCGCTCCTGTCTTTCAAGCGTGCCGGGGCGGACGGCATCCTGACCTATTTCGCGCTGGATGCGGCGCGCTGGCTCAAGGCGCGCTAGAACAAGCCCGGCCGGGCGTCACGCCGCGCCGAGCAGCGCTGCCACCGCCGCTGTATCGGCGTGCGTCTCGGGGTGGCGCAACCCGCTGTTGCGCGCGTTCTCCGGCAGCACCAGAATGTGAATCAGCGCGCCCGACGCGCCTTCGATGGTGTAGCTGGGCGCGGTTTCCTCGTGGCCGGCAATACGGACCCGCCACTCCCCGTCCTCGAATTCGATTTCATGCTTGAGCAGGAACAGCAGCACGGCCTTGGCATCGTCCGAAAACAGGATGAGGTTGATGTCGGAGTTCGCCCCCGCCGCGCCGCTGAGCACGGATCCGGTAAGGTAGGGGTTGAACGGCGCAAGCAGACGCATCGCGGCGAGGGCGTCCTCGCGCAACTGGTGCAGGACCCCTGGATGGCTGTCGCGCTGGTAGAGCGAGCGGTAGACCTGCAGCGCAGCCTCTACCTCTTCATTGCTGGGAAGATGCTGGGTGTCGGACGCGCCGAGCTGGCGGGCGGCCTTGCGCTTGGCGAATGCATAGTCCCCCACGCCCTCCTCGGCCATCAGCCTGGCGGCCTGGTGCGCAAGGCGTTCGCGCATCAGGTCGCGCTTCTGGTCAGGCGGTTTGGCCATGCTCAGAACAGCTGGTCGCGCACCGTGTCGGTGGGCTTGGCGGCGGCATCCTTGGGCGCAGGCGCCGCGTCGGGCGGCAGGTTCTCCTTGTAGAAGATTTCGGTGCGGTCGCCGTTCGGATCCTGCAGTCCGTTGTCGTTGATGCGCGCGCTGACCATGCCGTTCGGCATGGTGTAAGCGGCCTCGGGCACATTCTTGAGCGCGGTCGCCATGTAGGACATCCACATCGGCAGTGCGGCGCCGCCGCCGGTTTCCCCGCTGCCCAGCGAGTGCGGGGTATCGAAACCCATCCACGCGATTGCGACCACCGTGGGCTGGAAGCCGCAGAACCAGGCGTCCAGAAAGTCGCTGGTGGTGCCGGTCTTGCCCGCAAGATCCTGGCGCCCAAGCGCCATTGCGCGCACCGCCGTGCCGTGGCGGACGACATCTTGCATCATGTTCACCATGGTATAGGCATTGCGCACGTCGATCACGCGCGGCGCAGTTTCCCCCGCCACCTGCGGGGCCGCCTGGAACAGCACCTTACCGTCCTTGTCCTCGATGCGCTGAATGAGGAAGGGCGTGATGTGAAAACCGCCGTTGGCGAAAACGGAATAGCCTTCCAGCATGTTCATCGGGGTGACGGTGCCCGCGCCGAGCGCCATGGTGAGGTATGGCGGCTGCTTGGCCGGGTCAAAGCCGAACTTGGTAAGGTAGTCGCGCGCGTATTGCGGCGTGATGGCCTGCAGAATGCGGATGGACACCAGGTTTTTCGAGTGCATCAGGGCCTGGCGCATGCTGATCGGGCCGGAGTATTTTCCGTCGTAGTTCCGCGGTTCCCAGGCCTCGCCGCCGGTCTCGGAGGAATCGAACACGAGCGGCGCGTCGTTGATGATGGTGGCCGGGGTGTAGCCCTTCTCAAGCGCAGCCGAGTAGATGAAAGGCTTGATGCTCGATCCGGGCTGGCGCCATGCCTGCGTCACGTGGTTGAACTGGCTGCGGAAAAAATCGAAACCGCCCACCAGCGAGTAGATCGCGCCATCCTGCGGATTGGCGGACACGAAGGCCGCCTCGATTTCGGGCAGCTGGGTGATGTGCCAGGCCTTGCCGTCCTCCTGCTTAACCCGGACGACAGAGCCGACGCGAATGCGCTGGGCGAGCGGCAGGCGTTTGCTGAACAGCGCCTGGCGGACGAATTGCTGCTGGGCAGTGGCGAGGCTGAGAACCTGGCCGCCCTTGCAGAACACGCGTATGGTCTTGGCACCGATGCTTTCCACGATCGCGGGAATCAAATCATTGCTGTCCGAGACATCCTGCAGGGCATCCTCCATGGCGTCTTCGGTGTTGGCTTTGGCGAGGTCGACATAGCCCTCGGGCCCGCGGTAGCCATGGCGCTCGTCGTAATCCTCGACGTCGGCACGCAGCGCGGCATAGGCTGCCGCCTGATCGGGAACACGGATGGTCGTATAGACCTTGTAGCCCTGGTTATAGGCATTTTCCTTGTAGCGCGCATACATGTATTGGCGCACCATCTCCGCAACATAGTCCGCATGGACGGCAAAGTCCTGGCCGCCATGCTTCACCACCAGCGGCTGGATCTTGGCCTCGGCATATTGCTGGTCGTTGATGAATCCCAGCGCATGCATGCGGCCCAGAACATAAAGCTGGCGCCGCTTGGCCGCTTTCGGATTGGCGATCGGATTGTAGGCCGAAGGCGCCTTGGGGAGCCCCGCCAGCACCGCCATTTCCGCGACACTGAGCTGATCGAGCGGCTTGCCGAAATACACCCGCGCGGCCGTGGCGAATCCGTAGGCGCGCTCGCCGAGGAAGATCTGGTTCATGTAGAGCTCGAGGATCTGATCCTTGCTCATGTTGTGTTCGATCTTGAACGCAAGCAGGGTTTCGTTGAACTTGCGCGAGAAGGTGCGCTCACTGCTGAGGAAGAAGTTGCGCGCCACCTGCATGGTGATCGTGGAAGCGCCCTGGCGGGTGCCGCCGGCAACCAGGTTGGCGTAGGCAGCCCTGACGACGCCCACGTAGTCGACGCCGCCGTGTTCATAAAAGCGCTCGTCCTCGGCCGCCAGGACGGCCTTTTTCATCAAATCGGGAACCTGGTCGATCTTGACCAGGATGCGCTTCTCCTGGCCGAATTCGCCGATTAGCGTTCCCTCCGAGCTATAGACCTTGAGCGAAAGCTTGGGATCGTAGTCGATCAGGGCGCCCAGCGAAGGCAGGGTCGGATAAATCACCAGCGCGGCGAACACCACCACCAGGATGGGCAGGGCAATGATGGAGGTGATGGCGACGACCGGATAGAACCACCGGCGGGAACGAAGTCTCATATGCGCAACTCGTGCATGGGATTCAGGCAAACGTTAATTATAATCCCCTTTGGGGAAAAAAATAACCTTGCACGAAAAACTTTACAAAAACAATAGTTATTGCTAGCATTTAAACCAGATTATACGAAACGCCGCTAACCAGCCCATGCTGAAAGAGAATTTCAACACGCAGCTTGATTTCTTGAAAGCCAAGACGCCGCCGCTCGTTGGGGTGGACATTTCGTCTTCGTCCGTCAAGATGGTGGAGCTCAGCGAACTACCGAAAGGCCGCGGATACATGCTGGAGCAGTATGTCATCGAGGAACTGCCGGCGGACGCGGTCAGCGACGGCAACATCACCAATCTCGATGCCGTTGCGGACACCCTGCGGAGCGCCTGGAAGCGCATGGGCACGCGCATCAAGAATGTGGCGCTGGCCTTGCCGGCCGCCGCCGTGATCACGAAGAAGATCATCCTGCCCGGCGGGCAGCGCGAAGAAGAACTGGAAGCCCAGGTTGAGGCCGAGGCGAACCAGTATATTCCATTCGACATCGCGGAGGTTAATCTCGACTTCGCCGTCGTGGGGCCCGCGCCGGGCAGCGCGGAGGACATCGAGGTGCTGCTTGCGGCATCGCGCAAGGCCAACGTCGAGGATCGCGTAGCGGCTGCGCAGACGGCCGGCCTGAAGGTATCGGTGATGGATGTCGAGCCGTATGCGGCAGAGGCGGCTTTTGAACAAGTCGCGCTGCAACTTCCGGATGGCGCCGTTGACCAGTGTATTGCCCTGGTCGACATCGGCACCCATGTGATGAACGTCAACATCCTGCGCAACGGCCAGTCGCTTTACCAGCGCGACCAGCAGGTGGGTGGCGCACAGCTCACGCAGCAGATCCAGTCGGCCTTCGGCCTCTCCGCGGAAGAGGCGGAAGAGGGCAAACGCGAGGGCGGCCTGCCGGACAACTACGAAACCGACGTACTTGCACCGTTCCGCGACAATGTCGCCGCGGAAGTGGCGCGCGCCATCCAGTTTTTCTTCACATCCTCGCAGCAATACAGCGAGATCAGCTATATTGCGCTAGCCGGCGGCTGCGCGCCGCTTCACGGCCTGGATGATGCGGTGGCTGCGCGCACGCAGGTAAGCACGCTCATCGCCAATCCGTTTGCGCAGATGAAGATCTCGGGCCGCATCCGATCGCGCACGCTGGAGGCGGATGCGCCCGCACTGCTGATTGCCTGCGGGCTCGCCATGCGCAGGTTTGACCCCTCATGATACGCATAAACCTGCTCCCCCATCGCGCCGAGAAGCGCCGGCGGCGCAAGATCCAGTTCGGGGTATTGAGCGGACTGTCGTTTGCGCTGGGCGTCCTGGTGGTCGGCCTCGGGTACGGCTACCTGAGCGCGCGCATTTTCTACCAGGACCAGCGCAATAACTATCTGAACGGCGAAATTGCCAAGCTGGACAAGCAGATCGAGGAGATCAAGCGTCTGCGCCAACAGGTCAAGGCGCTGCTCGCGCGCAAGGACGTGGTGGAGAAGCTGCAAAGCACGCGCTCCGACGTGGTCCACCTCATGGACCAGATGCTGCGCATTCTGCCTCAGGGCGTCTACCTGAAATCGCTGAAGCAGGTTGGGGACAATGTTTCCATCACGGGTTATGCGCAGTCCAGCGCAAGGGTTTCGACGCTGATGCGCGCCATAGACGAGTCGCCGTGGCTGGAGTCGCCCCAGTTGATCCAGGTGCGGGCCGCTGTGATCGGCCAGGTGCGCACCAACGAGTTTGCCATGAACTTCAAGATCAGCAAGGCGCCGGCAACGCCGCCGCCGACCAAACCCGCGACCGGCGCGGTGTCGTCTCCCGCCGCCACGCATACCCCGGGGGCGGCCACCGCACCCGCCGCCCCAGCACCGAAGACGGTGCCTGCGGCCAAACCGGCGCAACCCGCGCATTCCACGCCCAAGAAGCGGTAAGGTGCGCCATGGCCATAGACGTCAAGAAATTCTGGAGCGACCTGAACAACATCAACCCGAACGATCCGGGTGGATGGCCGTGGCCGATCAAAATTGCGGCCTTCCTGGCGATCTTCATTGCGGTCATCGTGGGCGGTTATTTCCTGGTATGGGAAGATCAGTGGAATGAATGGCGCGGCGCGGTGGCCAGGGAAGCGCAATTGAAGGATACGTTCCTGACGAAGAAGCGCGAGGCGATCAACCTGGACCTGATACGCAAGCAGTTGCTGGATACCCAGCAATCTTTCGGCGCGCTGCTGAAGCAGTTGCCGAGCAAGGCGGAAATGGATGAGTTGTTGCGGGAAATTAACCAGGCTGGGCTGGGCCGCGGCCTGCAGGTTGACCTGTTCCGCCCGGGCAGGGAATCCGTCAAGGGTGTGCTGACCGAGGTACCGATCTCCATCACGGTGGAGGGCAGCTATGACGACCTCGCGCAATTTGCTAGCGACGTGTCGCAGTTGTCGCGCATCGTCATTCTCACCGACATCTCCATTTCGACCAAGGACGCGACTGCCGGCAGCCCGTCCACGCTTTCAATGTCGGCGACGGCGCGCACCTATCGCTACCGGGAGGCGACCGAGGTCACCGCCGGCCAGAAGGGCAAGGGTGGCAGGCGATGAAGATGAAGCACTGGGCCATTCTGCTCGCCGCGCTGCTCCTGGCCGGGTGCGGCGATGAGCAATTTGACGATCTGCAGGAGTTTGTGAAGAACTCAGGCCAGGGCATGCGCGGCAAGATCGAGCCGCCGCCCGAGGTCAAGCCATATGAGCCGTTCACCTACGACAATTCCGCCGGGCTGCCGGACCCCTTCATGCCGCGCCTGGAGCGCCGGCCGACGGAGCATAACGCAGCAGCAGGAGGCCATGCGCCTCCGCCGCACCCCAAGCAGGAACTGGAGAACTACGCGCTGGAAAGCCTGAAGATGGTTGGCTATTTGTACATTAACGGCAGCCCGAACGCGATCATCCAGACGCCTGACCAGAAGGTGCACCACGTGAAAGTGGGTAACTATATCGGGCTGAATTTCGGACAGATCACCGCAATCACCGAATCCGAGGTGAAAATCAAGGAACAGGTGGAAGATGCCGGCGGCAACTGGACGACACGCTACAGCACTTTGGAATTATTGCAGCAATGACGGGGAGTTCGAACCATGAACCTATTTGACAGTTCAATCGGCCGCATTATCCGGTTTGTTCTGGTGATTTGCGCGCTGCAAGGCCTTTCTGCCCATGCGCTGGGCGACACCCCGGCACGGAACAGCATAGAAGCGATCAACGTTTCGGCGACGCCCGATGGCAATCTGGTGGTCGCAGTGACCATGAAGCAGCCGCCGTCCCGGCTTCCAGGAAACTTTTCGGCGGACAACCCGGCGCGGGTGGCCTTCGACTTCATGGGCGCCACCAATGACTTGGGCAAGTCGCAGCAGGAGGTGGACCAGGGCGACCTGCGCAGCATGAATATCGTGCAGGCCGGCGATCGTACGCGCGTGGTGCTCAATCTGGCCAAGATGATGGCTTATTCCTCGAAGATCGAGGGAAACAATGTGCTGATCACGCTGGCCTCGCTGAAATCCCAGTCGCCGAAGGTCGCGCGTTTTGCCGAACCTTCCATGGCCGTTCGCGCGCACAGCCTGCGCGATATCGATTTCCACCGCGGCAACAGTGGTGAGGGCAAGATTGAGGTAACGCTCTCGGATCCCGGCGTTGGGATAGATCTGAAGCAGCAAGGCAGCAAGATCATCGTGAATTTCATGAACACCGTCGCCCCGCGTTCGCTGCAACGCAAGCTGGACGTGGTCGACTTTTCCACCCCGGTCGAATCCATCGACACCTTTGCGCAGGGCGGGAACATGCGCATGGTGATTACGCCCAAGGGCCTGTGGGAATATTCCGCGTACCAAACGGACGAGAAGTTCGTTGTCGAGGTCAGGCCCAAGATTGTCGAACACGGAAAGGAAAACGGCAAGCCTGTCTATGTGGGAGAAAAGCTTACCCTCAATTTCCAGAATATCGCAGTGCGCGAAGCGCTTGGCGTGATCGCGGACTTCACCGGCCTCAACATCGTCATCAGCGACAGCGTATCGGGCAATCTGACGCTCCGTCTGAAGGACGTGCCGTGGGATCAGGCGCTGGACATCATCCTGCAGAGCAAAGGGCTGGACATGGTCCGCAACGGCAACGTGATCCAGATCGGGCCGGCGGCGGAACTCGCAGCGCACAGAAAGGTGATGGCCCAGGAGCAGCACGACATTGCCGAACTGGAGCCGCTACAGACGGAAAGCTTCCGGCTGAGCTATCAGAAGGGTTCCGACATCGTCAAGCTCATCTCCGACAAGACCCAGCCCATCCTGTCCAAGCGGGGCAGCGCCGTGGTGGATACGCGCACCAATACCGTGTTCGTCCATGACACCGCCTCCAGCCTGGACGACGTGCGCAAGCTGATCAAGCAGATCGACGTTCCGGTGCGTCAGGTAATGATCGAAGCGCGGTTCGTCGGCGCCACGCAGAAATTCGAGCGCGACCTGGGTGGCCGTCTCGGCTTCGTCAATTCGACTTCATCCGCGGGCGGCTTCCACGTTGGCGCCGGACAGTTGGGCAATGCGACCGGCAGCGTGAACCTCGCCGGCGCCAGCCAGGGCGCGGGCGGCCTGACCTTCTCGCTGTTCAACCCCGCCAACACCAAGACGCTGCAGCTGGAACTGTATGCCACGGAAATCGAGGGCAGCGCCCGCAACATCGCCAGCCCGCGCGTGGTGACTGCGGACAACATTGCCGCCACCATCAGTTCCGGCACCCAGATTCCCTATCAGCAGGCGACCAGCAGCGGCGCAACCAGCATCGCTTTCATGCCTGCGACCTTGCAGTTGAAGGTGACCCCCAAGATCACCCCCGACAACCGGGTGAATATGAAGCTGATGCTCAACCAGGACACGGTAGGAGCCACCTTCCTGGGCATGCCCAGCATCGATTCGAAGAAGGTGCAGACCGAAGTGCTGGTGGAAAACGGCGGGACGGTTGCGATCGGTGGCGTCTACACCAAGGACACCACCATGTCGGTCACCAAGGTGCCGCTGCTGGGCGATCTGCCCATTATCGGATGGTTCTTCAAGAACACCACCAAGCAGGACAACAAGTCCGAATTGCTGATCTTTATCACGCCCAAGATTCTGCAGGATTCGCTCAACCTGGACTGATGTTTGCCAGCATCCTCGAAAGCCCGGCCTGGCCGGGCTTTTTTACGGTCTTGCGCGCGCAGCGCATCGGGCGCCCCCCGGCACCATGAACAGATGGATTTTCGGATACAATTCAGGGATGAACATCGTCGCTTCCCACGCCGCCAAACGCCCGTCCGGCAACGTATTTCTTGTCGGAATGATGGGCGCCGGCAAGACCACGGTCGGGAAACTCCTGGCGAAGCATCTCGACAAGACCTTTATCGATTGCGACGAGGAGTTGCAGCACCGCACCGGCGTGACCGTATCCCATATTTTTGATGTGGAGGGAGAGGCGGGTTTCCGCAAGCGGGAGTCGGCGCTGATCCTGGAGCTGGTGGAGATGGATAACATCGTGCTTGCCACTGGCGGGGGCGCGGTGCTTGCGCCCGTTAACCGGGAGGCGCTTGCCCGCAACGGCGTGGTCGTCTATCTCAAGGGGAGCGTGCACGACCTGTGGCACCGCACTCGCCACGACCACGGCCGGCCGCTGCTGCAAACTGCCGACCCGCTAGGACGGCTGAAGGAGCTTTTCCGGCAGCGCGATCCGCTGTATGCGGAAGTAGCGGATATCACGGTGCAATCCGGCAAACAAAGTGCGCATCACCTGGTGGTGAAACTGGAACAGGAACTCAAACTTTTGGCCCCCGCGCAATAAACCCATGCAAACCCTGAACGTCAGCCTAGGCGACCGCAGCTATCCCATCCACATTGGCACCGGCCTGCTGGAGCGGGCCGAACTGCTGCTGCCCCACCTCGCAAGCCGCCGCGCCGCCATCATCACCAATACCACCGTCGCACCGCTCTACCTTGAGACGCTGCGCGGGGTGCTGGAGGCGCGAGGCGTGGCGACCGTGCCGGTGATCCTGCCTGACGGCGAGGAGTACAAGAACGCGGAAACGATGGGCGTAATCTACGATGCCCTGCTGCGCAACCGCTGCGAGCGCAGCACGCCGCTGATCGCGCTTGGCGGCGGCGTGATCGGCGACATGACGGGTTTCGCCGCCGCCACCTACCTCCGGGGAGTGCCCTTCATCCAGATTCCAACCACCCTGCTGGCGCAGGTGGATTCGTCCGTCGGAGGCAAGACCGGCATCAACCACCCGCTGGGCAAGAACATGATAGGCGCGTTCTACCAGCCGCAAGTCGTGGTCGCGGACATTGCGACCCTCAACACCCTGCCCGACCGCGAACTGAGCGCGGGCCTCGCCGAGGTGGTCAAGTACGGCTTGATTCGCGACCCGGATTTCTTCGCGTGGTTGGAACGCAACATGGACCGGCTGCTGGCCCGAGACGCCGAGGCCCTGCAATATAGCGTCGCGCGCAGCTGCCAGAACAAGGCGGAGGTGGTAGCGGCGGATGAAAGAGAGAAGGGCGAACGAGCGCTGCTCAACCTGGGCCACACCTTCGGCCATGCGATAGAGGCCGGCATGGGTTACGGCAACTGGCTGCACGGCGAGGCCGTGGCAGCCGGCACCGTGCTGGCCGCGGAGCTCTCGCGCGGCATGGGCTGGATTGCAGAAGCCGACGTGGGCCGCATCCGCACCCTGCTGGAACGCACAGGCGCGCCAGTGGGTGCTCCCGCCCTCGGTGTGGAGAGATACCTCGAATTGATGGGGCTGGACAAGAAGGTGACGGGGGGCAAACTGCGCTTCGTCCTGCTCAAGGCGATCGGACAGGGGGTGGTAAGCGGGGAGGCGTCCGACGCGCTCGTGCGGGCCACGCTGGAGCGCTGCACCGAATGAGCGCGCCGGCGCCGTACGCCGTCAGCACCGGGAACTCCCGCGGACGCCAGCTGCGCGAGGAGACGCCGGAGGGCCGTTCCGAATTTCAGCGCGACCGCGACCGCATCATTCACTCCACCGCGTTTCGGCGCCTGGAGTACAAGACCCAGGTCTTCGTCAACCACGAGGGCGACCTGTTTCGCACCCGGCTGACCCACAGCATCGAGGTGGCGCAGATTGCGCGCTCCATTGCCCGCCGCCTCGGGCTCAATGAAGACCTGGTGGAAGCGATTTCACTGGCCCATGATCTGGGCCACACGCCGTTCGGCCATGCCGGGCAGGATGCGCTCAATGCCTGCATGCGCGACCACGGGGGCTTCGAACACAACCTGCAGTCGCTGCGGGTGGTGGATTTGCTCGAGGAACGCTATGCCTCTTTCGACGGTCTCAACCTGTGCTTCGAAACCCGCGAAGGAATCCTGAAACACTGCTCGGCCAAACACGCGGCGGAACTGGGCGAGGTTGCCTCGCGCTTTCTCGAGAACCGCCGGCCCTCACTGGAGGCGCAAATTGCCAACCTCGCGGACGAGATCGCCTATGTCAACCATGATGTCGACGACGGGCTGCGCTCCGGGCTGCTCACGCTGGAGCAGTTGTCCACAGTGGCCATTTTCCGCACATTCATGGACAGAGTCCGCGGCGACCATCCGGGTATCTCGGAGCGGCGCGTGATTCATGAAACGGTGCGACGCATCATCAATGCGATGGTAAGCGACCTCATCCGTGAAACCGGGAACAATCTGCGTGTCCATGGCATTCGCGACCTGGAAGATGTTCGAGCCGCGCCGCCCCTGGTCGCGTTCGGCGACGAGATGAAAGAACAGAACCGGGCGCTGAAGTCCTTCCTGTTCGGCGAACTGTACCGCCATTACCGGGTGATGCGCATGAGCGCCAAGGCGCACCGCATCATCAGCGATCTGTTCGGCGCCTTCCTTGCCGACAACCGGCTGCTGCCGCCGCAATACCAGCAGGCCGAGCCGGCGCGCCCCCGCGCCATCGCCGACTACATCGCCGGGATGACGGACCGTTACGCGATCCGCGAGCACCGCAATATCTTCTCCGTGGGCGAAGCCCTCCCCTGAGCGCCAAGGCCCGCTTGACCACCGCGGGGACGGCGGCTACACTTAGCCGATATAATTACTCAACATTGGATGGCGATCGTGGATATACAAGAGATCATCAAGCAACAAGTCGGCGACCACGCGGTGGTGCTCTATATGAAGGGCACGCCCCAGTTTCCGCAATGCGGCTTTTCCGCAAATGCAGTGCGTATTCTTAATGCTCTGGGCGTAAAGGATTTTTTCAGCGTGGATGTCTTGCGTGACCCGGCCATGCGGGAGGGAATCAAGAGCTACTCCAACTGGCCCACGGTTCCCCAGCTTTATGTCAACGGCCAGTTCATCGGCGGCTCGGATATTATGACTGAAATGTATCAGGGTGGGGAACTGCAGGAACTGCTGAAGGTATAGGTAGCCAGCGGGCGCACGCAAAAATATATAGGCCGTTAGGCATATGGGAATTTGCTCAGCTAGTGGCTATAGTGGAACTGGGTGTTAGAGCTCCGGGCTGGAAACGGCCCGTACTTTCTTACTCTCCTCCTACTCCGGGCGATCCAAAAGATCGCCCTTTTTTCCTTGCGGGAATGCGGCATCCACCCCCTATGCCGCCCCTTATGCGCTGACCACGGCCGATGCTAGGGTTTCCCGCCGGCCAGGTACTGGCGAGCGCTGGCAATGGCAGCCCCCACCTGCGCCGGCGCGGTGCCGCCGACATGGTCGCGCGCGGCGAGCGAACCTTCGAGGGTCAGCACGCTGAAGACGTCCGCGTCGATCAGCCCCGAGAATTGGCGCAACGCCTCAAGCGGCAAGTCGCTCAGATCGCAGCCGCGCTGCACCGCGGCCCGTACCGCTTGCGCCACCGCCTCATGCGCATCGCGGAACGGCATGCCCTTTTTCACCAGGTAATCGGCAAGGTCTGTCGCAGTGGCATAGCCCTGCATCGCCGCGGCGCGCATCGCATCAGGCTTGACGCTGATGCCACCCATCATGTCGGCATAGATGCGCAGGGTCTGGGTGAGCGTGTCCACGGTGTCGAACAACGGCTCCTTGTCCTCCTGATTGTCCTTGTTGTACGCCAGCGGCTGTCCCTTCATCAGGGTGAGCAGGCTGACCAGGTGGCCGTTCACGCGCCCGGTCTTGCCGCGCACCAGTTCCGGCACGTCTGGGTTCTTCTTCTGCGGCATGATGGAGGAGCCGGTGCAGAAGCGGTCGGCGATGTCGATGAAGCCGAAGCGCGGACTCATCCACAGGATAAGCTCTTCCGACAGGCGCGACAGGTGGGTCATGACCAGGGCGGCGGCGGCCGTGAACTCGATGGCAAAATCACGGTCGGACACGGCATCCAGCGAGTTCGCGCACACTGCCTCGAAACCCAGCAGTTCGGCGGTATACTCGCGCTTGATCGGATAGCTGGTGCCGGCCAGGGCGGCGGCGCCCAGCGGCATGCGGTTGACCCGGTGGCGCGCATCTGAGAGACGCTCGGCGTCGCGCTTGAACATTTCGAAGTAGGCCATGAGGTGATGGGCAAAACTCACCGGTTGCGCGACCTGCAGATGGGTAAAGCCGGGCATCACGGTATGGGTGTGGTCCGCGGCGAGCCCGACGATGGCGGCCTGCAGCGCGTGCAGCAGCTCGCGCACCTCGTCGATGGCATGGCGCAGGTAAAGGCGTATGTCGGTTGCCACCTGATCGTTACGCGAACGACCGGTGTGCAGCCGTTTGCCGGCATCCCCCACGAGCGCAGTCAGCCGCCTTTCGATGTTGAGGTGCACGTCTTCCTGGTCCACCGACCATTCGAAACTGCCCATGATGATTTCGTTTTCCACCTGCGCCAGGCCGCGCCTGATATCGCCGAGATCCTGGGCCGAGATGATCTCGCACGCGGCCAGCATCTGCGCATGTGCAAGCGAACCCTGGATGTCGAACAGCGCCAGGCGGCGGTCGAAATCCACCGATGCCGTATAACGTTTCACCAGTTCGGCCACGGGTTCATTGAAGCGCCCTGACCAGGCTTGCTGGCCCTGGGCTGATTGATCTTGCGGGTTCATTGTCTCTTGTCCGGAATCGAGTGTTGCATTAAAGTTAGGCGCTATGCCAACATCGCAAATTATAAGGCAAAATCCCTCATACGACGTACTGCCCGATTTCCGCAGCTTGGGCGTGCTGTTGCGGACCCTGGTGTCGTGCAATGCGGCGGCGCTGGTGGTGGCGTTGATGCGCGCCGACAACTGGTCCGGCGTCCTGAGGGATTTTGTGCAGACGGGCGCGGCCTTGCAGCCGGTGCTGCTGGGCTGCCTCCTCGCGCTTTACGTATTGAGCCCCGCCCTGGCGCGTCTCTCCTACCGGCGCGGCGTTGCGGTCGTCCTCGCCGTGGTTGCGGTGATCGTGCTTGCTGCCGTGGAAGCCGGGGGCGAACTTTATATCTCGCGCTACGAGCAGGCCGACCTCGCACTGGCGCGCTACTTGGTGGGGACGGTGGGGCTCGCCTCGGCCCTGCTGTTCTATTTCCGTCTGCGCGCGATCGCCCTGTCGCCGTCAATCTACAAGGCCAGGGTGCAGGCGCTGCAGGCGCGCATCCGGCCGCACTTTCTGTTCAATTGCATCAACACCGTGCTCAGTCTCGTGCGCTCCGACCCCCGGCGCGCCGAGACCGCGCTGGAGGACATGTCCGACCTGTTCCGCATGGCGATGGCGCAGGACCGCGAACTGGTGCCGCTGCGCGACGAGATCGAGCTGTCGCGGCGCTATCTGGCGCTGGAGAAGCTGCGGCTGGGGGACAGGCTGCAATTCCACTGGCATCAGGCGGAGATACCCGACGACGCCATGGTGCCGGCGCTCATCCTGCAGCCCTTGCTCGAAAACGCGGTATATCACGGCATCGAGCCGCTGCCGGACGGTGGCGTCATCGACGTGCTGCTCGAGCGCAAGGGCGGCTCGATCCAGATCGACGTCAGCAACCCCAACTCGAAACCGGCATACCGCCGCCGCGGCAACAAGCTGGCGCTGGGGAATATCCGTGAGCGCCTGGATCTGCTTTTCGACATCGAGGCGCAATACAGAGTCGATGAAGCGGCGGACTATTATCGCGTTAGAATCCTGATGCCGTATGTGAAGGAGGAACCGTCATGAATTATGTGGAGCTGCCGCTGACCGTGTTCGTGGTTGACGACGAAGCGCCGGCGCGCACCCGCCTGAAGGAACTGCTGGCCGACTGCAACAGCCAGCTGCCGCTGGAAGTGATAGGCGAAGCGAGCAACGGGGTGGAGGCGCTGGAAAAGCTCGCCGAACTCCAGCCCGACGTGGTGCTGATCGACATTCGCATGCCCCAGATGGACGGCATCGAACTGGCGCGCCATCTGCGCAAGCTGCCGGACCCCCCGGCCATCATTTTCACCACCGCTTACGACGCTTACGCGGTCAAGGCGTTCGAACTGCATGCCATCGACTACCTGCTCAAGCCGATCCGCCTCGGGCGCCTGTTCGACGCGCTCACCCACGCGCGCAAGGCCGTGCCGCCGACCATAGAGGTATTGCAGGAGCTGCTGCCGGAGCCACGCAAGAACCTGTCCATCCACGAGCGCGGCAGGGTGATCCTCATTCCGATTGAGGAGGTGCTGTTTCTGCGGGCGGAGCAGAAGTACGTCACGGTGCACACCGAGGACCGGGAATACCTGATCGAGGAAGCGCTCAGCATGCTGGAAAAGGAGCACGCCGCGCGCTTCGTGCGCATACACCGCAACTGCCTGGTGGCCAAGGACGCGATCGAAGGCTTCGAAAAGGTGACCGACCCGGAAAACGGCGAGTCGCACTGGACCGTGAAGATCAAGGGGCTGGCCGAGCGGCTGCCCATCAGCCGCCGCCAGCAGTTCATCGTCAAGTCCTTCAAGTAGCCGTCGCGCGCGCCCTCCCGCGCGGCGGAGCCGGGACGGTCAGCCGCTGTTGCGCAGGCCGGTGGCGATGCCGTTGATGGTCAGGTGGATGGCGCGTTTCACGAGCACATCGTCGTCCCCTGCGCGGTGGCGGTGCAACAAGGCCACCTGCAAGTGATTAAGGGGATCAATGTAGGGAGTACGCGTCGCCAGGCTGCGCGCAAAGCTCGGGTTGTCCTCCAGCAGGGTGGTCGCGCCGGTGATGGCGAACAGGCCGTCGATGGTGCGCTGCCATTCCGCCTCTATCATGCCGAATATGGCTTCGCCGAGCGCCCTGTCTTCCACCAGCTCGGCATAGCGGGACGCAATGCCCAGGTCGCTCTTGGACAGCACCATGTCCATATTGGACAGCAAGGTGCTCAGGAAGGCCCAGTTCTTGTGCATGGTCTGCAACTGGCGCAGACCGGCCTCGCCCTCGCGTTCCAGGAATTGCTGGACGGCGCTGCCGAAGCCATACCACCCGGGCAGCAGGGCGCGGTTCAGGCTCCAGCTGAACACCCAGGGAATCGCGCGCAGATCCTCGATGTTGTCGGATGCCTTGCGCGAGGATGGCCGGCTGCCGATGTTGAGTTCCGCGATCTCGCGAATCGGTGTCGCGGTGAAGAAATATTCGGTAAAGCCGGGCGTTTCATAGACCAGCTTGCGGTAGGCGGCGAACGCGGCGGCGCTCAGTTGCTCCATGATCCGGTGGTGTTCCGGCATGGCGCTGTCCGCGCCGTGGTGATGCAGCAGCGTGGCCTCCATGGTCGCGGCCACCAGCGTCTCCAGGTTGCGGCGGCCGATCTCGGGGTTCGAATATTTGCTGGCGATCACCTCGCCCTGCTCGGTGATGCGGATCTGCCCGTTCACGCTGCCCGGGGGCTGCGCCAGGATGGCTTGATAGCTCGGGCCGCCGCCGCGGCCCACGGTGCCGCCGCGGCCGTGGAACAGGCGCAGCTCGACGCCATGCTTGCCGAATACTTTCACCAACTCGAGTTCGGCCTTGTACAGCTCCCAGTTGGCGGTCAGGTAGCCGCCGTCCTTGTTGCTGTCGGAATAGCCCAGCATCACTTCCTGCGTATCGTCGCGGCTCTTCAGGCCGGCGCGGTACCACGGAAGCGACAGCAGCTCGTCCATGATGACGCCGCAGCCCCGGAGGTCGGCGATGGTTTCGAACAGCGGGATGATGTTGAGGTGCAGCACCGGTTCTGCGCCAGCCTCGACGAGACCGGCCTGCTGCAGCATCAACGCCAGCTCCAGCATGTCGGAAACGCTGTCGGTCTTGGAGATGATATGGTTGGGCAGCGCGGCACGGCCATACTGACGATGAATGTCCGCGGCCGTATGCATGATGCGCAGTTCGCTCTGCACGACAGGGGAAAAACGGCCCAGTTCCTCGTCCATCCGCCGCCCGTTCCGTAGCGCGTCCAGCAGCCAGGCCCGGCGGCCGGCCTCGTCCTGCGCCGCATAGCCCGGCCTGTTCGCGCCATGCGCGAACAGCTCGTCCACCACCTGCTCGTGTATTCCGCTGTGCTGGCGCATGTCCAGAGGCGCCAGGTGGAAGCCGAAGACTTCGGCCGAGCGGCGCAACTCGGCCAGACGGCCGCGGGCGAGGCTGGTCCCCTTGTGCTGATACAGGGACTCGATCAGGATGTCGAGTTCGGCGCAGAACTCCTGCGGGTCGGCGTACGGCCGGGATTCATATTCCTCGGGATAGAGGTGCTCCACCCGCTGACCCAGACGCTTGCCGGTCGCCACCATGCGCGAATGGATCGCGATGAAGGCACGACGGTAAGGCTCGTCGTCGCGGCTGGCGATTGCATCGGGGGACTGCCCGGCGAAGGCCTCCAGCTCAGGGCTGACTTTGACCAGGCGCGCGGACAGGGAAAGCCGCTCGCCCAGAAGATGCGTTTCCGAGAGGTAATGGTCGATGATCAGCTTCGAGTGACGCTCGGCAGCGTCACGCATGACCTCGTGGGTGACGAAAGGATTGCCGTCGCGGTCGCCGCCGATCCAGCTGCCGACCCGCAGGAACGACGGCACGTGTATGCGTTCACCGAAGCGCTGTTCCAGTTCCTTTTCGAGATCTGCGTAGATCTTGGGTATCTGCTCAAGGAAGGTATAGTGGTAATAGGACAGCCCGTTGTTGATCTCGTCGGGTACGCTCAGCTTGGTAGTGCGCAGCATGCGCGTCTTCCACAGGATGAGCACGAAGCGGCGCAACGCGTCCTCGTTCTCTTCCAGCTCCTGCGGCGTCATGTCGATGCGGTCACGGTCGGCCAGCAGCCGCGACAGGATCAGTTGCGAATCAAGGATACTCTTGCGCTGAACCTCGGTCGGGTGAGCCGTGAGCACCGGCGAAACCAGCGCCCGGCGGAAAAACTCACTGACCGCGGCGGCGTCGAGCGCCTTTGCCTGCACGCGGTCGAGCGCAAGATGCAGGCTGCCGTCCTGCGGCTGCGACTTCGCCTTCAGGTGGGCGCGGCGGCGGCGGTTGTGGTGCAGGTCTTCTGCGATATTCGAGAGCTGCGAGAAATAGCTGAACGCCCGGACCACGGCCAGGGTGTCGCGCGGCGACAGGGCATCCAGCATCTGCTCCAGATCGAGGCGGTCGCGCTCATCCTGCGTCTTGCGGAAACGCACCGCGGCGCGGCGCACGGTCTCGACCAGCTCGAAGGTCTCATCGCCTTCCTGTTCGCGCAGGGTATCGCCGAGGATGCGCCCGAGCAGGCGAATGTCTTCGCGCAGGGGCACGTCCTTGCTGGAAATATCCGCGGGAGCGGCCAATAAATTCATTACGTTCTTTACCATACTCATGGGCGTCAACGCGCACGCACCCCGCGCTATGCTAGAATGCGCCGCTTAAGACTCAGTCAAATACACAGGCAACAACTCAGGAAAAAATCCCATGGGCCAGGCGAACCCGGCGCACAGCGCCCCCGAAAAATTGGTCATCGCGTCGCGCGAGAGCGCGCTAGCGATGTGGCAGGCAGAACATATCCGCGACCGGCTGCGCGCATTATACCCGGAAACGGAAGTCAGTATATTGGGGATGACGACTCAGGGCGACCAGATACTGGACGTAACCCTTTCCAAAATCGGGGGTAAGGGGCTGTTCGTCAAGGAGCTGGAAACCGCGCTGGAAGACGGCCGCGCCGACTTGGCGGTGCATTCCCTCAAGGATGTGCCCATGCAGTTGCCGGCAGGCTTTGTCCTGGCCGCCATCGGGGAGCGGGAAGACCCTCACGATGCCTTCGTCTCCAACAACTTCGAGACGCTGGCCGCGCTGCCCGCCGGCAGCGTGGTGGGCACCTCCAGCCTGCGCCGTGAAAGCCAGTTGAGGGAGCGCTTTCCCCACTTGAAGATAGAGCCGCTGCGCGGCAACGTGCAGACCCGGCTGCGCAAGCTGGATGAGGGCCGGTATGCCGCGATCATCCTGGCTGCGGCCGGGCTCAAGCGCCTGGGCTTGGGCGGGCGCATACGCGGCATCATCTCCAGCGAGGACAGCCTGCCTGCTGTGGGCCAGGGCGCGCTGGGCATAGAATGCCGCGCGGAGCGGGCGGACGTAATTGCCGCCCTGCAGCCGCTGCACCACCCCCAGACCGCCGCCTGCGTGCTGGCGGAGCGGGCGCTCAGCCGCAGGCTCGGGGGCAGTTGCCAGGTGCCCCTGGGCGGTTTCGCGGAGTTCCGCGACGGCAGGCTGCACATGCGGGGCTTCGTGGCCACCCCCGACGGGAGCCGCATGCTGCGCGCTGAGCGGAGCGGCAGCGCGGACCAACCCGAGGCGCTGGGCGATGCCATTGCCGAGGAGCTGCTGGCGCAAGGCGCGGGCGAAATCTTGGCGGCACTGGGCTGAGGCGACGCAAATCGGCCCCGGCAATGAAAGCGCAACTCCAGCCGGCAAGATGCCCGCCCGACTCCTCGCCGGCCTGAGAATTGCGGTAACGCGTCCGCGCGACCAGGCGGGCGCCCTGGCGCAGGCCATCACGGAGGCAGGCGGCCAGCCCATCCTGTTTCCGCTGCTGCAGATCGGCCCGCCCGCGGACGCCCAACCGCTGCGTGACGCGGCCACCCATCTCGACCGGCTGCAGCTACTTGTCTTCATCAGCCCTACTGCCGTGCATCACGGCATGCCCGCGTTGCTCGCGCAAGGCCCCCTCCCCGGCACACTCAAGGTGGCGGCGGTCGGCCAGGGCAGCGCGGCGGCCCTGCGCAAACTGGGGGTGAGCGCGGTGTTAGCGCCCACCGACCAGTTTGACAGTGAGCACCTGCTTGCGCTGACCGAACTGAATGACGTGGCAGGCTGGCGTATCGCGATCTTTCGCGGGGAAAACGGAAGGGAACTGCTGGGCGATACGCTGAAGGCGCGCGGCGCGCAGGTCGAATATATTCCGTGTTACCGGCGGCTAAAGCCCGTAAGGGGCGCAGACCAGCTGCTTGCGGAGCGGCCTGACATGGTCACGGTCACCAGCAGCGAGGCGCTGGGCTATCTGTGGGAGATGGCGGATGAGGCGGCGCGTGCGCATCTGATTACGCTGCCGCTGTTCGCCCCGCACGAAAGGATTGCCGCAGCCGCCCGGACGCTGGGCTGGCACGAAGTCTACGCCACGGCGGGTGGCGATGCCGGCCTGCTGGCGGGCCTCAAGGACTGGGCAACTCGGCGCCGCAGCCAGGCCTGAGCGGCCATCAGGCCGCCGCCGGCGTTCCGTTCTTGGGCGCAAAGGAAAAAGCGTCGGAAAAGAACTCCTCTTGCGGCAAGCCGCGCTGGCTGGTGAAATCGCGGTGCGCCGCCTCCACCACGACCGGCGCGCCACAGGCGTACACCTGGTAGCCCGACAGGTCGGCATAGTCCTCCAGCACGGCCTGATGCACGAATCCGCTACGCCCGGCCCAGGGCTCGTCAGAGACCACGGCGGTGAATTTCACGCCTTTTGCCTGCCATTCCTGCACCTTGTCCAGCATGTAGAAGTCCGATTGCCGACGCACGCCCCAGTAGATGTGCATGGGGCGGGTGACGCCGATCTGCAGCGCGTGCTCGACGATGGCCTTGACCGGCGCGAAGCCGGTGCCGCTGGCCACGAACAGGATGGGCTTGTCCGAGTCCTCGCGCAGGTAAAAGCCGCCCAGCGGCCCCTTGATGCGCAGGATGTCGCGCTCCTTCATTCCGTTGAAGACATGGCGGGTAAAAGCGCCGCCGGGAATGTTGCGGATGTGCAGCTCGAGAAATTCGTCGTCATGCGGCGCATTCGCCAGCGAGAAGCTGCGCGGCTTGTCGTCCTTGAGCTGAATGTCGACATACTGGCCAGCGAGGAATTGCAGGCGTTCATTGGCCGGAAGCTTGAGGTAAAGCACCATCACGTCTTCCGTCAGCCTGACCATTTTCTGCACCCGCGTGGGCAGGGTCTTGACCGGAATTTCCTTGTCGCTGGTGATTTCATGGCCCTCGATGACGAGGTCGGACAGGGGCTTGGCCTTGCAGAACAGGGCGCCGCCCGCCGCCTTTTCCGCCGGCGTCAGCGCGAACGGCTGGTATTCGCCATAATCCACCACGCCTTCCAGGATGTCGCCCTTGCAGGCGCCGCACACGCCGTCGCGGCAGCTATAGGGCATGGTGTAGCCGTGGCGGATGCCTGCCTCGAGTATGGTTTCATCCGGTTCGACGGTGAAGCTGTGATTGCTGGGCTTGATGGTGACGGTAAATGACATGATCTGTGTCTATCCTGCAGGTGACTCAAAACGGGTATTTTACCGCACTATCCGGCCCCGTTACCCGGTCCTCATGCGGGCCGGGTACGCCGTGCACGCTGGGGAGCTTACCCGCCCTTGGCGAGCTTGCTGTGGCGGATGGAGTAGGTGAAGTAGACGATCAAGCCCAAGGTGACCCAGACTGAAAACCATTGCCAGGTGTCCCTGGGCAAAAATGCCATAAGCGCGGCGCATGAGAGCATGCCCAGAATGGGAAACAGCGGATTCAGCGGATTCTTGAACGGCCGGTGCAGGTGCGGCTGGCGGACGCGGAGCACGATGACCCCGAGGCAGACGACAACAAAGGCGGCCAGCGTGCCGATGCTGACCAGGTTGGCGAGCGCCTCCAGGGGCACCATGCCTGCCCCCAGCGCCATGATGATGCCGGTCATCACGATGACGCGTACCGGAGTTTTGCGGCGCGCGTCCACCCTCGACAGGAAGGGTGAGATTAAACCGTCGCGCGCCATCGCCAGAATGATGCGCGTCAGCCCATAGTACAGTACCAGCATCACGGTGGTAAGACCCGCAATGACACCGGTGGAAACCAGCGCCGACGCCCACGTGTATCCCCGCAGAATCAGCGCATAAGCGACCGGCGAGGACACGTCCAGCTGTTTATACGACACGATGCCGGTCAGCAGTCCCGACACCACGATGTAGATGATGGTGCAGAAGACGAGGGAGCCGATGATTCCTATCGGAACATCCCGTTGCGGATTCTTCGCCTCTTCCACGGCGGTGGAGACCGCATCGAAGCCGACGTAGGCAAAGAACACAAACGACGCGCCTGCCAACACGCCGGTGGTCGAGCCGTCCGCGGCCCGGTCGAACCAGCCGAACGGGATGAATGGGTGCCAGTTCTGCGGCTGCACATTGAACAAGGCCACGCCGATGAAGATACAGATGGTGAGCACCTTGATGAACACCATGCCGGTGTTGAGCTGGGCGCTCTGCCGGACGCCAATGATGAGCAGGCCCATGAGCGCCACGATGATGGCCATCGCAGGCACATTTGCGATGCCACCCGTATTGACGACTTCGCCCATGCTGTTGTGCACCAGGTGGGGCGCGTGCGTAATCAGAGCAGGCAAATGCAGGCCCATCGCGCTCACCCAGTCGTTAACATACCCCGACCAGCCGTTGGCGACGGCGGCAACCGAAACGCTGTATTCCAGCAGCAGAATCCAGCCGATGATCCACGCCACCACCTCGCCGAAGGCGACGTAGGCGTATCCGTAGGCGCTGCCGCAGCCGCCCACGGCGGATGCCATTTCTGCGTACGCAAGCGCGGCGAACGCGCATGCGAATCCCGCCACAATAAACGACAGCACCACCGCGGGACCGGCTTTCTCGGCCGCGGCATGCCCCGTCAGCACGAATATGCCCGTGCCGATGATTGCGCCTATGCCCAGCAGGGTGAGGTCGAACGCAGAGAGCACTCTTTTGAGTTCCCCGGTCTCGCCTGTGTCGTCGACGACGGCTTTGGTGCGAAAAATAGACAGTGCCATGGTTCCCCCTGATTGGTTTTACCCAATTATGCCCGATAGGGGGTGATTCGTCTGCCTTGGCGCGCGTCAGCCGTGGATAGCGTGGCGCAGCGCCGCAGTGTAGCGCGCCAGGTCTTCCTCGGTTTTGGTTTCGGTGGCGCAGACCAGCAGCACTTGGCCCAACTCCGGGTAATGCGCGGAGAGGTCATGGCCGCCAAGGATGCCCTGCGCCTGCATCGACGCCAACACCGCGGCCACGTTCTTTTCCAGGTGCAGCACCACTTCGTGGAAATGCGCGCCATGGAAGGCGCACTTCACGCCCGGTATGCCTGCCGCCTGCACGGCCAGGGCGGAGGCGTTGCCATGAGAAGCAGCAGCGACGCGGCGCAGCCCGTCTTCGCCCACCAGCGCCATGTAGATGGTCGCGGCGGTCACCATCAGCCCCTGATTAGAGCAGATGTTGGACGTGGCCTTGGCGCGGCGGATGTGCTGCTCGCGTGCCTGCAGGGTAAGCGTATAGCCAACCTTGCCGTCGAGGTCGACAGTGCGGCCGATGATGCGCCCCGGCATCTGGCGCACCAGCGCCTGCTTGCAGCAGATGAAACCGAAATGTGGCCCGCCGCTGGATAGCGGGGAGCCCAGCGGCTGGCCGTCGCCCACGGCGATGTCGGCGCCCTTGGCGCCCCACTGCCCCGGCGCCTTGAGCAGCGCCAGCGCGGTGGGGTTGACCAGGCCGATGGCCAGCGCGCCCTGTGCGTGCGCCCAGTCGGTGAGCGCGTCCGCGTCCTCGAGCTGGCCGAAAAAGTTGGGCTGGGGGATGACCAACGCGGCGATGTCGCTGCCCGCATGGGCGGCCAGCGCCTGCATGTCCACGGTGCCGGTGGCGCGGTCGAACGGGATCTCCACCAGTTCGTTCCCCTGCAGCCTTACGATGCTCCGGGCGACGCTGCGGTACACCGGCGAGACGGTGGCGGGGACGAGGATCTTGTGCGAGGTCTTGTGGGAGCGGACCGCCATCAGGATGGCCTCGGCCAGTCCCGAGGCGCCGTCGTACAGGCTGGCATTGGAGACATCCATGCCGGTGAGCGAGGCCATCATGGTCTGGTATTCATAGAGCACCTGCAGCGTGCCCTGGCTGGCCTCGGCCTGGTAGGGCGTGTAGGCGGTATAGAACTCGCCGCGGCTGGCAATCTTCCACACGGCTGCGGGGATGTGATGCTCGTAGGCGCCGGCGCCGATGAAATTCAGCAGCGGCGCATCCTGCGCTGCGCGTTCGCTCATCAGCCGTGTGATCTGCATCTCGTTCATGCCCGGCGGCACGGCGCTGAGCTTGCCGCTGCGCAACTCGGCGGGGATCTCCTCGAACAGCGCTTCGAGGTCAGGCGCGCCGATGGCGGCCAGCATCTCGCGAATGTCGGACTCGGTGTGGGGAATGAAAGGCATATGTAAATCCTTTGAGGCGCGGCAAGGGGCGAGGGGGAAAGGTGGCGCGCCGCGCGCGCCCCAGGCTGGCCCTGCTTCCTTCCGCCTGCTCGTTGTTTAGTGCGACTCCGAATCCACGTGCGCCTGATAGGCAGCCGCGTCCATCAGGTTACCAAGGTCGGCAGCGTTGGCGGGCTTCATCCTGAAGATCCACGCGCCATAGGGGTCTTCATTAAGCTTTTGCGGAGCGCCATCGAGTTCGGCGTTGGCGGCAGTCACAGTACCGGCCACGGGGGCATACACGTCGGCTGCGGCCTTCACCGATTCGACCACGGCGCATTCCTCGCCCGCCTTCAGCACGCGGCCGGCCGCCGGGCACTCCACGAACACCATGTCGCCCAGCAGTTCCTGGGCATGGTCGGTTATGCCGACGCTGAGAGTGCCGTCGGGTTCGGCTTTGACCCATTCGTGGGAGGCGGTGTATTTGAGGTCGGTGGGGTTGCTCATTTTCCTGGATTCCTTTGCGATAGGGTTAGATCAGGGCCTTGCCAGCGCGGGCGAAGGGATACTTCACCACCCTGGCATTCAATTGCTTGTCGCGAATCTCCACTTGCACGGTATCGCCGATCTCGACGCCGTTTGGCACGCGCGCGAGCGCAATGGACTTTTCCAGCGTGGGAGCAAAGGTGCCGCTGGTGATCTCCCCCGCGCCGTGCGCGGTGGCCACCTTCTGGTGGCTGCGCAGCACACCACGGTCCAGCAGCAGCAGCCCCACCAGCTTGCGCGCCGGAGGATGGGCCAGCAGGGCTTCCTTGCCGATGAAATCGCGCGGGCTGTTCAGGTCCACGGTCCAGCCCAGGCCGGATTCCAGCGGGCCGACCGTCTCGTCCATGTCCTGGCCGTACAGATTCATGCCCGCCTCCAGGCGCAGGGTGTCGCGCGCGCCCAGGCCGATGGGCCGGACACCGGCCTGGTGCAGCGCTTGCCAGAAGGCTACGGCTTTTTCCCGCGGCAGCATCACCTCGAAGCCGTCTTCTCCGGTATAGCCGGTGCGGGCGACAAAGTATTCTCCGCAATCGGCCGCCTGGAAGACGGCCAGGCCCTCCGTCGCCGCCTTGACCTGGGGCAGCACCTGCCACACCTTGGCGCGCGCATTCGGCCCCTGGACTGCAATCATCGCCAAGTCCTCGCGCGGGCTGATCTCGAGCTGCGGTGCATGCTGCGCCGCCTGCTGCCTCATCCATGCGATGTCCTTCTCCGCCGTGCCCGCGTTGACCACCACGCGGAACCAGGTTTCGCTCATGAAGTAGATGATAAGATCGTCTATCACGCCGCCATCGGGGCGCAACATTGCGGAATACAGGGCTTTGCCCGGCAACGTGAGCTTATCGGCATTGTTAGCGAGCAGGTAGCGCAGGAAGAGACGGACACCCTCCCCCTTGATGTCCACCACCCGCATGTGGGAGACGTCGAACATGCCGCAGTCACGGCGCACTTGGTGATGCTCCTCGATCTGGGAGCCGTAGTTCACGGGCATGTCCCAGCCGCCGAAATCCACCATTTTGGCGCCCATTTCACGGTGCGCGGCGTTCAGCGGGGTCTGTTTCAAGGTCATATCGTTTTTCCGCGTAATAAAAAAGGCGCAGCACCCAGCGGTGCTGCGCCCCATCTGTCCCTTGTACCTGAGAGATTGCGGCGCCAGCCGTGTGCCCCTTCGGTGGTCAAAGGCGCCCATTTCCATGGACGCCGGATTGACGCTCTCCAGATTTGCCAGATTCAACAGTTCGTGGGCCTGAGCGGTTGCGGGTAACTTGCGCCTTCGGCGGTGCGTCTGGTGTCAAACGCACGCTCTCCCGTTGATCTTGTCGGCAGGCGGAACTATACCCGAACTCGGCAGGCGGCGGAAGCGCCTCCGGCTCAATAGGAAAGGAACAAGCGGTAGCCGACGGCATGGAGGCCGGTGGCGTCTATCGCGAGGCGGATGCTGGCGTCGCGGTTGCCGCCGAGGCCGGTCTTGGCATCACCCGGGTTCTTCAGGTATTCATCCGGGCGGAACACGCGGCGGCCCACCGGCATGTCGTTCAAGTCGGTGAGCGTAAGCTCCAGGTAAGGATAGGACTGGGGGTAAGGGGCCAGGTTGTGCAGGGTCACGCTGAGCGTGATGATGCTGGGCTGGGCCGGATCGGTTTCCATGTTGGAGGCATCGATGGCCATCAGGTCGATGTTGCGCGGCAGCGGTATGCTGCAATGCAGCGGACCGCAGGCGGCGACCAGCGCCGGTTTCAGCCCGGGCAAGTGCGCCGCCAGTTCGGTGCGGAACAGATAGGCGAGTTGCGCGAGGGCCAGCACGCCGGCCAGCAGGCCGGCCAGCGCCCAGGGCCACACCCGCGGCTCGCCGGGCGTTTCCTCTGCTGCATCCTCCTCCGCTTTGTCTGCGGCGGCCGGCACCATTTCACTGCGCAGCGGGACGGTGATGTCCATGACTGCTTCCTGCTGGGGGGGAGTCATGTCCTCCAGCACGATGGGCAGGTCGAGCTGGGGGCTGGGCTCCATGCTGGTGCGGTTTTCGATCGCATTGAATGCGGCATGGCAATGTCCGCAACGCACCATGCCCCGGTAGGCCTCGAGCTGGGCCTGGGTGGCCTTGAACCGGGTACCGCACACGGGGCACTGGGTGGTGGTGGTCATCGGATTATCGCTTTACACCGGACAGACAGACCCAGCCATCTTCCACGTTAGGCGGATCGAAGTCAAACCACTCGCCGTAGATCTCGCGGATGTCATCGGCCTGCGCCTCGAGGATGCCGGAGAGCACGATACGGCCGCCGCGGCGCGCGTGCGACGCGAGCAGGGGCGCCAGCAGGCGGAGCGGATTGGTGAGGATGTTGGCGACGACCACGTCCGCCTCGCCGCCGGGCGCATCGTCAGGCAGGAAGAAGTGTGCAACGACATCGTTGGCGGCGGCGTTGTCCCGGCTGGCCTGCACCGCCTGCGGATCGAGGTCTACGCCGGTGGCGGAACCGGCGCCCAGTTTCATGGCGGCGATGGCGAGGATGCCGGAGCCGCAGCCGTAGTCCAGGATGCTTTCGCCGCCCGTGATGTTTGCGTCCAGCCAGCGCAGGCAAAGCTGCGTGGTCGGGTGGCTGCCGGTGCCGAAGGCCAGGCCCGGATCGAGCACGATATTGACCGCAGTAGGATCGGACGGCGTGTGCCAGGTGGGAACGATCCATAGCCGGTCGGAAATGCGGATGGGCTCGAACTGCGACTGGGTGCGGCGCACCCAGTCGTCGTCAGCCAGGGACTCGATGCGGTGCGGGGGCGTCCGCTCCAGGCCGACGGCCTGCACGGCCTGGCCGAGAGCCGTCTCGGGATCGGCATCGCCGGGGAACAGCGCCGTGACAATGTTGCGGGCCCACAGTTCGGGCGGCGGCAGGCCGCTTTCCTGCGCGCCGCCCCCGGGGATGGGCTCGCCGAATACGGGCCGTTCGTCGGCGGTGCCGGCTTGGGCGTCCTGCACGTCCACCGACAGCGCGCCCCGTTCCAGCAGAGCATCGCTCAGGGTTTCGGCATAGACCGCATCGGCCTCGACGATCAGCGTCAGCCAGTTTACGTTCGGCATGGCGGCGCCCCTAGGGTGCGGCGCAGGCGCGGCATGGCGCCGCCGCGGGTCTGCCTGAATCCGTTTGCGCCACCATGCCGCTGCGTTTACTTGGCAAGGGTGCGCTCGGCCAGTTTCTGCTCCAGATAATGGATGCTGGTGCCGCCACGCTTGAATGCCGCATCCAGCATCAGTTCCTGGTGCAGCGGGATGTTGGTTTCGATGCCCTCCACCGCCATTTCAGACAGCGCGATGCGCATGCGCGCCATCGCCTGTTCGCGGGTGTCGCCGTAGGCGATGACCTTGCCTATCATGGAGTCGTAGTTGGGCGGCACGAAGTAGTTGGCGTAGACGTGCGAATCGACGCGGATGCCGGGCCCGCCGGGGGGGTGCCAGGCGGTAATGCGGCCGGGAGAGGGCACGAACTTGTACGGGTGCTCGGCATTGATCCGGCACTCGATGGCATGGCCGCGGAAATGCACGTCCTTCTGCTTGACCGCCATCTTTTCGCCGGCCGCGATGTGGATTTGCTGCTGCACGATGTCGATGCCGGTGATCATTTCGGTCACCGGGTGCTCGACCTGAACGCGGGTGTTCATCTCGATGAAGTAGAACTCATCGTTCTCGTACAGGAATTCGAAGGTGCCCGCGCCGCGGTAGCCTATCTTGCGGCAGGCTTCGGCGCAGCGCTCGCCTATCTTGTTGCGCAGGCGCGGGTTGAGCAGGGGTGCGGGCGCTTCCTCGATGACCTTCTGGTGGCGGCGCTGCATCGAACAATCGCGTTCACCCAGATAGACGGCGTTGCCATGCTGATCAGCGAGCACCTGGATCTCGATGTGGCGCGGGTTCTCCAGGAATTTCTCCATGTACACCATCGGGTTGTTGAAGGCCGCCTGCGCTTCGGTGCGGGTCATGGTCACGGCGTTGAGCAGCGCCGCCTCGGTGTGCACCACGCGCATACCGCGTCCGCCGCCGCCGCCGGCCGCCTTGATGATGACCGGGTAGCCAATGCTGCGCGCAATCTTGACGATCTCGGCCGGATCGTCCGGCAGCGCGCCGTCGACGCCGGGCACGCAGGGCACGCCGGCCTTCTTCATCGCGTTCTTGGCGGAGACCTTGTCGCCCATCAGGCGGATGGTCTCGGCGCGCGGGCCGATGAATACGAAGCCACTCTTCTCGACGCGTTCGGCAAAGTCGGCGTTTTCCGACAGGAAGCCGTAGCCGGGATGGATGGCCTGCGCATCGGTCACCTCGGCGGCGCTGATGATGGCCGGGATGTGCAGGTAGCTGTGGCTGGAAGGCGCGGGTCCGATACAGACGGACTCGTCGGCCAGCTTGACGTATTTGGCGTCGGCATCGGCCTCGGAATGGACCGCGACGGTCTTGATGCCCATTTCGCGGCAGGCGCGCTGGATGCGCAGGGCAATCTCGCCACGATTGGCGATCAGGATTTTTTCGAACATGGTGGGCGGCTTTTCCGGTTTGTGTGCGGGATGTCGGCCTGTGCGGTCAAACATGGTGTATCGGGCGCCCGATCAGCCGATGATGAACAGGGGCTGGCCGAATTCGACCGGCTGCCCGTTCTCGACGAGGACGGCCTTGACCACGCCCGCCTTGTCGGTCTCGATTTCGTTCAGCAGTTTCATGGCTTCGATGATGCACAGGGTCTCGCCGGCATTCACGCTCTGGCCGACGTCCACGAAGACCTTGGCGCCGGGGGAGGCGGAACGGTAGAAGGTGCCGACCATGGGCGACTTGATGACGTGCCCCTCGACGGCGGGCTCGGCAGGCGCCGGGGCGGCTGCGGCCGGCGCGGCCGGGGCGGCAGCCACCGGCTGCGGCGCGGCATAGACCTGCGGCATGGCAGGGGCTTGGAGCCCGGTGCGCGTGATACGGACGCGCTCCTCGCCTTCGCTGATCTCCAGCTCGGCGATACCGGAGCTTTCGACCAGTTCAATCAGGGTCTTCAGTTTGCGTAAATCCATTTTTTTATGCTCCTAGGCTGTATGTTTCAGTGCGTACTGCAAGGCAAATTCGTAACCGGCCGCGCCGAGGCCGCTGATCACGCCGACGGCGTGGTCGGAAAAATAAGACTCTTTGCGGAAGGGTTCCCGCGCATGGACATTGGACAGATGGACCTCGATGAACGGAATGCCCACCGCGGCAAGGGCGTCACGCAAGGCGACGCTGGTATGGGTAAAGGCCGCAGGGTTGATGACGATGAACTGCACGCCTTCGCTCCGTGCCTGGTGCACACGCTCGACGAGTGCGGATTCCGAGTTGCTCTGGAAGTCCGCTAGCGTTGCGCCGGCATTCTCGGCCAATTTCTGCAAATTTCCGTTAATTTCCGCCAACGTCGCGCGGCCATAGACATCCGGCTCGCGTGTGCCGAGCAGGTTGAGATTGGGGCCGTGAAGGATGAGCACCTTAGTCATGGCGCGAATTCTGCCTAATTCGGCGGAAATTGTCCAGTTTTGGCGGAAGTTGTTGCCGCGTTTGGCCAGGCGGCGGTTACAGACCGGCCGCTTGCAGCGACTGCTGGAATTGAGTGCTGTCCTGGTAGCCGGTCACCCGGGCGCTGGCCAGCTCCTCTCCGTCGTGGCCGAAGAACAGCGTGGCGGGGGGGCCGAACAGATGGTAGCGGGCCAGCAGCGCCTTGTCGTCTGCGCTGTCGGCCGTGACGTCGACCTGCAGCAGCATGGCATTCTGCAGCCTGGCCTGGATTTTGGGGTCGGCAAAGGTATTGCGCTCCATTTCCTTGCAGGACACGCACCATTCGGCCCAGAAGTCCAGCATCACCGGGCGGCCGGCGGCCTGGGCCAGACGGGCATCGAGGTCGGCAATACTGCGGACGCGGGTAAATTTCAGCGTGGCGGGTGCCTCGGCACGTGCGCTGCCAATCACGGACAGCGGGCGCAGGACGTCCTGCGCGCCTGACAACGCGCCGACAAGGTAGGCAATGCCCAGCAGGAGCGCGAGGATGCCGCAG
>Ga0208774_1000001_pt1 | contig 42923 bp, 49 predicted proteins | sample SF_Rice_5C_80N_4_FD_185620 | JGI IMG/M metagenome (GOLD analysis project Ga0208774, IMG submission 185620) | Rice paddy soil microbial communities from Twitchell Island, California, USA - SF_Rice_5C_80N_405 (SPAdes) (version 2) | ecosystem: Environmental > Terrestrial > Soil > Paddy field/soil ... | reverse complement strand
GATGGGACCGACAGCCGCGATCTGAGAAACGAGCACCGTGTACTCGATGTACGCCTCCAAGTTCTCAGCCACCAAGTCGTCATGCGTCGCCGGCAATGTGAACTGCAACATGGTCATCTCCTTAGAGCACGGTTCCGTCGGGGAGGATCTTATTCTCCTCCACGAGTTGCGTGAGCAAAATGCTGATGGCCTTCTCCACCGCGTTCTTGTTCGTGATGTCGCCATGCGTGCGCAAGATCTTCGCTTTCCCCTTCTTCGGCATCGAAACGTCGAAGGTCCAGGTGTTGGTATCAGTCTTGATCGTCCTTGTGATAGTTGCCATCGTCATTCTCCTTTGTGTTGAGTTACAGAATACAGAATTTTTGAGCTGTAACTATAGCTATATTACCCTGTAATAAGTAAACATTAAATATATTATGTTTACTTTTTATTCACTAATAGCTAGTAGAATAAAAGGATATTCTGTATTCTGTAACTGCAGCACATTTGTGTCGTTTGTTTGATCCATGCTCCTTGCCCGCTGTCGCCTGTGTTTGTCTATGCGGCCCCACTAGGCTCGATTCGACTTATAATCGATTCGCGTAGCTCCATCCTGAGCTGCGTTTATTCACAACCTTCGAAGGAGAACACAATGGATCAACCGAACGAGGCGAGCCAGCAAGGCGGACCGCAAGACGAAGCACAACAACAAGGTGAAGGAAAAGCCGATGCACCGGAACAATCCTCTGCACCTGCCGCGGCTGAGAACACAGCGGCTGACGAAACCGCATCCGCACCTGCAGCAACTGAATCCGCACCTGAAACCGCGGGTGACGCTGTTCAGCAAGGTGAAGGAACTGGCGACCAGGGTGATGGCAGCGATGAACAGTCGCCGGAACTGACTGGCAACCTGGGTGCAGACCTGGCTGCGGTTGTCGAGCATGACATCGTTCATCCGGCGCACGTGCATATCAATCGCCTGGAAGAGTACGTGGCGCATCTGCCTGTTGCGCTGCATAACGACTTCCGCAAGCTGGTCGATGAAATCCGCAACGCGCTGTAAGCAGTAACTTGGGAGGAGGTCACAAGCCTCCTCTCATTACATGAAGGGGTCATATGATACAAGCCATGCACGACATGTTTCGACAGTGGGCTGAGTGGGAGCAATTGCCAGTAGGTGGACGTGGGCCAGGCGGTGTCGGTGTCACAATCACGTACAAGTTGATGGAGGGCAAAGGCGAGTTTCTACCAGGTGCACCGCGAGGAAGTGGTCCAGTCGGTATCCCCATGGATCCGATAGGGATGACAGTCGATCGATTTTTACGAACACAAAAGCGAAAAGTTAGGCACATTGTGTTCGCTTATTATCTCAAGCACGGCTACACCGTAGAAGAACGGGCAGCCATGGTGGGCCTTACGAAGCCCAAACTATACACAAAACTGCATGAAATACACCTCGAGTTGCAAAAGTTTGTGAATCAAAATGAGTTTAATTCTGGAACACATTCGGCTTAGAATTAAAAGGATGCACTCATTGTCACTACTCAAGGCGCTTGCTGAACTTCGATTTGACGTCGACTTGGCCAAGAGACTTTCCAAAGAAACACAATTCACACGGCAGTTCGCCACCAACAACATCGCGAAGTACAACCAATCGTTCAACCGCCTGAAGTCGCGGAAGATCATCATCGAGAAGAGAACCACATCCGCTCGTCTGGGTGCGTGGCGCAAAACATATTTTGCAATTGATCAAGCTGCACTCATTGTGTGGCTGAAGCAAGTAGAAAACCTGCAGCAGTAACCAAATCCAGTTCACATCAATATGTCCCTCCCATGAGGGCCAGATTCATGTGTACTTAAAAGACACAAGTTGCATGAACACTGATACGCGTTTTCGCGGATCACGCAGAAACTGTGAACATACCAGTCGATCACAAACATCCGAGGAAATATCATGGCCACCACAAAGAAACCTGCAGTAAAAAGTTTCGCGCGCGGCTTGGATAAGAATCAGCCGAAATTAAAAGCTGCACAACCCAAAAACAAAACGAAAGCTGCAACGGCGCGGCATGCAGCGGACAAAGGTCAAGGTGCTTCGCAGGCAAATTCAAAGACCCAAAAAGCTGCCAACGCAGGTGCAGGCAGTGGTCGTGGTGGCGCAAGGCCTGGTGCTGGTCGTCCAAAAGGTTCGCACAGCAAGAAGACCCAGGCGTTGCTCGAGAAGATCATGGAGACAGGGCAAACGCCGCTTGAGTTCATGATCGAGCAGATGCGCAACACGAAGATGCCGATGGGAGCCAGGCTCCAGGCTGCACGTGACGCTGCACCATTTGTGCATTCCAAGATGCAGAGCATCGAGCTGTCAGGGCCAGGCGGTGAACCGATCGAAGTCGCGAAGATACCGGTCGATCCTGCTGAAGCCATGGCCGCGTACAAAGAGATCATGGGGGAATGAGCGATGCCTGTTCCTTTCAAGATCGACTGGAAGAACCCAGACTACAACGCGATCGTTGAGTGGAGACTTGAGCGGCTGAACCGGATCCGTGCGGATGAAACAGGCCAGGTGCTCGCGAAGCTGAAGGCATACTACAAGGAGCATCCCGCGCAGTTCATCATCGACTGGGGTGTGACTGTTGATCCTCGCAACGCTGAGAGCCGGATCATCTTGCCCAATGGGCAGGAAACATCGAAGCCGACCATCATGCCCTTCATCCTCTTCCCCAAACAAGAGGACTGGATCGAGTGGGTTGTTGACCACCTGCGTAATCGCAAGAACGGCTTGACTGAAAAGTCCCGTGACTGTGGTATCTCGTGGTTGGCTGTTTCGCTCGCCGCAACGATGTGCATCTTCAACAAGGGCTTTGTAGCCGGCTTCGGTTCACGTAAAGAAGAATACGTGGACAAGATCGGAGACCCGAAGTCACTGTTCTGGAAAGCACGCGAGTTCGTCGCCCACCTGCCGAAGGAGTTCCGCGCCGGCTGGATTCGTGAGAAGCACTCGCCCCACATGCGCATGCTCTTCCCTGACACGGGATCAGCGATGACTGGTGAAGCTGGCGACAACATCGGTCGTGGTGACAGAACATCGATTCACTTCATCGATGAGTCTGCCCACATCGATCATCCTGAGTTGGTGGAAGCCTCGCTATCTGCAACCACGAACTGCCGCATCGATGTCTCGTCGGTGAACGGTATGAACAACATGTTCGCGCAGAAACGCTGGGGCGGCAAGATCGATGTCTTCACGTTCCACTGGCGCAATGATCCTCGCAAGGACGACACCTGGTACGCGGACCAACAGCAGAAGCTGGATCCAGTTACGCTGGCCCAAGAGGTTGACATCGACTACAACGCCTCGACTGAGGGCGTGGTGATCCCCACTGCGTGGGTGCAAGCCGCGGTTGATGCCCACACTCGTTTGAAGATCAAGCCAAGCGGATTGAAAGCAGGCGCGATGGACGTTGCAGATGAGGGCAAGGACAAGAACGCTTTCGCCGGCGCTCATGGCATCTTGCTTGAGTTCGTCGTGGACTGGAGCGGCAAAGGCAGTGACATCCTGAGCAGCGTGCAGAAGTCGTTCCAGCTGTGTGATGAGTTCGGCTACAAATCGTTCCAATACGACGAGGACGGTCTTGGTGCTGGCGTCAAGGGCGACGCTCGCATCATCAACGAGGAGCGAGTCAAGAAGCGTGGTGTGGATTCGAAACTGCAGGTGATCCCGTTCCGTGGTAGCGACGCAGTCGTTGATCCTGATGCGAAGGTGCCAAACACCGACCGTACCAATCAAGACTTCTTCGCCAACCGCAAGGCGCAAGCCTGGTGGGACCTGCGTCAGCGATTCATGAAGACCTATCGTTGGATCGTTGACGGTGAGAAGTGCGACCCAGATGAGATCATCTCCATCGCACCTGATTGCCCGAACCGAGATCGATTGATCTTGGAGTTGTCGCAGCCCACATACACCTTCAACACAGCAGGCAAGATGGTAATCAACAAAACACCTGATGGCATGAAGTCGCCGAACCTCGCCGATGCGGTAATGATCAGGTACTCAAGCATGACTAAGAAGACTTTCAAGGTCACGGCCGCCGCGCTTGCAGCCATGAAGATAAGGAAATAGCAAATGAAAAAACTAGGACAGAAGCTGTATGTGCTGCTTGTCAGGTTTGGTCTGATGAAGATGAAGCCTGAGATGCCGAAGGTCCCTGAGATCGAGAAAGATCTTGGACCCAAGGAGAAGGAGCTGCGTGAGGAGCTGGCACGCCGCATGAAGCTGGCCATCAACAAGCTGAAGAGCGAGGCACAAAGCAAACAGGACGACGTCATCACGAAGAAACTGACGTGGACCGTGCCGAAGCCGCCGCCTGGTGTCGTGCCCAAGGATGCGAAGCTGGCCATGGACGCAGCGATGGACGGCTACGGTGAGTGGGTGATGGGGTATAACATGTTCGCTGAGGGCCAGGCTTTCCTGGGTTACCCTTATCTGAGCGAGCTGGCCCAACGTCCTGAGTACCGCGTCATCAGCAGCACATGGGCTGAGGAGATGACTCGCAAGTGGATCCGCATCACCTCCACTGGTGACGATGAGATCAAGACCAAGGCTGACAAGATCAAGAAGCTGGAAGACGCGATGAAGCGTTTCAACATCCAGCAGTTGTTCAAGGATGCCATTGAGAAGGACGGCTTCTTCGGTCGCTCGCATGTCTACATCGACCTTGGTGTGGATGAGAACAACGTCGAGGAGCTGAAGCAATCCATCGGCAACCTGAAGAACCTGGATCTGACGGCCAAGGCCAAGGTGCGCAAGGGCAAATTGAAAGGCTTCAAGCTGGTCGAGCCTGTGTGGACTTATCCCAATGCCTACAACTCCACGAACCCGCTGGCACAGGACTTCTTCCAGCCCAAGACCTGGTTTGTGATGGGCAAGGAAATCCACACCACTCGCATGCTGACCTTCGTCGGTCGCCCTGTGCCTGACCTGTTGAAACCGATGTATGCGTTCGGCGGCCTGAGTCTGTCGCAGATGTCCAAGCCTTATGTGGACAACTGGCTCCGCACCCGTCAGTCAGTGAGCGATGCGATCAGCAACTTCTCCATCATGGTTCTGCTCACTGACATGAGCACCATGTTGCAGCAAGGTGCGACGCTGGATTTGGTGACTCGTGCGGAGTTCTTCAACGCAGCCCGCGACAACCGTGGTCTGATGATTGCGGACAAAAACGCTGAGGACCTGAAGAACGTGTCGATGCCGCTGTCTGGCCTTGATCACCTGCAGGCACAGTCTCAGGAGCACGTCTGCTCCGTGTCGCAAATCCCGCTCGTGAAGTACACGGGCCTCTCGCCTTCTGGCTTGAACGCCAGCAGCGAGGGTGAGATCAAGGTGTTCTACGACAAGGTGAAAGGTTCGCAGGAGGCACAACTCGACGACAAGATGCAGATCGTCCTGAACCTGCTGCAGCTTAACGAGTTCGGTGAGATTGATCCTGAGATCGGTTTCGTTTGGAACCCGCTCGAGGAAGAAAGCACCAGCGAGCAAGCCACCACGCAGAAGACCCAAGCTGATACTGATTGCGCCTACATCGACCGCGGTGTGCTGAGCGCGCAGGAGGTTCGCGTCAAGCTGGCAGCAGCTCCTGACTCGCCATATGCGTCGCTCGGCACCTCGAAAGAGGCGTTGCCTGAGGTCCCTGGCCAGGAAGAACCTGGATCTGAGACCGATGAGAGCGGCCAGTCGTTGCTGGAGCAGATGACAGGTGGCGGTGGTCCTGACGATCAAGGTGGTGGAGGTGCGCCTCAACTACCGGGAAAGTCTAAGCCTGGCGAGGATGCCAACGAGAATCACGGCACGAACGGACAGTTCACCTCGTCAGGCGGTGAGCATGGTACCACAAAGCCGGAGAAGAACTCCAAGTTCCACATGCATGACTATGGTGACTGGGAGCCGGCTGACAAGGATCAAGACACCACCAACACGATGTATAAGTACGGGCTGCAAGCTTCGCATCAACGTAAGTGCAAAACCTGCGGGACGAAGCAGTACCATGTCGGCGGCCATGACGGCGCGATGGAGATGACTGAGGACGAGATCATGAAGTCCGCAGCATGCGACATCAAACCTAAGTGCACGCATGACGAACGCCTGGCCTATGACAACGCAGTTGGCGTGGTCTTTGCGATCATGGCGATGGATGAGAAGAAGTTCGATGAGAGCAAGCATCCGCGTGCCAAGAACGGCCAGTTCGGTTCTGGCGGTGGCGCAGCTGCTCCCAAGATGTCCTTCAGCGACACCATCACCAGCGTGCTCAAGGAGCATGGCTTCAAGATCAAGAAGGGCATGATCAACGGTGAGGAGACCAAGTGGTACGAAGGTCCTGGCGGCGTGAAGATCAGTGTCGGTCCTGCGACCACAGGTAAGAAGTTCACCAGCGCCTGGGTCTCCAACAAAGAAGGCAAGAAGGAGATCACTGGTCCCAACGCCAAGGCTCTGGTTGATCTGTTGACTCGTAGCGGCAGCAAGGCTGGAAAAGCAACGAGCGTGAACGTCGGCGAGGAAACAGGGGACAAAGCCTCCAAGATCTTGTCGAAGCACGGGTTCGATCCACTGCAAGCAGCTGATGTGATCGAAACTCCTGGCGGCAACCAAATCGGTATGTTCACCAAGAGTAAAGACACCTACGTGGCTGTGGTGCTGACAGGCAAGAACGCCGGCAAGTGGATCAGCAAATCGTCAGGCCACATGGCGAAGAACGGCGATGATCTGGATACGCTGGACAAGCTGATGAGCGGTGACAAAGGTGCGCTGAAGAAAACCACCAATCTGCAAGGTGGCGCAACTCCTGAGAACCTGGCGGATACAGGCAACCCATATGCTCCGCAGCCCGCAGCGAAACCTGCCGCAGCCGCGAAGAAGCCAAGCAGCACGAGCGAGGAAGGCGAGCATAAGGAGGTGACACTGACCAAGTCCCAACTATCCACGTTCCACGCTTTGAAGAAAGGACGGCCGACACCGACTGATGTTGAGTTGAAAGCGATCCGCAGTTACACCAACGGATCGTATAACGACATCAACAAAGGTCTGCGCCACACCACCACGTACGCGAAGCAAAGCACCACGGTGAAGAACCTGACCGAGTACCTCAACAAGTGCTCGCTTCCCGAGGACGCCACGCTGTACCGTCGCGTGTCTGGTGACTACGCAAAGATCTTGAAGTCCATCCTCTCCAAGGGTACGGTCTTCGTCGATCACGGCTTCGTCAGCATGTCCGCAGGTTCCAATAAGTGGAGCGGCGACCTGACGATGAAGATCAAAGCACCCAAGGGATCGAAAGCCATCGCAGTCGGCGACATCGGATCCCATCCGAGCGAGTGGGAAATCACAGGTCAACGTGGTTCTCGGTTCAAGATCACAGGTTTCAATCGCAACACTCAGGAGATCGAGTGTGAGCTGTTGCCGCCTGAAGAGGACTACTTCAAGTAAGGAGCAATCATGGCAAATGAAAAGAAGAAAAGCACTGGTGAGCACGAACCAGGTGAGGGTGGTGAGAACCGCTTCACCTGGGGCGAAGGCGACATCGAGGTAACCGAGCAAGGCACCGGAGAGAAACTGGACTTCGGTGACGATGATGAAACCAAAGACAAAGGAGAAGGCAAATGAAGAAGCTGTTCCTCGCACTTGGCCTGCTGTTGATCAGCAGCGCCGCCATGGCTGAATGCTACCCAGCCGCAAACGGCAACGCCAACGTGCCGCCATGCGCCGCAGTGAACTCGTACGTGAACGGCTCCAACAAGAGCCAGCCTGTGACGGCATCCACACCGCTGCCTTCGCAGCTCAACTTCCAAGCAGCTGGTGGCGCAGCTTCGGCTGTCACGCAAACGACGCCGCTGCCCACTGAGACGCGGAACGTGCTGGCCTCGTACTCGTATCAAGCGGCTGACGTCACGCCGGCTGCGACAGCGACTGATGTGATGTGCCTTGTCGACTCGGCCACGAAGACCATCAAGCTGGTACGTGTGCAAGCCTCAGCTGATGCAACTGGTGCGGCGGTTATCGACCTGTATGTGTACAAGCGAACTGCCGCGAACACCGGCGGCACCGCAACCCAGCCGGCTCTCACGAAGCTGGACTCAGCTGATGCAGCAGCGACTGGTGTCATCAACCTGTACAGCGCAAACCCTTCTGCCCTCGGCGCGGGGACATTGCTGGTTGGTGATCACTACGAAATCCCGGCAGTGACTGGCAACACCTACGCATCGCCTCCCTGGATCGAGGACTTCGGCAATCACAACGCCAAGGCCCTGATCCTTCACGGCACCAGTGAGCAGGCATGCTTCAGTCTTGGTGGAGCAACGCTGCCCGCTGGTCTCAACGTCTACATGCGGTTCGAGTGGACTGAGGAGTGATGAAATGAAGGATGGGATAACATTCGCACCCGCATATGTCGCCTTCTATCCTCACCTGGCGCAAATCGCACGGGACAATGGTTACTCACTCGGCATCCATGGTAGCGTGGGCAGGGATCGAGGCAGCGACTTTGATCTGATTGCCGTGCCATGGAGCACGGATGCCTGCTCACAGTACGAGCTGATTGAGGAGTTTGACAAGTACATCATGAAGATCATGCCACACGGCTTCATGGACTTCGTCGGCTGGGACAGTGAGATGAAACCAACCCTCAAACCGCATGGCCGCCTGGCGTGGAAGCTGCAGCTCGGCAATGGTGCCGCGCTCGACATCAGCGTGCTGCCGCCAGCGATGTAGGAGAAGACAATGGCAACACGGACAACTGTTCTACGGCCTGTCCACCCGAATCGCGATCTGGAGGCGGCATATCGCCGCAGGTTGGAAGCCATGATCGACGCGATGCATCGCAGCATCATGTGGTGGCTGGTGTCAGGCTACAAGAAGAACGAGCCGGCCACCACCTTGGCGATGGACGCCTCGTCTGCTGTGGAGCTGGGCAAGATCATGGCGAAATTGCGCCGCTACTGGTTGCGCAAGTTCAACGAAGGTTCGCAAGATCTTGCTAAGTACTTCGCTGATGAGAACAAGGACCACACCGACACGATGCTCGAGCGCATCCTCAAGGAGTCGGGCATGGCCATCAAGTTCAAGACCAGCGCCGCGGTGAATGACGTGCTGCAAGCCTCGATCAAGGAGAATGTTTCCCTGATCAAGAGTATCGCACAGCAGCACCTCAACGAGGTCGAGGGCTTAGTCATGCGGTCAGTGCAAGCTGGTCGCGATGTCGGCGGTCTGGCCAAGGAACTTGAGCGCAGGTACGAGATCACGAAGAAGCGGGCGAAGTTCATCGCACGAGACCAGAACAGCAAGGCGACCGCGAGCATTACCCGCGTGCGCCAGCATGAGGCGGGTATCACTGAAGCCAAGTGGCTGCACAGTCATGGAGGCAAGGAACCGCGCCCCAACCACGTCGCCATGAGTGGCCACGTCTACAAGATAGCCGAGGGAATGTGGGATCCTGATGCAGATGGCAAAGGCAAAGGCCGCTACATCTTCCCCGGTGAGTTGATCAACTGCCGATGCGTTTCACGAGCGATCATTCCCGCTCTTACCTAGGAGGTTCGAATGAAAAAAGCAGTGATGGCGATGGACGACGCAGCCATCCTCAAAACGCGTCACACACTGGACACGATGGCCTTGGACAGGGCATCAGTTCGTGATTACGATGGTGATGGACGGCTGCATATCAGCACGGCCCACATCAGCAAAGCGAATGTGTGTCCTTACCGCGGTTCTGAGATACCCAATGCTGAAGAGCTGGGTCTCGATCCGAACAAAGTCTATCAACTGCTCCGTGATCCGGAGGAGTTGAAGAAGGCTGCACCCACACTGAACAACCTTCCGTTGTTGTTCGAGCATCAACCTGTCTCCGCAGCCGATCCGAAGAAAGATCTCGTCGTCGGCAGCACAGGCACTGATGCGGAGTGGAATGCGCCGTATCTCGACAACAGTCTCGTGATCTGGGACAAAGAGGCCGTTGACGGCGTCGAGTCCAACGAGAAAAAAGAATTGTCGGCTGGTTACTACTACACGGCCGATATGACCCCTGGTACTTACGAGGGCGTCGCATACGATGGTGTGATGCGGAACATTCGCTTCAACCACGTTGCACTTGTGGTAGAAGGTAGAGCTGGCAGCGATGTCGTTGTCGGCGATTCAATGGAGAACTTAACTATGAACCGTAATAAACACATGTCGCGCAAAGCGGCCATGGCGAAAGGCGCCATTGTTGCATGCCTTCAACCACGCCTCGCGCAAGACGCCAAGCTGGACATTGCTCCTCTCATGGTCGGTGTGAAGCACTCCAACTGGGGTGAAGCCAAGGGCAAGATCATCGCCGGCCTGCGCAAGACCAACGTGAAGATGTTCAAGGACAAGCCTGCGATGGATGCCGGCCTGGAAGACGTCGTGAAGTTGCTCGACTCCCTGGATGGTGAGGATCCCGATACGGCGGAAGATGCCGAAGGTCCGGATGCCAACCAAGAGGGTGCGAACGCCGAAACCACCGGCACCGGCAAGGGTGAAGACTCCCCCGTGGAAGCTGTCCTGCAGATGCTGAAAGGCAAGATCAGCGACGAGGACCTGGCGCAAGTGGCCGAATTGCTGAAAGGTGCTGCAGGTGACGATGCCGACGGTGACGACGATGTCGAGCAGTTCATCGCCAAGATCATGGCTGCCCTGGGCAAAGGTGGCGGCGAGCCTGGCGGCGAAGACGAAGACCTGGAAGCCGGCAAGGGTGGCACCGAAGGTGCTGGCAAGGAGAAGGTCGAAGGCGTGGGCAAGGCTGCGATGGACGCAGCTCTGAAGCGCACCAAAGGTGAATCGGTGGCCGCAGCTGTTGCTGCAACCGTCAAGCACCTGAGCGATCTGCACGAAGCCGAGCGCATCGTGAAGCCGCTGGTCGGTGAAGTGCTGGGCATGGATTCTGCTTCGTCCGTGTACCGCATGGCACTGGATCAGAAGGGCGTCGATGTCAAGGGCGTGCATCCGTCCGCCTACAAGTCCATGGTGCAGATGCTGCTGGCCAAAGGTGGCAACACCGAGGGCGGCGCACACCAGGGCAACAAGGCCAAGATGGCAGCCGACGCAGCCGCAACTTCCCGCTTCAAGGAGATGTTCCCTGAAGCAGGCGCAGTGAAGCAACTGGGCTAAGGTAGCAGCAGCCTCGTGCTTCTGTAGCCAAACGCATTTTCAACATCTCTAAGGAGACAACTATGTTTCAGAAACAAGTCAACGTTTTCCCGGCACCAGCCGTAGCAGGTGACTTCGCTTCGGCGAATCCCCGCGCAACTGTGCTCGCCGGTCCCGGTGCGATGATCGCCGGTTCCGATGTTCCCGACGGTCTCACCCAAGCTGGTGTGCTCGTTGCCCGCTTTGCGTGGGCTTCGCCTGCTTCTGCAATCGACCAGGTATCTGGCGAGGTGCAAGGCGCAGTGAGCATCAACAACACCGGCGTCGGCGCTCCCACGGGCTTCATGCACCGCGAGCAACAAGGCCTGATCACCGTGTTCCTGCAAGAAGCCACCGAGCTGGTGCCTGTCGGCCTGCCCGTGACCTTGCACAGCGCGGGCGACTTCTGGGCTGTGAACAGCAGCGCAGGCACCACCTACGTCGGCCAGGCCGTCTACGCCATCAACAAGAACGGCAAAGCGTATCCCGCTGATGCCGCTCCGACCGATGCAACCCTGACCACCATCACCGTGGCAACCAACACCGTCGGCACTGCCGGTGGTTCCGTGGCGCTGAACAGCTTCACTGGCTCCATCGCCGGCACCACGCTGACTGTGTCCGCCATCGGTACCGGTGGTCTGTACGTCGGCCAAACCCTGACTGGCACCAACGTCGCAGCTGGCACCACGATCGTCAAGCAGCTGACCGGCACCGCTGGCTCCACCGGCACCTATCAGGTGAACATCAGCCAGACCGTCGCGTCCACCACGATCACCGGCTCCGGCGCATGGATGACCCTGACCGTCATCGGTTCGGGCTACTTCCTGGCCGGCCAGACTATGAGCGGCGGTACCAACGCCTTCACCGCTGGCGCGTACATCCTGGAGCAAGTGAGCGGCACGCCTGGCGGTGTGGGTGCTTACGTGGTTCTGGGTCAACCGACCGCACTGGCCTCCATCGCCACCGCAACGGGATCCGGCGCTTACATGACCGTGACTGCAGTTACCGGCACGATCAACGTGAACGACACCCTGACCACTGGTGGCACCCACACCGGTACCGTCCTGCAGCAAATCGACGGCACCGCTGGTGACACTGGCCACTACTGGATCAGCAACGCCGCAGCTGCTGGCGACACCTCCGGTGCCGTCTACGCAGGCACGCTGACCAAGTGGAAGTGCATGTCGGTCGCTGGTCCCGGCGAACTGTTCAAGATGTCCTCCTGGGCACTGGGCTAATCAAGCCTGATGAACAACTGATTGCCGCTGCTTGGTCGTAGCGGCGACCAGATTTTTTCTCATTCATAGAAAGGAAACACTATGTTACAACGTGACCCAATGTTTGATGCCCTCGCCCGGGACTATGGCATCATCCTGCCCGAAGCATACCAGATGTACCCCATGGGCATGGACGAACGCCTGGCGATGGACGCGCAGCCGCCCCTCGTGACCGTCAGCAACGCCGGCATCCCCTCTTACCTGGCCAACTACATCGACCCCGATTTGATCAAGGTCCTCGTGACCCCGAACAAAGCGGCGAAGATCATGGGCGAGGCGAAGAAAGGTGACTGGACGACCGTGACCGCGACCTTCCCCGTTGTTGAACACACCGGTGAAGTTTCGAGCTACGGTGACTTCAACGAGAACGGCAGCACCGGTGCAAACGCCAACTTCCCGCAACGCCAAGCCTACCACTACCAGACCATGTCTCAGTGGGGCGAGAAACAGCTGGAAACCTACAGCCTGGCGAAGATCGACTACGCAAGCCGCATCAACATCACGTCGGCCATGGTGCTGGACAAGTTCCAGAACCAGACCTACTTCTTCGGTGTTGCTGGCCTCCAGAACTACGGTCTGCTGAATGATCCGAACCTGTCCGCACCCATCGCACCGGGAGCGAAGACCTTCAACAGCAACAACTCCGGTCCGTGGATCACCAACGGCCAAGTCACTGCGTTGCCGCAGGAAATCTACGCTGACATCCAGGCCCTGTTCCTGGAGTTGGTGAACCAGTCCGGCGGCTTGATCGAAATGGAAGACGAGATGATCCTCGCGATGTCGCCGGCTTCCAGCGTCGCACTGACCGCAACCAACGTGACCTTCGCGACCAACGTCTACGACATGCTGAAGAAGAACTTCCCCAACATGCGTTTCGAGACGGCCGCGCAGTACAACAACCCCAACGGTGCCGGCAACCTGGTGCAACTCATCGCGCCGAAAGTCGACGGCCAGGAAACTGGCTTCTGCTCCTTCACTGAGAAGATGCGTGCCCACGCAATCGTGCGTGACACCTCCAGCTTCAAGCAGAAGAAGTCGCAGGGCTCGTGGGGCTGCGTCATCCGTCAACCGTTTGCCATCGCGCAACTGGTCGGCGTGTAAGCATCACCAACCTGTAGCACCCTCACCAGGAACTGACGAGCCTGGTGAGGTTTTCATTTTGTCAATGCCACAACCACAAGGAGAAAGACCATGGCCGCAGGCAAAGACGGTGCCAAGACCACCGCTGCAAAAAAGTCTAGCACCACCAAAAAAGCTGGGAGCAACCGTGCCCGTTCCATCAACAACCCGGACTTCGTGACACCGGAATCCAAGAACACCGTGTCGGTTGGCTGCAAGCTGCCGCATGGAATGCACCTGGACATCCGTGTTCTCGGTCAACCAACGCGGCGCGTGACCCTCAAGGGCACGAACTCGTTGAACACCGGTCTGATCCGTGTCGCCACCATCGGTGGTTATGCGGTGACGGAGAACGTCCCGAAGGAGTTTTTCGAGGAGTGGATGCGACGCAACTCGGAGCACCCCGCTGTCAAGAACAACCTGATCTTCGCCCATGGCCAGCTGGCATCCGTGCGCAGCATGGCTAAGGAACTCGAAGACCAGGAGACCGGCCTCGAGCCGATCAACCCGACCGCACTTCCGAAAGGCGTGGAGAACGCTGACCGGAACTAAGTCGGTAACACCACAGTGCACCCTTCGGGGTGCTCTGTCCTATTCTTCACTGTGGAGTAAATGAACATGGTGACATTTGTATATGCTGACTGGGCGGCGCGATACCCAGAGTTGGCGACCTACGTCAACGCGCAGCAGGCCCAACTGTTCTTCAATGAGGCGCAATTGTATTGCGACAACACGACGAGCAGCCCTGTTGCCGATCTGACGCAACTGACCATGTTGCTGTACATGATGACAGCGCACATCGCTGCACTCAACGCAGCGTTGGGCAGCCCGTCTTCGCCACTGGTTGGTCGCATCAACAGCGCGACTCAGGGCAGTGTATCAGTACAGACGCAATTAGACATGCCAGCCGGATCCGCGCAGTGGTTTGCGCAAACCAAGTACGGCATTGCTTATTGGCAGGCGTCGGCGCAATTCCGTCGCTTCACCTATGTGCGGGGCAAGAGTCCATACGCTCGCATGGATCCATTCTCGCCATGGAGAAACACGAGGTGAGACATGGGCATCAAGATGAAGATGTCTGGTGGGGACAAGATGGAACAGTTCCTGCAAGAGCTGAGCGAGAAGATCTCGACTGGCGCTGTCCTCAGTGTAGGTTTCCCTGAGGGCGCTACTGAGGAGGACGGTACTCCCACCGCCATGGCGGCGGCAATGAACGAGTTCGGCCACACTGTTGAGGTGAAGCATCCGCACACTGAGATGGCAAATGGCCAGATGGTTGAGGTGATGGGAACATACTTCCAGGCACCACGACCGTTCTTCCGCAACATGATCAACAAAGGTTCCAAGCACTGGGGACCTGATCTTGGCAAGCTGCTGGTCGCATGCCATTACGATGCGCACATGGCACTTGATCAGCTAGGACATGAGATGGTTGGTGAGCTGGTCGAGTCGATCAATGAGCTGTGGACGCCACCGCTCGCACCGAGTACCATCGCTGCCAAGGGGTTCGACAAACCTCTGATCAACAAGGGTGACATGTGGAAGAGTGCCACCCACTTTGTGGAGGATGAAACATGAACCTGCTTCAAATCACTGCTGGCGTGGTGTCAGCTGTCAACCCGATGTTGGGCGTGACAGTGCGACTCAGCAATGGCTACACGCAGGATGCGAACTTCAAGCGCGTGCCTGCGTTCACTGATGTGCCAGCGATGGCGCAGGTGCAAGCATTGTCCTTCCGTGATATTCAGCAAATCGATGGATTGAACCTCAACGGTTCGCGTAAAGCGATCTACGTCGAGGGCAACATCGATGGTCTGGTGCGGCCTGACAAGAAGGGTGGCGATCTGATCGTCTTTCCCGACGGCACCACCTGGTTGGTGGCCATGGTTCTCGAATCATGGTTGAACAACCGCAATGACGGCACGACTGGATGGGTGAAAGTCGCTGCTACCCTGCAAAACGGAGCATAAGGAGAACATCATGCCAATTCATGAAGAAGATGGCGGCTATCAGTGGGGTGGACATGGCAAGGTCTACCGCGGTAAAGGTGCGAAAGTCAAAGCCGCCAAGCAAGCTGCAGCCGCCCATGCGCATGGGTTCCAAGGCGACGATCTGAAATCCGGATCTAGCCAGGAGACCATCAGCAAGAACATCGAGACGGAAATCAATCACGGCCACCCACCCAAACAAGCTCAGGCCATCGCGTACAGCAAATCGCGTGAAGGCAAGGATGTGCAACCGAAATATCCTGGCCGCGATCTCGATGCTGGTGACGCCAGCTGCGATTGCAACGTGTCAGCCCCAGCCGCCGGGGACAGCGGATGGCCAGGTAGGGTAGTCTGATGCAGCCCATCCTCATTGGTAATGAGGATCAAGTCTTCAGCATCCTGGGAAATTTTCTCAAGGGTGTTCTTGATCCTGCCGTGGAGATCGTCCGCGGTCAAGAAAACCGAGTGCCTGAACCCAGCGCCAGTGACTTTGTGGTGATGTGGCCGCTGACGCAAACGCGGCTTGCTACCAACGAGGAGACTGAGAATGACGTGGCTTTCACAGGTTCCATCAGCGGTACCACGCTGACTGTGTCAGCCATGATCGAAGGTGTGATCGTGAGTGGTGCCACGCTGTATGGTGTGAACATCCCTGATTCGCCTCCAGTTACCATTCAAAGTCAGCTGACAGGGACGACTGGCGGTGTGGGCACATATCAGATCTCGACATCGCTCACGGTGGCGAGTGAAACGATCCAGGCTGGTACAACCAATTCGCAACAGTCGACACAGCGGACATTTCAGTTTGATGTCCACGGTCCGAACTCAAGCAACAACGCGCAGTTGATTACCACGTTGTGGCGAAGCGAATATGGCGTGACGCAGATGGCGAGTCTTATCGCTGCTCTAACTCCGCCTGGCCAATTTGAGATGGCTCCTCTGTACGCAAATGATCCGCGTCAGATACCGTTCCTCAATGCGGAGCAGCAGTACGAGAACAAGTGGGCTGTGGAAGCAGTATTCCAAATCAACCCGATTGTTCAGACTCAACAGCAGTATGCAGGGAGTGTCAGCGTCGCACTCAAATCAGTTTCAGCCAACTATCCAGTTTAATAGGAGAATACTATGCTTAACACAGTCCCAGCAGATTATTTTGCCAAGGTCAATCCGGGTGTTCTGGCCGCCGGCGGCAATGGTCTTGCTCTCGTTGGCCTCATGCTGACCACCAGCACGCGGCCTCCCATCGGATCCGTGGTGTCGTTCGTGTCGCTGCTTGACGTGGGCAACTACTTCGGTACCTCGTCCGTTGAATACGCCGCTGCTGCGGTTTACTTCAACGGGTTCGACAACTCGCACATCAAGCCTGGCTCGATCAGCTTCGCGCAGTATCCTTCGACGGCTGTGGCCGGCTATCTGCGCGGTGGTCCCGTTGGCGCATCCTTGACGCTGGCCCAGCTGCAGGCGCTACCAATCGACACGTTGACCATCACGTTTGCCGGCACACCGCTCACCTCGGCGAACATCAACCTGTCGACTGCGACCAGCTTCAGCAACGCTGCTGCGCTCATTCAGGCTGCGTTCACGACACCTCCGTTCAGCGTCACGTATGACAGCATCGCCAAAGCCTTCGTGTTCACCAGCACCGCTACTGGCCACCTGGAGACCATCACCTACGCGACCAGCGGCGCAACCCTGGCTGCCTCGCTGATGCTGACCCAAGCCACTGGTGCCGTGCTGTCCCAAGGTGCCGACGCAACCACACCGACCGCGTTCATGAACAGCATCATCGCGCTCACCACCAACTGGGCGTCGTTCTGCACGTTGTTCAACCCGGACGTGAGCGGCAACGCAAACAAGAAGTTGTTCGCCGACTGGAACAACACGCAAGGCGACAAGTTCGTCTACGTGTGCTGGGACAACGACATCACCGCCACCACCACGGTTCCGGCCACGACCAGCCTGGGCTACTTGCTTGCGCAGGAGAACGCGAGCGGTACCTGCCTGGTCTACGATCCGAACAACACCTACCTGGCGGCATTCGTGTGCGGCCTCATCGCCTCGATCGACTTCACGCAGACCGATGGTAACATCAACCCTGCGTACAAGAGCCAGAGCGGCTTTGCCGCGACGGTAACGAGCGAAAGCGTGTTGAGCAACCTGGAGCAGAACGGTTACAACGCCATGGTGGCATCCGCTACCGCAGCGCAGGAGTTCATCTTCTTCTACCAGGGCAAGCTGACCGGCAAGTGGTTGTGGTTGCAGCCGTACGTGAATCAGATCTGGCTGAACGCTGCATTCCAGCTGGCACTGATGACGATGCTGACGCAAGAGCGTTCCATCCCGTACAACGCGCGTGGTCGTGGCAAGATCATGGGTACGCTCATGGGCCCAATCAACGATGCGCTGAACTTCGGTGCCATCCAGCCTGGCGTGACCCTGTCCGCCTCGCAGATTGCCAACGTGAACGCTGCTGCAGGTTTGCCCATCGACACCGCGTTGAGCAACCGTGGCTGGTATCTGCAAGTGCTCAATGCGACACCGGCTGTTCGCCAGGCTCGTGGTACTCCGCCTTGCAACTTCTGGTACACTGACGGCGGTTCGGTCAACAAGATCCAGCTGGCGTCCGTTGACCTGCTGTAATCAACCTACCATTTGAACAAGGAGCAATCATGGCACTTATCACAGCTGCAAATTCGGTGTTCACGCTCGGTGCGCGTGGCCTGTACGATGTCCCTGTGCACATCCAAGGCTACGCCGCTGACGATGCCTTCACGTCCGATGACGTGGAGTTCGCGGAGAAGTACATGGGCGTCGACGGATTCTTGTCCGCCGGCTATACGCCCTACATCGTCCCGCTGGACTTCACGTTGCAGGCCGACTCGCCGTCCAATGCGATCATGGATGCGATCATCGCCTACGAGAAGACACAGCGTGAGAAACTCATTCTCGATGCGACGATCATCATCCCCAGCATCGGGTTTGTTTACTCGTTCACGACCGGTTTCCTCGATCGTGGTCCCGTTCTCCCCTCTGCCGGCAAGGTTCTGAAACCGCGGAAGTATGCTATCGCGTTCCAAGACCTGTCCCCGGCTCCTGTATAAGGAGTGACTGAAACATGGCACGCAAAACTATAAAAATCCCACTAGAAGACCGCGGCGTCAAAAAGACATTTGTCCTCACGGAAATGTCCGCGGTCGATGCCGAAAATCTCGCACTGGAGTTGGCCTTTGCAATGGGCAGCTCCGGTGTGGAGATACCCGATGAACTCGCTGACATGGGCTTTGCCGGCCTGGCGAAACTTGGGTTGACCGCACTCAGCAAGATACCTTTCGAGAAGGCCAAGCCCATGCTTGATCGTCTCATGGCTTGCGTGGAAATTGCGCCCAATCCGAACAAGCCTGATGTCGTCCGCGCTCTGGTCGATGAGGACATCGAGGATCCCAAAACGAGGTTGATCCTGAAAAAGGAGGTGATCAAGTTACACCTGGATTTTTTGAACGCCGCCAGCCCCTCGACCTCGGCGTAGGCGGCGATGATCTTCCGTTCGTTCCATATCCGAATGTTCCGCTGATCATCGGCATCGTAGTGTCCTCTAAGTTGGCGACCATGCATGAACTGCAGACGGTCTACAGCTTGGAGGATGTCTACAACTTCCTTGAGATCTTGTCAGTTGACTCCCACAACGAGCGCATGCTGATAAGGAGAGCACAAAATGGCGAAAACAATTATTGACAGCTTGTTGGTGACGCTGGGCCTGTCCAATACCGACTACAAGAAGGGAATGGACGAGGCGAACAAGATTCGCGATGACTTCGATGCGAAGAACGCGAAGAGCGGCCGCAAGAACGACGCGGATGAAAAGAAGCGGCGTGATGCGGAGAAGAAAGCTCACCAAGAGGAGATGCGACGCCGCAAGGAATCGATGGAGGCGGTCAAGAAGTTCAAGAACGAACTGCTCAGCTTTGCCACATTGTTCACCGCGGGTATGGGCATCCTCGCCTTCGCTGAACATACCATCACGGCCACCGCCTCGCTTGGTCGGCTATCTGACAACACCAAGATGAGCGTAGAGGACCTGGCTGGTCTTCAATATGCCATGAAAGGCGTTGGCGGGACAGCCGAGGGAGCCTCAGCCGCGGTCGATAAGGCTGCCATGGCTGTTGCATCATTCAAGACAGGCATGAGCAATCAGGCGGTTTCTGGCTTGTTCACGGCAGCTGGTGGAACCAACGTCGATCTGAAGGGTGCATTCAAGGACACCAAGTCGTTCTTGCTTGCCCAGGCTGACGTAGTCAACGCGCTCTACAAGCAGGACCCAACCACGGCTCTGCTCAAGGCGCGGCAGATGATGGGCATCGATCCTGAGACCTTCAACCTGCTCAAGCTGGGTCGCGAAGAGGTTGAGAAGCGCATCGCGATGGGTGCCAAGATCACGGGTATCAACCGTGCGCAGGCTGACGCCGCACAGATGGCGCAGATGGAATGGAACAACCTGTCAGCCAGGTTCGCTGCCATTGGTCGCGAAGTTCTCTTCCCAGTGTTGAAAGCCATCTCTGACTGGATGTCCAAGCATCGCAAGGACATCAACGCGTGGATTCACGGGTTGTCGAAGGCGATCAACGAGGTTTCACCTGAGGCACTGGAGAAAGTCGGCAAAGCGGTCGATTACATCGTCGAGGGTATCAAGTTTGCTGTCAAGCTGCTTGCCGCTCTTGGTGGTGCGATGGGCGAAGCTGCTGGCTGGGTTGCCACCACGTTCGGTACGACTGGAAATGACCTCAAGTTCAACAAAGATCTTGCAAATGAGAATGCGCAGGTCAAGGCATACTGGGCGAATCGTGCTGCAGCCATCAAAGGAGGCGGTGAGCAAAACACTGTCCACATCGAAAATCTGAACCTGCATACTCAGGCAACTGACGGCCCTGGTGTAGCGAAGGACTTCTCGAAGAACGTCAAACGCTACATGCCGTCACGAACCATGCAGGCTAACTCAGCGGGGTGATAAATGCCTTTCCCAAATTTACCTGGAGTGCCATCGCTCAAGGGATACAGTGGCGTGGCGGCAGTGGGAACACTGGCCGCCAGAGGCATCAGCAATCTCCTCAATTCGCTGAAGCCTCACTGGGGAATCTACGACTCCACCGGTAAGAAGAAGGTTCTGGATCCCGATAGTTTCCTGGGCATTGAGTACAAGACTGAGTTCAACGTCTCCAACTTTCCTGTTGAAGGCGGCAAGCTGGCCTCGTACAACAAGGTGCGATTGCCATTCAACGCCAGCATTCGTGTAGCGAAGGGTGGTAAGGACACCGACCGCAGCAGCTTCTTGCAGACGCTAGAGTCTCTGAAGGCTTCGTTGGATTTGCTGACGATCGTCACGCCGAATGCAACATACCAGAATGTGAACCTCACCAGCTTTACCTACAAGCGTGAGACTAACAACGGTGCATCGTTGATCATCGCGAGCATCAATCTGGTGGAGATCATGACGGCTACGACCACGCAAAGCACGAACAACACCACAACGCCACCTGACGCTACTGCCACGACACCGAATGCTCAGGCATCCGTTGATAACGGCATGTGCCAGCCCAACACGCTGGCCACGCCATACACAGGGTTCAAATAATCATGCAGACAATACCGATCAAATCCGTGCCCAATCAGGTATTGACGGTGATGCTGGCAGGACAATTGACGAAGATCGAACTCAGCACGAGTTCGGATGGGTTGATGTATGCATCCATCTACCTGAACGATGCGGCTATCGTCACAGGCATCATCTGCCAGAATCTGAATCGTCTCATTCGCGACGCCTACCATGGTTTCGCAGGAGATCTTGCCTTCTATGATACGCAGGGAAGCAATGATCCCACATACGACGGTTTGGGTGTGCGCTATCAGTTGACTTACCTGACCGCAGCTGAGGTGGCGGCACTATGACCACCACGCAAGAGACGAACAAATTCGTCAATCGCTACCTGACATTCATCATCGGCTTGGGCACGGGCCAGATGGGTGATGGTGAACCTGGCAAGTACTACACGCTCGAGAACTACAGAGCGCAGGTCCACATCGCAGCGTACGGCGGCGAAACACAAGGCGAAGCCACCGTGCGAATCTTCGGTGTTGGTGATTCGTTAATCAACAAACTCACCACCATCGGCCCCATTCAATGGCAGGTGAGAGCGAAGAACTCGATCCAGATCTTGGCTGGCGATGATCCAAAGGCACTGACCACGATCTACAATGGCACGATCCAGACAGCGTACGCGGACCTCAACAACTCGCCTGATGTCTCACTTGAGATCACGGCCATCTCCGCTTCTGTAGCGGCGTTGCAGCCGGCCACGCCCACGACCTACAACAAGGATTCAGTGAAGGTAGTGGACATCATGCGATACTTCGCCAACAAGTTGGGATGGCAATTCGAGAATGTGGATGTGGATGCTGTGCTGTCCTACCCCACGTTCAATGGTTCTTATCTGGATCAGATCAAGTCCTGCGCCTACGCAGCTGACATCGATTATGCGACGGACAACTTCACGCTGTCCATCAAAAAGCGCATGAGCCATTTTGGTAACACACCTGTGGTAATCAGTCCACTGACGAACATGGTTGGTTATCCGACCTTGAGTTCGAACGGTCTGCTCGTCAAATCACTGTTCTTGCCGTTGATTCGGCAAGGCGGCCAGATTGAGGTGAAGGACAGCATCCAGCTGGCTGCCAACGGTAAGTGGACCGTGAACATGGTTGAGCATAATCTCGACAGCTTGGTGCCGAACGGTAACTGGTTCACTTCATGCGGAGCATTTGCAGATGGCCTCTCCTGACATCCCAGAATTTGGACTGCAAGGTGCAGCTCGCCCATCTGACTTCTCCGGCGACTACAACTCGTTGCTGTTCACCATTCGGCAGGTGCTGGCCAAGGTGAATGTAGCAACGATGGTGAAGGTCGTTGCTGTGAATGGTTCAGGTTTGAATCCAGTGGGTTACGTGAACGTCCAACCGTTGGTCAACCTGACAGATGGTTATGGCAAGGTGTCGTCAGCCGGCGTGCTGTACAACATCCCTTACTTGCGGTTGCAGGGTGGTGCCAATGCAATCATCATCGATCCACAAGTTGGAGACATTGGTATCTGTGTGTTTGCCGACAAAGACATCTCGTCGGTGAAGAAGAACAAAGCCCAATCCAATCCCGGATCCAGGCGCAGGTTCGATGTTGCTGATGCATTGTATCTGGGTGGAGTTCTCAACGGCACCCCGAATCAATACGTCAACTTCAGCACTGGTAAGATCGAGATCGTCGGCACTGGTGAGATCGACATCACCGGCCCCACGAAGGTGAACATCAACTCGCCGTGGATAAATCCCAGCAGTTGGGTTGGTCTCATTGCTCCATTTGCGATGGGTGCGGTACCACAAGGTTGGCTTGCCTGTCCCACAGCGCAGACGCTGGTGAGCACGACAACCTACGCTGATCTGTTTGCGGCCATTGGCTACACGTGGGGCGGAAGCGGAGGCAGCTTTGGCTTGCCGTACTTCGAGCCTGGCTACACGATACTCAGCGGTGTGGGCGTAGGTGTGGTGTCGCACGGTAAGGTCAAGGACCACACGCATCCCTATACTACGTACGCCGCCCTCACGGTGCAGACAGGTAGCAGCACACCATGCTGGACAGGTACGCAAACTGTTCAGACTGGAAATCCAGCATCGCCTGAAGGTGGGCCAGACAACTTGGCAGCTGGTCGTGGCGTGCAGCTGTGTGTTAAATACTAGGAGGAATCGATGGACACACTTCTTCTGGACCCAGTTGCCTGGGACCTTCTGGTGGATTCGAACGGCAACATCGCCATGGCGTCCAACCCGTACTCGATTGCGCAAGACGTGGCAAGCGCGATCAGGTTGTTCGCTGGTGAGTTGTACTACAACACCAGCAAAGGTGTACCGTACTTCGACGCCATCCTCGGTCAAAGCAATGCCGCAGCTGCGATCAAAATTCAAGTGGAGAAGGCTGCAATGACAGTGCCTGAAGTTGTTCAGGCACGATGCACCGAACTTTACAACACGGACAACGTGTGGACCGGAACGGTTGAGATAATCGACCAGACTGGCGCGGCTCAGAACATCCAATTCTAAGGACACAGACATGACAACCAAAGTTCCAGGAATTTCCTTCACCGCCACGGGTCCCACCGCGCCAGCTGATGCTGACATCTTGGTTGGTGTCCAACAAGACATCAACGCAGCATTTGGTGGCAACCTGAACAGCTCGTTGGAGACGCCGCAAGGTCAACTCGCATCGGCTGAAGCAGCTGTCATCTCGGCTGTGTACTCAGCCATGCTTTACCTGGTCAACAACGTCGATCCAGCGTATGCATCAGGCAGGTTCCAAGATGCCATTGGTCGCATCTACTTCATGTCGCGCAATCCACCTCAAGCCACGTTGCTTCAGGTAACTTGCGCCGGTTTGTCTGGTGTAACCATCCCCGCTGGTGCCCAGGTCGTGGATCCGGGTGGGAACATCTACACCTGCACAACCAATGGCATCATTCCAGTCGGTGGTACGATCAACCTGCCGTTCCAAGCCAATGTCGCTGGTGCCATCGCTGTTCCCACGAGCGTGAGCATCTATCAGACCATCAACGGCTGGGACAGCGCAACGCTCCTGAGCGGCGTAGAAGGCCGTGATGTGGAGAACCGTGCGACATTCGAGGCGCGTCGCCAGGCTACGGTAGCAGCCAACTCAAACAACCAGAACTCGGCTGTCCTGGGCGCTGTCCTGAAGGTCTCTGGCGTGCTCTCGGCGTTCGTCATGGACAACGGCAACGCCTACCCCATCGCCGGCAACCCTGCCACCACAGTGAGCGGTTCCATCACGGGCACAACGTTGACCGTCGCGTCGGGCACTGGTGTCAAGGTTGGTCAATTTGTGAGTGGTGTAGGTGTAGCCAACGGTACCTACATTGTGAGTCTTGGCACTGGTACTGGCGGCACCGGTACCTACAACGTGAACATCAACCAGAACGTGCCGACTGAAACGCTTCAGCTTGGTGGAGTGCAAGTGAAATCCAACTCCATCTATGTGTGCGTGTCTGGCGGTGCCGCTGCCGATGTAGCTGCTGCGATCTTCAGCAAGAAGAATCCTGGTTGCGGCTGGACAGGTAACACCGTGCAAACGGTTTATGACACAAGTGCACCTTATGGTTCACCTGGTATTCCATATCAGATCTCGTTCCAAACTGCTGTGAACGTCCCGATCTTCTTTGCGGTGACGATCAAGAATAGCCCCTCCGTCCCGTCTAACGCCACGGCCCTGATACAACAGGCGATCGTCGATGCGTTCGCGGGCGTGGACGGAGGTCTTCCCGCGTGGATAGGTGTGGCGATGATCAACAGTCGCTTCATCGCTCCTATCATGGCTCTTGGGCCATGGGCGCAGTTGATCTCGGTGCTGCTCGTGTCGAGCACGTCCACTCCAGATACGGTCTTCACCGCCAGCATCAGCGGCACTGTGATGACAGTGTCTGCGGTGGCGTCTGGCACGATCAGCGCTGGCATGGGCTTGGTTGGAACGAATATCGCAGGTGGCACTACGATCGTGCAACAGTTGACTGGTACGCCAGGCGGTGCTGGTACCTACTCGGTCAACACGTCGCAAACTGCCGCCAGCGGTACAGTGGATGGACTTCTGGTCAACAAATTCCAGGAGACCATCGGCATCGACCAAATGCCGATCACCTCAGCGGCATACATTTCCATCACCCTCATCTAAGGAGAAGCACTATGAAGAAGTTCAAGTGGTTGGTAACAGCGTTGCTGATTGCCTTCGCGTCGTCCACGTTCGCAAGCAGCAACAGCAATCCTGGTTTGTACTACGGCCAGGTTCCCACGGCAGCACAGTGGAACAGTTACTTCGCCGCCAAGCTGGACTACATTCCCGGAAACGCGAACTACATTCCGTACTGGGATGGCAGCGGCAACTTGCTGAGCGCAGCGGTGAGTGGTGACTGCACGGCGGTCGCTAATCTGTTCACCTGCAATACGACCAGCTCTCACAACCTGTATGGTGGTGCTCTCGGTTCGTTCCCCTACCAATCAGCAGCAAACACCACCTTGTTCCTCGGTGGCAACGCCGGTACGCAACCATCCTTCGTGACGAGCACTGGTACTGGTGCCGCAGCTCAAGCACCAACGCTAACATCGTCCACCGGATCCGGTGTTGTGGTTCTTGCGACCGCTCCGTCATTAGCTGGCACGGTGAACTTCAGTGGTCAGATCAACTCCACCGTTGCAACTGGTACTGCGCCCTTTGCGATAGTCTCCACGACGCCGGTGGCAAATCTGAGCATTGGTGGAAATGCCACTACAGCAACCACAGCGACAAATATCGCGAGTGGTGCAGTTGGTTCCGTTCCGTATCAGACAGCAGCGGGCACAACTACATTCCTGACTGGTAACACGAGCACTACACCAGCTTTCTTGACAAGCACCGGTACTGGTGCGGCTGCCCAGATTCCAACCTATACGACATCGACTGGTACGGGTAGCGTGGTTCTGTACAGTTACCCGACGTTCAATGGCGGCATCATGATCCCTGGTGTGGTGAAGTACAACCACGTGGACACCTTCACCGCTGGACGCAACATAAACACCGGCACTGTGTCTGACACATTGGCTGCTGGCGTGGCATCCACCTTCGAATCGGCAAATACCGCGGCCGGTGCTTTCACTATCACCATCGCAGCTCCGATTGAGGACGGCGAGCGCCGGCGCATCTGCTTCAAGAACGCGACTGGTGTGATCACCTGGACTGTGACAGCGCCTGCTACCGCCACTGACGGTTTGCCTACAACGGTATCAGCAGGCGGGTGCGTGGAGATGATCTACAATTCAGTGGCAGGAACTCCACCCAACTCCGCGGCCACTACCTGGTACGTGTACTAAACGGAGACCAACCAAATAATCACTAGGAGCATAACGTGACCCAACCCAATGGAATTGGACAATTTGCAATTGGCGTCAGTCAAATCGGTGAACCACCAAAATTTGACTTCAACAAAACTGTCATCGCGCAATATGCCAACTCGCCCATCATCTACGCGATGATGCAGAGTTTTGCGGAAGCCCTTGATCAGTCTGCAACCATGGAGAATTTCCTGGATGCAATCTGGGACATTGAAACAGCCTTTGGTTATGGGCTTGACCTGTGGGGCAGGATCGTTGGTGTGAGTCGCGTTATCCCTGTTCGTCAAGGCCAGTTCTTCGGTTTCCATGAAGCTGGCGATTTGAACGGCGGCAACTTCGGTTCTGACAACCCGTTCTATCAGGGCCAGGAGCTGACCAGCAACTACTATCTCTCAGACTCCGCTTTTCGCCTGTTGATCTACGCGAAGGCGATGGCGAATCTGTCGGATTGCTCGATCCCCAGCATCAACCAGATCTTGCAAGCCTTGTTCCCGAACCGCGGTAAGGCTTATGTCCTGGACAACCAAGACATGACCATGAACTACGTGTTCGACTTTCCGCTGACACCAGTGGAGGAGTCGATCGTGTACAACCCCGGTGTGCTGCCTCGCCCATCTGGCGTGTTGCTCAACTTGCAGCTGCTGGTGCTTTTCAACTTCCTGTTCCCCAACGTGTATCCGTCGCCTGGCCTGTTACAGGCCCACTTCGATGGCTTGGGCAACGGGCTGTTCGAGACAACCGTGGGCGGTGACACCACCGCCTACACCACCACAACTACCGGCAACAGGATCGTGATCCCCGCCGGTAATGGTGGCACTGCTGTAACCTGGATTCGTGCAGTATGGCTCACTACCGTGAAGCTGCGTTGGAACGGCTACATGGCCGACTTGGATCCGACTCAGACCCTTCCTGGTGCGAAGAACTACCTGGCCAACCAACAAGCTGATCTGAACAACTGGAGCTACGGCTACGGGGCGTCGTTCAACATAGTCGCTTCTGGCGGCGTGGTGACGAGCGCAACACCGGTTGGTGCTACCACCTCGTCGTGGGACATCTCCACCGGTACCTACACCAGCAAGTTCGCCGCCACTGGAACTCAGGATGCCACGCCTAACGGCATCGCGTTCTCCGCTGATGGCACGAAACTGTATGTGCTTGGTGGCACCAACAAAGCTGTCTATCAGTACACGCTGAGCACCGCATGGGATGCTTCCACCGCTACCTACGCCAGCAAATCGGTATCGGTCAGTGCGCAAGCATCGAATCCATGGGGCTTGACCTTCAGCGCTGATGGTTCGAAAATGTATGTCACAGACCAAGGCACCTCCTCGGTCTATGAATACGGTTTGACCACCGCTTGGGATGTTTCCACCGCGTCCTACGCCAGCAAATCGATGTCCACCGCCACGCAGGATTCGAAGCCGCATGGCCTGGCGTTCGACTCCACTGGTACGATCCTCTATGTCGCCGGCTACAGCAGCGGCACGATCTATCAGTACACACTGACCACGGCTTATGATGTTTCCACCGGTACCTACTCAGGCAAGAGCCTGTGGACTGCTGGTACATCTGACACACCTGGTTGGTTGGCTTTCAAGCCTGATGGCACGAAGGTGATGTTCACTGGCGCATTCAGCCACATTGGCATGTCGTATGAGTGGACATTGGGAACCGCATGGGACATCTCCACCGGTTCATCTGGTTCGGCTGTCAGCTTCAACCTGGCTACACAAGATGCGACGCCCACCGGCTTCGCGGTGAATCCTGACGGCTCCACGTTCTACGCCGCTGGTACTACCAACAAGAGAGTGTATGAGTACACCTTTGGTTCCGCTGTTGGTGGTTCTGGCAAGGGCTACGCGGTGGGCAACATCGTACCGCTGAATGGCGGCAACAACGATGCTCACCTGACTGTTGCCACTGTGGATGCGAACGGCGCGATCTTGACCACCAGCGGTTTGGTCGGCGGCACTGGTTATACCACAGCGAATGGCGTGACCTGCAACTTGGCGGTGAACACGAAAACTGAAACCATCGTCACGTTACCGCAATCCATCGCGGACGCAACCTCGGTGCAGGTCTTCTACACCTACAAGAATGCGTTGCCCACGATCAAGGGCGAGGCATTGAGTGGTTGGCCTAACCTGCATTCATCGATCTCTGGAAAGGATTACGGCACCGCAAATGACGGTGACAACTACATCGCGCATGCGTTGTACTACGCCTACGCCGTGACCAGCAACGCGAAGTACAAGAACCTCGCTGACCGCATCATCGCAGCGCAGTTGTCCTATGGCTATGACATGGGGCAGAAGTATTCGTTCGACATGCCGTTGGAAGCGCAGCAAGCAACTGGCCTGTTCTACTACGCCAACTCACCGGCGACGTGGACCTGGGCAGTTGATCCACTGCCTGACAACTCTGGTTTGGTTGGTTTGCACGTGACGACAACCGTGGGAGCTGGATCCAGTGGTTGGGGTACCTGGCCCGTTTGGCCTGTGACTCCTACCACGCCGTTCAGCTCGATCTCGTTCGACTTCTGGGGTGATGGCTCGAGCAACAGCATCCAGTTGTCCACGAACATCCACGATCCGAGCGATGCTGCTGGTCAATATCTATACGGTTACCCATGCCTGCCTCTCAACTCAGGCACGAAGCGCACGTTCACGGTGACGCCCACGGACTTCTGGCAGACGAACAACGTGGTTCTGAACACCGACCGCACGAACTCCTACGCGACAGCATCGGGCGATGGCACCATCGCGCCCACCATGCTCAATCAAGTGGAGGACAACACCGGTCCGAGCGGGTATCATCGCTTCCAAGCCAAGCGGTTCACGTTCAATGTGTTGTCTGGTGGCGGCACCTACGCCGAATGCTATATGGGCAACAACAGCGCGTCGTTCAGTTCAGCCGGTACCGATCGTCTGAAGATAGATATGAACTCCAGCTTGGCGACGAGCGTGACGGTGACGATCAAGGACAGCGCGTTAGCTCTGTTCACCTACACCTACGCGATGGCAGCTGGTGCTCAAGTATTCAATGTCCTGTACTCGGCGTTCACGCCAGGCACTGGCATCGTGCATCCTATCAAGGAGGTTCGTGTCAAGGTAAGCACAGCGGTGGATGGCTATGTGGACATCGACAACGTGCGTTGCGCCACTGCCACCAGCGACATCGTGACCATGGCTGCTGCCACTGTCACGCTGGTCAACGGGTTGCAGTTCAGTTTCGCAAGTAGTGGTTCTTACAACGTGTACTGGAAGAATGTCCAGATCAATCAGACGCCGATCAATCCGTATCCTGGGTTGTCGCGCTGGACCTACGACTTCATTCAGTATGGTAACTACTTCGGTCAGGGCGCGTGGAAAGGAGCGCAGGCACCTGGCTACATGTGGATGGGCGCGTATACGCTGTCCAACGTGAAATATCCAGCTGGCACATTGGCAACCTACGCCGATGGAACCAGCGCTGATCTCAGCAATCAACCTGTCATCACGACCATGCGCCAGTTCATGAAGGATGCGCAAGATGCCTACGCCGCGCAATATCCAACCGCGACGCCAGGCCCCTTCATGAAGAAGTACGGCACGTGGGCGTGGGAACACACAGGAGGTGCTGGGTACATCGCTGGTGTAGCCGTGCCGAATGGCACCCACCCCTGGGGTATCTTGAACCAGTGGTACTGTGAGGGATCAGATGACTGGTATGGCTATGAGTATCGCGCCATGCTTTCCATCGCTGAGGATTACTACTACACTGGAGACACGGTGTCACTTGGCATCCTCAACAAGATCATCGCATGGATGGCGGCAAAATGCACGTTTGATGGCGTTCATTCAGTAACCTGCCCCACTACCTTCAACATCGATGGCACCTTGGCAAACAGCAGCAACATCTACGCTGATGCCATCCTCGCCCAGATTTGCATCTATAAATACTGGCGCGATGGTGACGCGACCGCTGGAACGTGGTATATCAGGTTCATGGATGACCTCCACTACAACCATAAGATCACGACAACTGGTGTGCCTGCAATGGCCTATGTCCGCAATGGTGGGCAGAACTATTCGTATGCGACCGCCACGTTGTCTGATCCGACCGGCACCGGTGTCACTGCTCACGCAGTGGTAGCTGGTGGCAAGTTGTCGCATGTGTATTTCACCGGATCCGTCGGAACGGCTTATACCAATCCGACGATTACAATCGCCGGTGATGGCACTGGCGCTGATGTTGCTGCGATACTTTCTGACAGATTGCTTGGCGCATACGCGTATGAGCACACCGGTTGGGAGGTAGCTGAGATAGGTAAGATGCTGGGCATGTTGTTGCACGGCCGGCCTGGCGGTCCGCATAACTTCACGTTGGCGTCTCCGTCGTATCTGCTGACGGACTACAACGACCTGTGGACCTACTATCTCAACAACACCAGTGACTTGCGTCCGAGCATTCGCAACCAGAAGACGGTGCCGATGCACGAGTTCACGTGGTCAAGTTGGCATTGGGGCGACTCACTGGAAAATCCGGTGAACGCCGACGGTACGATGGCTGGTAGTCGCGACACGCACACCGATGGTGACGTGTGGACTGAATCCATTGGGCCTTCGTTGTTCTTCGCTGCGGATCGTTATCAAGCAAGCGGTGACGAAACGTGGTTGGATTTTCTGTATGAGCTGGTCAGTGCGATGTCTGGCTTAACGACTTATCAATAACCTAGGAGCAAAGCTATGAAAGCAACTGATGTCCCAACAAAGATCTCGATGCCGTTCGGCCAGAACGCCGGCTTGAGTTTCATCCGTGCGATCCCTGTCGCATCGCAGATAGGGATTCAGGATGGCGCAGCATCGTTCAACGACGGTTTTCCGCCGCTGACGTTCACACCAGTGGGCGCTGGCGGCGTGAACCCGTTCGGCCAGGACTTCAACGGGCTGTTCAACATGGTGACGGCCATCGACAGGTGGTTCTGTGCGGGTGGCCCAGTCAAGTACGACTCCACCTTCCAGACCGCCATCGGTGGTTATCCCAAGGGCGCGGTGATCCAGTCAGCAGTCAGTAACAACGTCTTCTGGATCAGTACCATCGACGACAACACCACCAATCCCGACTCAGGCGGTGGTGGCTGGACGAACGCGTACTCGCCTCCTGCAGGCAGCGTGTTCGCCTACGCCGGATCCGTGTTGCCTGCCGGCTACCTGCAGGTGCCACAGACGTTGACGTTGGTGAGCGCATCCACGTACGCCAACCTATTCAACGCCATCGGCTACACGTGGGGCGGCAGCGGAGCGAACTTCGCGTTGCCATATCTGGCGAGCGGCTACGTGCCGGTACAGGGGACGCTGGCGTCGCTCACACATGGTGTGGTCAAGAATCACACTCACCAGTATCTGTCCTACACGTCGCAATCACCGCAAACAGGTAGCTCTACCCCATGCTGGTTTGGTACGCAGTATATCAACACCGGCAACCCGAATGCACCAGAAGGTGGCGCGGATAACCTCGCGGCCGGCATGGGCATGATGTACATCGTGAAATACTAACCGGAGGTTGAATCAAAATGACAACAGAAACTACGAAGCCTGACTTCATCGACGTGCATCTGTTCGATGACAAGACCGGTGCGTATACCCACTCAGCGCAAGCCCAACGCAACCCGATGTTCGGCGTCGCGAAAGACGAACCTGAGTTCCTCACACCAGTTCACTCCATGCTGCAAGCACCGAGTGAACCACCGCCTGGTCAATGGCCGGTGGCGGTGAACGGGGTGTGGGTGAACAAGCCTGATCACCGTGGCAAGATGATCTATAACCAGACTGACAACTCTGCCAAGACCATGGATGTCGTCGGTGATCCTCCCGAGGGTTGGGCGCTTGAACCAGCCCACCAGTTCCAACTGGAAGAGGCTGAAACCGACGCCAAGCGACGTGTTCATGACTCCCGCGCTGCTGTGGTTAGTGCGGATGTCCACGTCACCATCGGTGATAAGTCTTATCCGTTCCAGGCTGATGACTACAGCTTCATGATCTTATCACGCACCGTCCAGTTGGTCGAGCGTAATGCCATGAAGTGTCCTCCCATCTGGCGCAGCTCTGACAATCAGAACGTGCCTGTGACCGTAGAAGATCTTCAGGCCATCGAGGTAGCGATCATGACGCAACTGCAGCAAGCATTCATGCACGCCTTCACCTTGAAGGATCAGATCAAAGCGGCTGCCGATGCTGACAATTTGTCGGCGCTGCGTGGCATTCAATGGTGATAGGGAGGCATCATGGGCAACGAACAACATGACCACGAGCAACGGCGACATGATGACGGCACCATCACCCGCATCTTCCAGGCGATTGATGCCTTGGGGAAACGACTTGATGGAGGCATGACACGGATCGATGAGGTCAGCCGTAAACTCATTGACCACATGCACTACGAAGATGAGCGGTACATGCACATCGAAAAAGGCATTGAGGAGATACGCAACTGGATGCATGGCGTGATCGACTCAATGCCTCGTGATGAAACAGGCAAACCAAGTCTGTTCGTCCATCGCCAAGATCATGAGATGGCGCGTGAGTACAAGTCCACCGCCAAGGAGGATCGTCGCAAGCTGCGTGACAAGCTGATCGACTATGGCATCATCGGCATCATCATCTTCATCATCACGCATGGTGAGGCCATCATAAAATTACTGCACTAAGGAGATGACATGCAAGGAGACTATGACCGGATGTTCGGTGTTCTGATGGCTGAGGAAGGCGGCTACGTCAACGATCCCAAGGACCCTGGTGGTGAGACCAAGTACGGCATCACCTGGCCGGCATTGAAGGACGCCATCGCCAAGGGCTACGTGCCTGTAGACGCGACCATCAAGGACCTGACTGTGGACCAAGCTAAAGCCATCTACAAGCCAGACTACTGGGATGCCGTCAAGGGTGATCAACTGCCTTGGCCCATCTGCTGTTACGTGTTCGATTCAGCGGTGAACCAAGGTATCGCACCCGCCATCAAGATGCTGCAGCGGGCGGTGGATGTGGTGCAAGATGGTCAGCTTGGTCCGGTGACGTTGTCCAAGGTGGCCGCGCGCACTGCGGCACCGGCGAGCAACCGATACACGTGCGGCAGGTTCATGGCTTTCCGTACGATGCGGTATCAGAGCACGCGCAACTTCGACGTGTTCGGTGAGGACTGGCTCATACGCTGCTTTGAGCTGGCAATGCAAATCAACTGAAGGAGAAAACATGAACGCACTAATCTCTCAAAACGCCTTGATCTTCTACCTGTTGACCTGCGTCGGTATCCTGGCGCATGCCTGCAAGAAGTGGATCTGGCGTGAGATCAACTACTCCGTGTGGGACTACCTGTTTAAGGTGGACATCCACGCCACCGCTGCCACCTTCGCCACCGCGTTGGCTGGCACCGTGACCATGCTCAGCACTGGGACCATCACGGACTACCACATCACGTCGCAGGCTCTGCTGGTGATTACCACTGCCTTCGGCATCGATGCCACCGTGTTGCCTGCCACCGCGGGCGCAAAAACCGGATCCGGAAAGGAGGCCAGCGATGGAACTCCCGCAAAGCCCTAACATCAAGCAGTACGCCAGGCTCGGTTTCGAGGTCGCTCTGGTCGTCATCATAGCGATCATGTGGTGGGATCATCGTCCCAAGCCGGCTCCTGTTCACGCCCCTGTAGTAGCAACACCGAACAAGGCCCTCGCCTCCACGCCTACCACAACCATCCAGCCGAAAGCTGGTGTCGTGGTCTACGTGCCGGCGGCCAAGAAGAAAGTGGAGTTACCACCTGAGGTGCAGAACAACCCGAGCGCGTTCGTCATCGGCAGCTCGAGCCTGAAGGAATCTGACAGGCCACAGACCGTGACCACCACGATCGATGCGAACACAGGCCAGGCGCAAACCTTCGTGACTCAAGAGCCGTATCCCTGGCTTGCTGCTGAGAACCACCGGTCCGTGTCACTGAGTTATGGGATCAAGGGATATTCGTCCATCCAAGGTGGTGGTACCACCTGGGCCTGGCGAACGACATTCAGAGATGATCTTGTGCAGGTGAAAGCTCTGCATCTGGGTGTCCAGGTCTCGGCTGATTCTGATGCCAGCTACTACGCCGGCGTCAGTGTGACCTATAAGTTTTGAGGTTATCGACCCAGTTTAAGTTCTCGGTTTTCTAGTGCGCTGGGGATGTATACTGGGCCGATCTTGACCCGTGCCGGAAGGCGCGGGTCTTTTTTAATCAGCCCAGGTTGTGAGTCACAATTATCTGTATTCCGGGGCCTTTTCAGGGGCTTCCGTGGCATCGTCCGGGATAACGATGATGATACTGTCATCCAGGCACGGAAAACGCGTCTCGGAAGCCTCTCTATGGAGCCGTATGTACTCCGAGGCCCTCTCCTGGCTGGCCTGGCGAGCCTGGTTAACCTGGCGCTCCAGGAGGTAGTATCTGCCTCCAAAGAAGCCAGCCAGGACGCCCAGGATGACCGCCAGGGCCAGGACGACGTTGTACTGCTTGCTAGGTATTACGATTGCGCGATCCATGTTTCCTCCCTCCCTATTTCACAATGATGTAGTGCTTCTTCCCGTGAATCCATCTCACCACCAGTCGTCTGTGCATCACAACTTTCCAGTAGCAAGACCAGTGTTTCCCGTAGCCGGCGTTCAGGGCTGCGTTCATCACCTCAAGTTGGTCCTTCTCGTTCAACCAGTTCTTGTTCTTCATGTGCAACTTCTGCACAAGCCAGTAGAACGTAGTCTTACTGAATTGACCGATGCCGCATGAAACACCGTCATCACCACACTTGAGGTCGCCCTTGTGATGAAACCGATGATTCAACCAACCATCAGACTCCCAGTAGTGGGAATCTCTGCTCTCACACCAAACGATCTTCGCCAGATTCGGGTTGGTCTGATCGTCAGCGTGGCTCGGCATTGATGCAACAGCTAGTAACAACATGGCAAGCAACTTGTGCTTCTTCATGCGGTCCTCCTTTCTGTTAGTTGGGCCGCGGTTATTGTACCCCGATTAGTGGACGATATGATCAGGTTTCTGACCGCCAAGACTCACATCTTCCGCACCCGTACCTTGCATGAAAAGGCGGCTTTCAAACATCTCACGAAACGGATCCCGGAACGGCGGGATGTTGAAGAGCGTGCGCATCTTGCACGCAGCGTTCAGCAGCGTCGTTGTCGGTCCCCATGCATCACCGACAACTTGATACAGTGCCGGATAATCCAACGAGCTGATGCGTTGAACTTCATTTGTCAGTTCGATGAAGACCTTGGTGCCTTCGTATCTCGGCCACACGTGATCAGGTACGCCCACGATTGAACCGATGGGCGGCGTTTTCGCAGCCAGCTCCTTGTCTTCTGGCACGTTGGCAATTATCGCATAATGCAGTTTCATCTCGTTCTCCTTAGTGGCGCGTAAGACCCATGGTGTTTGGTACATGCTCACCGCACCAGTCATTCTCCTTCAGTGGTGGTTGCGGATACGCTGTCACCACCCGGAAACCTGATTCATCTGGTGCTGCGATGATCAATGCCACTGGTGCTCTGATCTTGCAGACGTTGTGTTCAGCGCCGTAAAAATAACACGTCTTGCACTTTGCTTTTTCCATGGTGGTCGTAGCCCCTGTTTCCAGGGGCCACTGCGTTGATTAGTCTTCCTGGATGAACCAGCCCAGAGCGGCCTGGTCGCCGATAGACAACGACACCTTCAGCTCCTCGAGCACCGACAGCTTGACGGGCTGGGCGTCGATTTCCACCTCGACGTCATGCCACTTGCGCATGGCGTCCTCGTACTTCTGCATGGTTTCCAGGTCGGCTTTGTCGATGCCCTTCACCGTCTTGCCGCTTTGGGCCGACTTGTTGTCGTATCCCAGCTCGCCGATCAGGCGATTGTTCTCGTCCTGAGATCCGCGTTTGGCCTGCTTCAGAGCCTTGGCGATCTTGTTGATGGACTTGGCGAACCAGTAACGGTCTTTCGCCACAGGCATGATGGTCCGGCCGATGACAGACAGCGCGGCTTCGGATTCGATCAGATCTTCACGTGTTACTTTCAACATGGTTTTTCTCCTAGGTTAAATGGTACTACACATCGATCAATCTAGCGACTGACCAAATTTTTTACGACGTTCATCTGCTTCCACACATGGCCGCTGTTGATCCACAGCTCCTTCGCAGCTGAGTGAGGATACTCCTCCGCGAAAATGATCGTCTGGCACGAGGTGTTCAACAGCAGCTTGACGCATGTCATGCATGGGCTGGCTGTCACGTAGCAAGCGTCGATGGCGTACACGTCTTTGCATTGCAGCAACGCATTCTGCTCGGCGTGAATCGCCTGGCAGCCATCGAGATTTGTTCCGCTAGGTGAATTTGCACCGCTGCATGCCCATGGATGCGAATCAGGCCCGAAGGTCTCCGTATCCACGTCATTGCAGTGAGGCAAACCAGCTGCCACACCGTTGTAACCTGTAGCCAGCACGTGGCCGCGTGCGTTCAGCAGCACGCAACCAACCTGCCGACGCAGGCATGTTGCTCGGCGTGATGTCACCAGCGCCAGTTCCATTGCCCATTCATCGCGAGTTGGTCTTGCGTCCATGATCGTCTCCTTATTCCCACCAGCGTAAACGCACGCCGGTGTCTTCGAACCGTTCTTGTGAACCCTTCTGCGTGTCGCGAAGATCTTTCAGCCACATCATCAGGGCACGCTCGTCGCGCCACATCATCTCAGGCGTCGTGGGCTGCGTAGCTTTAGGCAAGCCGGCATCGATGCAACGTTTTGCATCATCCCAGTTGGTCTGATAGATATGGCTCGATGCTGCGGTCAGGAACAGATAGCCAGGCCGCACAGCTTCATCATGACGGCGGTGCGCGTTCAGCTTGGCGCAGATGAGATGGCCGAACATGCTGAAGTTGAAGGTGTCATATGGCAGCCCCAACCACAGATCAGACGAGCGCATGAACACATGGACGTTGAGATGGTCGCGTTTGTTCTCGTCCTGCCTGATGTTGCAGAAGATGGCCACAGTGCATGGGACATCCTTCGTCGCCGGAGGATTCTCACGCCAGATGGTGAGACCGGCCTGGCGGCTCGACGGGTCTTGCAGCAACTTGTCCACGATGTAGTCCATCTGTCCCACGATCTTGGGACCGTAGGCACCATAGAACCTCTCACCATCATCAGAGAACTGCGCGATGTTGGGATTGTACTTGGAGATGTCCTCCACGCGGTCGCTGCCCGACAGAATCCAGTAGGCTTCTGCCGCCATGAAGCGATAGCTGAGTTGCCGCTCAGGAGCGGTGAGCACAGGTCGCGTCATGTCACTGATCGTGGTGCGTTGAGGCAGCTCCAACGTCAGCTTATCACGCGGCGACACGATGTGACCGCTGCGGATGACGTCATGGAGCGCATTCAGCCACACCTCAGTGAAACTCAAGGATGGTAGTTTATTGAAGATCATAGTTGTGTCCTTATGCGAGGAGTTTTTGGAGTTGCCCGATCAACGGATAGGGCTGCTTGTAGTTGAACCGCTTGAACGACTGCGGATGTGGCATGACGAACGGGTCGCCAACCATCTCACGCAGCTTCGCTTCTGCGGTTCTACCCAGTGCGATGTACGACTTGCGCGGCACACCGAGTTTCTGAACCAGCGCAAGATCTTGGTCAGCGTTCACCCACAGCAGGTTCATCTCGTGGATGCCACCACGCTCGAGCTGTTGAGTCAACCACTGACTGCAGCCTTCATTGCTGAAGGAGGCGAACGGCCACTGGTACCACGGATCCTGATCTTTACGCTCGGCGAAGTTCTCGCCCACCAGCACTACATCAGCAAGCCAGTTGCCTGCTGACTTCAGCTCCAGCGGATGTTGCGCCGAGTTCAGACAACCCAGGAAGTGATGATCAATGACCTGATCGATGTCGCTGTACTGATCGACTGTGTAGTTGAACTCGATCACAGGCAAGTGTGTGGACATCGACATGTAGCCGTTGTACACCTCTTGCAGCTGCTCCACGTTGTCCAGCATCTCCAGATGCTTGCGTGACATGTAGTTCTTCTTCACGTTCTCCCAGCCTGGGTTGCAGCGGATCACCACCGCGTTGCAGCGCATCGCCAGGCGTTCCAGCATGCGCCGAGACGCGATGCCGAGACGATCATAGCCTTCACGATACGCGACACCATAAGGCAGCTCACTCAGCCAGCAACGATCGAAGACCACGTCTTGATAGCCTAGCAACGCCGGCAGCATGGCTTCCACGTACATACGTCCCAGCCCTTTGTTCACACGTGGCAATGCAGGGAAGTGCACGTAGCGTGCGCCATGCTCCTTGGCGTATTCCTTGGCGAAGGTGGTCTTGCCCGAGCCGTCCGTGCCCTCGAAGATCACGAGCCTGCCGCACCGCCCCGTGTTGTTCACTTTGGCCATGATAAAACCCTCCGCAGTGTGTCCTCAGGGCCAACCCAACCAGCAGGCTTGACGACGTCAAAGGTGCTGCCGCGCTTGGAATCGCTGGCACGCTTCGCACGAACCTTGGCCATGTTCGCCATGTGCACCGCTGTCATGCCGGCGATCCACTGTTGCGGATTGACGCCGAGGAAGAGCGCGGTGCCGTATGTGACATAGGCCAGGTCGAGCAACGCATCGAACGCGCCCACCTCGTCACCGCGCTCCAAGGCTTCTTGCAGTTCAGTCACCTCCTCACGCAAGAACTTCAAGCGGAACTCAGCCGCTGCCGGATCTTCCATGAGGATGTTCTTGGTGCCGTCAGGCAACTCGAACTTGGTGTGAAAATCGAGTACTTGTTGAATCATGATCTTCTCCTTACGGTTTACGGCAGACCCACAGATTGTTGCGTGCGTGGTCGGGATACAACGGGCCGAAGATGTTGCTGATGGCGTCGTTGTCGAAGTACTGCTCCAGGCCCTTGCGCACCAGCTGGATGGCCTTCTGCAGTTGCGCATCATCAGCACCAATCACCTCGACGCCAGGCTTGTCCTTACCGATGTGCTTGATGTCCATGAAGGTGCCGTAGCGTTTCTCCACCTTGAAGCCAGCCTTCTCGATGGCCTTCTTCAGCTCAGGCACGGTGTACTCATGGATGTGGTTGGCGGCGTGGCGCTTGCCGTCGTACACAGGCGTGGACAGAAGCAGGTAGCCCTTGGGTTTCAGGCACGCGAGCATCGCCTTCAGCAGCTTGGCCCCGTGCTCCACCTTCATGTGCTCGATCACCTCGTAGTTGACGACCACATCGAAGCCCTTGGGTTGCAGCTTCAGGACTTCCTTGTACCGTTCCACGAAGTTGAACTCGCCCATGAAGGTGAGACGTTGGCTGTTGGACGGCTTCAGCTTGTTGAGGTCCACGCCGACGTAGTTGTTCACGCGGGCTGCGGCACCGCCAGTCAAGATCTTGCTCAGCGGCTTATCCTCGCCGCAACCGACTTCCAGCACATTGTCGGTAGGTTTGACGAACCGCCTGGCGAAACTCCAGCGGAAGAAGTGGGCAGAGTAGTCGCGATGCAGCGTGCGGCCATGGCCCGATTCGTGGAGTTGTGTGGTATCGTAGTCACGCTCGTCGCGCACTACCTCTTTGGATTTTGCCATGTTGATTCTCCTATGTTCACGGATTGCATGTGAGTTTTATCCGTATAGTTGTGAACACTGCTACAATGACGAACGAGCTGCCTGTGAGGACAGCTCGCTCTAAAGTGCTGATGTGACCAGCAACTTATTCCTTCGCCTTGGGCGGCTTCTTGCCGTTCTTGATGAGGTGGTTGCGGTACCACTTCACGTAGCCGCGTTTGTTGTCGTCCAGGCCGAACTTGTTTTGCACCTTCTTGAAGATCTGGTCGTCCGTCAGTTTGCCCTCCATGATGAGGTCTTGGAACATCTGGGCGGCGGACTCGCGCTTCTCACCGGTGGCCTTCTTGGCGGCAGGCTTTGCAGCCGGCTTCTTGGCCGTGGATCCGGATTTTCCGCCGAAGAACTTCTCCTTGAACGCGGTGCGCTCCTTGGCGGTGGGGGCTTTGTGTGCCGGCTTCTTTGCTGCAGGTTTCTTTGCCGCTTTGCTGGCGGCGCTAGTGCTCTTTTTGGTCGTTGCCATTTCAGTCTCCTTGGTTATGTCACGATTGACGAGTTTCGCCAGCCACTCCATCGCCTCATTTGTCGCTCCCAGCCTGGTAGCAAATGCGATGTAGTGATTCACAGCCTTGATCAGTGGATAATCCCTGAGTTCGAGATTGAACTGATCTTCGTACATGCGCGCATTCAACTTCGCAACATCCACGCCTTCAGCCGTGAAGAACAGATATGTCACCACACCATCATGCCGATCAACCTCAATGCTGGTGGAGCGTTGGCGATCTGTTCGGATAGCTGCTTTCTTTGCAGCATCAGTTAATTCTACCACAGGCGGTGTGGATTGTTCAGGCTGATGCTTCACAACTGGCTTCTTTGCGATAGCCTTCGGTTTAGCCACAGATTTCGTCGCCGCGGGCTTCTTTGCCTCAGGCTTCTTGGCTGCAGGTTTGGCCGCGGGCTTCTTCGCCGCAGGTTTCTTTGCTGCTGGTTTCGTGCTCATTTCACCTCCTGGTCGTCATCACACTTCTTTTCACCGGTCAATGCTTCGATGTCGTTACCAACATCGGTCCAAAAATCGATGATGCTGTCACGCGGATCATCCAGCTCACCCAGCATGTTCGCTTCGGCCAGGCCTTGCGGTGTCATGCGTTCCTCTTCGTCTTCCAGAGGTGCATTGGCTTCGCTGATCGTATCCTTCGCAACAGCATATACAAACAGTTGATAGGCGCTGATCCCAAGTGTTTCCAACTCGGCCAGCAGCTTGTCGCATTGTGCGATCTTGATCCCTGTGTCTTCGGTGCTCATGTGTATCTCCTCAGCAATCCGGTCAATTCAACCGTGAGTCTATTGTATCAAGAATCACTGAGTTTGTAAATGATCATTTACGACGCCGGCTGGCCAGTTGCTTCAATCCCTCGAACAAGGCTTGCTGACCGCGGTGCTTGGACTTGATGGCCCACAACACAACCTCGTCGATGGTGTCACGCATGATCAGATGGTGCACGAATACACGCTTAGACCTACTCCCCTGCCTGCGGATCCGGCGGATGAACTGATCGTACAACTCGTAGTCCCACGTCATGGAGTGCCAGATAACATGGTGGCCAACATGTTGCAGGCCGTCGATCCCATGGCCCGCTGCCGCCGGATGGGCGAAGATGTAAGGCAGCTCACCGTGGTTCCAACGCTGAATCAGCTCATTGGTCTTCTTGGGCGGGACGCCACCACCGATGACGGGGATGTCAGCGCCAAATCGTTCCTTCAACCGTTCCAGGTCGTGGTTGAAGTCGTATGCGATGAGAGCTGGTGAACCTTGCAGCTCCTCGATCAGATCTTCCAGTGCATCCACCTTCACAGTGTGAAGATCTACCCACTCACGTTTGGTTTTCGGCAACTTAAACCCAGTGGCGATGATCTCAGGTGTGAGATACACACCGCCATTCGCAATCTGTCGGCATTTGGTGGAAACGTCAGCAGCATTCTTCGCCATGACGCGTTGATCACCAATCATGGCGATGAGATCTTCCTCCACCATGTCATAGAGCTGGCGCACCTTGTCCGGCAAATCGAGCCTGATGTTGTTTTCCACCAGCATCGGCATATCCAGATGATCATCAGCTGACATACGCAACACGAGTGGGGCCAGGCGTTTGTAGATGCGTTCCTCAGCTCCTTCCTGTGGCACCCAGACATATCCGTTCTTGTCCACTGTCTGGAAGTATTCCATGCGGTAGTGCGTGATGTACTGGCCCAGGCTGCGGCCTTGATCGAGCATGTACGCCTGACCGAACAAGTCAAGCAGACCATTTGCCGCCGGTGAGCCAGTGAGACCCCAGCGAGTACGGAAGGTGTGCAGCACCAGCTTCATGGACTTGAACCTGATGGATTGTGTATGCTTGAACTTGGACAGCTCGTCGATGATGAGGTGGTCGAAGCCCAGTGACTTCCAACGGCGGATGTCAAGTGTGACCTTCGTCTTCTTGTTTGCCATTTTCACCTTCTGAACCTGCAGCAACCACTCTAAACCTTCGGGATTGATGACATAGATGTCTGCTTCGCGTTCCAACGCCTCCTTCTTGTTAGGGCCGTGCAAGATCTCGATCTTGAACTCACTGAAGTCATTCCACTTCTTTATCTCGTTCGGCCACACGCTGTAGCACACACGCAGAGGCGCGATGAGCAACACCTTCCCCAGCGGTTTCTTCTTCCTGAGAACCTTGAGCGCAGCCAGTGTGATGGCGGTCTTGCCCAGACCTGGATCCAGGAAGAGAGCGGCGCACGCGTGCTCCAGCAGAAACCTGATGGCCTTCTTCTGGTAATCGT